>Ga0182024_10005517_pt1 | contig 28366 bp, 25 predicted proteins | sample P32metaG_FD_120480 | JGI IMG/M metagenome (GOLD analysis project Ga0182024, IMG submission 120480) | Permafrost microbial communities from Stordalen Mire, Sweden - P3-2 metaG (Illumina Assembly) | ecosystem: Environmental > Terrestrial > Soil > Wetlands > Permafrost | place: Sweden: Stordalen...
AACCCCTTCAAAGGGACGAGTGGTGCCGAGGATCACGACACCCGCCGCCAGCAGCAGACTGTCGCGAAGGCGCGCCGCTCTCATAAATCGCGGGAGCGCTCCCAGCACGAGCGCCCCACCAAGAGCCGCGAGCGAGCCCCCGCCAGAGTATGTATTGACCCAGTAACTGAAGAGCCCCAGGTGCAGGACGGCCATCATTCCGCCCAGGAGTGCCCAAGTGGGCGGCAGCCATGCCTGCAACATCCAGCAGATGGCGGCGCACATCAATGCACTGACGAGTAACAAACCGTACCAGGGATGTCCCAGCAACACCTTGCTCGCCGCCAATACCAGCCCCTGCGAAGGAAAGTACATCGACATATACGTCGGCGTCATAGAGACGTGAATGCTTTCGAAATGGACCCACATCGCTGGAGTAGGATTTGTCAGTCTTCCAGACGCGAAGGTATCCGACGCCAGCAGGAAGCTGAAATCATCCGGCACAAATGGAAGAGGGATTGGGCACAGAGGAAGAATGGCAAGCCGCAGCAGGAGCGCAGTAAAGCCGACGACAGCGACCGCTAAGCCTTGTCTCCGCGCCAGCCGTCCAAAGGCACTCTCAAGGAGAGAGAAATAGCTAGAACCAAGCCGAGGCCAGCAGAACGCCACTGCGATCGCAATCACAGTCAGGCTGCCCTCGATCATCATCAGCGAAGTGCCGCGGCCTGAAGAAGCAGGTAGCATCATATCCGGAAAATTTTTGTGAAGGCCATTTACGCCCCCACGCCAGCTAGCGGTTGATAGGACGGAACGTCGTCCGCTTCGGGGCAAGAGCTGTCAAATTCGCTTACCGCAATCGGGCTGCGGGCGATGGGATTCGCCAGGATGACGGCACGTGCCAATGCCCTCTGGGGCAGAGAGATATTGCATGTCTCCGTCACGACGTAGAGAGGCCGCTGTTTCGCTTCTTCATACGTTCTCGCGAGATAGTCGCCAACGCCACCAAGCGCCAGCAAGATCATTCCCGAGAAAGCGCATTGCAGGGCAACGACCGACGCCCATCCGGGAACAAGGGTCGTAGTCCAGAGCGCCAGGTACAACACTCGCGCGAGGTACAGGAATCCGGCGCCACTGAGCACGCAACCCGCGGCAATGCTGATGCGCAGCGGAAATGCCGAAAACGAAGTGACACCCGTCCACGCAAAGCGCACCATCTTTAGGAGCGGGTAGTTAGTATGGCCGGCGGCGCGCGCATGGCGCTCAAAAGGCAGCACAGCTTCCTTCATGCCGAGCCAGGCGACTATACCGCGCATATACCGGTGCTGTTCACGAAGCGAGCGGATCGCGCCCACTGCTCTCCGGCTGAACAAGCGGAAGTCGCCAACGTCCGGCGTAAGAGGTTGGTCCGCCATTCGTGACAAGGCGCGATAGAACAACATAGCGGTCCACCGCTTGAACCTGGTCTCTGCTTCTCGAGAGATCCTCTGCGGCGATACGACATCGTAGCCTTGCTCGAAGAGCGCCACCATCCGTGGCAATAATTCCGGCGGGTCTTGCAGATCTCCGTCCATCACGGCGACTGCATCGCCGTTGGCAAAATCCAGCCCTGCGGTCACTGCTGCCTGGTGGCCAAAGTTTCGGCTAAAGCGGAGCAGCTTCACGCGCCGGTCATCGCGCGCGGCCCGCTCAAGAATGTCTGGTGTCGCATCCGTGCTGCCATCATCCACAAAGATGATCTCCCACGTCCGCCCGTGAAGCGTTTCGCGGAGACGTGTGAGCAGCAGTGTTATCGTCTCTGACTCGTTCAGCACCGGAATCACGATGGAAAGCAACATGAAGCATTCTCCGAGGGCTCTCGATTGCAGACTAAAGGGAAGGCACGTTGCGGCGCTGAATGCCGTACGCTTCTCCACAGCCATGACCAAACAAGCTCGTTTGTGAGCCTTCACCTTGCACTGGCAAGCTCAGGACGTGGCAGAACTGAGCGTGCTGCCGATGTTGGCAAGGCAGCGTTGATATCGACGGCGAGGGTTTGCATGGCGGCCGTCGCTGCTAAGCCAATCATTGCAACCACGAGAGCATACTCAATCAGGTCTTGACCCTCTTCCCGCACCATCAGGTTCCATATCTTGCCATAGAGTTTCCACAATTCAGATTTCATTGCAGCCCTCACCACTTGAGTCGTTTCGCGGCCATTTTCTTTGCTAGGGAGAGTACGCGGTAACAGTTGGTCTGTCATTCGTACCTCCCCCACAAAGAGCAATTTGGGGTTTCAGCTCACCCTACCACCTCACTGGCATGGACTAGGCCGTGGCACTTGAGAGCTTGGTGCCGATGTTGACGAAGGCAGTGTTGATGTCGGTGGCCAAGGTTCCCATGGCGCCCACCGCTGCGAAGGCAATCAGCGCAACCACGAGGGCATACTCGATCAGGTCCTGACCCTCTTCGCCCTCCAGAATGCTCTGAATCTTGATAGACAGCTTCCACATTTGATCTTTCATTCGAATTTCTCCCGAGAATTAATTATTTCCAGGCAAACTGGATACCCTCTAGTAGGCAAGTGAAGTGCCACTTTCATTGATCCCTCTTAATAAAGCACTTACATGGCGCACGTAAGCTGCGATGTGAACGTCTGTATACAGCGCAACCTCGAAAGGTACGCTATGTATACAGGCTCAGGGGAAAGGTGGCCTATCGGACCTCTCCGCAAAAGGAATTCGCTTTCTCATGAAGTGGAAAGAAGGTAAATCAGACCGACGCGGTAGCTCCCGGTTCTGGCGAAACGGCGAGATTCCTTCGTCAGTCCTTCACTGTCCCACAAGGCCGCCACCAGAAAGAACCGAAGACTCACAGACATCCGTCGCGTAGCTGTTCCTCGTTGCGTAGAGATACCAAGCAAGCCATGCCGGTGTGGTCCATAGATAGAACGGCGAATGCAATAGCGTCAAACCTCGAAGGGCCCCAATCTCGATGACCGCGCTCGCCAATGCGAGGATGGCTACAAGGTTCCGTGAGCGTGTGACATAGGCACCATGTAACAGCGCTGGTATCAGGATGGCTTGATCCATGAGCCATGAATACGGGGCCACCAGGACAGAGACCAGCATCAGCAACGAGCCATGTTCCATCCAATCCCAATGATCGTGGTGCTTTTTGTAGTAAGCAAGCGCCCAAATGCAGCCGAAGGCCGACGGTAGATACTGGAGCCACATGGTTTTAGGGCTGATGATCCAACGCACTATGATGCTCAGGCATGGAATGACCTCCTGTTGCATACGCGCCGTGCTCATCGTTCTCATCATTTGGCCGTAATGCGCCCAGACGGAGGGATCACAAAGAACGGCAATCCCGGTGCTAAAAACAAGGGCGATCGCAATTCCTGCCAGGAGTTTATAGCTTCGAGTGGTGATGGCCCACACCAGCAGGACAACGCCAAAGGGCAAGAACAAGTGAGGCTTGAGTAAACAGAGCCAGAGAGAACCTCCGGCCAGAAATGGGCGCGACCGATGCAGGCGCAGGAAGAGAACCAGTCCGAGCAGCACAAAAAGGGAAACCTGACCCGCCATTAAACACGCCAGCGCAGGCCCGAATGAATATCCGAGCAAGTGCAGCCGATTCTTCGGACGCCCGTGCATAATCCAGACCACCCGAACCGAAGCCACCAGACAGGCGAGTAGGAGCAGCGACCACAGCAAATCGGCGCTTGTTGGACCGAGGAATCCAAGTGGAAGCACCAACAGAAGAGCTGGCGGTGGGTTCCACATGATCAGGACCGGCAGGTCAGATGGGAAGCCCACCGAGCGTTCGAGCCCCAGAATGGCGTCCCCGTCATAGGGGTTTGCGCGATGTGCCAGTTGGTGCCCGGACGCCCAATATTCTGCGAAGTCGCGTCTCCCAACGGCGTCGCTTCCCAACACCGACGAGAAAATGCCTATGGTGGTAAGGGCAAACGCGAAAGTGCAGATGCCCACGACCAGGAACTCGGCGATGACGCGAAGATTCTTCCGCCGCGTCATCACTACGCCATCATGATTCGATATCCATCGGGCCGGATTCATAGCGTTGCCTCGCACCCTTCCGCAAGCGGTGGCAGATCATACGCCTTGCTCGACTGAGTGTCCGTACCGCGAACCGCATAGAGATACCAGGCAAGCCATGCCGGTGCGGGCCATATATAAAATGCGGACTGCAATGCCACATCACCTCGAAGGATCCATACTCCAATGACAGCGCTCATCAATGCGAAGATAGCTACAAGGCTTCGTGAGCGGGTGAGATAGGCGGCATGCAGGAGCGCCGGTATCAGTATGGCTTGGTCCATGATCCAAGCGTATGGGGCCACGACGACAGAGATCACCATCAAGAGCGAGCCATGTGTCATCCAATTCCAATCGCGGTGTCTGCGGAAGTAGAACAGCGCCCAGACGCAGCCTAGGGCAGCCGGAAGATATTGGAGCCAGACGGTGTTCGGGCTGACGTTCCGGAGCAACATGATGCTCAAACATGGAATGGGTAACCGGTCGATCTGCGCTGCGCTCATCATCTGGCCATAATGCACCCAGGCCAAAGGGTCAAGAAGGATGGCAATTGCGCTGCTGACGCCGAGAGCGACAACAACTCCTGCCAGGAGCCTATAGCTTCGAGTGATGATCGCCCACACCAGCAGCACAACGCCGAAGGGCAGAAACAGGTGGGGTTTCAGCAAACAAAACCACAGAGATACACCAGCCAGAAACGGACTAGACCGGTGCAGCCGCAGAAAAAGAACTAGCCCGAGCAGTACCAGCAGCGACACCTGACCTACCATGAGGCACACAAGTGCAGGTCCGAACGTATACCCCAGGACGTGTAACGGAGTCTTCGGACGACCGTGGATGATCCAGACCATCCGTACCGAAGCCGCCAGACACGCCAGCAGGAACAGCGACCATGCCAACAATCCCGCCGTCGGGCCCAGAAAACCCAGTGGAATCACAAACAGCAGAGCCGACGGCGGATTCCGCATGATCAGCACCGGGCTGCCAGAGGGGAAGCCCACTGACCGCTCGAGACCCAGGGTGGCCTCTCCGTCATAGGGATTCGCGTGATGAACAAGCTGCTGGCCAGCCGCCCAGTAAGTGACGAAGTCGCGTATTCCTGCGCCGTCACTTCTTAGCAGCGACGCGCAGATACCGCCGGCAGTAAGAAGGAACGCAATGGTGCAGATGCCCACGACGAGGAACTCGGCGACGGCGCGAAGCTTTTTCGATTGCATCGGCATCATCCCACCTCTTGTATCTCCCGGCTTCGGCGCAAGGTCGCAGGCATCAGGGCTGCTCGGGCAATCGCTCGGGAGTATAGCCAAGGAGAATTCGAGCCTGTCACCGGGTTTCGTCTGAGTCCTCCTGATCGAGCCCGAGGCAAGCTCAAGCACGGAGTGCGCGGAGAGGCACGCTGATAGTCGCCAAGGATGCACGTCGCTCCTGACTTTTTTTACTCGTTTGTCGGGGTCCAGATAAACGAGGTCGATCGGGAATTGCATGCCAAAGGTATGGACGGATTCGCAGGGAACGATCCATAGGCCTTCGCCCGCGGAGAGCATCTCGCGACCGAGCAGACCCTTTCTGCGCTTAGCTCCCTGATCCGCCACATCGACGCAGTGGGCGAGTTCGACCTGTCGCGTCAGATTCGAGATTCTCAACCGCGTCTCCGACATAGCGGGGCGGTGAACCAAGCGATTCAAGATCCATTGGGTAAAATTCATAGCTTCGCTCGCGGTATTGCTGTCTGGAGATGGGGCTTCGGAGATCGATGAAGAGTAATAGTCTTCGTAGTATTTGGGCGTCGGCTCCCAATCTCGCCGCACTGGCGCATCGCCTAAAGACTCACGATAATCGCATCGGAGGTAGATGCCACAACCGTTGCGTTCGATAGGATAGGTGCAAAGCCGCCCGCGAGGAACGGCGGGATTGCCAGATAAATGGGCGACTCGGGAAACTCGCGGCGAAGACGCGGCAACTCATCCCGCATGGCGGCGGCATCAGCGATGTCCCGGACAATGTGCCGCTCGGAATAAAAAATTGGAACGGCAGATTCGAGGGGAGCCATGACGATCGAACCCGGAGGAGTTGAGTTCCGAATGTCTCGGGCATAGGCTATCAACCGTTCGGGACTGTAGTCCTGCGCTATCTTGGGACGCGGCAGAATAACGAGCTGAAATGCCGCCAAGACCACAAGAGCGGCGGTTTTCAGCGCAGCTTTCTTTGACGGGCCTATGCGAAGCTCCATGGTTGCGAGCCAAGCAAGCGCGAACGCAGCCAGCGGAGCGGCGATCAGCAACTCAAAGTGGTGGATGGCCATGTGTGTCCGCATAAAGGTAGCCCACAGAATCCATGGCGCTGCGAGGGCAGACAGGAGCAGTGCGCCGGATTTAGACCGGGAATCCACCAGTTGCTCGATTGCTGCAAGCCCGAGCGCTCCGAGCATCCAAAGATGATTCCAGAGGGTGCCTGCTATCTGTTTGGTCAATGTAAGTGGCTCTCTCCGGTCAAGGGGAAAGACATGCGAATAGACCGGTGTAAGCCCCATATAGTACTTAGCCGTCTGAAGTGTATCGGCCGAGAGCGTCGGGCTGCCGAAGATAAAGAGTCCAAGGACGCAAGCGACGCCCGCGCCTATACCGATTGCGGCCATAGCTGCCGTTCGGCGCAGTTCCGGTAGCCAGCGGGATGCGAGCCAAATGCCGGGAAGCACTAATACTGCTTCCCATGCAGAGAGAACAGCGAAGAACAGCAGGCTAGCGCCAAGTCTGGTGCGACCCGAATAAAAAGCCACAAGCGCGGCCACGACGAAAAGCATCGCCAGTGACTGTTGCGCGACGAGATCCCCGAACTGCACCACTACCGGAAGCGTTAGCCAGAAATAGCCGGCTAATGCGCCACCGACCATTCCAAGCCATATCGTACCGAGCTTGAACACAAGCAAAGCGGTTGCCACTAGAACACCCAACATGAACAAGTGAGAGACATATTCAGAAGCTCCGAAGAGCCGGAAACAGGCGCTGAGAAGAATGGGTAATAGAGGTGGCCAATGAGTGTAGCGGTCGCGCGCACAAATAGGAGCATTGTTATTGACCGGAGTTCCATGAAGTTTCCAGATTCCTTCCTTGGCGAAAGTACGCGCAGTTGTAGCTACATCTGCACTGACAAATGCGTGCGGTCCAACAAACTGTGAGGTTGCATGCCCGACGCCCCGGATCACGGAGAGGGCAAGGGCGAGAGCGAACAGCGAGAGTGCCGCAATCTTCGCAATCTGCATTGACGAGGGATTATGAGGGTTGGGGCCAGACTGAATTTGCGGCTGGGCGACCTGCTCTAAGATCCGTGGGGTGAAATTCATAGCATTCGCCTTCGTCCCTCCAGTGCCCCCTGTTTCACTGGGGGGCTGGCGTAACGGATGTCGTAGCTTGGCCTGCACTGGACGCCCCTCCGACAGACATGCTGTTGTCGATCAAGAGCGGCTGCTCGGGCTGCATGCTCTGGACCAACTTCTCCACAGGGATCGTAGGCGGGCGAGGGGCAGCCGGCTTGCCGCCTGTGACCTCCGGCCCCGGAGTTGTCATGGGGATATTCGAATTCAATGGCAGGAACTTGTCCGGATACTTCAATTGAGGAAGAGGCTCGCTAACCGGTATGGGATATACGATCTGCGGCGTCACGATCACGATGAGTTCGGTGTTTGTCTTATTTATTGAGATCGACTGGAAGAATTTCCCCAGCACTGGAATATCTCCGAGAAAAGGAATCTTCGAAAAGTTCTTGGTGTCGCGATTGTCGAGCAATCCGCCGATGGCAAAGCTTTGCCCCTCTTCCAACTCGACCTCCGTCCTCACCTTTCTGATGTCGAGGCCTGGAACCGTGAATCCCGAAATAGTCACACCGTTGGTAAAGTCCAGCGAGCTGACCTCGGGGGCAACCTGCAGACGGATCGAACCGCGAGGTGTGATGGTGGGAATAAAGTTCAGCCGGACGCCGAATTCCTTGAACTGGATCGTAACCGCCCCGACTCCAGCTCCTCCAGTCGTTCCCTGCACCACTGGGAAGGGGAACTCTCCACCGGCTAGAAAGCTTCCCTGTTTGCCGTTTGCCGTCAACAGATTTGGCTCGGCGAGAATCTGCACCACTCCAGAGGTTTGCAAAGCCTGGATCGTGGCGCCCAGATTGATGTCGGAGCGAAAGATAAAGAGGTTCAGCAGATTCGATAAAGTCGCTGCTGCAGGAGTTGAGGCGGTGCTCCCGGAAGCGGGAGTTCCTGGAGTAATCGTCGGCGGAGAGAACTGCTGCGTGGTGACGGACCCAATGCTGTTTGCCCCACCCAGACTGAACAGGTTGATGCCAAGCTGTTTGGTTGCACTCCGGTCTACGCTGGCGAAGCGTACCTTGAGCAGAATCTGCGGTTCGGCGGGTGGAACATCGACGTACAGCAGGTTCACAACCTTGCCTGCGGTGGACGCAATCTGAACCGCGCGATCGGAGCTGTTGAGGTTTTTCACCGAACCACGGAGGAAGATGAGGCCGTTTTCAGAGCTGACCCGTAAAGTTTGCCCGGGAAACTCCGTCCTCAACTCTCGCCGCATTGTTTCCATGCGGTCGTTTGACATGGCAATGCTAGCGTGGATCTTCACATTGAAGAACTGCCTCGCGCCCCCCTGTTGCCAAACGATGAGAGTCGTCTCTCCGGGCGCTTTACCGTTCAGCATCACCTCCGTCGGGCTCACAGCGGTGGCTTCGGCTAGATCGCTCGAACCGACGGCGATCCGTTCAATAGGTAGCGCCGTGTCGACCAGAACCGATTTGCCCACCGCGACCAGAAGATCGTTCGCGGAATCCTGACTGGAGCCGCCGACAGCTTGAGGAAGAGGTTCTGGTGTCTGAGCCACAATGTCTGTCTCCGAGCAGATTGCAAGAAACAACGCACAGAAACAAGTGATGGAAATGCCCGCTCTCGCTCTCACTATTTATCCTCACTGGAGACGAATTTTTGGTCTGTGCGCTTCGATCCATTGAAGACTTCGACCAGATATATCCGGGATGCGGGCTTGGGAGCAACAACGGCGGGAGTCCTCGTAGATCGAGGCTTCGGTGGCGCACTATTCTTGTCGGCGAACAGGTTTGCCATTGCGGTTCCTGTGGTCTGCGCAATCTGCGTGTCCAGCGGATTCCGCAATACCAGCTGTATGTGCGTCTGATTGCTGGCTAGGCTCAGGTCCTCCGCCTGCTCCGGGGTCACCAGCAGGTTGACCACCTGAACTTGTTTCGGCTTCCCTTCCCCGTCCTTCTGGATATCTGTGCCTGCGGACAAGACCTGAATGTTTTGCAGAAGCGTCTTCACCTTCGTTCCCTCCATCGTGTTTGTCGCTCCGGGAGGATTGCCCGAGATCAAAACATCCACGCGCATTCCAGCCGTCACAAATCCAGCGACGCCCACAACGTCATCGACCTTCACCGCGCAGGCCCTCATGCCCGGACTGATGGTTGCGGCCAGCCCACCGCCGGAGCCCACTGCGGCCAGCCGGTTCTCCATAATCGGCTCACCCTGGTAGAGATTCGAGATCACACCCCGTCCGACCGCCTCCTGTGGATTCGTAATGGCTCCCTTCGGCAGCGGGCCGTCCATCTCGGCGGTTCCCAGGTCGACATCGCGAAGAACGCTGCCAAGCTGTATGTCCGAAGCAGCCACGACTACTCGCGAGGTGTGGTGCTGCGCCGCCGACAGGCGTACTCCCACCACACGGTAGACAATGTAGCTGCATACGACGGCAACAAGAAATGCGCTGAACAGAATCACCACGACTCGCTTATTCATCTCCAACCCATTTAAGCCAGATGTGTGCCGGCTCAACCTTCGAGACGTTAGTGGCAATTCGTGTGCCAAAGAAGAGGGGGTCTACATTAACGCCAAATCATGGGTTTAGCAGGGGAGACGGCAGCGAAAGTGTGAACCCGTGTATACCAACCGGAACGACTGTGTAGCCATGTGGACACGCCCCGAAGAGCAGACCTCGATTTTGCATGGACTTACACTCACCCTGGTTGGTCTGGAAATTGCATCCATGAAGGTACAATTCCTGGCTGAAGAGGTGTCTCAATCACCCTCATGCCGTTTCCTCTGGCACGAGGGGCCTGAGCGGTGACACAATAGTCGCCCCCGGCGAAGGCCGCCCACAGTTGAGGCCGCTCTTCGCCGAGATTGGTTTGGGCAATTTCTTTGTGAAAGCACACGGAGTATGACGAAGACCGTAGAAGAACACACTGCCGAAGCGAACGACCGCGAGCTCTCCCGATGACGAAGACCTCCGGCATCCTCACGCTTTTCGCCGAGCAGCCGCCTGTGCGCCGGGGACCGTCCGCCTTCGTGGTCTCGATCCTGGTGCATGCTGTGGCGTTTGGTTTCCTCCTTATCGGTCTCAGGCACGTTCCACGCATAAACGAGCAGTCCAACCAGCGCTATACCGTGCGCCTTCTCAACCCGCCGAAGCCGGAACCGCAAAGGCCGCGACCTGCCGGAAGCGGCGGCGTCACCTACCCAGGGCAGCAAAACGAGGCCCGCGCACTTGCCCCTGGTGGCAGTCCAGCGCCTCAGACCTACGTTCCGCCCCAGGTCGCTAAATTGCACCCCGCGCCGCAAACTCTTGTGCAGCCGGATGCTCCCCCCGATCTCCTGCTCACACAAGAGGTCCCGATCCCGGTCGTCGTCATGTGGTCCCAACAAAATCCTCCGATCCAGAAGATCGTCCCGCCTCCGCCGCAAAAGCCCACCGTGGCCGACGTTCGGCCGGCCATTATTAGACCCAACCGCGAGCCAAAATTGGCTGACCTCAAGATCTCGCCCACCCCCTTCGTTACGAAGGCTCCGATGCTCCCTCCGAGCACCACGTCGCCTCTCGTCGTTCGTCGTCCCGAGCCGGCAATAAAGCAGGTTCCGCAGACAGCGTCGGTGGCGACTGAGCACCCAACTCCAGCCAGGGTCATGTCCCTTTCTGATATTCAATCGCAGGGGCCAGTCATGGTCCCGCTCGCCAATCAGACGTCGCAATCGCCTTCGTCTGAGTCGCTGGCACTCGGGCGGCCGCAGAAGTCCTTGGGAGAGGGCAGCGGCAACCCGGCCAGCAATCAAAACGGCATTGGCGCAGGCGAGGGCTCACGCAACCAGGGAAACGAAGCCGCTGCCGGAAGCGGTTCTGGCGCGCAGCTTGGCGCGAACAGCGGGTCAGGCTCTGGCCCTGCTGTCGGCCCCGGCTCCGCTGGTGATTCCGGAACAGCCGGTGGAACTGGTACTGCTGGAGACTTTGATCTCGGCAGCAACGAGCGTTCCATAAAGCGCATCACCCTGCCAAAGGACGGCACCTTCGGTGTGGTCGTGGTCGGATCGTCGTTGGCTGAAGAGTACCCGGAGACGGTCGAAATCTGGAAAGGCCGTCTGGTCTACACCGTCTACCTGCACGTAGGTCTGGGCAAAAGCTGGATTCTCCAGTATTCCCTGCCCCGCACCGAGGGGGCCGTGACCACAGCCAGCGTCACTCGCCCGGAGGCGCCGTGGCCCTACGACATCCTCAGGCCCGACCTCCTCCCCGGAGACTTCAGTTCGGATGCCGTCATGGTCCACGGCTTCATCAATCTAGCCGGCACCTTCGAGCGGCTTGCCCTTGTCTTCCCACCCGACTTTACGCAGGCAAAGTTCCTGCTAGGCGCGTTGAAGCAGTGGCACTTCAGGCCCGCTCGTCAGGCTGGACAACTCGCTGCAGTCGAGATACTACTGATCATCCCCGAGCAGCCCGAGTAAGGAGCCGCGGCAGTCAGTTGCGGCCGGCCCCGGAGGCCCGAGCCTCATTGCGAAATCACCATCTGCGAGGTGCTCGTCATGTTCAGCGTCTTGGTCGGGATAAACGGAATTGACAAGGGAAATTGGTAAGTTACGACCACATTAACCAGGTTTCCTGGGTTGTCGCACGGGTTAGCCTGCGGGATACAACTGCCGGATCCGGCATTGGGGAATGTTGTGACCGCGGTCAACAGACTCGGATCGATCCCAGGAAACCCCTGGCCCGTAAGGTAGCCCTGAACGTCTACCGTTTTTCCTGCGCCGGGGCAGCCGGAGAGAATACCAGCCGGGCACGACGATCCCCGAACGATCGCATAGCGGGTTCCATCCCTCGCGGCCTGGGAGACAAAGTGAAAGGTATAAAGCGCCAGACTCATCTCCATAATGCCGAACACAACGGTCAACAGTACGACGAGAGACAAGGTCATCTCGATCATGGCTGAACCATCTTCCCTGCGCGCATGACCAAACCTCCGGGAATCTCGCGTGCGAAGCCTGAACGCTCGGAGGAAATGCAAACCCATCGGACCTGCAAATCGTCTCACCGCCGCATCCCCCTTCCCAAATGTCATCCCCGTTGCCATCACTGTTCCACCCTCATGATCGCCTGGCCGCCCAGCGTGTATGAGCGTGGGAGTCCCGGGAGGTAGATCAGGGGATCCACCACTGCACTGGTTGTCACTTGAACGGATTCGATGATGCGGGCGGGGCTGACGCACGTCGTGCCCGCGTTCGCGCAGGTAATAACTGTTCCATCGGAGCAGGTGCAGGACTGCGACGCTACCGCGCACAGACCATTGACACTCGAACCGGCGCACGCTCCAGCAAGGCCAACGACATTCGAGCCATCATTGGTTGCCGCCAGTTCCATTCCTGCAAGGTTCGCCGCTGTAATGTGGGATTGGGCGCCATACGCGACTCCGGCTCGCGCAGCGTTGGAAACTTCGATTGCAACATATGCCAGGCGCCCAAACTCGGCCGCTCCTACCAGCAACACGACAAAGATCGGCATCACAAGCGCAAGTTCTACGAAGGACTGCCCAATGTCGCTGCGAATAGCCATGCGTCGCTTGATCATGCTGATCCTCCGTTCATTACAATCGTGGAACTTTGCTTTGGCCATATTCGTCATAGTTCACTCCACCAGCCTCGCAGCGGTGAGGGGGGACGCCCCATTTTTTATGGCGTAGTCTTCCAAAGTGCCGCTCCCATTGAACGATAACGAACTGGTGACAATCCCTGTGTAGAATTGCGACGATGCGGACCCATTCAGCGTCAAGGCCGCGCCAGCCGCATAGATGATTCCCTGCAGGTTTTGAGTGCCCGTACCGTTGAAGGTCATCGCCGTTTTGTTGTTCGGGTCCTGATAGAACAGCATCCCATTGTTAGCGCCGCTTGTCGGGGCCGAGAGATCCAGCGTTCCCGTGCCATTTTGACTGAAGTAGGCATTGTTGCTGTTGGGCAAGTAGAAGCTGACGTTCGTTCCGGTGATCGTCCCCGACCCATTGATGGTAAATGGTCCGTCTATGTAATAAGGGCCAGCGCTAAATGTAATTGTGCCAGTGCCATTGATGGCGATCCCGTCGTAACACCCGGGTTGCAGCGTCTGGGGCGCGGTGCCATTCACCGGGTAGGGCGTCCCCCCAGGACCGGAGAGGCACGATCCTGGGTTGGAGGGAGGAGTCAAGGAGGCCAGCGGGTCGGATACTGGAACGATGGTGGTCGGCGGTCTGGGGCTGAGGGTACCGGTACCATTGTATGAGTAACTGCCCACTACGCCGATCGACTGGGCGCTCAGGGTACCACTTCCATTGAAGGTCAGGGCAGCAGGAACGGAACTGGAGGAATCATCGAGAAGCGAGCAGGTTGGTAGGTTCACGACGCCTGTGCCGTTCCAGGCGATACCCGTTCCCATTGTACCCAATGTGTAGACGCAATTCTGACCGTTGCCTAGAGTAGCGACCGCCCTGGCAGTCACCGGTACCGAATTCTGAAATGGACTCCCGGTGAAGATCTTCGCAAAGAAAGTCGGCTGATTCTGAGAAACTATCGCTTCGTAATAATCCTTGTTCCCAATAAACGGTCCAGACAGCGGCCCCTGGTTGGCCGTAACGGTGCCTGGGTTTACTCCGCCGACCCCATTCTGGGCCGCCGCGGCGACGGCCGCCGCCCGCCCGCCTCCATATTGCCATTCTTGCGCCGCGGCGATGGCGGCGCTGTCGGCAGCGGTTTGCATCAGCCTCTTGGAACGGAACAATAGCCCAACGTCCACCGCGACCGCCAGAAAACCGATCAGCAAAGCCATGGACAGCACAGTCACCACCATGACCTGTCCACTCTCACCATCTGGTCTTTTCATAACGCCCTCCCCATGCACTGTCGGGACACAAAGTCCTGACTCAACTTTCAGCATCTCTGGACATGAATGAATCCGCCTCGTTCCGTCGTTCTCATGACGATTCATCGTTCCACTCGATTCCCCAGCAGACGCTGTAAAAATCTAGAGAAGGCCGGCCGGTCCGCCCCGGTCGGGTCGAGGCTCTTCGTCTTGGGGGAAGTCTGCTTATCCGGTAGAACAAGCGTGAGACCAACCCCATCCGTGCCCGAACGAACGACCTTTGCATTCACCGTGATCGAACGATCGGGATCGGTTTCGGCGACGCCGTCCCTTTGCAGCAATAGCCTGACCAGTGTACCCGGATACCAACGCTGCTCAGTCAACAGATAAAGCCCGGTCGAGCTGATATCCCGGATGCGGTGCGCCAACGGAGCCGCGCCATCCCAGTAATGTGCAACTAGATTTGGAACTTCCTGCCGCGCGGCCCTCCGTCGTTCTTGAGATGACAGCCACTCTGACCAACGGCTCAATGGCTTCATAGGATCCATCCAGGGCCAATCAATCACTCCTCATTTCAATTGACCATTCAGTTCCACAGCCGCGCCTCTCTTCAGTCGATTCTCCATCTCTTCGGCAACGCAGATCACCAGCTGATCTCCCGACTGCGTCTGCGACGAATAGATAGTGTGGGTCGGCAATTCCAGCACACTTTCGGCCTGCGTCTTCAATGGTGCGATCCGAAACGAAGGAAAATACTCGACAAGATGAATGACCCTGTAGTGCTCGTCAAGATAAATCAGGTCAAGAGGAAAAAGCAACCCCAACGTATGTATTCCCCTCGACGGTACGACCCATATGCCCTCATCGGACCTGAGCTTTAGTCTTCCAATCAATCCCCTCAAGCGCGAAAAAATCGTGTCCGCGGCCGTGACATCCAGGCTGAGGAAGCATTCACGTGTCTGGTTGTATACGCAGTACGTCTTTCTTTTCATTCAGATCCCCTGGGCCCTGATACATATCTGACTAATTGGGCATTCTCTCCATTTCATTTCTCTTTTCTCTCCAACATTGATTACATCTAGCAATCCGTTCTCCAACCTCGCTGCTCAGGAACGGACACCGCGACGATTCCCGCCACGGACGCGAATGACGATTGATCTAGCTTCCGGACCAGGCGTTGAGGAAGCGTCCGCGCCCAGGCCAACCTTCCCCGATCACCGAAATGCGTGAAGGAGATGTTTGCCCGGCACGCGGCCCAGACCTGCTGCTTCCCCGGTGCCTGCATCATGCTCGGCTCCCTCGACCCAATGCCTCGGGGGCGCTACCGGGCTAGCGAACTCGGGTGCGACGGCGATTGATCAGAAACAGCAGTACGACGACAAAAAGTACGCCGGAAACGATCCGAATAATAGTGACATTGTCCACGTGAATTCTCCTTATTTCTTATTGGCTTAAGTACTTTTGAAAAGACTCCGACATAATAATGATTGCCGGCCCCAGTGTTACGAGGAAAAGGGAGGGGAAAATAAACAAGACAAGCGGAAAGACCAGTTTGATAGTGGTCTTGGCCGCTAGCTCCTCCACTCTTTGGCGGCGCTGGGTTCTGAGGGTGTCAGAATGAACGCGCAGCGTCTTGGCGACGCTCGTCCCCAGCTGTTCCGATTGGACCAGCACGGAGACGAGATTCCGCACACTGTCCACACCCGTTCGTTCCGCGAATTGCTTCCAGGCATCCGAGCGAGCGCGCCCAGCGCGTTGCTCCAGGACGACGATGCCTAATTCATCACTGATCGCAGGCTGCGCCAGGCGCAACTCCTCGGCGGTGCGCGCCGTCGCCTGATCCATGCTCAGTCCGGCCTCGATGCAGATGACCATCAGGTCGAGCACATCGGGCAAGCCGATCCGGATGTGCTTTTGCCGGTTCGTAATTCGCCTGCCCAACCAGAAATCGGGCGCCAGAAATCCGAGTCCCAGCGCTAGCGCATATACGAAAAAAGGGTTGTGGCGCGCCAAGCCGGTAATCAGCGCCAGGAAACAGAGCCCCAGAGGAACCAACACTTTCGCTCCATAAAAAAGATTCACTGCCGAGTCTTTGCGGTAGCCGGCGCGGATCAGCCGTTGCTGGGTCACGGAGACTTCCGCCTGGCTCTTCGGCAAAACGCGCTCCAGGTTCTCCACCATGTCGCCAAACGAAAAACGCGTCTGTTGGATGGCGCCCAACAACGTCCTTCGTTTCCCGCGCGTTGGTACCACCTCGGAGATCCGTTGAAGCATCGCCTCGCGATAGAACAGCAGCAGGCCGCCGCTCGCGATCAACAAGAAAATAACGAAAAATGTAAAAGCCGCAATTCCCATAACTCACCTTCAAACTTCCATGTTGACGATCTTTCGAATGATCAATGCGCCGGTGAAGGTCATGATCCCTGACGTGTAAAGAAGCTTGATGCCGATCGGACGCTTCCACAAAATACTCATCGTGTCGGGGTTGACAAAATACAACGCCACTCCGAGTACCAGGGGCAGGAACGAAAGTATCCAACCCGTCATGCGCCCTTGTGCGGTGTGCACCCGGACCTGCCGCCTCAGGCGAAATCGCTCCCGGATCACGTACGAGGCTTTATCGAGCACCTCGGCGAGGTTTCCTCCGCTCTCTTTTTGAATCAAAATGGCCGTCACGACAATTCTCAGGTCCTGGAGAGGGACCCGGGTCACCAGATTATCCATCGCCGTTCTCAACTCAAGCCCGTAATTCTGTTCGTCGAAGCAGATTCGGAACTCGCCCCCGAGAGGTTGAGGCGACTCATAAGCCACCAGCCGCAGCGCGGCTACCAGGCTATGGCCCGCGCGAAGGGCGCTCACCATCAAATCCAGAGCCTCCGGCAACTCCTGTTCAATCTCATTGAAGCGCGACCTGCGTTTATGGAAAACGTACACCAAGGGCATGGAGCCCGCAATCAGCCCGATCAACACGCCAAATGCGACTGCTCCTGATCGCAAATAAGCCATATAGGCAGGCAGCGCGAAGCAGGCGGCAGACATCAGAAGCAGGCCGGCCGCCGTCCACTTCAGACCTGCCTGATACAGCAGAGTGCGCAGGCGCGGCGCCAACTCAATCTTGAGCAGCCAGCGATTGATCCACGGAATGGCGCTCAGCAGCTCGTCCTTACGAATGTCGACGACCTGGTCGCGGGACTCCGACTGGCCGCTGGCCAGAGCCGCATCGAGATGAGCCATGATCTGTCTTGCCTGATGAGAAGCACCCGTTCCACTCGCCGTCAACACCAGGGCGAATACAACGAACACGCTCGTGAACACCAGCACCAGAATCAATAACATATCGCCTACTCCTTTCTTGTCAGTTGACTTCCAAAGTCTGCTCGAATAAACCGGGCGACAGGAAGATACCCGACATGCGCAGCCGTTCGAGAAACTTGGGACGAATGTGGCTAGGCTGGAACACGCCAATCACCTTGCCATCGGGTCCGACGCCCTTCCTCGAGAAAGTGAAGATCTCCTGCATGCTGATGACGTTCTCCTCCATGCCGGTGATCTCGGAGATGTTGACCACCTTGCGCGAGCCATCGCTCATCCGTGAGACCTGAACCACGATGGAGATGGCCGAGGCGGTTTGTTGACGAACGCTCTTCTCCGGCAAGTTCAGATTGCTCATCGCGACCATGGATTCGAGCCTGGTCAGGGCGTCCCGCGGAGTGTTGGCATGAATCGTTGTCATCGAGCCTTCGTGACCGGTGTTCATGGCTTGTAGCATGTCGAAGGCCTCTTCGCCGCGGACCTCCCCGATGATGATGCGATCAGGCCGCATGCGCAGGCTGTTGATCAGCAGTTGTCGCTGACGGACGGCTCCCTGCCCTTCGACGTTCGGCGGACGCGTTTCCATGCGCACAATATTGTCCATCCCAAGCTGCAGTTCGGCCGCATCTTCGATCGTCACGATGCGTTCCGTCTTCGGAATGAACTGCGACAGGATATTCAGAAACGTGGTCTTTCCAGCGCCTGTACCGCCGGAGATCAGAATGCTGATTCGCGCGCGTACTGCGGCCGCCAGCACCTCCATCATCTCCGGCGAAATGCTCTTCAACTTCACCAGTTGATCCGCCGCGAGCGGGCCGGTCCCGAAGCGACGAATCGACAGCGCCGGACCGTCGAGCGCCAGCGGAGGAATGATGGCGTTGACGCGGGAGCCATCAGGCAGACGCGCGTCCACCATCGGCGACGACTCATCCACCCTGCGTCCCACGCGCGACACAATGCGATCGATGATCTGCAGCAGGTGCCGATCGTCGCGGAACGCCGTATCCACCTTCGAGAGAATTCCGCCGCGCTCTATAAAGACGTGGTTCTTGTCATTCACCAGGATGTCGGAGATGCTCGGATCGGCCAGCAGCGGCTCCAGCGGACCAAGGCCAAAGACTTCATCCAGCAGCTCAGCCTCAACCCTTCCCTGTTCGGCGAAGTTCAGAGGGACCCGTTGGCCCACGATGATCTCGTTGACCATCCCGGCCACGGCCTGGCGAGCCTGGCTCGAGTTCACTCGCGACAGCTTCTCCAGGTCCAGCTTGGAGATCAATGTCCGGTGAATTTCCGCCTTGAACGTATCTAGATCCAGTTGATCCACGCGATGCCATCTCCAAACCCCTGACTCTGGGCCTTCATCCGAATAAATTGAACCGCTTCTTCTTTTCCGGGTTCGCCGACAACCCGCATGCCGTCCTCGTCATCTGCCGGATTACTCGCGAAATAGGGGAATCCTCGAGGGCAAGCGGAGTGGCCGTGTTCTGCGCATTCCGGGCAGCCGGAAAATCGCTCGGTATCTTCCATTGGGCCGGCATGGTGAGCGCCTTCGTAATACTTTCTTCATCGATCCCCAGCGAGCGAGGCGTATACCGGTTCAGCACGATCTCGAGCCGGTTGCCGTTCACTTTCAGCAACTCCGTGATCAGCCGATTGGAATTGCGCAGTTCTGTAATCCCGACCTGCGTCACCAGGTACACCATGGAGCTGTCTTCAAAGAGCGCCTTTCCACTGGAGCCAAATCTCGATCCCGCATCCACCACCACGTAATCGAAGTTCTGCCGCGCAACGGTGAACAGTTTGCGAACCGTTTCATCGCTGGCCTCCACCTGGGTATATCTGTCCGGCGCCGCCAGCACCATCAAACCCGAACTGTGTCGAGTCAACATGCTGGACAGAAAATGGAAATCCAGCCGGACCACGTTCTGCAGCGCGTTTGCGGTGGAATACTGAGCATTGATTCCCAGGTCGAGCGCCGCATCTCCAAACGGAAGATTGAGATCGATCAACACTGTTTTTTGGCCGGACTGCTGGGCAAGCGATACGGCAAAGTTGCTCGCCACCGTGGTGACCCCCGAGCCTCCTTTCGCGCCAATAAAGACGAGCAGCTTGCCCGCTGTCTTCCTGGCAGGCCGAACTGCCGGACGGCGCACCGAAGCGCGGACCAAAGCTTCCGCGATCGTATTCAGCGCGATCGGTTCGGTCAGAAACTCCCGCGCCCCTGCCCGCATGCAGCGGACCAGCATCTCCGGGTCGGTGCGCGCCGAATACACCATCACGGTGATCGAACTATTGCCGCAGATGCTCTCCACCAGGTCCAGCGCATGCTCCGGGTTGCTGTCCAGCTCCACGATGATTACGTCGTAATCCCCCTCCAGAAGCCGCGGCACATCGTCCAGATCGGGATAGGCCGGGAATTCGCGGGTCACCCCCGCCTGCGCTCCCGCAACGGCTTTCGCAACCGCTTTACGCCGATGTTCTTCGGCGCCAATCAACGCAACGGATAACACCTTGTTACCCAGCGCGTCGGGATCCTTGATAGTTGTCGACATCACGAATTCACGGCTCCCTGCTGCGTGCGCAACTCCGGTCGGTTGATGTGATATTGACATAAATTTGACTGACACAACATAGTTCGTGTTCCTGCGTTAGCGAGAAAAAAAAGAAAAGAGCGTTCCGATGGCGATCGCCGGAGCGTAGGGCATCTTGCGCGTCAAGGGGTTACCGAGAACAAGTTCAGGATGGGCGCGAAGTCCACGCTTCTTCAACCCGAAGATAAGATCTCCCGTGCCGCGGAACAGTTCGCCCATAAATCCTCCGGCAGCGGCCCAGCAAAGCGCGATCAGCCCGCCAGCTATGCCTGTCATCACCAACGCCGTCAGCATCTGCGACGGCCCAATCCAGGCGCCGATGGCAGCGCACAATTTCACGTCCCCCATGCCCATCCCGCCCATGAAGCAAAGAATGCCAAAAAGCAGCGCGCCCACCCCCAGGCCTGCCAGGCTCACCAGTATCCCGTGCCACCCATGCGTCCAGCCGGCGACGGCGAGTCCAGCGGCAAGGAAAGGCAGCACCAGCCAGTTCGGAATCCGGCGGCTACGGAGATCCGTAAACGTCGCCACCGCAACAACGATCAAAGTTGGCCACCAGGCGACGGAGTGCATACAAACTCTTTCTCAAAAATTGAGTTACATCGATAGACAAGCAATTCTCCGTCCAAATGCCGCGAAGCTCCGGATCGGCTGAATTCCGCGCAATGAGGTGCTTCCACAGCGAACCCTTGCCAGGCTGGTGTTCACGGTTGTTTACATCCCGCAGTCCCGAGTGAAGCGGAGGATACACACCATGTTCGCGCACCCTCCCCGAGCCAGGAGATAACCACGAAGGAGCCGGTAAACGCGGAGTGCAAGCGCTTCCTCGCCAGCGCGAACCTCAACCATGCCAGGTCGCAACGGCCATCGCTCCAAATGTGAAACGGCTAATGAGAACCGTCCTGGCAGCTCCAAGTGGTCGGACTTCTGTCCCACAATCGTACTCGGGAGAGCAGCAGCCGATATACCTCGAACGTACCGTAATCCAGCAATTACCAGAGTTACCCAATATTTAACTCGACATCCCGAGGAGGATCGGAGTATGACTACAGAACTCATGAATTGATGCACGACAGGCCCCGCGCTTCGCAGCGTTAATCGACACCCGTGCTCGACTTCTATCGTGTTTGTGACAAATGAAGAGCAAGTATGGATGAGAACCGCCTTCCGCCACCACTTTGCGGGCATCCCGTTCGCCGGTGATCTGGCAATGATGTCAGGAGCACTGTTTTATGATCCGTATTGGACTGCATTCAGAAGACCGCACACTGCAATCGCTTCTTTCCTCTGCCTTAGGACTGGAATTTCAAATCCTCCTGTTGCCCACCGAGGAAGAAATCAAACATATACTCTCTACTGGGGGCTGCGATGTCGTGCTCCTCGAGCTGGACTCCGATCACAATGAGTTGAAGCAGCGATTGGAGTGCTCCCGTCGTATCATCGCGACGCAAATGCCCTTGGTGGTCATGGCCAGTGACACTCTCCGTTCCACCGCGGCCGAACTCGTCCGCCAGGGGGCCTACGGTTACTGCCGTAGACCGCCCTCCATTCGAGATCTCAAGACAATGCTGCTCCGGGCGCACGAGCACTCCTCGCTCAAGCGCGAGCTCAGAAACGCCCACCAGCGGCTCGATGCGGCCGCTAGCTGTAATCAAATGATAGGGTCCAGCCCCCAGATGCAGCAGGTCTACGACCTTGTGCATCGCGTCGCCAATATCAACACCACCGTGCTTGTGACTGGAGAAAGTGGCACCGGCAAGGAGTTGATCGCCAACGCCATCCACAATCTCGGCACTCGGTCCGGCCGCCCGTTTGTCGCCGTCTGCTGCGGTGCCATCCCCGAGGGCCTCATAGAGGCCGAGTTATTCGGCCACGAAAAGGGTGCTTTCACAGGCACCGTAGGCGCACGGGTAGGCCTCCTCGAGCAGGCCGCCGACGGTACCCTCTTCCTCGATGAGATCGGCGAACTCACCCTCTCCACCCAGGTCAAGCTCCTGCGCGTCCTCCAGCAGCGCGAATTCAGTCGCGTCGGCAGCAACCGGCTCATCCCATTGCGCGCCCGCCTCGTCCTTGCCACCCACCAGAACCTCGAGGAGATGGTCGCTCAAGGCACATTCCGCCAGGACCTTTATTACCGCATCAACGTCATGCGGATCGATGCTCCGCCCCTCCAGGAGCATCCCGAAGACATCCCTCAAATCGCCGGACATTTCCTGCGGCAATATTCCGAGATGTACCAGAAGCCGATGGCGGCGATTGAGCCAGCCGCGGCTGCCGCCCTCCAGGCCTATTCCTGGCCCGGTAACGTCCGTGAATTGGAGAACGTCATTCAGCGAGCCATCATCGTCGCTCGCAGTGACAGTCTGGGATTGGAAGATCTGCCCTGCCACATGCAGGAGCAGGATGTTGTCAATATCGACGACTATCATCCCGCCGGCTCGTTCGAACGGCAGTTGCGCGACTACAAAGTCAAACTCGCCATCACGGCCCTGCGCGAGAACCACGGAAACAAGACCCTGGCCGCCCGCAGCCTGCACATCTCCCGCGCTTATTTACATCGGCTGATCCGGCTTCCCGATCCAGACATGCTTGGCGAACCGGAGCTTCTTGTCGATCGAGACATCCGCGAGGTGGGAACAGCGTGACACTTGCATCCCTGGCTGCCGGACGCACTGAAAAGCCAGCGAGCATTCGATTCCTGCAAAAAGTCTTCTCGTTCCCTGTCATGCTGGCCGGCCTTCTTGTCGTCCTCGCTGTGCTCACGGTGCGGTCGCGCTTCGATGATCCGGACATGTGGTGGCACCTCAGGACCGGTCAGATCATTTGGACCACCCACACCATCCCCGCCACGGACCTCTTTTCCTTCACAACTGGTCGCCACGCCTATATCGCGCACGAGTGGCTTTCGCAGCTACTCATTTACGGCGCCTATCGATTCGGCGGCTATCCCGGCCTCATGCTCTGGTTGTGCATCTTTACTTCGGCGCTGCTCATCGGCGGCTACTTCCTCTGCTCACTTTATGCGGAGAATGCAAAGGTAGGTTTTCTCGGGGCCCTCACCATCTGGCTGTTTGCAACCAGCGGCATTGCCATCCGCCCGCAGATGGTCGGCTATCTTCTGTTAGTTGTCGAGTTGCTCCTCCTGCACCTCGGGCGGACCCGCAATCCACGCTGGTTTTTCGCAATGCCGCCGCTGTTCGCCCTCTGGGTCAATTGCCACGGGTCCTTTTTCCTCGGGCTCATCGTCGCAGGAATATTTCTCTTCAGTTCCCTGTTCCATTTCCACAGGGGCTCTCTCGTTTCACCGCCCTGGGAGCCGCACCGCCTCCGCACGCTTGCGCTGGCGCTGGTCCTATCCATTGCGGCAATGTTCTTGAATCCCATCGGGGTGAAGCAGATTCTCTACCCCCTGAACACCTTCCTGCATCAGCACATCGGTCTAAGCGAGGTATACGAGTGGCAGCCGCTTCAGTTTGGCGAGCCACGCGGCCTTGCGTCTTTGGCAGCCCTCGGGTGCATCTTTCTCCTCGTCCTCGTTCGCCGGACAGAGCTGTTCTGGCATGAACTGCTGTGGTTGGCTCTGGGAATCGGGGCGGTGGTCGGTCATCGGCGCCTGGTCTTCGTCTTCGGCATCTTGGCCGCACCAATTCTGTCGCGGCTCCTCTCAACTTTCTGGGAACGCTACAACCCCGAGCAGGATCATCCCTTGCCAAACGGCGTATTCCTCGCGGCATCCCTTCTCATCGCGTTCCTGGCGTTTCCAGATCAACAAGCGTTAGCACGGCAGGTGGAGGAGAAGAGTCCGGTAAAAGCGGTGGAATTCCTCAAGGTCCATCATCTCTCCGGCACCATGTTGAATGAATATGTCTACGGCGGCTATCTCATCTGGGCAGCGCCGGAATACCCGGTCTTCGTGGACGGCCGCTCCGATGTCTTCGAGCAGACCGGCATCCTCGCCCAATTCGGCCGATGGGCCACCCTCCAGGCTGATCCAAGGCAGCTTCTCGACCAATACAAAATCAACTTCTGTTTGTTGGCCCGCAACTCTCCCATGGCGTTTGTCCTCCCGCTGCTGCACGACTGGACCGTCATCTATTCAGATGATCACTCCATAATTGCTGTGCGCAACGGAGCTACAAGCGAACCGAAGTGAGTAAAGGAAATACCCATGTACAAGTAGGTTACGGCTCAACCTGCCCCGCGCCACGAGACATAGCAGGTACAACAGACACAGCCGCTACAGCGGAAGCACCATCCGTGACGAAGAAGACATTTCGGAGACCATGCTCCTAGCAGAGATCGTTCGACCTAAACTCTGCACCATCGCGCCCCACCAGTCCAACGCCATCCTGCCCACCATCCAGAGCCGCGAAGCCGCTCCCAAAGGACATCGGAGCTTCCACGCACCTACCCGCCAATCATCTCTCTAGCTCTTATGCAAATACATCGGCCAGTCGAGATATTTATGAGCGGCTTCATAAATGCTTGGGGATACAGTGGAGAAATTTGCAGCGACGTGGTGTTCAAAACCCTGTTCGCAGATGTGACGAAGCAAATCCTGCATTCTTGGAATCTCAACCACGCCAGCCCCGCCAAAAGTATGGAGCGGATCATCGGTGAAGCGACCCTCGCCGACATAGCCCTTCACCGTGCCTTCAAAATCATCCGTAGAGAAGCGAGCAAAGGTCATAGCGCCGGCCTTGACAGTGCCATCGAGAGTACCGAAGGTGTTTTCCTTGCCGACGGTTCCCGCGATGATCTGCTGGAAGTCCATCTTCACCTCATTGAAGAAGTGCTTGGGCAGATTCGAGCAGTGGAAGCAGACGGCCTTATTCGGATCGCTGCCATAGTTATTGTTCCAATCGAGCAGAGCGCTCGGCGTCTCCGAGGCGAGAGTGAGTGCATACATGCTGACCGTTCCAAGAACATCCACTTCGCACGCCGAGGGGATAAGATTTTCGCTCATCATGCTCATGACCGTGCAGGGAACGATGCCAAGAAACTCTTCGATCGAGGTCCAGCATTGGACGGCAGAGATCGTAAGATGACTCGCCGTCATCCATTGGTCGATCACGGCGCCGAGTTTTGCCATCTTGACCAGCGCTTCCATTGGAACGTCTTTGGTGGAGACATACCTCTGGATGGATGCGAGCTTTTGTTGCGCGGCATCGTCGCTATCCTTCATTCGCTGGATGCGGCCCATGACCTCCGAGAGATCGAGCGTTTCCACGGTGATACCGGAGCGTTCCAATAGCTTTTCGCTGTACCGGACAGTGTTGAAGGCTGTTGGACGCGCACCGATCGCGCCGATACGAACGTTCTTCAGACCGCGGACGATGCGACAGACAGCAGCAAACTCCTGCAGGTCGTGTCTGAATTCATCTGAATCCGGCGCCTCCGTGTGGAGGCTGGTGAGCGAGTATGGAATGCCATACTGCTTCAGGTTGTTGCAGATGGACATCTTGCCGCAGAAGCTATCGCGGCGATACGCAATACCCATCTTGCCCGCATGGTCCGGAGTCGCCTGAATGAGGACAGGCACTTCAAGGTTGGAGAGCCGCAGGGCATCGGCCAGACCGCGCTCTTCCCCGAAGTTCGGCAGCGTGATGATGATGCCGTCGATCTCACCGGAGTGCCGGCGAAAGAGTTCAGCGCAACGTTTCGCTTCGTCATAGGTCTCGACGGCACCATGGGCGCTCTCTTCCGGGGTGAGAACAATTGCTTTCATGTCGGCTGACTCGAGCGCATGGATCATCTCAGTGCGCCCGGAGGAGGCGAGGTGCGAGGGAAAGAAGCCGCGGTTGCCGACAATTACGCCGAGTGTCATTGTTCTACTCATTGTCAGTCTTCGCGTTGGGTGCTTCGAGGCCGGGACGTTTCTGGAATTGCCTAGCTTTCTACGTTTGTGCCGCTTGCCAGGGTTACTTGACTACGGACTGGAACAGGGGCGACGACAGAAGGCTGGCAAACTGGCTGTCTGATGAGGAGTAAGCGACTGTCAGAGTACCGGAGTTGGAGTCGATTGTGGTCTGATCGATGGCCGACTTTTCGAGGGGGGTGCCGGAGTTCTTCTTCATCAGAGAGACCCCCTTCATGAGGGTCGCGGCGGTGGCAGCGGTGAGGGTGTCGGACATGACTACCGCCATGTCGAACTTGACACCGTTCTGGAAGTCCATCGTGTACCGGCTGCTCTTCATGCGATTCTGAACGGTGTCGTAGTCGGCCAGGGCTGAAGCGTCGCCAAGGACACTCTTCATCATGGTCTGTGTGCCCTTGGAGTCGAGCAGGCTCCAGACTGCTTTGCTGTCCACAGCAGCCATCTCGTTGACCATGTCGCTGTTGGAGAGGAAGTCAGGAGTGATGCCGTCGCGAGCGTCAACTGCGGCAGTCACCGCGTCGCGGTCGCCGAAGACCATGGTGGTCTGGTTGAGGAAGATGACGCTCATGCCGGAACCCATGGGGTAGATGCTGGTGTTGCGGAGAACCGTGGGCTTGATCTTGTTCTTGGTGAAGTTGGCCATGATCTCGCGGGTGTGAAACTGGCCCTGGGCGATGCCGACGATTCTGGTTCCCTTGTTGCCGTCGCGAAAGGCTGCGAAGGCGAGGACGTCGGCGTCCTGGTCGACCTTGAGGCCGGAGTTCTTGAGGGCCGTCTCAAGGCGCTTAAGCTCAGGCGGGAGGACGCGGTCCTTGAGGTCCATGGCGGCGGTGGAGTTCTGCATGGCACGGTAGTCGACGACGATGAGCTGCTGGACGTCGTGGGGGATGGCCGACTTGGCATCGCTGGAGAGCTGCGCGGCGTGGGCCATAGGCGCGAAGATGGTTGCGGCGGCGAGGGCCGCGATAAAGAGATTCTGCTTGATGTTCGTCATAAACTGCCTTACTCCTTGAGCTACTACTAGTGTAGCGTCAGTTACACCATTGTTCCGCGAATACGGCCTAGTGGCAAGACTAGATGGAACTGTCATTGGTTAGCAGGCGTGGTACTTTCGTGGTAATTTGCGCGATGTGGTGTTCAATATGCTGGGGGATGTTGGTGGAGCGTGGTTTTCTGCGGGGCTTCTCTTCCCACTCAGCCCACCCAGCGAGACGTGCGCGGTGGATGGAGCCGACGGCAGTGGCGACGATAGACGAAATCTAGGCGAACTCTTAGCGGCTCAGGTGCTTGAGAGCCTTATATGTCTGAGCTAAAGTACTTGGGATGGCGCGGCGCAGGTGTTCTTAGCGCCCAGCGGCGATTTGAGTTTTTAGCGCGGCAGGAAGCAAGAACGCCGATTCGTCAGACATCCCCTATGGCCAGGCGATGGGGGAGTGGAGCTTGCGCTCCAAGACCTTTGCGTCTGGATCGAAGCCGGTGATCTGGCGCACCCACTCGGAATCCGTTTCATAGGCGGCCTCGGGGATTAGTCCGATCAGCTCGGCGTCGTCGATGAGGACGCCGTGCCGCTGGGCGAGATGCAGGATGGTGGCGTGGACGTGGTGCATGGGGGTGAGGTGGAAGTCGGTGATGTTCATGCTGACCTGAGCGCGGCCGTTGGCCAAAACGCCGATGGCTTTGACCCCGTGGAGACCCCCGCCGGAGGCTCGGACGTCGCGGGCAATGGCGCGGGCGGCGGAGATGTCGGCGTCTTTGAGGTGGATGTTGTAGGCGATGAGGAAGCTGCGGGCTCCGACGGCGCTGGCTCCGGCGGTGTCGTGGAGCTCGGGGCCTCCGATGTCGGGGCGGCGTGAGGCGTCGCGGCGGGCGGCGTCACGGAGGCCTTCGAACTGGCCTTTGCGGACGTCCTCAAGCTGCACGCGGTCGGGGCGGGCGGCGGCGGCTCCGTAGAAGTAGACGGGTACGCCGTAGCGACGCCAGATGAGGAGGCCAGCCTGGCGGGCGAGGACGGCGCACTCGGCCAGCGAGGCTCCACTGACGGGGATGAAGGGGATGACGTCGGCGGCACCGATGCGGGGGTGGACACCGCTCTGGGTAGTGAGGTCGATGAGTTCGGCGGCCTTGCCGGCGGCGCGGACAGCTGCTTCGACGACGCCGGTGGGCGAACCGGCGATGGTGACGACGGAGCGATTGTGAGCCGTATCGAGAGACCAGTCCAAAAGACGCACGCCTTCGACCTGCATGGCGGCGACAATCTGGGTGACTTTGTCGACATCGACTCCTTCAGAGAAGTTGGGGACGCACTCGATGATGGCTTCTGGGTTCATGCTCTACTTCCACCAACTGTAGCCGAGGGAGAATTGAACGCTGGCGTTGACGCCGGGATTGCGGTCGCCGAGCGAGGCACTG
>Ga0182024_10005518_pt1 | contig 28363 bp, 21 predicted proteins | sample P32metaG_FD_120480 | JGI IMG/M metagenome (GOLD analysis project Ga0182024, IMG submission 120480) | Permafrost microbial communities from Stordalen Mire, Sweden - P3-2 metaG (Illumina Assembly) | ecosystem: Environmental > Terrestrial > Soil > Wetlands > Permafrost | place: Sweden: Stordalen...
ATCAATGGATCGGGATTCACGCAAAGCTCGACGCTCCAGGTGGAGGGCTTGCCATGGATGACCACGCCGGTTGTTTTCGTCAATTCAACCACGCTGCAGTTCAGCCTCCCCGCGAATTACTTCTCATTGCCTCAAAGCGTCACGATCGCAGTGCAGAATCCTCAGTCGGCGTTGTCCAATGTGCTGTCAGTAGCAGTGGGTTATCCAGCGCCGCAATTCACGGCCGCCGCAGTCGTGAATGCCGCCAGTTACGCCGCTGGTGGCGTTGCGCCGGGAGAGATCGTCACCGTTTACGGTTCCAATTTCGGAACCCAAAATAATTCGCAGGTCACGTTCGATTACGTTCCAGCTACCATTGTTTACGTCACGTCTACGCAGCTTGCCGCGACGGTGCCTTACTCTGTCTCAGGAACGACTTCGCTAATCGTCACTTCGAACGGAGTGGCCTCAGTTCCCGTGACGTTGAACGTGGTTCCATCGTTACCCGCGATCTTCACTTCAGACGCCAGCGGCAAAGGTCAGGCAGCGGCACTCAATCAGGATTACAGCATCAACTCGGCATCGAATCCCGCGCCCATCGGCTCGGTAGTTCAGCTCTTTGGTACCGGCGGCGGAACACTCACCAACGATACCTTGCCGCTCCTAACCTTGCCCGTCTCGGCGACAGTCAGCGGTGCACCTGCGCAAGTGACATACGACGGCATCGCTCCCGGCCTGGTCCAGGGTGCGATGCAGATCAACGTTCAAATTCCAACCGGGATCGCGCCAGGTCCAGCCGTACCGATCGTGCTCACGGTTGGTCAGTCGATGACGAATCAAATTACCGTGGCAGTCCGATGAACAGCACGATTGAAGGCTAGCAGAAGGAACTCAGGTCGATGAGTTGCGCTCCCAACTTTGAGCTTACCGAGACTACGTGGCGGGCCTGCTAAGTTTAAGCACCTACGGCACTAACGACCGTAGCGTCTTCGTGTACTCATCGTAGGTGCCGCTATGGATGTAGTGTTCCGCTACGACCCCGACGCCGCGCTGGAACCACACGTCCATCGTTCCGCCACTACCAAAATGAGGGCAAAGCATATGAATGGCCCCGGCATACGTCGCAGGTAAAATCGAAGCCACGGCATCGCGGGCTGGTCCGACGTGCCAGGATATATCATTGTTCCCCCACCAGCGGCCCGGCTCCAGGGGAAAACAGAAATCAGGTACGAGAGTTCCTTCGTTTAGAAACTGCCGGTATTTCAGACTAAGGTCCTGACCGTCCCAGCCGCCATGAAGCGGTATCAGATACAGACAGTTGCCATGCACCAAATACGGTTGGCTGTCACGCGCGGCGAGAGGGCTGTGGTATACTGGTAGCTGCACCTCGCGGACCACACCGTCCGTGCCGATCACCCGCCTCGTTACGATGGGACCTAGCGGACTCAGGTCCTTCACCTGCCGCAGCACGAAGAGTCCCTCGGGGATCATAAGTCGCGCTGCGATCGTTTCCTCAGTCGTCCAGCGGTCCACATCGGGGTGGTTCCGATCGCCGGCTTTCGCCTCGTGGTCGTAGACCCATCGCGCACCTATCTTCAGCGGGAACCACGCAAGGAGATCGTCTTGAGCGCTTGCGATCGTTGAAACGGTGCAGAACGTCAACATCAAACGGACCATACACGCCCCTTCCGCTGAGGTTATTTTACGCCCGCGTGAGGCGTGGGTCCATCCGTGCCGATCGTGCTCACCGATGGTCAGTCGATGACCAATCAAGTTAATCTGGCAATCCGTTGAAGAGTACTATTGCACGCGGGCCGCGTGCCGTACACGTGCCATACCCCTACCAAACTGGCTGAACTAGCTGTTCTTGCTCGGCTTCAAATCAACAACTTGCTTTTTTTCAAGGCCTGCTTCTTTTTCGAATCTCACCAGGTCCACCAACCGATTCGATTCCCTATCCAAACAGATTTGACCGGGCCGCTACCCTAAGTGGACCAATTTTCTGGGCCCGGCGGCCAAATTTTCAGGAAACCTTCAGGTTTGCGGGCTATCTAAATACAGCGACGATTGGAGGTCTCCGTGGACTATCTTCGTCTTGGGGTTAGCGTAAAGCGTATTTTTCGCGCCAGGAATCTAGCTCCCGTCCTGAGTGCATGTTTTGGGGTTTTTCTGATTTGTGCTCCGCTGTTCTCGCAAGCCGGGAGTGCCGGCAGGATTCAGCGGACTGTGCTGGACCAAAGCGGCGCGGCGATTCCGGGCGCCACGGTCACCATTCTGGACCTGCAGCGAGGCACCTCTCGAACGCTGATGACGGATCCGGCGGGAGCCTACAACGCTCCGAATCTGATTCCGGGGAACTACACGATTCGCGCCGAGTACAAGGGCTTTCGCACGGTGGAGCGCCAGAATGTTCCGCTCGAGGTCGCGGGCGACATTCGCATCGACCTGACCATGCAGCCTGGTGAGCAGACCCAAGTCGTGAACGTGACCGAAGCCGTACCTCTGATCGAGACCAATAACGCAGAACTGGGCGGAACGCTGCAAAACCAGGTGATCAACGACCTGCCGTTAAACGGCCGGAATTTCGAGAACCTGCTGGACCTACGCCCCGGCGTGACGACTTACCTTGGCGGGGGCGGCTGGACCAACAGCACCAACGGAGGCCGGCCCCACGACAACTACTTCATGGTGGACGGCATCAACAGCAACGATCCCTGGATGGCGCAAAGCATGATGAACGCGGGAGAAGCTGCCGGTGACGCCGGTACGATCCTGCCCATCGACGCCATCGACGAATTCAAGACCGATCAGAATCCCGGCGCTGAGTATGGCTGGAAGCCAGGAGCGATCGTCAACATCGGCATCAAGTCCGGCAGCAACATGTTTCACGGGACTGCTTACGCGTATGGGCGTGACGGCGATTGGGATGCCCTGGATTATTTCACTGCGCCCGGAAGCCCCGCTGCTTCGGTGGCCCTGGAGCAGTTTGGAGGCAGCCTGGGTGGCCCGATCAAGAAGGATAAGTTATTCTTCTTCGGCAACTTCGAAGAACAGGAGTACAGCATAGGGAGCCCCGCACAACACGATGTTCCGATCACCTCTCCAAATGCCGCATCGGCAACCCAGAGCCTGGTGGGAGCTTGTAACGCGGCGTTGGCGCAAGGCAAGCTTACCGCGCTGAGCGCCCAGTTGGCGGGACTCAGTACAAATTGCACCCCGCTTTCGAACTTCCCGGGTCTGTTCCTACCGAACCCTGGACCGACGACCACCATTGACACCGCCCTTGCCACGAATAATACGGTCTACTCCGGGCTGACGAGGATCGACTACACCATCAACAGCAAGCATTCGCTCAACGGGATGTATTTCATCAGCCCCGGCGCTGGAACATTCGTGGACAATCCAACTCTGGAGGTCAACCAGCTCTGGCTAACGAATCAATATGCGCGGTCCCAAGTCGGTTCCGGCAGTTGGACGTGGGTGATGAGCTCAACGACGGTGAACTCTTTCCGCGCTGGCTACTCGCATTACTATCAAACCTTCACCAGCGGCGATTCCACCGAGAATCCCGCGAATTACATGTTCAACGGCAGCACTTATCATATCTATACCGGTCAGACCAATCCGCTCTACTTCGGTCTGCCGCAAATCGCGTTCCAGGGCGGCTTCCAGTATCAGCTCGGCTTGAACTGGCCCAAGACCGTGGGACCGGATGGCAACTACCAGATCAGCGATGGCGTCTCCATCCTGCACGGCAAGCACAACATCAAGTTCGGTTTCGACATTCTCTTGCTCCAAAGCACCAGCGACGTGACTGCCAACACCAAGGGCAACCCGCGGTTCAGCAGCCTTCAAAACTTCTTTGCGGGTAATATGAACCGCATGCGCTACAGCGCGGGCGATTTCGTGCGCAATTTGCGGAATCAGGCTTACGGACTTTATATTCAGGACGACTGGCGCATCCTTCCCCGGCTCACAATCAATCTGGGACTGCGCTATGAACTTAATACTGTCCCAACCGAAGCTAATAATCTCATCGGGAACTTTTCTCCTACTGTCGGGCTGGAGCAGGTCGGAAATCAGATTGGGTCCATTTACAATGGGGATCACAACAATTTCGCACCCCGAATAGGAATCGCCTGGGACGTCACCGGAAATGGGAAGACCGTGGTTCGCGCCTCCGGAGGTATCTTCTACGAGCAGTTCAGCTACGACACTTTCATGGGAATAGGCAATCTGCTGGGGCTGCGGACCATCCCCACTGGAGTCCCGCTTTATACCAACGGCAACAAGACACCATTCACCGCTGGCGGGACCATCGACGTGGGAGCCGTCACGCTCACCGGCAGCTCTTTAGGAAATGCAAACACACCTGGTACGCCCATATATAACTGGATTAATAATGGGCCCAACAACCCGCTCTTCTCCGCCGGCCCGGCCTGCGGCGATGGCACGGTGACCCTGCCGAACGGCGTGACCCCCGCGCCCTGCAATATTTTGGGCGTCGATCCTAATTTGCGAACGCCGTATATTGCGAAATGGAGCCTCGATATCCAGCGTGCCATCACGAACAACCTATCGCTGGACGTCGCTTATGTCGGTAACCGTGGCATCAAGCTGTTGGGCATATCCGACATAAACCAATCACAGTTAGTGAACGGCTTCAGCCCCGGTTGGGGAAATCCCGCGAATCCGAATAGTCCGGCGGGACAGTGCCTGGCGAGCGCGGCTAGCGGCTATAGCAATTGCAACCCAGACACGAACGCCGAGCAAGCCGCCCGGCCGTTCAATGCCAAGTTCCCCTATCTAAGCTATATCGATTGGATCAATAACGATAACTTCTCAACCTACAACGGCCTTCAAGTGTCGATGACGCAGCGCAACTGGCACGGGTTGTCCTATGTTCTGGGATACACCTATTCGCATGCTCTTGGAATGTCCCCCGACAACTGGAGCTACAACCAGCCTGCCGACAGTACCAACGTTCGCAACCTATATGGGAATACCGAGTTCGATGTCACACACCGCTTCACGTTTTCCACCACGTATCTGATTCCTGGAATCAACTCACCGGGACAGATCCTGCGAGGCTGGTCGATCAATGGCATCCTGACTATGCAAACCGGGCTGCCATGGGGCGTCAATGACGTAACGACTGATTTCTCCGGCACCGGAGAGATGGCCGAGCAACAATCCACTGGGGGAAACTTTGGCTGGGACTTTTTCGGGAACCCGTCGGACTTCAAGACCATCAAGGATTTCTGGCAGAATACCAACGGCGGCGCCGGCGGCATTCCGTACTACCCCGGCACGAGTAATGCAACCTGTCTCGCCAAGGCCCAGTCCATGGGAGCTTTGGCCGTAGCGTCGCTCACCAACCTCGGCTGTTACGCCTACAAGAGTTCTATTCTCGTTCCACCCCCCTATGGCAGCTACGGGACGATGGGACCGAACATTTTCCGAGGACCGGGATACGTGAACCTCGATATGTCGATCACGAAAGTGTGGACCTTCAAGGAACGCTACAAGGCTCAGTTCCGGGCCGAGTTCTTCAACATTTTCAATCACCCTGAGATTGCGAATCCATACGGTGGACCGGGCGGCGGCAATGGACAAACGGATCCTTCTGCAAGTGCAGGCGCCGACTTCGGCTTCCAGCCTCTTACGCCTGACGCCGTCAGTTCCAACCCAGTGCTGGGGTCGGGTGGTCCACGCGCCATTCAGCTTGGTCTTAAGCTAATCTTTTAGATCATGAAGAAAACCACGGCCCTCCGCTTGACCGGCGGAGGGCTTCTGTTTTTGTGCGCCGCCGCCGCGCTCGCGAAAGATCCGCCCAGTTACAAATACGACCCCACCTGGCCCAAGCAACTGCCGAACAATTGGATCATCGAAACCATCACCGGTATCTTTGTCGATCCAGACGATCACATCTGGGTGCTGAACCGCCCGCGCGATTTCGATAAGACTGAAAACTACGCGATCCTGAAGCCGCCCGCGGCGGAGTGCTGCGTGGCGCCGCCGGCCGTGCTGGAGTTCAATAACGAGGGCGATCTATTGAAGTCGTGGGGAGGGCCGGGCTACGCGCCGGGTTGGCCCAGCTCCGAGCATACGATCTTCGTGGATAAAGAGAGGAATGTCTGGCTGGGAGGAGCGGGAGCAGGCGATACGCTGCTGAAATTCACCAGCGACGGGAAATTCATCTCCGACTTCGGGCATCGCGGGCCAAAGCTGGCCGAAGGGCAGACGGCGCAGCAGCAGAAACAGGACAATCAGCAGACCAATCTTCTGCTGCGTGGTGTCGCAGGCGCGACGCTCGACGAGAATGCCCACGAGATTTACATCGCCGATGGTTACCTCAACAAGCGCGTGATCGTGTTCGACACCGAAACCGGCGCGTTCAAGCGCGGCTGGGGAGCCTATGGCATTCCCTTGAGCGAAATCGACAACAGCCTTGCTCCGGATCATGATCCTTCCGGGCCGCCCTCTAAACAGTTCAGGTCGCCGGTTCACTGCGTCCAAATCTCGAAAGACGGCTTGGTTTACGTCTGCGATCGCGGCGGCGACAGAATTCAGGTTTTCACGAAGCAGGGCAAGTTCGTTAAAGAATTCTTCGTCGCGAATCAAACGCTGGAGCGTGGATCGGTGGGTTCCATCAGCTTTTCGCCGGATGCGCGGCAGAAGTACATGTTCGTGGCCGACATTATGAACAATGTGGTCTGGATGCTCGACCGCGAAAACGGCTCCGTGGTGAATAAGATCGGTCACGCGGGCCGGGCGGGCGGCCAGTTCCATTGGGTCCACATAGCGGCGATGGATTCTCACGGCAACCTTTACGCGGGCGAAGTGGAGACGGGCAAGCGCGTTCAGAAATTCGTGCCGGTGAACTAGCCCCATCGACGGCGGCAACGGTTTGACACGGCCAATCGCGCGGTGCGAAAATTACTTGAAAACTGGAGGTGTCACCCATGCGAGGAAGATTGTTGGTTCTGATGGCGACTGCGATTGCTCTGATAACCGTTTCGGGACCGCTGTTCGCACATCACGGAACGGCCGCGTTCGACGTGACGAAGATGGTTACTCTGAAGGCCACCATCACGGATTTTCAGTTCACCAATCCGCATGTGCAGGTTTTTTGGGACAGCAAGAACGAGAAGGGCGAGGTAGAAAAGTGGCAAGGCGAGCTGACCGCTCCGAATAAACTCACCCGCGCCGGTTGGACCAAGCATACTCTGAAGCCCGGAGATGAGGTAACCATTAGCGGGAACGCGGAGAGCAACGGTTCGCATGTGATGTGGATCCGGAAGATCATCGGAACAGACGGCCAACCGATGCAATTGTTCGAGGATTGATAGGGCGATTTAAGGAGGTCATGCATGCGCGCGGGTTTTATTAGTACAGTTCTCTTGCCGGCGGCGGCGCTTAGTTTTGCTTGTATTCTCGGCGCTCAAACACCGGCCGATCAAGAGGCCAAGAAACCGAGCGCTCCGGCTCCCAAGCGTGACATGACGGGCGTCTGGATGATTCGAAATCCCCAGGCAATGCGCGCCTTTTCAGGTGCGACCTTTACCAAGGAACCGCCCGATATGACGCCCTGGGCCATCGCCAAGACCAAGGAAGCGAGACCATCCAACAATGGTGAATTTAGACTGGACCAAACCAACGATCCGGTGTTGACCCATTGCGCTCCTCCCGGAACGCCGCGCGTTTATTTTCATCCATATCCCTTTGAATTCGTGCAGACGCCGAAATATACGCTGATGCTATACGAGTACGATCACACTGTGCGCCGGATCTATACCGACGGCCGCTCCATTCCTTCCGACCCAGATCCAAGCTGGATGGGATATTCCGTTGGCCATTGGGAGAACGATACGACCTTCGTGGTCGACTCGGCCGGTTTCAACGATAGAACCTGGCTGGACCGTGAGGGTCATCCGCACAGCACCGAGCTGCACGTGACGGAGCGCTTCCGCCGTATCGACATGGATCACATGCAGGTGGACTTCATCATGACGGACCCGAAGGCGCTGGTGAAGCCTTGGACGGCTACATTCTACTTGGAGCTGCGGCCAAACTGGGACCTGGGCGAAATCTCGTGTTCAGGCGATTACCTGGATTTCAGCAAGTTCGAAAAGTAGCGAATTAGCTCAGCTAGGATCGCGACCGGCCGTCGTTCTGGACTATTTTGCGGCGGGCGCTGCTGCCTTGCGCCGGGATTTCGGAACCGAGGGCAGCGCGGCTGGAGCGTCGTCCATGGGCAGGCTGAAGCGGCGGATCTTGTCGTAGGAATAGAGCGCTCCAGCGACCGCACCAGCGGTGGGAACCAGGCCGATTTCACCCGCGCCCTTCGCGCCGTAGCCGCCGACTTCGTCGGGCACCTCAATCAGGATGACGTCCACCGGCGGGGTGTCCTTAGCCTTTACGATCCCGCAATCGCGCAGCAGCAACGAGTCCGGCCGGCCGGCGGTGCTGGGGAAATTCTCAGACAGCGCGTAGCCCAATCCGATGTGTGCGCCGCCCTCGATCTGTCCCGCGCAAGCTTTGGGATTGATGGCGCGGCCAACGTCGTGAGCCGCCACGACGCGTTCGATGCGGCCGTCGTCGCCCAAAATCACCAACTGAGTGGCGTAGCTGAAGGTCAGATGCGTGGTCGGATTTTGGAGCGATTCGGGAGTGCCGGGTTTGGTGGTGAAGTTACAGACGTAGTCGCCCGAGTATTCCCGGCCGGCCAACTGTTCTAGCGTGGATTCCTTCAGGTCCGCGGCAAGTTGGCTGGCAGCCCGTTGAGCCGCCGCGCAACTGAGCGTAGTAGCGCGCGAAGCCCACGTTTCGCCGCATTTGGCACCTAGTTCCTTATCCCAGCGGACGTTCATGATGTCGGCCGGGAGACCCGTCTCTTCGCAGACCGCCTGCCGCATGGTAGTGAAGACGCCCTGACCCATTTCCGTATAACCGGTCAGAACTTCTAGGCGGCCGCCTTGCAGCACGCGAATCTTGGCGTGCCCGCTATCGATGGTGCCGTTGCCGATACCAGTGCTCTTGATACCGCAGCCTAAGCCCGCATATTTCGCGCTCTTATAGAGATCCTTCACCGCTTCCAGGCTTTTGCGCAATCCTGCCACGCTGGGCCGCATGATCTGACCGGTCGCGAAGGCATCGCCGGGATTCAGGATGTTGCGCTCCCGAATATCGTAGCTATCGATGCCCACTTTCTCCGCGAGGATGTCCATGACGCCTTCCATCGCGAAGTGGGCCTGATTGGTGCCAAAACCGCGCATGGCGCCGCTGATCGGATTATTGGTGAAGACCGCTTTGGCCTCGATGTCTACGTTGGGCACGCGATATGGGCCGCAGGAATGGCAAGCGGCGCGCAGCAGGCACTTGGCGCTGGTTCCGGCGTAGCCGCCCGCGTCGCCAACGATGCGGGCGCGCACGGCCAGCAGGTGCCCTTCGGCATCGACGCCGGCGGTATAGTGCAGCGTCATGGGATGGCGCTTGGGGTGAAGCTGCGCCGATTGTTTCCGGGTGAGGACGGTCTTCACGGGCTGCCCGAGCAGGAAGGCCGCCAGCGCCGTTTGGGCTTGGATGGAGAGCTCTTCTTTGGCTCCGAACGCTCCGCCGCTCGAGGTCAGCGCGATTTCGACCTCTTCCATCGGAAGGTTCAATACTCTGGCGACCTGGGCATGATCGAAGGTGGAACCCTGGCTCTGCGAGAAGACCTTGATTCCTTTACCTTGAGGCAGCGCCAGACAGGCTTCTGGCTCGAGAAAGGCCGGATCCACGGGCTGAGTGGTGAACGTTTCATCGATCACGTGCGCTGATTGAGCCAGAGCTGAGTCCACATCGCCGCGCGAGAACGCGGTGGTGTCCAGCAGATTGGGATGCACGTGCAGATTGCCGGGCGCATGCACCTGTGGAGCTCCAGGATCGAGAGCGGCGAAGGGATCCGTCACCGGCTCGTAGACTTCGTAATCGACTTTGACTTTTTCCACGGCTTGGCGCGCGTGGAAAGCGGTGTCGGCGACCACCAGCGCGAGCACGTCACCCACACAGCAAGTGGTTTCGCCAACCGCCGTAAAGACGGGAAAATCCGGAATCGCAAGGCCGGTGCCGCGCGCGCCAGGCACGTCGGCTGAAGTGAAAATTCTTACCACTCCCGGGCTCGCCAGCGCGTCCGAAGTATCAATCGCGAGAATCTTGGCGCGGGGGTGCTCGCTGAGCACGGTAGCGGCATTGAGCATCCCTGGTTCGTGCATGTCGTCGACGAAGGGGCGCTCGCCGAGTGTCTGCTCGAGGCCCAGGTAGCGCGAAATGGGCTCGCCGACGCCATTGCGATGATGCCCGTTTCCATTTCCATTTTTACCGGCCGGGGTGCGTTGGATCCCGAACTCCTCGCCGAAATAGGAATGCCGCCGAGGCTCCCGGGTGGTGAGGTCGTGACCGTTCTTCCAAACTTCGCCGGCGGTTTGCACGGCATCGATGATGCGGGCGTAGCCGGTGCAGCGGCACAGGTGAGCGTCAAGCGCCTTGGCGATGGCCTCGCGATCGTCGGCGCGGCCCTGCTGAACCAGCAGCGATGCGCGTGTGACAATCCCTGGAATGCAGAAACCACACTGCACGCCTCCCTCCAGCAGGAAGGCTTCTCCCAAGACGCGGCGCATCTCGTCTGAGACGCCTTCTAGCGTGACGACGTCGTGTCCTTCCAGGTGTTCCGGCTTACGCAGGCAGGCCATTACGGGCCGCCCATCCACCAGGATCGTGCAGCAGCCACAGACGCCTTCCGGCGCGCAGCCATTCTTGGCTGAGAGGATACCGCACTCTTCGCGCAACACGTCTAAGAATTGCATTCCCGGTTCGTAAGGCACCGATACCGGCTTGCCGTTAAGCGTGAAATTAATCTTCAACATGGGCGCGTTTTAAAGACACACCGCCGCCAGCCGGGCGTAGCGGTGGCCTGGTACCTAGGTTAGCAAATTTCCTAAATCTGAGCTGTCCCGGTGCGCAGGTTGCCGATGTTTACTTGGAACCCAGCGAGGCGGCGTAAGCGGCCAGTGCGATCGCGTCGTTGACGTCCAGATTCGCAGCCACCTTCTTCATGAGAGCAGACGACGTACCGGAATACGCCGATCCCTGAAAATACCAGAGCTGCCGCACAATGTAATCGGGATGCAGTCCGGCCAGGCGGGGGACGTCGCCGATGCCTTCGAGCGAATCGCCGTGACAAATCCCGCAAGCGATGGTTTTCCCTGAGCCGCCGGTCTTGGCGAGGGCTTCGCCTTTGGCGATGCTGCCCTTCGGAACGTAAGCGACGAACCCGGAGTGCGGGTCGCGGCTCATTGCCCGGGCGGGGTCATCCGGTAATTCTATAATGCGTGTACCGAGCGGTTCCTTCACATCTGCCTGGTAGAAAAGACGCATACGCCCTTTCAAGGTGATGTAGGATCTTGGCACGGTGTCCGTTTCGACCACCTTAACCCAGCCGCCTGGCTTAAGCGAAGCAAACCATTCCGCGGCTTGGCGCGCATCATCAGCCGAGATGGCCTGTCCAATAGCCGTCATCCGAACGGGATCCTTTCTAGCTCCGCTCTTGAAATCCGCCATTTGGCGTATCAGATAATCAACAGGAAGTCCCGCGAGATCAGCCGACTCCGGATGCCCGTGCCCGGACATCAGATGGCAGGAGCCGCAGGCCAGCACCGCGCCCATCCCATGCTGAACCACGGCCGGAACAGCGCCGTGCTCGTCGGGAAACCAGTCTGGCGGGTTCGAGAGATCGTCGATTTGCGCGGCAGTATAGCTCTTGCTGCTGCCGGGCACCTGGATTGGTCCCTCAGCCTCCTTGGACGGGGGCTGTTGCCGTTTCGGGTCGGGGATATGGAATGCCCAGGAAGGCATTCGTATCTTGGTGATATCTTGACCAGACGCTACCAGCGCTAAGGTCCAGACGGGAACCAGCAAACGCGCAAGCATACATTTCCTCATAAAATCTTAAACCTCCAAGCCTTTGCGGGCGAGGGACGCGGAATTATCGCTCTCCACTGCCGATTGAACACAGTTTACAACGAAGCTGGTTTCGGCGAGATCCTGTCAAAGCATTCTTTCGACTGGTTGCCGCGCTCGGAACAGGGCGGCCGCACGACGAAATTTCGACTCCGTTGCAGGGAAGTCATAGTCCATCGCCATAAAGTTCCTAAGAGGATTGACCGAGCCCTAGATATCAGAGGATCGCCGTCTTTGAGCGTTCAAGAGAGTTCTATCTCCAGCCCGAACGAACGCGGTGCGCTCGCTGGGCCGGAGGAACTATCCGCCGGTACGCTGCAACTTCTGGCAGAGCGGCTCCGCGACACCGAGGAACAGTTCCAAAGGTGGTTCGAGGATTCCCCGGTGGCCTGTCACGAGATCGGCACCGATGGGGTCGTCGTACGCGTTAACCAGGCTGAGTGCGAGCTGCTCGGATTCGAGTCGCACCAGATGATCGGACGGTATATCTGGGACTTCATGTCGTTCGAGGAAAGCGAAAAGAGCCAGGAAGTGGTGCGGCAACTGATCTCAGGCGCTCGCCCAACGAAGCCTTTCGAGCGGGGATATACACGTCGCGACGGCACCCAGGTCACCATCGAGGTTCATCCCAAGCTGATGCGCGACGCAGCCGGCCGCGTAACTGGGATCCGTTCCTTCACGCTGGACGTTACGGCCCGGAAAAAGGCGGAAGACGCGCTACACGAACACGCCGAAAGGCTGGCCCGGTCTAACTCCGAGCTCGAGCAGTTTGCTTATGTAGCCTCGCACGACCTGCAGGAGCCTCTCCGCAAAATACAAGCATTCGGGGATCGACTGAAAACCAAGTGCGGCCCGGAGCTGAGTTCTGAAGCGCAAGATTATTTAAGGCGCATGCAAAATGCGTCGGCGCGCATGCAGACCCTGATTCAAGACCTGCTTTCTCTGTCGCGAGTATCGAGCCAGGGACAGCCGTTAGGGCCGGTCGATCTTGGCGAGACCGCTCAAATGGTGATTTCAGACTTCGAGATCAGGATCGAACAATTGGGCGCAAGGATTGAGGCGGGGCCGCTCCCGGTGGTCTTAGGAGATCGAATTCAGCTGGCGCAGCTGCTTCAAAACTTGATCGGAAACGGATTGAAGTTTCACAAACCCGGGGAAACGCCATTGGTAAAAATATGGAGCGAGGCGCCCGACGATAAGGCGGCCCAAGCTACCGCGCCGCTGGACCAGACGTCCAAAGATCCACAGCAGTTTTGCCGCATCTTCGTAAAGGACAACGGAATCGGCTTCGACGAGCGCTATCTGGACCGCATTTTTCAGGTTTTCCAGCGCTTGCATGGACGGAGCGAGTACGAAGGGACCGGCATTGGCCTGGCGATTTGCCGCAAAATCGTGGACCGGCACCGTGGCACGATCACGGCCCGCAGCACCACTGGCCAGGGTTCGACATTTATCATCACCTTGCCCTACATCCAACTGAGAAAGGCCGCCAATGAGTAGAATCTCGAAACCAATCACGATTCTTTACGCCGACGACGATCCGGAAGACCGCATGCTGATCAGCGAGGCCTGGGAAGAAAACCGGCTGGCCAACGAGTTGCATTTTGTCGAGGACGGCGAGGAGCTGATCAATTATCTGCGCCGCGCCGGCAAATATGAATCGCTGAAGGGTACTCCGTTGCCGGGCATGATCTTGCTGGACTTGAACATGCCGAAGAAGGACGGAAGGGAGGCGCTGCGCGAGATAAAAGCGGATCGCCAGCTGCGCCTCATTCCGGTGGTGGTCCTGACCACCTCCAAAGCCGAGGAAGACATTCTGCGGGCATACGATCTCGGCGTCAATTCCTTCATCATGAAACCGGTGACTTTTCAATCGCTGGTGGATCTGGTTTTGACTTTCAGCAAGTATTGGTTCGAAGTTGTGGAGCTGCCCTCAAAGCCCCGAGATGAGGCTGCCTAGCACAGACCCCGTCTCAGCGGCGGGATCGAACTCACTCCGCGTTCTGGTCGCCGATGATGATGAGGACGACTATATTCTGACGCGCGATCTGCTGCTCGGGAGCCGGCGCGAGAGAGTCCATTTGGACTGGGCGCCCACGTATCGAGAGGCGCTGCAGGCCATTGAACGCAACGAGCATGACGTCTATCTGTTCGACTACCGGCTGGGCGAGGGAGATGGGCTGGAACTGCTGCGTCAAGCTCTAGCGCGCGGATGCAAAGCTCCCATCATCCTGCTGACCGGCGACGATGACTGGGAAACCGACGTCCAGGCCATGAAGGCTGGAGCGGCCGACTATCTGGTGAAAGGCCATTTCGACGCGCAACTGCTGGAGCGCTCCATCCGTTACGCCATGGAGCGGAAGCGCGCGCAGGAAGAGCTGATCGAATACGCCAATGAGATGGAGCGGAAGAATCGCGACCTGGCTCAAGCGGTCCGGGTCGCCGAAGACGCCACCAAGCTGAAGAGCCAGTTCCTGGCGAACGTGAGCCATGAAATCCGAACCCCGATGAACGGCATCATGGGAATGACCGAACTGTTGCTCGATACCGAATTGTGCCCCGAGCAGCGGGATTACGCAGACACCGCATTTCGCTCCGCGGAAGCTTTGCTCAGCATAATCGACAGTCTGCTGGATTTGGCCAAAATTGAAGCCGGCAAACTGCAATTGGAAGACGTTGTCTTCGTACCGGCGGAGGTGGTTCAGGAAGTCCTAAAACTGATCTCGAGCCGCGCTCGAAGCAAAGGGCTGAACCTGTCGCCCACGATCTGCCGCGAGGCTTACGGGGCGTTGAAAGGTGATCCGGTCCGGCTGCGCCAAGTGCTGCTGAATCTAATTAGCAACGCGATTAAGTTCACCGAGCGCGGCGAGGTGCGCGTCAACGTGTCCGTGTCGGACGAATCCGATTTCTGTGTGAAGTTACTGTTTGAAGTTGAGGATACTGGCATCGGATTATCCGCCGAAGCCAAGAGCAGGCTTTTTGAACCATTCGTGCAGGCCGACGGTTCCATCACGCGTAAATATGGAGGAACCGGACTCGGCCTGGCGATTTCCAAGCAGCTCATCGAGCTTATGGGCGGCCAGGTAGGTGTGGACAGCGAATCCGGCCGCGGCTCTCGATTCTGGTTCACATCGCGCCTCTATAGAAATCCAGCCTCGGGTCTGGCGAGCGATTCCGAGGTGCTTGGGCTTGCAACGCCGGAGCAGCCCGATAGCGCGATAATGGACGCCTAAGCGGAGCGGCGAATGTCCAAACTACGGGTGCGGAATCAGTCTAAGAACACTCTGCTGGCAGACCGCGCCGACATCGCCAACACCAGCAGCTCGCGCAAGGTCGGGCTGCTAAAACATACCGGCCTGGAACAGGGCGAGGGTCTCTGGATTACGCCCTGCGAGGCTGTCCATACGGTGGGAATGAAGTTTCCGATTGACGTTCTGTTCCTGGATAAAAAGCGGCGAGTTGTCAAAATCCGCAGCCAGATGCCGCGCTGGCGCATGAGCGCCTGCCTGAGGGCTCACTCGGTTTTGGAATTGCCGAGCGGGATGGCCGCGGCCACCGGTACCGCCGCCGGAGATCAGTTGGACCTGGAAAAGTACGAGATATCGCCGGTGGGCGAGGACTGATCAGTCCGCTTTGGCGCGTCGGCCGACCGTGATCCTGACGGCGATGAGGTACTTTCCGAATTCCTCCCGGGCATCGATGGTGACCACGTCGCCGGTCTGAATATCCTCTGAGGAAATTGCTTTTTTGTCCCGCAGAATCTGCGTCTTTTTGTTGATATCAAAATCGAGCTGGTTGCCTTCCGGGGTCTCAATCGTAATTTGCTTTTTGGACACGTCATGGACCGTGCCGCTGAAGCTGGCCGGGGGTATTTGGCTGCTCAGCAGCGCCGCACAGGTGAACAAGAGAACCACGGTTGGCCACGGCCTGCGCATTATTGTCTTGATGACGGTGCGCCGCAACGCCGCGTTACACGGTTTCGTCAGCGGAAACAGCGCCCGAGCTTTCAGCTTCATTTAGCAACTGGCGCGCACGCGCCGCCTGGTCACGGGCCACCTTGACGTGGAAGGGAAAATTCGGGAGAACAGAATCGCCCGCCAACACCGCTGCGATGTCGTTCGATTCCAGAAGATTCTTAATGCCCATGGCCTGAATTTCCGCCATGCTTCCTTGTGCGCTAAACACGGTCTCTAAATCTAACGCCGACGAATCGTCCACATTCTCCACTTCGTCCGGCAGCGGATAATCGGCAATGATCTTTTCGGCTTTTCTGGCATCCGCGGCGGGCACGCGCACCTCAAAAGTTCCCTCCACCACCCCCAGAGCGTCGTCATCCAGCATCACCGCGGAAATGGCTTGCGCCCTAAGGATGTCTACGACCTGCTCGCAATCCTCTTTTGCCGTCGCGTCCATGGAGCGATACACCGTGACGAGTTGGGCCGCTGGTTCCATAACCTGAGGATAGCAACAGCGCGGCGCTAGAATTGGAAAAGGAGGATGTATGGCGGATCAAGACTACGGCAGTAAAGTGGTGTGGTTCATGGCGGGAGTTGCGATCGGGTCGACGGTTGCATTACTGTACGCGCCAGCTTCCGGGCGGGAGACCAGGCGCAAGATTGCGGATAAGACGCAAGAGGGCCGGGAAACTCTGGCCGATTCTGGAAAAGAAATGATCGACCGCGGCCGGGAAATGTACGAGCGCGGCCGCAAGCTCGCCGAAGATGCCGCCGACATGTTCGAGCGCGGCCGGAAGATTGTCGAAGGCACGGCAGCCAATCTGAAGGGATAGGAGCGAAGCATGGGCGCGCCAACCGTGGAACCGGTGAAATCGCTGCCGGCATTTTCTAACGAGCCCGTGGCGGACTTCTCTAAACCCGCCAATCGCGACGCAATGCAAGCGGCGCTCCGCGAAGTGCGCGCCCAGTTCGGACGCGAATATGATCTGCTGATCGCAGGCCGCTGGGAAAAGACCGGTGACAAATTAAAATCCTTGAACCCATCGCGCCCGTCCGAGGTGGTCGGCGTGCATTCGAAGGCTACCACTGCACTGGCCAAAGAAGCGGTGGAAAGCGCCTACGCGTTCTTCCCCCAATGGGCGGCAACGCCGCCGGCGGCTCGTGTCGACATGTTGCTTAAAGCCGCTGCGCTCCTCCGCAAGCGCAAGTTGGAATTCGATGCCTGGATGGTGTTCGAAGCGGGTAAAACCTGGCCCGAGGCTGACGCCGACGTTTCAGAAGCCATCGATTTCTGCGAGTATTACGCGCGCCAGATGGCTCGGCTCGCAAAACCCGACCCGCTGCTGCAACTCGCGGGCGAGCGCGACGATCTGGTGTACCTGCCGCTGGGCGTCGGCGTTGTCATTCCACCTTGGAATTTTCCGCTCGCGATTATGGTGGGCATGACTGTGGCGGCTCTGGTGGCCGGGAATACCGTTGTTCTGAAGCCCTCCAGCGACACTCCCACCATTGCGGCGAAATTCGCCGAGGTGTTGCTCGAAGCAGGTTTCCCGCCGCAGTCTTTCTCGCTCCTGGTGGGTAGCGGCGCGGTGGTGGGCGATACGCTGATTGAGCACCCCAAGACGCGCTTCATTGCCTTCACGGGATCTAAAGAAGTGGGCCTGCGCATCAACGAACTCGCGGCCAAACCGCAAAAAGGCCAGATTTGGATCAAGCGCGTGATCGCCGAAATGGGTGGAAAAGACGCCATCATCGTCGATAAAGAGGCGGATCTCGAAGCCGCCGTGAGAGGCGTACTGTGGTCGGCTTTCGGCTATCAGGGACAGAAGTGTTCAGCCTGCTCGCGCGCCATCGTAGATCAGGAAATCTACGATCAGTTCGTGGAGAAATTGAAAGCCGCCGTGTCCGAGCTGAAGGTTGGTCCGTCCGATGAGCCGGACAACTACATGGGTCCGGTGATCAATGAAAGCGCGAAGCGCACCATTTTGAGCTATGTCGATGCGGGCAAGAAAGAAGGCCGGCTGATCTGCGGGGGGGCGGCAGCCGCGGGCGACGGCTATTTCATTCAGCCCACCGTGATCGCCGATGTGGATTCGAAGGCTCGCATCTTCCAGGAAGAGATTTTCGGTCCCGTCCTGGCTGTGACCAAAGCGCGCAATTTTGATCATGCCATCGAGCTTGCCAACGACTCGGAGTACGGCCTCACAGGCGCGGTCTTCACCAAGAATCGCGAAAAAATTCAAAAGGCGCGCGAGCAGTTCTTCGTCGGCAATCTGTACATCAATCGCAAATGCACGGGCGCAATGGTCGGCGCGCATCCGTTCGGCGGTTTCAATATGTCGGGGACGGATTCGAAAGCCGGCGGCCCGGATTATCTGCTCCAGTTTCTCCAGGCCAAGGCCATCGGCGAAAAAATTTCGTGATAAGATCGCTTTGGTAAGATCCTGGGTTACCCCGATGAGAAGGGGACCAAGACATCACAATTCCAGGGTCGATTCCGAACGACGCGGCGTAGGGCGCTTTTCCTAAGGCGCCCTGCTCCCTACGAATTCTGCTAGCTTCGGCTTACGCCTCCAATCCCCTTTCGACACTACGCCATTCGGTTCATTTTTTCAGGCGTTCGGCATTTCCTTATCCTTTTCCGGCAAAACTGTAGTCCCATTAGCATACGGCGTAGTGCGAATCATCGATCGTTCCCATTCCGGTTGGATGTTAGTTTCTCAAAGTTCCAAAAATTTTCGTGAACGAAAAGGAGAAACCAATGTCCTTATTCCGTTTCTTCCGCGCGGTTGTGCTGACGGCCGGCGCGGGCATCCTCACCGCTCAAACCGACCCTGGCCCTCGATCAGGTCCCGCGGATGCGGGCAGCTTTTACACTACTCTCAAGGCCAGCGAACAAGCGCTCTTTAGCGAAGGTCAAACGCGTTTCCAGGAAGTCGACTCGGTGTCCGGCACCATCGAGTCGGGCTCAGGACTCGGGCCAACCTTCAACGGCAATAGCTGCGCCATGTGCCACGCCCAACCCTCGGTAGGAGGCAGCAGCCCCGGATTAAAGAGTCCGCAAAAGCCAATTCCGAATCCTCAGGTCGCTCTCGCCACGCTGGATCACGCCACCAACTCGGTTCCTTCTTTCATCACGCCGGATGGTCCGGTCCGCGAGGCCCGCTTCGTTATGACCACGGGTCCAGGCAGTAACACCCCCGACGGCGGCGTCCACGGGCTCTACACGATCGCGGGGCGGACCGACGCGCATGGGTGCACTCTGGCCCAACCCGACTTTGCCCAGGAACTCGCCAACAACAATGTGATCTTCCGCATCCCGACGCCGACCTACGGACTCGGTCTGGTCGAAAATACGCCGGACGCGACCCTGCAGGCTAATCTGGCTACAACCCAGTTCCAAAGAGCCAGTCTTGGCATCGGAGGAAGCTTCAATACTTCAGGCAACGACGGAACCATCACGCGCTTTGGGTGGAAGGCGCAAAACAAATCGCTGCTGATGTTCGGCGGCGAAGCGTACAACGTCGAGCAGGGCGTTGCGAATGAGCTCTTCCCGAACGAACGATCCGCCGTCACCGGTTGCGTTTTCAATGGCACGCCGGAAGATACAACCGCGCCGGGCATTGATTCTGATGTGACGGCCTTCGCCATGTTCATGCGATTGTCGGCTGCTCCTGCGCCGGTGGCATCGGCGGCATCTGCAACCTCCGCGACATCGCTCAAGAATGGCCAGGCGCTCTTCGCCACCGTCGGCTGCGCCCTCTGCCACTCGCCGTCGCTGACCACCGGCGCGTCTCCATTCACCGGGATGTCGAATGTGACGTATCATCCCTACTCCGATTTCGCCTTGCATCATATGGGCTCGAATCTGGCGGATGGCATCAGCCAGGGTGCGGCAGGTCCGGATGAGTTCCGCACGGCGCCACTGTGGGGCCTCGGGCAGCGGTTGTTCTTCCTGCACGACGGCCGCACGGCCGACCTGCTGGCGGCTATCCAAGCTCATTTCAGCCCGGGTTCCGATTGCGTCAGCGCACAGGTTTCCGCGCAGTTCAAGGCCAATGCCGGCCTATTCCACCCCTTCGCGCAGAGCTTCGCGTGCGGCTCGGAAGCCAACCAGGTGATTCAGAACTTTCAGGGTTTAAAGACCTCTGACAAGCAGGACCTTTTGAATTTCTTACGTTCCTTGTGACGTGTTATCGATGTAAAAATCCGGGCCTCCTACCGTCAAGGATGCGAGGCCCACACGGCCACGCGCGGCTTACGCGCTCGGACTCGCATGGGCGAACTGAGCGGACCCGTTGCGGGCTACTGCCGCCCGCTCGTGCTCGAGCAACCAGCGCTTTCGTTCCAGCCCGCCCGCGTAACCCGTCAGCGCCGAGGATGCGCCAATCACGCGATGGCACGGCACGATGATGGCCACGGGATTGAGCGAGTTCGCGTGCCCCACCGCTCGCGCCGCCTGGGGATGGCCAATGTGCGCCGCCAGTTGCCCGTAGCTCCAAGTCTCTCCCGCCGGTATCCGGCGCAACGCTTCCCAGACTTGCTGCCGAAACGGGCTGCCACTCGCGTTGACTGCTACCTGGTCGAGCGCGCGAACGTCGCCGTCGAAATACTGCTCCAGGCGCGCTTTCAAATTGTGCGGATCGGAATCGCGCCGGAACACCAGCCGCTCGAAGCGGCGGCTCAGCAAGCGGTTCATCCGCTCGCGGTAGTCTTCGAAATCCAGCGCGCAGACGGCCTTCTCGTCAGAGGCGAATAGAATGCGGCCAATTGGAGATGCGAACTCATCGTAGTAGAGCAACATAATTATTATTCCTTTCTTCGCAACGATTCCCACAAATACATGACGGCGTACGAGCGCCACGGCCGCCATGCTTCGGCGGTCTCTTCCAGTCGCCGCGGCGACGAGATCCCGGTGGCTCGCAATAGACCCTGATCCGAGGCGGGAAAAGCATCCGGATCGCCCAGGCAGCGCATGGCGATGTAGTTCGCGGTCCAGGGTCCGATGCCGGGCAGCTCGCACAACTGAGCGATGAAGTCCGCGCTTGAAACGCCAGCATCGAAACGAATGCTGCCGCCGGCTACGGCTCGCGAGAATGCGCGGATGGATTCAGCGCGGGCTTTCGTTAGTCCCGCCTGCCCGAGGTCGGCTTCCGCCAGAACATCCGCTTGAATTCCTCCCAATTGCGCAGCCAGCCGCCCCGCGAGCGTGCTCGCTCCCTTTACGGTGATCTGTTGGCCGAGGATCGCGCGCACCGCCATCTCGAATGGGTCCCAACAGCCCGGCAACCTAAGCCCCGCATTTCTTTGCACCATCGGTTTCAAAATGGGCGACTTCCCTAAATGCGCCGCGATCTCTTGCGTGTTCGCGCGCAGATCGAACAAGAAGCGGATTCGTTCCGTTATCCGCCGCAGATTTCTTGCACTGGATGGCCCGATGGAGCAAACCACGCAGTTGGCGTCCGGATTGTGGCGCACTGTTATTTCGCCTAGCCGGTATTCGCCGTCAGTCACTTCTTCGATGCCAGGAATCGCGCGCGGGCCGATAAAGCCGATAAACGCATCCCAGTTGAATGGCGGGCGATAGTGCAGCTTCAGCTCGATCGCACCCGCGGCGGCCGGCTCCCTAGCTAGGAAGCGCCGCAGTTGGCTCGGATTCCGGTCATAAACCTTACGAATCGCTTCGTTGAAGCGCCGCAGGCTGGCGAATCCGGATGCAAAGGCGATCTCCATGAAGGGCAAATTCGTTTCTGTAATCAGTTTCTTGGCAAACAACGTCCGCCGGCTCTCGGCCACCACGATGGGCGGAATGCCGAGATGCTCCAGGAACAGACGCCGAAGATGACGATCCGTTAGCCCCAGCCGTTCGGCCAGTTCGCCCGTCGATCCGCTGTCGAGCGCGCCTTGATCGATGAGCCGAAGCGCGCGCTGGATCGTCGCCGACGTGCCCGCCCAAACCGGGGCATCGGGCGATACTTCCGGCCGACAGCGTAAACAGGGCCGATATCCAGCCGCTTGCGCCGCGGCGGCATTCGAAAAGAACTCCACGTTTCGGCGCAGCGGTGTCTTGGCCGGACAGACCGGCCGGCAGAAGATCCGCGTCGACCGAACTGCCGTGAAAAATAGCCCATCGAAGCGCGCATCTCGCGCTCTCACCGCCCGATAGCAAACGTCGGCATCCACACTTTGAGTATGCCGCGCAGCCGGGAAAGATACTAGCGGTTTTCGGACATGCATATTCAGGCGCTCAACCCAGTAAAATGGTCACGGTGACTCGGCGTCTGTTCTTAAATGCGGCGGCGGCCACAGCGCTGCTCGCCCAGGACGTTGTCCGATCCAGCCCGTCCAAGCCCAATGCGCGCATTGCCTACGGCAAGGACCCCGCTCAATTCGTCGATTTGCGCCTGCCGGCCGGCCCGGGGCCGCACCCCGTCCTGATTTTCATTCATGGCGGCTTCTGGAGCAAAGCTTACACGCTCGATCACGCGAGCGACACCTGCGCAGCCCTCACGCACGCTGGCGCGGCGACGTGCAACATCGAATACCGCAGGATCGGCGACCCAGGCGGAGGATGGCCGGGCACACTGGAAGACGTAGTGCATGCTGCCGAGCACATCGTCCGTGTCGCACCTCAATATGGTCTCGATGCGGGCCGGTTGATCGCCGCGGGCCATTCGGCTGGCGGGCAGCTCGCGTTATGGCTGGCGGTGCAGCGCGTCGTCGACTTGCGCGGCGTGGTCGGTCTGGCTGCGATTTCAGACCTCCGGCGGGCCTGGTCCCTCAACTTGGGCGATGGTGCGATAGGGCGGTTTCTCGGCGGCCCGCCCGAGCGCGTTCCACAACGCTACGCATCCGCTTCGCCCATCGAGTTGCTTCCGATTTCGGTGCCGCAGCGCATGTTCCACGGCACCAACGACCGCGTAGTGCCTTTCGAAATGAGCGAGCGCTTCGCCCACGCTTCGCAAAATGCCAAACTGATCCCCCTCAAGGGCGCAGGGCACTTCGATTTGATCGATCCACGGTACAATGAGTGGAAATTGATCGAAAAAAATCTTCTGAATTGGGATTTTTGAGCGCCAGGCCTGTGGCGTTGCCGCTGTGCTCGTATACCGAATCCCGTCCGGCCGCGTCCCTTAAACTAGAATAAAAACAAAGTGCGAATTTTAAGATCTCGGGCTGCGTGGTCGGCTCTTTTCTGCGGCGCGCTTCTGTTTGCCCGGCCGGAATACTTCACGCCTGAACACCGGCTGTCGGGTATTGGCGCGGATCGAACCGAAATCACCCCCGCCGTCCTCGAAGAGCGCACCCAGCGCATGATTCAATCGCAGACCTTCGCGATCATGCGCGATCCGCAGGCCACCATGGGCGCCGAAAGAATCACAAGCGCGCGCCTGGCGCGGATATTTCAGAGTGCGGCGGCTTCCAGCGGCCTGCCCGCGTCGCTAATCGCTGCCATCGCATACCTGGAAAGTTGGGGCGAAGCTCAGGCCGAGAGTCCCGCCGGACCAAGGGGCATCATGCAGTTTTCTGAAGCCACTGCCCGCGCAGCCGGGTTGCGCATTCTCCGCGTCACGCGCTTTAAGACCACCACCGAGCGCAAGCCCGTCCGAAGCAAGACGGGAAAGACCGTTTACCGCACTATTCGACACCGCACGCCTTATACAGTTACCGCCCGCGACGATCGTCTTAATCCGGAACGCGCCGTGCCCGCCGCGGCGAATTATCTGGCGCGCCTTGAAAACAGGTTCGGAGGCCAGGATTGGGCCATCTTCGCCTATCATTGCGGTGAAGGATGCGTTTCGGAATTGCTTCCTCTCACTGAGACAGCGCTCGGCAATAAGCGGCAGCCCACGGTTGCCGAAATGTTTTTTGCCGCCAATCCCGCGCGCCACCGTGATCTCTATGAGGCCCTGCAGACTCACATGCAGCGCGACTATTCGCCGACCTATTGGTTTCGTGTGCAGCGCGCCGAGCAGCTGCTGGAGCTATATAAGACCGATCGCGATGCCTTTCGCGAATTAGTCGAACAGTATCGCAACCCCAACAGCCCTGATCGCCGCGCCAACGATCGCCTGATGGTCTGGCTCAAATCCGAAGACGTTTTTTACCGGTCCGAGGACGACCTGCGGATAGCCGCCGGAAAAGGATTGGCCAGCGTGCTGGACGATCCGGCCTTCTTTGGCTTCTCCTTGCCGATGATTGAGGTTGGTCCCGCGCACGGTCTCTACATGCAGGCTTCACCCGCTGCGATTGGGACGCTGCTTTACATTTCGTTTGAGACGCGCCGCCTGTTTGAGGCACTCAAGCCGAAGGGCGAACACTTCGTGCCGCTCCGAGTGGTCGAGTTGGTGACCACGACCGCGCGCCCGGCCGAAGGCGGCACGCTCTTAGTGGATCCGGAGTTCCCCGAGCACGCCACCGGGCAAGTCTTCGATGTCGAGCTGTCGAATCTGCCGCGAGGCGAGCGGGAGTGCTTGAATTTCACCCTCGACGACATGGGCTGGGATGGCTACCTGGGCTTTATTCAAGTAACTGGCGACACCTTGCACATCGGATGCTCGCCCTCTTCGCGCGAGTTCTTCACAACTATTTTTCAAGAAGCATCCGAGGCAAAGCAGTGATCCCCGGCCAAATGCTCCGGCAGTACCGCATTGAGGCCCAGCTTAACAGCGGCGGCACCGGCACGGTCTACCGCGCCCGCGATACACAACTCGAGCGAGCGGTCGCCATCAGGATTTTGCCGGATGCTTCACCACAAGCGAAGTCCGCCTCCACTTTGAGTCATCGCAATATCGTCGCTATTTACGATGTCGACGACATTGAGGTGGACGGCCAACCCGTACACTTCATCGCCATGGAATACGTTCCAGGCAAGACACTCGGCCAGCTCATTGGGCGAAAAGGTCTGAGGCTGCGCGCGGCTCTGGGCTATGCCGTTCAAATCGCCGAAGGTCTCGCGGTTGCGCACGAAGCCGGTATCGTTCACGGCAACTTGAGCAGCGCCAACGTCATAATCAACAAACCAGGCGAAGCCAAGATTCTGGACTTTGGGCTTGCCAAGCAGGGAGACGAAAGCACCGATATCTTCTCGTTCGGCCGAATGCTCCGCCAAATGATCTCGGGCGACCGCGCGGCCGATCTTCCGAATTCCGCGAGGCACGAAATCCCGCGTCAATTGGAGCGGATCATCGCGCGGTGCCTCGATGAGAACCCGCAGCGCCGCTGGCAAAGTATGGAGGATGTCCGGGCGGAGCTCGACGACGTGCTTGCCGGCTTGGCGTCTTTGAACGAATCTGGAGTGGCCTCGACGGCTAAACGGCGCTGGGGCCTCGCATTCAGTCTCGTGCTGCTTGTGTTGGCCCTGGCCGGCGGCACCTACTTGGGCGCGCATCGGCCGAATCCGCAGCCCACCTTCCAACGCCTGACCTTTCGGCGAGGCAACATCGCTGGCGCGCGGTTCTCGCCAGATGGCACTGTGCTTTTCAGCGCCCAATGGGCCACAGATCCAACCACCACGTTCTCGGCGCGGCCGGGGATGGCTGAGGCCCGTTCACTCGGCCTTCCCGCTGGGAGAATTCTTTCGATCAGCTCTTTGGGCGAAATGGCAATGCTAATCGGCAGTTCCGCGAGGGGCATTCCCGGAACGCTCGCGCGCCTCTCGGCTTCTGGGGGAACGCCGCGAGAGCTCCTTGAGAATGTCTACGACGCCGACTGGTCGTCGGACGGTTCCCGCTTGGCGGTATCGCATACCGTGGCTGGCCGCAATCGCATTGAATATCCGATCGGTACCGTTCTGGATGAAATCGAAGGCCGCCCCCCGTATACACTGCGAGTCTCGCCTAACGGCGACTCGCTTGCCTTCTTTCGATACGACAATGCGGTTGGCGATTTCTCGGTGGTTATGTTCGACCGAAACCGGAATAAACGTGTTCTCTCGCGGGGCTGGAGAGCCGAAGGCAGGCTGGCCTGGTCGCCAAAGGGCGACGAAATTTGGTTTTCGGCGAACCGGACCGAGGGCCAGCCGGCTCTCCATGCGGTCAAGACCAACGGTGAGGAACGAGTGATTGTGGAGGCTCCGGCGTGGCTCGTGCTTCAGGACATATCCGGCGATGGACGAGTGCTCGCCACTGTCGAGGATGCTCGCGTGGGCATCCTTGGTCTCGCGCCGGGCGCGAAACAAGAACGGGACCTCTCGTGGTTTGAAGCATCTCGCATCTACGACATCTCCACCGATGGCAAAATGATCCTGTTCGTGGAATTGTTCTACGGCACACTTAGGAACGCCGCCATCTACCTGCGAAGGACGGACGGAACCCAGTCAGTGCGTTTGGGCGAGGGCAACCGGCCCGCCCTATCGCCCGATGGCAAGTGGGTAGTCTGTATCGTTAGCGATGGAGCACAAACCAGGCTGACGCTGTTGCCGACTAGCGCCGGAGAGGCACGAACGGTTGGCGCATCCGGAATGCATTATGAGCGTGTGGAATGGTTCCCCGACGGGCGCCGGATTCTGTTCGAGGGCAACCAACCCAATCGGCCGCTCAGAACCTTCGTACAGGACTTGAACGGCGGTAAACCGGTCCCCCTGACTCCGGAAGGACTCGACGCTACCCGCGTCTCTCCGGATCAAAGGTATGTGACGGCCGTCTCAGAGGGCAAGTTAAGCCTCTTTCCGATCTCTGGAAATGAGCCCAAGGTGATTACCACTCTTGAAACTGGCGAATCCGTGGTCAGTTGGAGCGGAGAGGGACGCTATCTTTTCCTGAAAAAGTTGGCGGCGCCGGCTGTGCTCAACATCTATCGCCTGGATGTCGCCACTGGGCGCAGGGACTTGTGGAAAGAGCTGAAGACCCCGGATCCAGTGGGCGTACAAATCGGTCAAGTTGTTATGACTCCGGATGGCAATTCCTACGCGTACTCCTTCCAGAGAGATATTTCGAATCTTTTTCTGATAGAAGGATTAAGGTAATCCAGCTCTGCTACATGTCGCCGTTGTGCAGCGCGTCCACCCCCATAGCCGCATCGCCGAAGATCACGTCATCGCCGAAAATCACATCGTCCCCAAAGATCACATCATCCCCGAAGATGACATCGTCGCCGAAGATGACGTCGTCCCCAAAGATGACATCGGTGCCAGAAATTCCCGAAATTAATGTCTGTGCCGATACCAGCGTGATCGTCTGCGTGTCGGGATGGTAGACCGCAACCGGCGATAAGGTGTCGTAATTGGTAACTTCGGTGTTCGCCATCGCGGCGCCAATATCGATATAGCCCGCGCCCACCGTGAAAATGTCGGACTCGCTCGTATAGGTGCTCGTGCCGGCCTGATCTCTCGACAAGCTGTAACGCGGCAAGTGCTTGGCCGCGGTCTTCATCAGACGCGCCTTCAGCTGATCGGGTGTCAGCGACGGATTCTGTTGCAGCATCAGCGCCACCGCGCCGCTCACCACCGGAGTGGCCATGCTGGTCCCGCTCAGCCGGAAATAATCGCTCGAGGTTCCCTGCCCGTTCACCTGATAAATTCCGTTCGAGATCAGCGTGCTGGGATATTGCGTCGCAAGCGTGCAGTTGGGCGAGGCCAGCAGCGAAACCACCGCGTTGCCCGGCGCCACCAGATCCGGCTTGACGATGTGATCCAGCAGCGACGGGCCTTTCGAACTATAGCTGGCGATTTTGTCGTCGCTCCGCCAGGGCGTTCCGTTCGTGTTCATCGCCCCCACCGTGATGACATAGGGGTCGTTGGCCGGCGAGCCGATGGTCGCATAGCCGTGCTCGCCGAAAGAATTGTCGCGGCCCATGTTTCCCGCCGCCGTCACTACTGTTATCCCCGCCTTCCAGGCAGCTTCCACCGCCTGACACAGCGGATCCAGCGTGAAGCTCTCATACACCGGGTGGCCCAGCGAGAGATTGATCACGCGAATGTTGTAGGTGTCCTTAAGCGCGATGGCTTCTTCAATGGCGGCGATCACTTCCGATTCCTGGCTCGCGCCATTGGCGTCCAGCACCCGCAGATTAATGATGTTGGCGTTCGGAGCGACGCCCTTGAACGTATGCGCGAAATTGGGCCCGCTCGATGCGGCGCCGTTGGCTCCGACGATACCGGCTACGTGCGTTCCGTGACCAAATTGATCGGATGCATCCTGGCCTGGAACGAAGCTTTCGCTATACACGATACGGGAAGTTCCATCCCCCGCGGACAAATCCGCTTTCGCCGCCACGCCGCTATCGATCACAGCGACCCCTACTCCCGTGCCGTCCCATCCCGACGCCCAAAGTTGGTTCGCACCCACCGCTTGAGTCGTGATGTCGAGAAAACTCGTGATAGCGCGGTCGGGCGAGACGTAGGTTACGCGCGGCTCTTTCGCCAACCTCTCAACCATCGAGAGCGGCACCGTCATATGAATTGCCGGAATCGCGTGGAATTGCTGCCG
>Ga0182024_10005519_pt1 | contig 28360 bp, 29 predicted proteins | sample P32metaG_FD_120480 | JGI IMG/M metagenome (GOLD analysis project Ga0182024, IMG submission 120480) | Permafrost microbial communities from Stordalen Mire, Sweden - P3-2 metaG (Illumina Assembly) | ecosystem: Environmental > Terrestrial > Soil > Wetlands > Permafrost | place: Sweden: Stordalen...
AGCACGGCTTCGCGCTTGTTTCCATGCCGCATCCAACTTAAGGAAAACGCCTTGAACTCAACTATCCACAAACGAGTTTCTGGAGAGTGTGAACGCGGCACGCAGGAGTGCGTGCGCTACTAATGGCCTGACGGCGGTTCGCAGGTGGCGGCCTTCAGCGGAAAATGCGCGCCCTCGGGGATGGGGGCCAGCATCTGCTCCTTGCGAATGATCAGGGTCGAGGTGTTGTAGCTGGAGATTTCGAAGCCGTGGCCGTGCGTGATGGCGTCGGTCGGGCAAGCTTCCACGCAATAGCCGCAGAAGATGCAGCGCGTATAGTCGATGTTGTAAACCTTGGCGTAGCGCTCGCCGCCGGAGATCCGCAGCTGGTCGGTATTCTCGGCCGCTTCAATATAGATGCAATCGGCCGGGCAGGCGGCTGCGCACAAAAAACAGGCCACGCATTTTTCAAGGCCGTTCTCATCGCGCTGCAGGACGTGCGCTCCGCGGTATCGTTCCTGGAATTTGGGCGGTGAATCGGGATAGTCTTCGGTGATGGTAGGATTCAGCATCTCCCCGAAGGTGATGCTCATGCCCTTGGCGATAGCTGCGGCGGACTCAAACGCTTCAGTTATTTTGGAAGCCATTCTGTGCTTTCATTATCGCAGGTCCGGCCCGGACCCTAATTTTTCGAGCCTCAACCGGCTTTCCAATCGGGCACGTTATCCTCGGGCCGGAAGGGCTTCACGCCCGCTCGTTCGCCCACCGCTTCGAAGTCCCGTTTCGAAAAGCCGCTGAACGCCCGCGCAATCCCGCCGTCTTTCTCCACCAGGAAGAGCGATGGCACGGAGGTGATGCCGTAAGCGTTGCTGGCCGGATAATGCTCCTTGGATTGGTCGAGCAAGGTGGGGAACGTCACGCCGAAGCGCTGGTTGAAACCTTTGGTGGCGTTGTCGTCATCCTGCGAGATTGCGACAATCTGCAGCGCCGTGCCGGCCGCGAGGCGCTCGAGATATGGAAACGTGAGCTGGCATACCGGACAACTGACTTTATAGAAGGCCAGCAGGGCCGGCCCTTTGCCGAGGATATCCTCGAGCGATCGCTTCTCGCCATTGAGGCCTTTCAACTCAAACGACGGCGCGCGCACGCCGGCTTCGAGCATCGCTGCCTTCTTTTTCCCCCACATGTCAGCTGGTCTGCTCGCTCTCTTTTTGCTGCTGGATGAAGTTCAGAATGTCGAAGTGTTTGATCTCGCGCTCGGGGAAGAAGCTATTTACCGACTCCTGCTCGTCGCCGAAGATCTGCATAATGGTCGAGAGTTTCGTGAGCAACAACAGTTCGATGTTCCTGCGATTGAGGTTCACCAGCTTCATCGCTCCGCCGGCCTTTTGCAGCCTGGTAAAGCAGATCACCATGGTGCCGAGGCCAGTGCTGTCGATATAATCGACGTGCTTCAAGTTAAGGATCAACTTGCCACGGCCATCGGTGAGCTCCTGGTCCACTTTTTCACGCAACAAAGTGCACCCCTCGCCCACTGCCAGCCTGCCTTTCAAATCGAGAATCGTTATGCCCTCTTTTTCCCGGTTCTGAATTTCGAGGTTTGCCATCGCAGTTTCAGTGTACCTGCTCGGGCATGGGCAGCGCCGGTGAATCCTGGGCGGTCACCTTAAACTGCTCGGCGGGCAGCGTCACGATGAAGCGGGTGCCCTTCTGCAACTCGCTTTCGACATCCACCGTGCCGCCATGCGCCTTGACAATCCAAGCCACAAAGCTCAATCCCAGTCCGAGACCTTTTTCCGGATCGGCTGACGGCACGCGATAGAAGCGGTCGAAGATGTGGGGCAGATGGTCGGGCGCGATGCCCACGCCGGTATCCTCGACGATCAGCTTCACGAGATCGTGCTGGCAATTGAGCTTTACGCTGACCGCGCCGCCGGCGGGAGTGTACTTGATGGCGTTTCCCAACAGATTAGAGAGCATGCGCTCGATCTGAGTGCGGTCGGCATAAATCCGGCACGGCTCCGGTATTTCGGCCGAGAGCCGGACGCCTTGAGCTTCAGCGGGAATCTGATGCTCGTCCACCAAGTCGCGCGCCAACTCGGCCAGATCGAGCTGTGTTTTCTGCAGCACCAGCTGGCCGCTCTCGGCCTGCGACAGCATGAGCAGGGCGCGAACGATATTGGAGAGCCGGTCCACCCCTTCCAGAGCTTCGGCCATGGCTTCGCGGTATTGGTCGACATTCTGGGCGGTAAAGAGCGCGACTTCGAGCTGACCGCGAACCACCGTCAGGGGCGTGCGCAGCTCGTGCGAAACGTCGGTGGAAAACTGGCGGATCTGCTCGAAGGAGCAGTCCAGGCGGGTCATCATGTGATTGAAGGCCTCGATCAGTCGATCCAGCTCGTCGCCGGCATGACGGAGGGGAATCTGCATGTCCAGATTCGAATGGGTGATTCGTTGCGCCGTCTCGGCGACGGAGTTGACCGGGTCGAGCGCCTTGCCGGCCAGGAACCACCCCAGCAGGCCGCTCAAAAAGATGACGATCGGCACCAGGATCAGGTAATTCAAGGTGAAATCGCGGATCACCTTATTGTTCTGGTCGATGGCGCGGCCGATGGCCAGGTAATATTTGTTACCGCGCTCATCGATCATGAGCCCGGAATGGATCATATAGGGGATGCCCATGCCATCCTTCCGGATGCGAGTGGCCGGTTGGCCGGACTTGAGAATGGCCTGGATCTCGGCGGGCGAATCGACGCCGATCGAGTCGTAAATCAACGAGTGCTGCAGTGGGTGGCCTTGTGTGTCAGCCAGCAGATAGACCCGGCGCAGGCGCTCCACGGTGAAGGATTCATCCGGGTCCATGGGATCGTAAAACCAGTCAGGGCCCGTGGCGCCGGTGCGAAGATATCCCTTGGCGGCGCCCCATTCCTCCTGGAGGATGCCTCCCATTTGCGATTGGAACGTCGCGCTGAGAGTCTGCCGGAAAACAATGCCCAGCAGCACCAGCAGGATAGTGAAGAAAAATACGTAGCTGAAGGCCAGGCGGAAGCGCAGCCCGCGCGTGAATCGCAGAGCTTTGCCGAGAGCGCTCATGACGACTGCTCGACCTGTCTTTCGACAGGTTTTTCAGCCCTTTCCGGCGCATCCAGCATGTAGCCGATGCCGCGCACGGTATGAATCATCTTGACCGGAAACTTGTCGTCGATCTTGCTGCGCAGGTGGCGAATATAGACGTCCACGATATTGGTGAGGCCGTCGTAGTCCATGTCCCAGACATGCTCGACGATCATGGTGCGGCTTAGCGGGCGCCCTCGATTCCGCATCAGATACTCTAGTATGCTGAATTCCTTGGGCGCCAGCTCGATATTCTCGTTGCCGCGGGTAACTTTGCGGCGAATGCAATCGAGCACCAGGTCGCTAACCTGCAATCGCTCGGGCGTGGGCTGTCCACGGCGCAAAAGAGCGCGGACGCGCGCCAGCAGCTCGACGAAGGCGAACGGTTTGGTGAGGTAGTCATCGGCGCCAAGTTCCAGGCCTTTCACGCGATCGTCCACGGCGTCCCGGGCGCTCAAAATCAGAACCGGAGGGCTCGTTTTTCGATTGCGGATCTTCTGCAGGACGCTGAGACCGTCCGTATCAGGGAGCATCAGGTCCAAAATGATGAGGTCATACTCAGTGGCGTGAACCAGCTCGAGGGCAGTGTTGCCGTCGCCTGCCACGTCCACGGCGTATCCGGCGCTCTCTAAACCGCGGGAAAGAAAATCCTGAATACGCTTCTCGTCTTCAACGATGAGTATTCTCATAGGCTTAGGCTTGGAGCCAGTGTAGCATCCGCTTATGCTCCCTTAACTACAATTAGACCACCGCGATTCAAACGCCGCCAGCTTTTCAGGCACTACCGCCCGCCGGGAACAGGCGGCTGATGGATTCTTCGCGGATGTTAAGGCAAGCTCGGGTCCGGCCGATAAGGGTGTTGTCCAAATGGATATGCTAACTATCGCTAATGGCCGATTGCTCAAGGACATACTGGATTGCCACGCGCAGTGGGTGGAAGGCGGATCGGAGCACCTCCGCTGTGTGCTAAGCGGCGAGACATTGAACGAGGCGCAACTGCGGGGGGTAGGTCTGCGCGGCGCCATCCTGAGGGGGACCACGTTTCTGGACGCGGATCTCACCGACGCGGATTTGAGCGGGGCGATCCTCGAGGCTGTCGATTTTGAGCGGGCGCTTCTCTCGGGTTCCGATCTGAATCACGCTGAAGTAACCGATACACAGTTTTCGGAGGCTTGGTTGACCGCCGCGATTTTTTCGGACGGCAAATTTCGCGGCAGCAGCTTCCTAAAAACGCAGTTACGCGAGAGCCGGTGGCAGGGGACCGTTATGGAAAGCTGCAAGCTTGCGGGCGCGATTCTGGATTCGGCGTCGTTTCATCATGCACGGCTGACTAGCTGCGATCTTTCCGAGTGCGAATTCAACCACGCCGAATTCCATGGGGCTGACATGCGGGTCTGTCGTTTTCGTTCCGTCTCTGGAATGAATGCTAATTTCAGCAATACCCGCTTAAAGGCCTGCGATTTCTCCAAAGCCGACCTTTCCGGCGTGAAATTTTCGCGGGCCGAGTTTGGAGCCTCGCAATTCGATCGCTCCGTGCTGGCGGACGCCGACTTCCGGCACGCCGACCTGAGCGGTGTAAATTTCAGCCGCTCCGACTTATCGAATGCGCATTTCGGAGGCGCCAAGCTGTTTGCGGCCGATCTGCGCGCCGCCGACCTGATGGGTGCCCATGAACTGACCTCCGGGCAACTTTCCCAGGCGCGCACGGACGAATCGACTATACTTCCCAACGGATCAAGGGGGCCTTACCGGCGCCATTCCGGCGCCGAAAGGCCGGTGCTAGTTTAACGCGCGCGGGCAGTTCGGGCAGTCAATCAGGTGGGGCAGTTAGGCAGTGAATCAGGCGAGACAAATGCGTGATGGCCGTGACCGTGCCGTAGCCATCCCAGACCGGGGCCAGTTTCAAACTGATCTCGACATCTCGACCGTCTTTGGTGACCCGAGTCGTCTGGAACGCAGGAACTTGTTCTCCCCTGAGGATTTTTTCACGTGTCGAGAGTTCCTTGCTGAGCAGGTTCGGGCGCAGCAGCAATTGGACGTTTTGGCCGATGATTTCTACGGGCGAATAACCGAAAACTTTCTGTGCGCCTGGATTCCAGTCGAGGATGACGCCGTTCAAGTCCTTCGAGAACATCGCGTATTCCGAACAAGCGCTATAGGCCTTGAGCCTTTGAGCGGCTGCGGCATGCGCCCTCCCTTCGGTGATGTTTCGAACGTTCAACAAGATGGCTTGGACGTCCGGATCGTCCAGCATATCCGTCATTTCACAGGCCAACCAAACCCAGCTTCCATCTTTCCTTCTGAACCGAAATTCGCACGAGACCGATTTCGCTTGCGCGGCCAGGAGCTGGGAGAACGATCTCTGGAAGCTGCCAGCGTCGTCGGGGTGAATAAACGCAAGGAATGGCTGCCCCGATACGTCCGTCTCCTCATAGCCAGCCGTGGAGTGAATCAACCGTAGGACAATCAGATCAGCTGTCAGAAGCCCAATGCCTTCAAGACATCGTTCGAGTAAGATGCCGAAGAGCCGGGCGTTCTTTCGAATGGTGTCGTCCAGGCGCCGGAGGTTGGCGTTCTGCTCTTCCAGTTCCGCGACGCGGTTCCGAAGCTGCTCAATTGCCTGGATGCCGAATGGCGTTTCTTCTTCCCTAGGATCGGGAACGGCCAGCATGGTTCGCAGATTGCGGATGTTAAACATGACCCTTAAACGAAATCCCGGGAGACTTGGGAGGCGGTGAAAGCTTCCATTTTCTTGAGCAGTTCTTCCATAGGGGGAGCAACTGAGAACATCGACCAACTGGCGGAAATGGGCAGCAGAACGGTGCGGTTGCCAACCTCGATGGTTTTTTCCAGTTTGACTTCGGCAAAGCGGCGAATCTCGGTGCGTACTGTTTCAAGCGGGCTCTCTCGTTGCAGCACAGCCACCAGGGCCGGCCCGTGCCAGCGAAAGACCTGATCGCTGGCGCCCAGATTCCCTCGAAAATGTTCCGCGAAAGCCGCGAGCACTCGGTCCCCAATGGCATATCCGAAACGCGCATTCACTGCTTGCACCCGGCTGACCACGACAACCGCCAGAAATTTGTTGCGCGGCGACGCGATTGCAGACTGAATGGCCTTCATGGCTTCCTTCTTACTCGGCAGTCCGGTGGCTGCGTCGAGATCCACGGCGGCTGCAACGGATCCCACCCGCTCCCGGGAGATTTCCAGCTCCTTTTTGAGGGTTTCGAGCGTGCTTTGGCCGTCGGTTTTCTGGCGCAGCGCCTCTTCCCGCACCGCTTCCAGGCATTCTCCCAGCCGCAATTTGAGGAGTTGCATGTCTTCCAGCATGCGCACGCGTTCCATCGATTTTTCGATGTCCTGCAGTTTGGCCACCGAGGATTCTCCGCTAGATCCGATGGTAATGACCGTTTGAGTCAGCATCGAGACCATATTCTGCAGTTCGCCGTTCTGCCGGCGGATCACCTTGCTGCTTCGCCGGTTATAGTCCTCCATGGTTTGCAGTGCCCCACCCACCGCCAGCAATAATTCCTGCATCGGCAGGTCAGGGGTTATTTTTGCCTCAAATTCATTGATGTCCGCTCGAAAGCGGTCGTAATCGTTCTTATCGCCTTCTACCGCATGCAATGCGATCCCTTGCAGGAACAGGCCGATGATGCGCCGGTAAGCACTATCGGCATCTTTGCTTTTGTCACTAAAGAGGTAAGGTTTGAAAGAAATCATCGCCGTTTTGTGGCTGGCCGCAGGCCCGTCCGCGTCTTTACAGACTGGCCTCTGTATTCGTACTTCAGTTGTCTTATCGGATGGATGAGGCGTTTCTTTGGCGAACTGCCCGGCGTGGCTTCTAGGGCCGCGCTAATTCGTCCTGGCGAGCGCGCATTTCGGCCCGCGCCTCCCGATGAATTTCGCCCATCTTGGCGCCGGTGGCCACCAGAGCGAAGAACCCGACGATCAGCAGCGGGAGTGTGACCATGCCCCACAGGATCAGAGTGAACCGGCGAGCCATGGCTTGCTGGACGCCGAACAGCGTCAGGCCTAGGGTAGACAGGACCTGGAAGAGACCCACATTACCGGGGGCTTGCGGGGCCACCGAGCCCAGCCGCAACAGAATCATCAAAGCGGCGGCGCCTTTCCAGGAGGCCTCATCCAATCCATACGCTTGCATGACCGCATAGATCGGCACCACCTGCATCAGCAGATGCGGAAGGCTGACCAGCGCGGAAAGGTAAAGATAGCGCGAGTGGCCGATGCGGTGCAGGTCCTCGATGAAAACATGCGCCCAACCGAACATGCGCGAATCCAGAATGACTTCCAGCGCCTGTTCGCGCCAGTACATTGCCACGGCCAGCACCGCGCCACAGACCAGAATGAATATTCCTAGAAAAATAGCGCCATCGGTCAGCAGGCCGAGCGCGCGAGCCTGGCCATGATTGAGCGGGAAGCGCTGCAGATAACGGAATGAAAAAAATAGGCCGGCGATCAGCAACATGCCGTCGAAAATGCGCTCGATCAGCACCGAAGCCAGCGTCACTGAAATGGGTATTTCGCTCCAGCGCGTTATCAGGAACGAGCGAATCAGCTCGCCGCCGCGGAGCGGCAGCACCTCATTGGCGAACAGCCCGACGAAGATCGCCCGGGTTGCGGTCCACACCGAAACCGGACCCAGCGGCCGCAGTAGAAGGCTCCAGCGCCAGCCCTGAATCACATACGCCACCAGGTCGGCCAGTGCACCGACGGCGATCCAACGCCAGTCTAACTCGCGGATTTCTTCCCAAAGCTCGCTCCAAACGACTCCATGCAGCGCCCATCCCAAAGCCGCCAGCGAGACCAGGATCGTAACTAGAGCGAAGACACGTGTGCGGAGGCGAGTTTCCGGAGAGGCAGCGACCATATCACCCAACAACCATAATAGCTGGTCGGTTTCTAGTTTCTGGTTTCTAGTTTCTGGTTTCTGGTTTCTAGTTGCTGGTTCAGCGTCAATATTTTCGAAAGGCCAGCACCGCGTTCAATCCGCCGAACGCGAATGAATTGGAAAGCGCGCAGCCCACCTGGATCTGGCGCGCTTGATTAGGGATCACGTCCATATCGCAGGCCGGGTCCGCGCCGGTGAAATTGGCGGTCGGCGGCAAGACCCCGTTACATAGAGAAAGCAGCGTGGCCACCGCTTCAATCGCCCCAGCCGCGCCTAGCGTATGACCGTGCATCGATTTGGTGGAGCTGACGGCCAGACGATCGGCATGCGGGCCGAATACCTTGCGAATGGCAGCCGTCTCGCTGGCGTCGTTGGCTTGCGTAGCGGTGCCGTGCGCGTTGATGTAGCCGATGTCTTCGGGCTGCAGCGCGGCATCGCGGATGGCGCCTTGCATGGCTCGCGCCGCGCCGTCGGGCGAAGGCTGGGTGATGTGATACGCGTCCGAAGACATTCCGAAGCCGGCAATCTCGCCATAGATTTTGGCGCCGCGCGCCCGGGCGGATTCGAGCGGCTCCAGCACCAGCATGGCGCCCCCTTCGCCCAGAATCAGACCGCGCCGGTCTTTGGAAAATGGCCGGCAGGTATCGGGCGAGACCACGCGCATGGCCTCCCAGGCTTTCAAAAAGCCGAGACTGAACACGGCCTCGCTGCCCCCGGCGATGGCCATGCGAACCGCGCCGCCGCGGACCATCCAAAACGCCTGCCCGATGGCGTGATTGGCCGAGGAGCAAGCGGTCGACACAGTATAGGTTGGTCCCACCACGCCCGTTTCGAGGGAAATCCGGCTGGCCGCCGCATTTTCCATGGTGCGCGGAATGGTCAACGGATTTACGCGCGGAATATTATTGCGATAAAGATTGACGAAGCCTTCGTCCTCGGTACTTTGGCCGCCCACGCAACTACCGGTAATAATGGCGGTGTTTTCGCGCAGCTCGCCGTTCCATTGGACGCCGGCCTGGGCGATCGCCTGGCGCGCCGCCACTACGCCGAATTGCGCGAAACGGTCGAGCAGTCCGATTTCTTTTTCCTCGAAATGCCGCGCCGGATCGAATCCCTGGACTTCGGCGCCATTCTGAAAACGAAGCCGCGCGCGGTCGACGGCCTGCAGCGGCCCGATGCCCGGGCGGCCGGCTGCCAGAGCCTGCCAAAACTCGCCGCAGTCATGCCCCAGCGCGCAGATCACGCCGGCGCCCGTCACCACTACACGCTGCTTCATGTCAGGCCCTTACGGCCTGGCCTCCCTGGCCGCTTTCGAGCAGTTTAGAGATTCCATCCACGACATCGCGCACGGATCGGATATTCTGCGCGGCGTCGTCGGGAATATTTATGTTGAACTCGTTTTCCACCGCGAAAAGAATGTTGATCCCGTCCAACGAATCAATGCCCAGCTCTTCGAAAGTGCTGTCGGCCGTAATCTTCTCTTGAGGAAGATGCTGGGCGCTGGCAATGATTCCTCTGACGCGCTCGGTCAGTTCCGCGTGGGACATAGGATGTCGGTCACCTTTTCAAAATGAAAACCTTGCTCCATCAATTTTGGCAGAACCGCGCGCAAAGCTCCCAGGGTGGCGCGGATATCCGGTTTGGGGTCCAGCCTCCGGCCATCGTGCAGGCAAAAAATCGCGCCATTCCTGGACCCGTTCAGCAGGCGTTGAATTACGCGCGGCTCGGACCATTTCCAATCCAGTGCGAGCGTTGTCCACATCACGCCCAGGAGCCCGAGCCGCTGCTGGGCGGCGCGCAATCCAAACCAGCGAGCGCCGTAAGGCGCGCGAAACAGCCCCGGCCGTACTCCAGTAGTCTGCTGGATGGTCTGTTGCGCGCGAGCCAGTTCATTATAGATGAAGCCGGCCGATTGAAAATACAGCTGGGGATGTGTATGGGTGTGATTCCCGATCTCGTGCCCACGGCCGGCCACCTCGCGCGAAATCCGCGGCAGACGGTGCACGTTGGCGCCGCATTGGAAGAAAGTGGCGGGCGCTCCATGCTGGGCCAGGATGTCGAGCACTTCGGGAGTAGACTCGCTCGGTCCATCGTCGAAGGTCAGGGCGATTGCGGGCCGGGAACTATCGCCCTGGTGTACCGAAGGCGCCAGCATTGAGGATGACGGCCCTCGGACCGCATAAGCCAAGACGCCCGCCGATGCGCAAATCGCCGTTGCACCCGCGGCCAACCCCGTCACACCCATCACGATGCCTGGCGATTGGCGCCGCGCGAATCCGCCCAGCCCGGGGGCTTTGAATCGATTTGAACTACAGACCATGGGCCGGGTATCCAGGGATACCGATCGATAACGCTCTCGTCCACCTGAACGCCCAGCCCGGGACCTTTTGGAACGATCAAATCGCCGTGATCGAGTTGCAGCGCTTCCTTCAAAACTTCGGCCGCCAGCGGAAAGGGATACATGCCTGCCCGGGATGGCGTGGAATAGCAGGGATACTCCAGCCATTCGACCACCTGATCGGGCCAGCAGACTCCCAGATGCGCGGCGGCGATCACCTCCAGCGCCGTGCCCCAGTTGTGGAACGCAAACTTCAATCCCGCTCGCGAGACTTCCCCCAGGATGCGGCGGGCCGTGGCATAGCCGCCTTGCGAAACCAGGTCTAACTGCAAATAGTCGACGCCGGCGAAGATCAGATCCAGGAAGCTCGGCTCGTCGGGCTCGTGCAGGCCGCTCGCCAGCGCGACCAGGTCGAGTTCCTTGAGGCGGCGATAGCCTTCGTGATCGTCCGGCGGAAGCGGTTCCTCCAGCCAGGCGATGTTGTATTCGCCCAATTTTTCCGCCAGCCCATCGATGGTGGCCTGCAGGTAATTTCGATCGCCGATCTGCCACCAGGTGTGGGCGTCGACGATGAGATCGAAATCCGTTCCAACCGCGTCTCGCATCCTGCGCACGGTCTCGAGATCCTGATCCGGCCCGATTCCGGAATGCATTTTGTACGCGCGAAATCCAAGTTGAGAAATAGCCAGAGCTTCTTCGGCATGTTTCTCGGGCGTGGCGTGCATGCCGGCGCTGGCATAAAGCCGAATGCGATCGCGCACGCGGCCTCCCAGCAGTTCCGAGACGGGAAGACCTTGCTGTTTGCCGACCAGATCGTAGAGCGCGATTTCGACAGCGCAGTAGAGTTTTTGAAGTTCGGGGTCACGGCCGGTGTCTTCGAGGAAGTGCACCCGCAGCGCGTCGGGATCGGCCAAAGTTCGGCCGGCCAGAAATGGCGCAACTACTTTATCGATGGCGTTCTTGGCGGACTCGGTTCCCGGTCCCGGACCATAACCGATTAGTCCATTGTCGGCCTCGACGCGGACGAGCATGGCGTCGCGTTTGACGATGGTCCGCTCGCCGCCATGATGGGTGACCTTCAACGGGTCGGGCAAGGGATAGGAAAGTAAGTGGGCCTGAACCGAGTGAATCCGCATGCTGCAAGATTCAGAGTATCAGGTGGTGGGTGGTGGACGGTAGGTGGTAGGACCTATGCAGCGCTCCTGCGTTTTTGGATAAAGCTGGAGATCTGGCGCGCCAAAACCGACAGGCGTTCGCGCAGGTGGGTAATCTGTGCCGGATCACTGAAGTTAAGTCCGGCGGCAATCTGTAGCAAAGTATCCAATTCGTAAAGAGACCCCAGCGCGATCTGAGCATATCGCGCCATCTCCGGCCTAGTTCCCCGCCCTTTTCCCTCAGCCAGATTGCACGGTATCGACACTGCCGCTCTTCGGGTCTGCCCGGTGAGGCCGAATAGTTCGGCCCTTGGCCAGTTAGTTGTTAGAGCGTAGCAGTCCCTAACGATCAACATTCCCTCATTCCAAATCCTCAGGTTGCTAACGCTCGAAGGTCCCAAGGCTTCCCACCTCCCACAACCCACCACCTGCAACCCACCACCCCCACAAAAAGAGCCGGGTGCTGGTCGGGCACCCGGCTGAGAAGCACCCACAGGCGGTTCGGAGGTCACCGCCCGCGGTAGTGGAGGAGCTTATTAAGCTAGCAAACCGCCGTGTCCAAGGCAGGCGATTTCCCAACCTGAAACACGATATCGAGCCAACATCGGGGGAAGCACCCAATCTACCACATTCGGCTTAGCGGAACGAAAGCAACCGGGCGCTGAGAGGATGGGGATGTCGTCTTTGTAGCCCAGCAGTAAAAGATTGCCGGGCTCGACCGGCGCCAGGAAACGTTCGAAGTGGCAGCCGGCGTGTAGCATTGCGCGACCCACCACATCATCGGGACCGGCAGGCGCGGTGGTGGATGCAATCAATACAGCGGTGGGCTTGGCGCGCAGCAGGTGCTGCAGGGATTTTGCAACCGTGCCCTCGTCTTCCAGCGACGCGAGCACGAACGCTGTGCTGGTCCCTAATCGCTCCAATCGCTGGCGCATAATACTTTCGAATAACAGGCGGGCTCGTTCTCCACTGGCGGGGTCGGTATAGAGCACACCGAGCGCCGGCGAGCGGATGGGCCGAGCCTGCAGGATTGGCCCTCTTTCTTTAATGATCGATATTACCGCCTCCAGCTGCGAGCTGGCGACGGCAAAAGGGGTGCTCTTGACCGTGGCCACGCGCTGGCCGGCTTTAGCGTAAGCGAAATTCAACATCGTGGCGATCACGACGCTGGCCGTGCAGTTAATCTGTTTGAGCAGCTCGTCATCGACGAGCAAACAACACGGCTCGGTAGCAAATAGATTGGCTCTCCCTCCCGCGGCGATACGAATTTCGAGCGATCCACAACCGATTTCGCTCGCGACTTGCATGACAGCCTCGTCTTCGCCAACTTCACCTTCTTCCAACTCCGTGACCCAGACCTCGCTCATGCCTTCAGTCGCAAGCATGCGCGCATCTTCTTCACTGATCACGTGGCCCTTGGCCAGCAACTTTTTTCCGCCCGCGCGAAAAACCGTGCAGCACAGGACCCTCCCAGTCGCTTCCTTCACATCTATGGTTTGAGCTCGCATACTTCCCTACATTCCATCCCTGGGGATTTTCCTAGCTTGGAAAATTATACTCCTTACAAGTGGAAAACCAAGCAGAAATTCTCAGGTATTGGACGAATTAATTTGCGGGAAGTAAATAAAGTTACCCGGCTTGCTTTAATTGGGGGAGTTGCACCAGGAGGAATTCGGGTTCAGTACCATCCCCGAGTACTGGATTCGGGCGCAACGCTTTGAGCATCGCGATTTCATCGCAACATTGGAACTTGGGGCAGCGAACGCAGTCTTTCCAGACCTTTAGCGGCAGTGCTCCCCTCTCCACTTCGCGGAAACCTACCTTTCGGAAAAAATCCGGAACATAGGTGAATGCAAAGATCGCGTGTAGTTGATTTTCTACAGCCTCTCGCTCGAGCGCTTCCGCAATGCGTCTGCCGACACCTCGGGTTTTTAGAATTGGATCCACCGCAAGTGATCGCACTTCCCCGGAGGTCGGAGTATAAAAGTGCAGCGCGCCACAGCCCGCCAGCCGATCTCCCAGGTATGCAACCGAAAAATCGCGAATATTTTCTGACATTTCAAATTCGGTTCGCGGCAGCATAATTCCATTCGCGGCGTAATCGTTTATTAGATTTAGCAACGGATGGATGTCGCTCATTGTAGCCTTGCGGACGGTAACATCATTCGAGTCATCGTGCACTGGCAATTCCGTCAAACACAGACTAGCCATTGCTGGGGACTCCTATTTCCGCCACGAGCCTGGTTCCAATCGGGTGGCCCGACAGCAGTCTGTCAACTATGCCGGTAACGCCACCGGGCGCGATGACCACCTCGCCCACACCGAGCCGTAACGCTTCGATGGCGGCTTCCAGTTTCGCCTGCATCCCGGCGCTGGCAATTCCCTGCTCGATCAGGTTTTTACATTTGTCAATTGTGATTGTGGGATAAATCACCTTCTCTTTTCCCCAGACACCATCCACATCCGTCAAAAAGAAAAGTTTTTCTGCTTGCATTGCCGATGCAACCGACGCGGCCATCTGATCCGCGTTGACATTGTAAAACTGCCCCTGTCGATCGCCTGCCACACAAGCGACCACAGGCACGTACCCGGTCTTCAGCAAAAGATTGAGCAAGCGTGCATCGGATCGGAGAGGCTGGCCAACGAAGCCAAGTTCCGCATTCATTTGCCGCGCTTCCGTCAACAGCGCATCCATTCCAGTGAGGCCCACCGCTTGCACGCCCTTCGCAATGAAAGCGGCTACTAATTCCTGATTCACCGAGCCTGCGAATATTTTGAGAACCGCGTCCAGCACTTCCGGCGTGGTAACGCGCAAACCGTTGACGAAGCGGCTCTCGACGCCACGCTCTTCCAGAAAACGGGTCATCTGCTTACCGCCCCCGTGGACCACGACGGTTTCGAGCCCGCTTTGAGCCGCTTGCCCAATTTCCGCCGCTAAGCGTTGGCGCGACTCCGCGGAATCGAGCAGCGTGCCGCCGATTTTGATCAGAACCTTCACGTCAGTTCCCCGGTCAAAGCAGTCCCTCGGTCTCCCGGAAGCCCAGCGCCAGATTCATGTTCTGCATTGCCTGGCCGGCTGCGCCTTTCATCAGATTATCGATCGCGCTGACAACCACCGCGCGCCCCGTCGCCGGATCGAACTTAACGCCGATATCGCAGAAGTTGGTGCGATCTACGCCGCGGATGTCCGGCATATCCCCAAGGGGGTAGAGGCGGACAAATGGTTCATCGGCATAGCGGACTTTGTAGATTTCAAGCAGCGCTTCGGCGCTCGAAAGATTCCTTGAGCGGAAGTAGATGGTTTCGAGAATTCCCCGGTGGATGGGAATCAGTTGAGCGGTGAAGCTTAATTCCGCCTCTTCGATTCCAGACACCATCAGGATTTCCGGAACGTGGCGGTGATCCAGCAGTGAATAGGCCGAAAAATTCTCCGTCACTTCGCAGAAGCTGGTCTTGAGACTCGGCTTGCGCCCCGCGCCGCTGACTCCGGATTTGGCATCGCAAACGATTCCGGCGCCGCGGTCGATCACGCCGCTGGCGATCAGCGGCTGGATGGCCAGGTTGGCCGCGGTCGGATAGCAGCCGGGATTCGAGATGAGCCGCGCTTGAGCGATACCATCGCGGCAAAACTCCGGCAGCCCATAGACGGCCTCTTCGAGCAGCTTGGGCGCGGTCTGCTCTTCTTTGTACCAGCGGAAATACGTGGCCGCATCGCGCAGCCGGAACGCGCCGCTCAAGTCGATTACTTTGGCGCCGGCGTCCAGCATTTGCGGCGCAAGCTCCATTGATACGTCGGCCGGAGTCGCCAGAAACACCAGCGCGAGATGTTCGGCCTTCACCGCATCCGGCGTGCAGGCCGCGGCGCCGGGTAGATGGGCGCCGATAGGCTGAGGGTGCTGTCCGGGATCCTGCCGATGTTCGAGCAGTACGGGATCGACATGCGGATGGCGAGTGAGTAGGCGTAGCAATTCCGCGCCGCTGTAGCCTCGGAAGCCGACGATGCCTACTTTATAATTATTCACCGCTGTGAATAATTATACCACCGTGCTCAGGCGGTAGTGGCTCAAGGTTTTGTTGGTTAAATATGCAGTGGCTTAAAGGCAAATGCATGAATCGGGGCCATACATCAGCATGATCTCCGCCGTGCTAATCAACCTGGGTGTGATGTTCGCAAACGTTGAACTCCCGAGTAACTGGCTCGTACACTCCGCAAAATTGGCTGCGATGCATATTCTTGGGGCTAAGCAATTCGTAGTAGGTGATGTCGCCGTAAAAGTACATTCTCAATGCGCCAGAAGAAATCAACCGCTCAAACGTTCCGGCGGGTTGATTGCCTGGGTTGGCCGTAGTCCCTGGGGAGCGAACCAGTACTGGAGGATTGCCCGGACCGATAACTGCGATGGAATGCGTCGGACTACCTGCCCCACGCGGATTTCTTGGGGACGGGCAAGGATAATCGTCTCCAAGATTGTCAGCGCTGCCGAGAACAACAAGATCAGCACATACGGTGGTTCTTATTGCAGGTGTATGTCCCGCATTAAAGACACCACCTTCGCCCTGCATTCGTTGTCCTTCGGCAACAGTCCGGCGCATAGCAAGAGTAGCCACGTATACATACGGTCGCAGGGTGTTATTGGAGGCGATGATACTAGCATCCAATGCTCGCCGAGTCTGTTGAGAATTGGTATCAAGAGCGTCTTTGTTCTCCCTGAACGCATTGGAAATGGCCGTTCGGTTATCGGAAAGGGCGGTATTCATGGATGCAACGATGCTCCCAGCCTTGTCAGTAAGTTTATCGATTTGCTTCGAGGTAGATTCAGACTCCATGTAAAACAGCCAAACATTGATGGCCGTGGCAACGGCGATGATGGCGGTCAGGAAAGTCATCAATCCTGCATTCACGTCGCGTGGCGCGTGTGTAGGCTTTGTCTCTATATTGCGTGCGCCCTCTCTTTCATGTATTGCGGGATCTCCTGCGTTGCCGACACCTGCCGCCGAGATAGGTGGAGGTATTGGCTGCGGATTGAGAGGTTGGATTATAGCCGGAGGTTGCTCGTAGGATCCCTCTTTATTGTCTTTTCCGTCGCCTTGGTCATCCATGGACTTAACGGCCTAATCCTTTCCCGGTGAAGCGGATCAGGCCATTCTACTCAATTCAGACAAACTAAGCGAGCAGCTCCGCAATAGTCCATATCCGATCCGTCAGCCCCGCCGCCATTGCCGGAGTCGCACCCTTGAGGCTCATGTGCCGCCTGCAAAAGTTGTAGTACGCGAAGTGAAGCGATAGCGCGGCTTTCAGGTTCGACCATTTCTTGGAGAACCCGTTTGTCAGGCGGGTGAGTCTCCGCATGCACATTCTCATCGTGAGATTCTGGCGCTCGACGTGAGACGTGCAAATTCGTTTCTCGTCTGGATCGCCGTAGATCGGCGTGGGGAACGCCTCAGCCAAGCGCGGCGGGCTGTAGCGGCGTGCGTCCTCGGGAACGTCCATGGCGAATACTTTAATGAGCTGGGCATAGTCTACGCGCTCGCCCTGGTGTCCGAGGATGTTTCCCACAGCCAGGGGATAGGCAGCTAGGCCGTCTGTCGTCAGTTGAAATTTCTGGGCCGGATCGGTAGCAAGAGCGAGCCGACGCATGAACCGCGTTGCGGCGCTCACTGTGCGCTTGCCAAGCGTGTGGGCGAGGACAAGTTTCGTGGTGCGCTCGATTGCGACAAAACACCAGGCGTCTCCGATCTCCGAAAAGTTTTCTTCCCCGCCGTGAACGTGAAACTTTTTCTTGGTCACGAATCCCCAAATTTCATCGCACTGGACATCCGTCGCCGGTACGTTGCGGACCTTGGTAGCCAGCAAAGTATCGCAGCGCTGGCCCGCGAGTGCGGATTCCGGGGCAAGGCGAACAAGATTCCGGGGTGATCGCGAAAAGCGTTCCGGGGTGAAGGCGAACACGATTCCGGGCTGAAGGCGAATAGTGATTCCGGCGGGAAGGCGAACGGTTTTACGCCTGATCCCGGAATGGCTTTCGCGATGGCCCGGAATGATTTCCACAAGTAGAGCGGCGCTGGACATCACAATGGCAAGCGAGCCTCCCCTGAAAAGGGAGGAAGCTTGCCGGCCAGGAGACTGTCCATGCGGAAAATCAAGGAGGTTATGCGCCTCCGATTCGAACTACATCTGGGTTACCAGCAGATCGGGCGCAGTTGCGCGATCGGGGTGAGCACCGTTCACAAGTATCTGAAGCGCGCCGAGGCAGCCGGCTTGAAGTGGCCACTGCCCGAGGACTGGGACGAGGCGCGAGTGGAAGTGGCGGTGTTCCCACCTTCGCAGCCGCCTGTGCAAGAGCAGTTGCCGGCACGCACGCAACCCGACTTTGCCGGAATCCATGAGCAGTTGCGCACCCATCGGCATCTGACCTTGCAACTGCTATGGGAGGAATACCGGCAGGCCAACCCGGAGGGCTACCGCTACTCGCGTTTCTGCGAGTTGTACCAGCGCTGGCGTTCCAAGCTGGACGTGGTGCTGCGGCAGGAGCATAAGGCCGGCGAGAAGATGTTCGTCGATTGGGCCGGAGCGACGATTCCGGTTCACGACCGGCTTACCGGTCGAGTCTGGCAGGCACCGCTATTCGTGGCCGCCCTTGGCGCCAGTTCCTGCACCTATGCCGAAGCCACGCGCGATCAGCAGATGGAAGCATGGCTGCGGGCGCATGTGCACGCCTTTGAATACTGGGGCGGCATTCCCACACTGGCGGTTCCCGACAACACCAAGACCGGTGTAACCAAGGCGCATCGCTACGATCCAGACCTGAATCCGACTTACTATAACTTCGCCCTGCACTGCGGTTTTGGAATCGTGCCCGCCCGGCCGTATAAGCCGAGGGATAAAGCTAAGGTGGAGAATGCCGTGCAGGTCGCTCAGCGCTGGATTGTGGCGGCGCTGCGCCACCGCAAGTTCTTCTCGCTGGAAGAGCTCAACGCTGCCATCGTTGAGTTGCTCGCTAAGCTCAATCACCGGCCGTTCCGTAAGCGGGCAGGAAGCCGCGCGACCGTATTCGAGGCCATCGATAAACCGGCTTTAAAACCGCTACCTGCCGAGCCCTTCGATCTGAGCGAGTGGTCGCGCGCCCGCGTCAACATCGACTACCACGTAGCCTTCGATTCCAACTTCTACAGCGTTCCCTACAATCTGGTACATGAGTTGGTCGAGATTCGTTCGACACCCACTACCGTCGAGATTCTGCACAAAGGCACGCGCGTCGCATCGCACCAGCGCAATCGCGGATGCGGCCTGGCCGTCACTAACGACGAGCACCGCCCCAAGAGTCATCGTGCGCATCTGGAATGGACGCCTTCGCGGATGGTACATTGGGCCGAAACCATAGGCCCCCACACCGCGCGGCTGTTTGAGCGCATCATGAACGACAAGCCGCATCCGGAGATGGGTTATCGCGGCTGTCTGGGTATCATCCGCCTGGCGGAAAAGTACTCGGCGCAACGTGTGGAGGCGGCCTCCGAACGCGCCTTGCTCACCGGAGCGTGCCGCTACAAAAGTGTCGAATCGATTCTGAAGAACTCGCTCGACCAGATGCCACCGCCGTCACCGCCGCCATCCTCCACACCGCCGCATGACAACATCCGCGGATCGGAATACTTCGAGTGAGGACCAACATGCTACAAGAACCGATGATGGAAAAGTTAACAACCATGCGGCTGCTCGGCATGCTGGATGCATTGAAGACGCAGGAGCAAGACCCGGCATCGCGTGAGCTGAGCTTCCTCGAAAGGCTGGGCCTGCTGGTGGATCAGCAGTGGACCTGGCGGGAGAATCAAGCGCTGGCGCGGAGGCTACATGCCGCCAAGTTGAAGGGAGCCTGCGTCGAAGAGATCGATTATCGTGTTTCTCGCGGACTGGACAAAAGCGTGATCCGGGCGCTGGCTCAGAAGTCGGCCTGGGTCGGGCAACATGAGAACATCTTCGTGCTCGGACCTACGGGCGTCGGAAAAAGCTTCATCGCGTGCGCGTTGGCGCAGAAGGCCTGTCGCGATGGTTACTCGGCGCTCTACACGCGTGCTGCGGCGCTTTTTCGTGATCTAGCGATCGCCCGCGCGGACGGCAGCCTGCGTAGTCTGCTGGCCAGGTTCAGCCGCATCGATGTGTTAGTGATCGACGACTGGGCCATGGCGCCGCTGGCCGAAACCGAGCGGCGCGACTTCTGGGAGATCTGCGAGGATCGCTACCAGACTCGCTCAACGATCCTGACGTCGCAACTACCGGTCGCGCGCTGGCATGAGCAGATCGGCGACCCCACGGCCGCCGACGGCATACTCGACCGGCTGGTTCACAACGCTCATCGCATCGAGATGCGCGGCGATTCCATGCGCAAGAAGCGCGGCCCTCAGCCGCCGAGCTAACGCTCGCCGGGTCTTCTGTGTGCTGGGCGGGGACAGGACGTGCCGTCCTTTCCCCTGCGCCCCTTTCCTGGCTAGCGGCGGCCTACCTCCGCTGCGCTCCGGATAGATTTCTCTTGACGAACGCGAACACTTCTTGCACAATCGAGTTGCCAGCGTCGCTGCGCTCCGAGAACTGTTCGCCTTCGGCCCGGAATGCCGTTCGCCTTCCCTTCGGAATCAGCGTTCGCCTTCGTCGGAATCCTCACGCGAGTTCCAGAAGCCTCAGGATCGTGTTGCGGGCCAGCCCAGTGATGCGGTGAGTCGTGCGCAGGCTATTTCCTTCGACGATCAGCTGAAGCGCCAGGAGCGCCTTAGAATCGTCAATTTGCTTGTGACCGATAGCGCCGAACTGCTTTCGGTCGCTGAAGGTCTTCCCGCATTGGGCACACCGATAGCGCTGTAGGCCATCAGAACGCTTTCCGGCTTTCTTGCATTCGACTACACACGAGTGACACGTCATTGCGCGATCTCCCTTGATCGCGCGAGCCAAAAGCCGGATAATGGACTTGTCGAGTCTGTGCGGCTTCGGTCGCGCGGATTTTAACCCCGGCAAGGATTCCAGTCCTAGCCGGGGCTTCAGTTAGTGAGTTATGGTGGCGGCGGCATTGCCGATCACCTCCATTTCGGATTGAGATAAGGCCCTTGGCGCTCGAACCGCCTTGGGCCTTCTGCTTTTTGGGCAGCCTGTTCTCAATCACAACCAATGATCTCATGTTTTACTGTTATCGTCAACAGTAAAAACATCAGCATTTATCAACAGTAGTCTATTGACGTTGACCTAATGGCGTGATACGCTCTAATGCAGAGGGGATTGCCTATGAAAACCGTTGAGATGAAGGAATCCAAGAAACCCCGCCATAGAAGCCCGAACTACCCCACTGTCGGGTTGCGTGAAGCCGTAGATCGGGTTCGGAAGCTCTACCTGGCCGATGGCAAAGCTGGCGCTCCCGCAGAATTGGCGGCGGTTCATATCGGCTTTGCGAAACCGCATGGACAGGCAATGAGCGTTCTGGCGGCACTCAAGAAGTTCGGGCTAGTCTCTGAAGTTAACGGGCGGTGGGTTCCGACGCAGCGGGCCATTGAAATTTTGAATCTACCGGAACCCGACGAGAGACGACTACGCGCGCTCCGCGATGCAGCCCTATCTCCTGAGATTTATCGGCAACTGGTAAAGGCTCACAAGGATAGTGGATGGCCCAAGAACGACGTCCTTGAAAGCGAGTTGAAAACCTATAGGAACTTCAATCCCAATAGCGTAGGAGCTTTCGTAAAAGATTTGAAGGACAGTCTTGAATTTGCTGGACTATCAGATTTGGGTGCGTTAGAATTGGAACGCGAGGAAGATTCTGACGTGCTTGAAGTCCCGGATGCCACCAAAGATAAGCAACAACAGCCTTTAACTCCGCCCCCGCCTGGGCAACGCAAGCCGGTCCAGTTGGCTACGCAGGTCCTTGCCATTTCTATTCCTCGGAATCTAAGCGTTGACATTGCGGTCAAGGGCGATGAATTGAAGCGCGAGGACCTCGCCAAGATAAAGAGCCAGTTCAACCGCTGGATCGAGGGCCTGGAAGAGGCATTCGAGGAGTAATCCTAATGAGCGAAGCGTGGATCAATCAAATCGTTGAAGACATCAAGGTCAAGGACCACAACGCTGCAGAGCAGGCCGCCAAGGAAAAGCATCGTCTCGCTGTGATCGCAGAAAAGGGGCCAATCTTTTGGAGGTCATTTGCTGATTTCCTAAAGAAGTTCGTGGAAGAGATTCGGGCTGGACTGGAAGGCGATGTCACGCAGGGAAACATAAACTGTGAGTTCGATCCAACGAGCGGCAGGATTCAAATAAACAAGTCCGCTTTCCCTTTTCTTACGTTTAACGCTGCTCCAAACTATAGCGGTCAGCCGATGATACCGAACTACGTAAAGGTGAATCCCCAGCAAGGCGGCTCTCCCCACTCCGGGCAATCCATTCCATGCCGCTTTGAGGTCGTCGGACACGATGATCTCATTCTGCAACTAAATGGGAGTTCCTATGCTGCGCCCGACTTTGCCGCCAAGTTCCTAATCGAAAAGTTGTTTACTATCTAGTCGCCAACAAAACCTTGAGCCACTACCGCTCAGGCGGTCGTGGATGACGATGCGTAGTAGTATCCACTACCACTCAGGCGGGAGTGTGGTCAGGTTGTATTGGTTCAATATTCAGTGACCTACCTACCTTGGGGCAAAAGTACTAGAATTGCTAGTACTGGGAGGCGGTTCGTGTCGGCGAGGGACGCCGTGTCATCGAGCGTCTCAGTCGCGGGCCGCGCTCCCAGCGATATAGGCTACCCTCTTATTCTTCGGTTTTCAACAAGGAATTTTACTAATTACCGGGCAAGGGCCTAAATTAAACACACGCCCGAATCGGAGAACGGGAAGACTCAAGGTAATTTCAAAACTTAGGTGCGAGGTTTTGAGGTCGCTCGAGTCGGTATTGGTCTAAAGGCGACAGTCGCGAAGACCACGGGATCAACCATTGTCAGTACTGAACGATATTTCGATGGCGGGCATCAGGCATTTGACTCCGTTCAGGTCGCGCCAGACAAGAACGAAAACATCCGCTTGAGGCACAACAGCAAATTTCACTAAGCCCGCGGGCCACCAACAAAAACCTGGAGCCGCTATCGCGTGCTTCTTTTGTGTATTGCGGCTGAGCCTTGTGATCATCAAGTCTGAGCATTCGGCCACTTGCGGTTGTGAGCGAATGACCCTCCAATTGGGCGCTTATGCCGGCAATGATATGCCGGTTTAGGGCGGTGCCAGCTTGATTGTTATTGAATTCTCCGCCGCAACACCAATGCCAGGGGCGCTATTATTCCGATGAGCCAACCTGTCGCCGGCTCGGGCGTGATTATCGGAGGCACAAATGTGAACTCGAAGCTGGGACCAAACGAGCCGCCGAATCCGATAGTTGCCGAGAGCGGGTCGGTAAGTACAGGGCTAAAAGTGTCGTCATAGAGTCCTATTCCAAAGCTTATCTGCGGAGCCGCTTGTACCAAGGGCCTGGCTAGCCATGTAGCCGTTGAATTCACCAGCTCTCCAATATTGAAGTACTGGCCCGCCGGAAGGAATACTGGCGTGACCGGCACATAAATGAACTGGTTCGACAAGCCAGTCGCCGGAACGTTAGCAGATGCTAAAAGGTTGCCGGATGAATCCCACAATCCCACCGGGTAGGACTCGGCAAGGCCGGAAATGCTGTACGCCCCGAGATTCGTAACCGTGATCGCCTGACTGGTGAAGAACTGATCCCCTATCGTGGATTGGAATTGCATGTAATCTACCGTGCCAGCGCTCACGCTGAAAGCCGGTATGCTTGAAGCGCTTATCGTTGCCGCGGCTGAAGTCAGGAAGAAGCAAATACTCGTTGCCAGCCGTAACATGTGTTTCCCCCTCCGTTAGGGAACGAGCCTGTTTGTTGCAATACGATTCTATATCCTTACGTGTATTCTTTAACCTGGATAAATTGCCAGTCTCTGTCACGATGAGCGAGCTTTGTTCGACGTTCTAGGAGTTGAAACCAGGCTTCCTTTGCGGGTAATCTATCAAAAGTGACTGGGAGCCCAATCGGGTTTCGTCGTCGAGTCCGCGCCGTCGAGCACTCTTGTTCCGATGTAGCTCCCAGTCAGTTTCATTGCCGCAATTCCATAGCAAATACCCTAGTAATTACCCTTGCTAACCTGGACAATTGGTGCCATACTGAGGCACCGCAGAACTCGAGAGCTTCGTCGCAATTCCGTATGCGCAGGGCGTGCTCTTCCTTCCGGAGCAGAAGGGAGCGAGCTATGTACGATGCATCTCGTACAGATGATTTGACAGCGGCGCTACGTGAGCTGGACGCCGCAAAAGCACTGGTACGCAAGAGGAAAGCGGAACTTAGTGAAGCCGTTCCGGTCGTATCCCCACAGGGATGTTCCGCCAACGCCGTACAGGACTTCGAGGCCAAGGCCCACAAAATGAACACGGCCACAAAGCGCTACCTTGGAGCTGTCGGCGCGTTTAATATCGCCTGCCGGAAAGGCCACGATCACGAACTGGCAGGATCAGTGGTTTCAGCCGACTGTCGAGGCCGGGTGATTTAACCCAGCGGCTTCGGAATTTGCCCCAATTCTTCCAGGATCGCTACGGAAATGATCCTCGCAAGTCGCTGATAAGCGTAAGGGTGGCAGCGCGGCGGAGGATCTGCTAAGCATTAGAGAGCCACGTGTCCATGAACCATGTGTATATGAATAAGCCTACGTTTATCCTAGTGCTCCTGATTCTCTCCGTGACGCCGGGTCTGGCCGCCACAACGGCGGATGCCGACGCTCGCCGCGGCGCGGACTTCTTTCAAGCCCAAGGCTGCTCGAATTGCCACGGCCGGCAAGGAGCTGGCAAAGCGCCCGATCTGGGCCGGCGGCTCGACCGCGATTATACTCCGGCCGGCATGGCGGCTCGAATGTGGAGTCATGCGCCCATAATGTGGGCCGCGATAGGCAAGGAAAGCACATCAATCCCCAAGGTTAGTCCGGACGAGGCGGCCGATCTGTTCGCGTATTTCTATGCCGCTCGCTATTTCGAAAAAGCGGGCGAAGCTCAGCGCGGCAAGAAATACCTGGGGGACAAGCACTGCACCGAGTGCCATTCTATTGGCGGGGTGGGCGGCACGGCGGGTCCGCCGGTGGAGAAGTGGGAGTCGCTGTCTTCGCCTGTCGTTCTTATCGAGCACATGTGGAATCACCAGACGCAAATGCACAATGCCATGGCCGCGCGCGGAATTCCGTGGCCGAAGCTGTCCTCACAAGAACTGACGGATATGCTGGTGTATCTCCAGAATCTCCCGCAGACGCGCGGAACAGAGCAGTTGCTCTTGTTGCCGCCTCCGGCTCAGGGCGAGACGCTGTTTCGCGAAAAGGGCTGCGCGGAGTGCCACAAAGACGCCATGGCGCTGGAGAACCGGTTGGGAGACAGCACGCTGACCGATATAGCGGCCGCCATGTGGAATCACGCGCCGCAGATGCGCCAGCCGCCGCCCGAGTTGACCACCACCGAGTGGCGACAATTGCTCAGTTTCGTTTGGGCCAAGCAGTTTTTTGCCGCGCGAGGCGATGCTACGAAAGGCCACAAAGTTTTTGATTCGAAGAAGTGCGGGGTGTGTCACAACGATGCGGGGTCTGGCGCGCCCAATCTATCCAAGCCAGCCGAGCCTTACTCCGCCATCACCATCGTTTCGGTGTTGTGGAGGCACGGTCCAACCATGCTGCGGATGATGCAGGAGAAGCACATCGCCTGGCCGGAGCTTACTCAGAGCGAAATGGCAAATCTAATCGCGTATCTGAACTCGCGCTAATCATTTGCGCTGCGATACGGGCGCTCAAACCAGATCGTAGTATTCGCCAAAGTCGATCGGTACCTCGAGCACGAATGGCGCTCGTTCAGTGAGAGCTTTTTCGGCGCAGGTCTTGGCTTCGCCTATGCTGCCGACACGCCGGCCAGCGATTCCGAAAGCCTGCGCGACGGCCGCGAAATCGGGCGGAGTGAAATCGACTCCGTAGGCGGGAAAGCCGCGCCGTTCCTCGCTGACGCGGATCAGGCTGAGGCTGCGGTCCGAGAGCACGACGATCAAAATCGGAAGGCCGAGTTCGCGGATCAGTACCAGGTCGTGCAGCATCATGAGCATGCCGCCGTCGCCGACCACGGCGATCACGGGCTTTTGCGGGTGGCACAGTTGCGCCGCGATGGCAGCCGGAATCCCGAAGCCCATGCCGGAAAGTCCGTTGGACATGAAGAATGTTCCCGGTTGGTAGGAGCGCCAGAACTGGCCCATGACCAACTTGTGCGAGCCGACATCGCAGGTTGCGATTCCGTCGCGTGGAAAAATCGACCGCAGTTCCTCAATGAGCCTCAATGGCGAAAGCCCGGAGCGCGCCTCGTGTTTGGGAAGACTCGCCCGCCAGGGCTTGGGCGCCGGATTCAACGAGGCAACCAGAGCGCCGAGATCGCCGATGGCTTCGAGCGGCCGGTAGCGGCCTTCCGCCATCGAGGCCGAATCGATCGATGCCACGTCAACGTCGGCGAACCAGGTTTTGTCGCACTCGACCGGGTCGAAGCCGATGGCGAGGATGAGATCGGCGCGCTTGATGATTTCGACGATATCGCGGTCGATCGCCATGCCCGACGCGACGCCGGCGAAGAGAGGGTGATCTTCAGCAGCGATGCCCTTGGCTTTGGGCGTTACGAGAAACGGCGCCTGCAGCTTGTCGATGAACGCGCGAATCGCCGGGGCAGAGGCGGGCGTAGCTCCCAAGCCGATGAGGACCAGCGGTCGCGCGGCCGATTCGAGGCGGCGCATGATGGGGCGCAGATCGGGCGCGGCGCCGGCTTCGAGCTCGATGGCTCTTTGCCGCGGCTGCTCATGATATTCCTGAACCGCCAGATCGCTGGCCAGAGAAATGTGCACCGGGCCAGGGCGTGGCTCGGCGGCCAGGTGCATGCTCCGTTCCATCAACGTGACGGTATCGCCGGAGCCGACTGCGAAAGATCCTTTCGTGACCGGGGCGAATAAACGGTCGAGCGGCACGCGCTGGTGCGTCATCGTTTCCATCGCGGCGCCAGGAATCTGTGCCGTCACCGCCAGCATGGGTGCGCGATCGAGCCAGGCGTTCGCGACGCCCGTCACCAGATTAGTGGCGCCGGGGCCCAGCGTCGAAGCGCAGACACCCGGAACGCCCGTGATTTGTCCCACTACCTGCGCCATCCACGCGGCGCTGGCTTCATGGCCGGTCAGCAGGAAACGAATGCCCGCGCGCCGGCAGGCATCGATGAATGCCACAATTTCGCCGCCCGGCAACCCGAACATATATTGGACTCCGCGCGCGGCCAGAGCGCCGGCCATCGCCTCCGCATGAGTGGGCACGCGTTTATTCAGCCGTGGCCGCGGGACTTGCCGCCGGCTTTGGGAAATCGTTGAAATGCAGAATCGAATTGGCCAGCATGTTGAACTCGCCGAGATTCTGCCAGCGATAACAGGGATTCGTGGCGAACAGCAGCACTCGTCCCTGCCCGACGGGCACGTCGACGATCGCGGGCCGCCCGCGTGTCTCGGCAACGCCCTTCATCAGTCCGCTGAGCACCGAATTGTCGGTCCCTGGAAATTGCGCCAATACCCACTTCCTACGTTCTTCTGGTGGAAGGCGCAGCAGCGGACCGTTGGCATAGCGCACCGGCACGATCTTCCGCGTGTAGCCGTAGAAGATGGGATGCATGGGCTTCAGAATCTCAGCCTCGACAATCGGACCGGGTGCGTAGAACTGCGGCGTGGGGCGCGCGGCGTCGACAGCTTGTGTAATTCCGTATTCGGCGGGAAAGTAACTCGCGCCGCCGAGTGTGATCAGCACGCCGCCGTCTTTTACGAACTTGTCGAACTCCACCACTCCCGGAAGACCCATGCCGCCGGTAATGTCGTCCGATTCGCCGTACATGCCCAGGCTCGGAAACTCAGCGCTCTTGGTATAGGCGAGCGGCTTGCCTTTCGATTCGACATCGAAGACGATCGACTTGGCGCTGTTGCGGCCCTGATTAGGAATCACGATGACATCGTAGGAATCGCGCAGATTGCCCTTGCGCACGCGCTCTTTATAGATAAGATCGTAGCCGACCTCGAAATGATCCAAGGCGTAACGCACCCAGCCAACATCCTGAGTGTTGCCCCAGGAGCTGTAAACGGCCAAGCGCGGCAGATCGACCAGGTGTTTTGAAATGCCGGGTTCGCCCGGGAGCGCGACCGCCTGCAAGCCGAGTTTTTCGATTTCAGATCTCAATTGCGGGCTCGCCGCAACCAAAAACGAACCGGGCGGAAGTTCGCTATCGCGGGTCTTTAGTGGCTGCTCGATGGCCTCGAACTTCACGTTCTTCATGCGGTAGCGCAGCGTGATCAGCGAATTTGCGCCGTTGTCGAGGACGGCAATGACCGGGCCATCACCCATCACGACGCCTGGGATCGAAAGCGTTCCGACAGCCTGCACCGGGATATCCAAAACACCTTTATCGGATATCTCCTCCACCTGCGCCTGGCTCATCATCCCCATGGTCCAGCCGGTGTCGTCGTAAGTGCGCAGATTCGGATCCGGAAAATTCTGTTTCTCGAGCAGGATCTTGGCCAGACGCCCGTAGGGCTGGTTTCGTTTGACGATGAACGAGCCGGCCGGAAAGGTTCCGTCTTTGAGCTTAACTTCGGAAGTCGCGCGCCCCACCTCGATGCCCTGCAGCCGGAGAATATTAACGATGAACGCCACGCGAGTCATGTCGGGCTGGCCGGCGGGCAGCACATAGCCAAATGGCGCGTCGTTTTTCCCGGATTCGATCGAGTTGCGGCTCTTGTCGTAGAAGTTTTGAAGGACGGTC
>Ga0182024_10005520_pt1 | contig 28356 bp, 22 predicted proteins | sample P32metaG_FD_120480 | JGI IMG/M metagenome (GOLD analysis project Ga0182024, IMG submission 120480) | Permafrost microbial communities from Stordalen Mire, Sweden - P3-2 metaG (Illumina Assembly) | ecosystem: Environmental > Terrestrial > Soil > Wetlands > Permafrost | place: Sweden: Stordalen...
CTGAAACGCGCGCATTTCCGCAGACTTGGGTCTATCGATATTTTCGAGAATAGTTCTCACGCGGGCTCTAGAGCCCGACGTATGCTCGATCATGTGCGACGGTCTCTTCCCCAGGCTCTTAGAGGGTCAGCGAAAATTCATGTGCTGTCCAAATTGGCCAACTGAAAAATCTAATTTGGACAAGTCTGAAGTTCAGCCGTCCCTTCGGGACTGAGCGTAGTCGGTAGATCTGCGGTTTTGTTCTCTATCTGACACCGCCAAGGTGCCAGATAGAGAAGGTAGGCAACCACTACTGTGGCGGTGCAGTGGGCGGAGTACCGGGCGGCAGATTCTGCTCCTCTTGCGGTGTCAGCTTTGGTTGCGTCGGCATCACCGGCAACGGGGGCATCTGCTCCGTATGCTGCAGTTGCTGTTGCTGGCCAGGCACGTTCGCTTCCGGCGCCGCTTTTGCCGGCTCCAGACCCGGAATGACCGGTTCCTTGGTTACCGTGCCCTTGACCGCGTCGGAGAGCTGAATCCCGTACTGGTCCAGTGTCTGTGCCAATAGCTGTTCCAGCGAGGCGCGGTCCTTGGCGTACGTCGCCTCAGTCGAAATAATGTTGTTCTCGGCCGTGGCGAGATTACGTTCCTGCTGCAATACGTTCGCTGTCGTCGATGCGCCCAACCTCAGCTTTTTCACTTCCGACTGGTAGGACTGGTAGTTGTACTCGCGCGCAGCCAGCGCCGCTTGCACCGCGGCCCGATCGTTGGTCAACGCATACTGCCCATTGATGACCTGAATGCGCACCTGTATGTAGAGCTGTTGCAAACGCATCTCCGCCTGGCGATATTCAAGCAGAGCGCGAGCCTGTAGCGACTGCGCCGTGCGATTACGCAGGGGAACATTCACATTGACGCCGGCTCCCTTATCGGGCCCGGAGCTGTTGAACAGATTCGTGAATACGGTGCCATAGCCTATGGTGGGAACGTCGCATGACCCCGGGCCAAAAATAGGCTGGCAAAAGGGACTTTTCGAGCCGCCAAGAGCAGTAGCAGCATAAAATCCGTATAAGTCGACCGACGGCAAAAGATTATTCTTGGTCGCACGCAGCGTGATTTCATCGTTCCGAAGGTTCAGGATGTTCTGCTCGATCTCCGGACGATTGGCGTACGCCTTCTGCACCAAATCCTCCACCGGAGTCCGCTCTTCCGGCATCTCCAGCAGCGAAACGCGATCGGTGGGAATGACCGGAGCTCCGGACAAGGCCGGGTCGCTCAAATCGCGGCTGATCGCTTGTTTCATGATCAGTTGCTGGTACTCAAGGCTGGTCTGGGACGTGATCAGCGCCTGGGTATCGGTCGACACCTGGTTATCCGCATTCAGAACGTCCAGCGGAGCCAGCGTACCGATCTGCAACTGTTTGCGATTGTCAGAAGCCAGGCGCGTGGACTGCTCCAGAGCCCGTTGTTTCGCCTGCACGTCTTCGTAGTCGCTCACCAGGACCCAGTAAATGTTCTCTATCTGGTTAATGGTGTAAAGAATCTGCAAGCGAAACGCGGAGTCAGTGATGCGGCGGTTGTTTTTGGCTTCGAGGATGAAGCGGCCATTGATACCCGGACCAAACCCATTCAGCAAATGCTGCGTCACGGTCGCCTTGAAGGTCGACTGTAACTGGGGACTGTAGGCATTGAATATGCCGTTGTTGGTGATGCGGCTGTTATTAAAGGCGACCTGCAGCTGGGTGCCGGTAATGAAGCCCTGGTTGTAATTGAAATTGTAGGTGTCTTGGTTCTGGTTCAGCGTTGGGGTACCGCTGGCAAAAGGCGTCGGCTCCGGAGTCGTTGTCCGTTCGAGCTGCATGGTACCCGTGAGCACAGGATCCAGTACCTCCGGCGTGGGCCCCTGGCCGTTGGTCGAGACGTTGATACCTCCCGCCCCGGCCGCAGCTCCCCCGGACGCAGTCGATGTGCCGCCTGGACCACCGCCCGAAGTGAGTGAGCTCGACGAAGTGCCCCCTGACCCGTTCAGCGTGCCTTGAACCAAGCCGGCGGGGACCCCCAGAAGACTAGAACCGGCCCGCGCGCGCAGCAGCTCGGTATCGGCAATATCAAGGTTGTAGCGCTGGATGGCGATATCGTAATTGTTCTCCAGGCCAAGCACGATAGCGTCCGCCAGGCTCAGATAAATTTTGCCATTGTGCACCACCGCTTCCAGACGCTGGGAATTGCTGGTCACCGGCGCCTCAACCGTGATGGGCTCCCAGGTCTTGAGAAAGTTGGGGAATACCGGGTGCGGCCTGGTGAAGTCCCGATCGCTCGGCCGCGTGAACGGCTGGGTGTAATTGGGCACCGGCGCCGGGGGAAGACCCGGAGCGGGTGGAGCAGCCGCGGTGGCGGCCGGCGGTGCTTGCTGCGCCATGGCAGGCAGAGGTACGTATGCGCTGAGGATGGCCGCGATGGCTACGGACGCTTGCAGTTTGCTAAACAACCGCCTTCCATGCTGGTGGGACCACTTTGAGAGCAGCTTGGGAAGGCCATAGTAATTGCGACGGGATTCTGAATTTTTCATCGTGGGGTCAAAATCTCGGGGGTCGGGCCTCGGGCCCTCGCCGTTCTGTCTCATAATTAGGAGCTAGCATGGCAGATGCGGCATGATCGCCCGATGACTCTAGTTTTCGCTTGCTGGGGGCCGGATGAGCTATGGTTTCCTGGCATGAAACCATTTACGCTACTGGCCGGCGATTCGTTCCATGGATTTGCCGGCGCTTGCTGGCTCTTGGCGAGTATATCGCAGCGCCGGTTGCGAAATGTCCTGCCCGCGAGCCCAGGCAGACGGAAATATCCCCATGCAGACTGATGCTCTTATGTGGAAGCTGGTGCTGGCTTATGACGGCACCGATTTCCATGGCTGGCAAGTGCAACCGGACCGCCTTACCGTGCAAGGCCTGCTGCGGGATGCACTCGCCCGCATCACCGGCGAAGACGTGCTGCCCCAGGGTTCAGGCCGAACCGACGCGGGGGTGCATGCCCTGGGCCAGGTGGCATCGTTTGCGCTGGCGGCGCCTATCCCCGAGGCCAATCTGGTCCGCGCGTTGAACCGCATTTTGCCGGCCTCCGTCCGCGTGCTCAGCGCCGCCCGGGTGGCAAACGATTTCCACGCGCGACACAGCGCACTGGCAAAAACCTACGAATATAGAATTTTTCGGGGAAAGATTTGTCCTCCCTGGCAGGCACGTTATGTATATGCGCTGAATACACAATTGGATGTCGATGCGATGCAACGCTGCGCCCGGATGATTTTGGGCGAGCACGACTTCACCTCCTTTGCGGCCAGCGATTCCGATGCGCGCAGCAATGTGCGCTGCCTCGATGCTTCCGACTGGATGGAAGAGCCCGGTCTGCTTCTGTATCGGGTGCGTGGAAATGGTTTCCTCCATCACATGGTGCGGAACCTGGTGGGAACCTTTCTCGAAGTGGGTCGAGTAAATCTTGCGGAAACAGAATTTCCGGCGATCCTCGCTGCTCGCTCACGCGATGAAGCAGGGCCCACGGCTCCGGCGCGAGGGTTGTTCCTGGTCAACGTGGATTACCCGAATCATTGACCGCGAGAGAGAATGCTACTCTGAGGGTCTGGTATGTCCGGCGCCATTGCCCACTCAGCTTTTTCCCGCATCGGCCAACTGGCTTCGCTGCCGCGCGTTCATGCGGCGTTCCAGTGGTTCCACTTGCATGATCGCAGGATGATGCAGTGGCAGCAGGAGCTGGTGTCGATCGCGGCGCCGCCGTTCGGCGAGAGCAAGCGCGCGGAGTGGTTGGCCGAACGTTTTCGCGAACTTGGGCTACAGCAGGTTGAGATCGACTCTGTTGGTAATGTACTCGGTTGCTATCCGGGCAATCGGCCGCGAGCCGGACAGCGATGCGTCATGTTGTCGGCCCACATCGACACAGTATTTCCCCTTCACACTCCCATTGCTCCGTTGCTGGAGCACAATCGCCTGGAAGCACCCGGGGCATGCGATAACGGCGCCGGGGTAGCCGGCTTGCTGGCTATGGCCGCCGCACTCGAAAGCTGCGGGATCGAGCTTCCCTGTGACTTGCTCTTTGCCGGCAATGTCGGCGAAGAAGGCGAAGGCGATCTTCGCGGCATGCGCTATCTCTACGGAGCTTCTCCATGGCGAGAGCGCATTGGCGCCAATGTGGTGCTGGATGGCGCGGGGTCCGAAGTCGTGGTCACCCAGGCGCTCGGCAGCCGGCGCTACCTGGTCACCGTGAAGGGTCCGGGTGGCCATTCGTGGACGGATGCCGGCACGCCCAATCCGATTGTCGTGCTGAGCCGGGCGATCGCGGCCATGAGTGAAGTTGCTTTGCCCGCCTCGCCCCGCACCACACTGAACATCGGCACGATTGAAGGTGGCAGCTCGGTCAACTCGATTCCTGAATTCGCCACTGCCCGCTTTGACTTGCGCAGCCTGGAAGCGGACCAGTTAGTCCGCCTGGAAGTGGAACTGCACCGCGCGGTGGAGGATGCAGTGCTATCTGCCAACGCCTCCGTGCGAGCTACCCACAACAAGGGAGCGGGTGCTACTTCCGGTCGAGGGTCGAGTGCTGGTGCGAATTCCGGATCGAGTATGGGACCGGTGCAGTTCCTGATCGACCGCATTGGTGATCGCCCCGCCGGTCGCCTCGGTGACAATTCCCCGCTGCTTGAGGCCCTCCATGCCGTGGACCGCCATCTGGGTATTCGGACCGAGCAGCGGGTCGCCTCCACCGACGCAAATATTCCTTTGTCCCTGGGTATCCCGGCGCTCAGCATTGGCGCCGGCGGGGATGGCGGCGGCATCCACACGCGCGGAGAGTGGTATGACGCGAGCGGCCGCGAACTGGCGCTGAAGCGTATCCTTCTTCTCCTCCTGCTGGCTTTGGATCACGTCGCTCCATCCCATGGGGTCGCCGGCAAAGCATGATCCGCTTTATTACCCATTGGCCAATCTGCTGCCTGTTAACGGCAGCACCTCTGCTCGCAGCCACGCCCCAGCCGGTACTGGCGATCTATTACCACGGTAATATCCTTACCGGTGTGGGTCTGGGTCAAACGCATGGACAGCGGGCCACGGCCATCGCAGTCGGAGGGCATGAAATTGTCGCTGTGGGAAACGATGCGACGATACTGCGGCAAAAGCAACCTGGGACCAAGGTCTTTGACTTGAAGGGCGCCTTCGTGATGCCGGGTATCAACGACGCCCACGTACACATGGCCTATGCGGGGCAAAATAAGCTCGCGGTCGATCTGACCGGCTCCACTTCCCTGGCGGACATGCTTAGCCGGGTGCGCGCTGCCGCAGAGCACGCGCTCCCGGGACAATGGCTTCTGGGCGGAGGTTGGGACCATACCTTGTGGACCCGTCAAGCGTTGCCCACCCGGCAGGATCTCGATACCGTCTCCCATGGTCACCCGGCATTCTTTGTGCGGGTGGATGGGCATATTGCGGTGGCCAACTCAGCGGCGCTCGCTCTGTCAGGGGTGACGAAGCAAACCCCGAATCCGCCGGGCAGCCAGTTCGACCATGATGCACACGGCGAGCTGACCGGGATTGTCCGCGAGGGCGGGGCTCTGGATCTCATTCAGCAACATGTTCCTCCGCCTACGCCCGAGATGCGCAGGCAAGCGATCCTGTTGGCGCTGGACGATGCGGCCGCGCAAGGCGTGACCTCGGTCCAGGACAATTCCAGCTGGGATGATTTCCTCGTCTACCAGGACCTGGAGCGCGAAGGCAGGCTAACGGTGAGGGTTACGGAGTGGTTGCGGTTCGAGGACCCGGTCACGCTCCTCGAGGCACACCGCGCTGCACACCCAGCCACCGACCGCATGCTGCACACCGGGATGTTGAAGGGCTTCATGGATGGATCCCTTGGCTCTCGAACCGCCTCCCTGCTGGCGCCGTATGCCGACGATCCCGGCAACAGCGGGCTGCCGCGTTACCAACAGGCTCAGCTCGATGCCATGACCAAAGAGCGTGTCGCCGCCGGATTTCAGATCGGCTTTCATGCCATCGGCGATCGGGCGGTGGAGATGGCGCTCAATGCCTTCGCTGCCGCGGCCAAGGATACTCCGGATTTTTCTGCCAAACGTGAACGGATCGAGCATTCCCAGGTGGTCGAGCCACAGGACATACCGCGCTATAAGGCTCTGGGCGTCGTGGCATCCATGCAGCCCAGCCACTTGCTCACGGATATGAACTGGGCGCAGGCTCGACTCGGTCCTCAACGGGAGCGCCATGCTTATGCATGGAAGGCGTTTTTGGATGCCGGTGTGCCGCTGGCCTTCGGGACGGATTACCCCGTGGAACCCATTAACCCCTTCCGCGGCATTTATGCCGGAGTCACTCGCAGCAACGAGGCCGGCACCCGCACGTACTTCCCGCAAGACAAACTGACCATCGGTCAGGTCCTGTTCGCGTATACCCAGGGGTCGGCGTATGCGGAATTCGCCGAGACATATAAAGGTAGGCTGGCTCCAGGATATGTAGCCGACTTTATCGTTCTTGATCGCGACCTCACGAGGGTTCCTGCACCTGAGATTCTCAAGACGCGCGTGCTGCGGACCGTGGTCGACGGACGGGCCGTTTATCAGGCGCCGGGGACGAAAGGCGAGTAACCACCTACAGTAACGTTACCACGGTAACGAGCGAATCGAGACCAATACGAGACACCGGCTTTGGGATTCCGGTCCATTCTGTGACCGATCCCGGAGGATCAGCGTCTAATACTAATAATGTTGCTGTGGCACCAATGGCCGCAACACGCCGCCGTCTCAACTGCCGGGTTTTGGCTATACTGGGAATAGCACACAGTGGTGCCATCCTCCATAAAGCCGCCAGCCCTTGTATGCTTCCCAACCGACGAGGTTAGACCCAGATGAAACCCCTGCTCGAACGGCTTCGCGCTAGCCGTCTCGCTTCAACATTTACGATTCTCGGCACACTTTCAGCCGGCATTTTGATTGGGTCTGTTGCTGTCCATGGTGTTCGGGGAAATGAAACGCAGACCGATAGCTCTGACGCTACCCCGCTGAAGATTCCCGATCCGGTCAGCCTGTCGACCACGTTCACCCAGATCGCCAAGGATGTCGGTCCGGCGGTGGTGAATATCAATACTGAGACCCTTCCCCAGGAAGATACACACTCGAAGCGTCGAACCCCTCACGCCGCGCCCGCTGTTCCTCCTGGTGGGGGCGATGATGACGGCGACCAGGGAGGCCAGGGGCCCGACCAGAACTTTCAGGATTTCTTCAATCGCTTCTTTGGCGGCCAGGGTGGTGCCGGCGGCATGCCCGAACAGGGTGACCAGATGCGCGAGTCCCTCGGCTCAGGCTTCATTGTGGACCCCCGCGGTTACATCATCACCAACAACCACGTAGTCGAGAAGGCCGACAGGATTTTCGTGAAGCTCTCCACCGACCCCGAAGGCTTTCAGGGTCGGCCCGGCAAGGTAGTGGGTGTAGATAAGGATACGGATCTGGCAGTGGTGAAGATTACGACCACGGAGCCCCTGCCCACGGTCAAATTGGGCAATTCCGACTCCAGCCAGGTAGGAGACTGGGTCATTGCCATCGGCAGCCCGTTCGCTCTCTCCCAAACGGTCACAGCGGGGATCGTCTCGGCCAGGAATCGTACCATTGAAAAAGGAGCCGCCGGCCAGTTCCAGCACTTTATACAAACAGACGCGGCCATCAACCCGGGCAATTCCGGAGGACCGCTGGTCAATATGGCCGACCAGGTCATTGGGGTCAATACCGCCATCCTGACCCAATCTGCCGGTTATGAGGGGATCGGCTTCGCCATGCCCTCCAACACGGTGATCGGCGTTTACAACGACCTTATTGGACCGGAGCACAAGGTGATCCGGGGATCTATCGGCGTTCAGTTCCAGGCCAGCTTGAACCCGGCGGTGCAACGCGTCTACGGCTTCAAGACCGGAGTGCTGGTCAACCAAGTGACGGCACACGGGCCGGCTGACCAGGCGGGCCTGAAGGCCGGCGACATTATTACTACCGTGGACGGCAAGCCTATTAAGGATGGCGACGCCCTGGTGACGGACATTGCGGCTCGTAAACCGGGGAGCACTGTTCATCTAGGCTATGTTCGCGCCGGGCAGACTTCGACTGCCAGCCTCACCATTGCCGACCGGGCGAAGCTTTATGCGGCACAACCAGCCTCTCAAAATGGAGACAACGGGCCGGAAAGTGCGCCGAATGCGTCCGAGGGCAAACTTGGGGTTACGGTGGAAGCCGTCCCCGGGCCTCTGGCCAGCAAGGGGCTCCATGGTGTCCTGGTAACCCAGGTGAAGCCGGGGTCATTTGCGGACGAGTCCGGACTCGCTGCGGGTATGGTCATCACGGAAATCAACCGGCAGCCGGTCACCAGCCTGGAGCAATTCCAGTCCCTGGTTTCCGGGTTGAAGGCGGGGCAGGATGTGGGCTTCCGGGTGGTTGATTCGCGCAATCCATCGGGTGGCGGAACCTATCTGGGAGGAACTCTGCCGTAGAGATTTTGCCCGGATGGGTCAACTTAACTCACCAGAAAGTAATGCGGTGGGACATCTCATGCTGTAAAGTTGGACAAATTACATGGTAACCATTACCGGCGGCGGGAAATATCGCGCCGCCGGGATTGGTAGCCATTGCAATCTTGCCGATCTGCTTATAATGTGACGAGAAGCAAGAAACTCCCCTAGTCGAGGTAAGCATGCCCTCTTTCCGAGCAAGCCAGGCTTTTCTGTTGCTGTGCACACTGGCTATTACTCCAGCTTTTGGCAGCCGTACCCATCGCGCACCCACCTCCGGTCATTCCAGGGTGACATCCTCTAAAAAGGGCAAGAGGAAAGTAACTATCCACGGTCAGCGTGCCATTGACTCCGGTCGCGCGACTGAGATTCAAACCGCATTGATCCGCCAGAAATACCTGACGGGCGCACCCACGGGACAATGGGACTCACAGACACAGGTGGCGATGCGGCAATATCAGTCGGACCACGGCTGGCAGACTAAGTTAACTCCCGACAGTCGAGCCCTGATTAGTTTGGGACTTGGGCCCAACCACACGCAGGATCCGGCGATTGGCCGCACCGTATCAGGGAGCGGCTCCTCCGCTCAACAAGAGGAACTCACCACGCAGGCCCAGTCGTCTGAGCCAGCGGAGAATACATTGGCCTCGGTTCACTCCCTTTCGCAGTAGATTAGCGCTGCAGATAAAGCAACCGGCTCGGGCGCAAGCCCGGGCCGGTTGCTTTTTGAGGGGGCATCCTGTAGCTAGATCCAATCCCCGGAATGCGCGAATTCCGGGAGTCACCGCTCTGGTGCTTTGTATCAGTGGCACGACTTTAGTCGGGCCGTAAAGGTCTAACAAAATGTGGGCTTTAGCCCCTGCCTGGGCATGCCCCTGAGTATCTTTCAGTCGTCCCTACGGGACTTTTCGCCTCTCGAATCCCTACCCAGGACTACGTCCTGGGCTAAGTTCAACCGTCCCTGCGGGACTCATTTTGCAGATCGGTAGGTTCTCACGCACGCAGCTTAGGCTCCTGCGCCTTTTCTTTGCATGCTGGTTTTCGTCGTGACGCCAAACCCATGCAGCGCCTAGCTTGTCTCTCCGAACAGGGATTTCGTGAGGACGCGCCCCGCAGGGGCTGAAGCCCAATTCTCTTTCAATCCTTTACGGCCCGACTAAAGTCGTGCCCTGATACAAAGCAATCAGAGCGGTGACTCCCGGAAAATTCGCACAGTCCGCAGATTTCTCTCGGAAATCATCATTTTCCGCGGGTCTGAAGGGCCGTCCGTTCAGGGTCGGTCAAACCCATGGGGTGGGGGCAAATCAGCGCAGCCGCTTCTCCGGCTGGACCAGGTCGCGGATCGTTTCCCGGCGGCGGATCAGCCGGGCTCTCTTCCCTTCGACCAGAACTTCCGCAGGGCGGGGGCGGGAGTTGTAGTTGGAGCTCAACGACATGCCGTAGGCACCGGTGTCCAGAATCGCCACCAGGTCCCCTTCCTTTACCTCGGGTATCTCCCGATCCCGGGCAAAGAAGTCTCCCGTCTCGCACACCGGACCGACGATGTCCACCACCGTTGGCTCCGCCTTCGGATTTTGGATCACCGGCAGAATCTCATGGTGGGCCTGGTATAGCGCCGGCCGGATGAGGTCGTTCATGCCCGCGTCTGTGATTACGAAAGTCTTAGTCCCATTGCGCTTGACCACGAGTACCCTGGCCAGCAAGGCTCCGGCTTGGGCAATCAGGAAGCGGCCGGGTTCGAGCAGGAGCCGAACCCGAAGCCCCTCGAGTGACCGTTCGACCGCAGCTGCGTACTTTGCCATTTCCGCAGCGGGATCGAAGGTAGGGACTCCACTGCGGTAGTCGATGCCCAGACCACCGCCGGCGTCCACGAACTTGATCTGTATGCCGTCCGCTCCGAGTTCCCGGACGAGCTGGGCTACTCCCGCGAGCGCGGCTCCAAAAGGCTCGGCGGTCTGGATCTGGGATCCGATGTGCACACTGATCCCGATCGGATCGAGGTATCGCGATCGTTTGATTTCCTGATAGACCGGCCGGGCGGCCTTGATGTCGATACCGAACTTGTGCTCGCGCAGGCCGGTAGATATATAAGGATGGGTCTCCGCAAAAACATCCGGGTTGACGCGGAGGGCGACCCGGGCCCGGACCCGCCGCTTGCTCGCCCGCTCGGCCAACAAGGCCACCTCAGATTCACTCTCCACATTGAAAATCAAAATCCCGGCAGCCAGGGCAAGATCGATCTCCGGTGCTGTCTTGCCCACACCCGAAAAGACCACCCGGTGAGCGGCCTTCTTATCAACCTCGAGGATGCGCTGAAGCTCTCCGCCGGAGACGATATCGAATCCCGAACCGCAATGCGCCAACAGTTTGAGGATAGAGAGATTGGAATTTGCCTTTACTGAATAGCAAATGAGGTGATCGCGATGAGCAAAGGCATCCGAGAAAAGCTGATAACGGTCGAGTATCTGCCCCGCTGAATAGACATAGAGGGGGGTCCCATATTTCTTCGCTAACGAAGGCAGGGAAACCTTCTCACAATGCAAGGTTGATTTGCTTTTGGGATAGTGGAAGGGACGGCTGGTAAGTCCGGTCTTGTATTTCAAAAGCCACAGGCCTCGTGCAAAAGGGAGTCGCTGATTGAATTCAGCCTATCCGGGTTCGCTGGATTTTCCAAATATGCCAATCAAACATAGCAATCCCGGATCGGTCCACGGCACGCCCCACGGCACGCCCCACGGCATGCCGGGGCAGGCGGGGCAGGCGGGACAGGTCGCGGGGTTTCACTCGTTGATTTGCTCTAGGTGGCGGTATCCAAGTGAGTGGCGGCCGGCAGCACGAGCTGCTCTTCGGGCATCATGAGCCACAGCAGCCCGTAGGCAATGAGGCCAACAGGAAACACCATGATCGCCAGCACCACGGCGATGACGCGGGTCAAGGTCACATCCCAACCATATTGGTTGGCGAGACCCTGGCAAACGCCGGCCAGCTTTCTTCCAGCGCGCGGTCGGAACGAGAGCCGCGACCAGTCCGATGCGGTTGAACCGGCAACTCCCGGCCCCGTCACCGGCTTGCCACAGGCCGAGCAAAAGCGTGCTCCCCCTGGGAGCGAGACGCCACAGGCAGAACAATACGAAGCCATTCGACACCTCTCCGGACCATTCTAGTGCACAGTAAAGGGAGATTTCAGGTATTTCCGCGCGGACTCTGCCTGCGCCGAGTCGCCGTCCTGGCGGAGCACCACCTCGTACTGTTTGAGCGCCATATCTCTCTCATTTAAAAGGTCATACATCTTGCCTGAATTCAGGTCGCAGCGGCTTTTCAGGTCCACACTGATGGTCGGCTGCATCGTTGCCTGGTTATAGGCCGCAGCTGCTTCCGGGTAGTTCTTCTGGCCCTGAAGCGTATCGGCAAGGCCGAACCAGGCAAGCTCCAGGTGGGCTGAGGGGAAATACCCCGGCTTCTTCGCTTGATCGAGAAGCTGCTTATATTGCGTGATGGCAGCTTCGCCCTCACCGGCGTCCTTGGTCAGGTTTGCCAGCTCCAGGCGGAAAAGGAAGTCACGCGGATATTGTTCGGTCAAAGTCCGGGTTACCGCGATCGCCTCGTCATACCTTGCCTCCCGACGCAGGAACAGCCCCAACGCCGTCCGGGCCTCGACCGAGGAGATCACCCCTTGCGCGCCGGCATCGCGTAAGTCATTTATTCCCTTGGACTTAGATCCGGTAATCCCGGCGGCGCCGGCGAGTAGCTTAATCCCGAATGGCAAACTTCCGGTCACATACTGGTGGACCCCGACCACCAGCTTGGCGTCGATGTACCGGGGATCGAGCTTCAGCACCTTCTCGTTGTCGCCACGCGCTTGCAAAGCAACGTGAAGGGCGGAAATGAAGCTGCGTTGCAAGAGACCGATGTAAACGGCGCGCAGACTGCGTGCCCAGCCTCGCGCGAAGAGCGCGTCCACGTCCTCCGGGCGCTTGTTCAGCTGCTGCTCAGAGATCGCTATAGCATTCGTAAATAAGGAGTTAACTCGTTCCGCGACACCGGGAGCGGTGGCTACCGCGTGCTTGCCATTCAAAAAACCGTCATGGGTGTAAAAGGTGGTGTCCAGCAGATCCAGACGGTAGAGCTCACGGAAGATGACGGCGTCCAACACATAGTCGACGGCGAGCGGGTTGTCAGGGTTCTTCTCCTGCACCTTTTCAAAACGCGACAGAGCACCGTCGTAGTCGAGGATATAGAAGCGCTCGAACGCTTGGCGCACCAGAGGGTCGAGATTGAGAGGGTTGGTATCCACCCCGGACGGTGTGGTAACCGCGCCACGCCCCAATGCCGGAAACAGCAGGAACAAGATAGCTAAGTGGATGACAGAAGGTCGTTTACGCGGATTCCGGCGAAGGTGGGTCCTAGCCCTTGACCTAACTTGGGACGGCCGAGCCAAAGCCGGGCGGGCGCCTGGGGGGTCCAGCCCTCGAATTTTTCCATTAAATTTCATTTAACTAGTAGCAATCAGGTGACTCTTAGCGCATAAATAAGTTACTAAAGAGTGAAGAATTCTGGGGGACGTTTAGCACCAGGCATACGTGCCTCCTTTAAGGTAACTGGGGCAACGAGAAGACGCTATGACCAGGCAGGAACTTCTTCGCATCGTCATTCGCCAGGCGCGCACCAACGGGTTCCCGTTCCGCAGATGGTTTCAGGGCGCCGTCGATCCATCCTGGAGCAGTTTTGACGACGCGGTCGAGCTGCTTGCCCAGGGCCGGCGCTACTACTCTCTCCTTTTCGCTCACGAATTTGCCCGGAGTTTCTGGAAGCAGGGTTCTCAGATCAGCTTTCTGGTGCCCGCGGCCAGTTACACACGACGGGATAAGGAAGGGCGCATCGTGACCGTGACCCGCAAACCCTTCACCCGTCGAACCTTGAAAGCCGATGTGTGGAAATATCACCTGCGCGAAATGGCGGCTCATGACGAGCCGCTCCGCTACATTCGGCGTTTCCTCGTCATTGAGGGAGACGTACAACAATCGAAAAGTGTCGCTTCTTAGTTACCTTTCGGTGATTTTTTCTGGGACACTTTTGCAACCAACGAGTGATATACTCCCACTTCCGGACAGTCTACTCTCCAACATAGAAATCGGTAGAGGAATGGTCGTCCGGCAAGCCAAGTCGCGGTAATCCACCGCAACCCCTGTTTCCGCCCGCCTGTTCCGACACAACCGCATTTCCTTCCTCCCCCAAGTCACGGTATCAGAAGAGACATGGCTTTCGGTGTCGTCAAGCGAAATGCGCTGCGTAGTGTATTTACACCTACGCCGGGAGGGGTCCATCCATGAAAATAGCTCTCGCTGCATTGTTCGCCGCGACCGTGGCCACCACCACAGGATCAGCATTTGCTCAAGATCTGGCGCCGCAACATGCTGACCTCGTCCCTGCAGGTGTTCCGTTGCGGGTGGAACTGGACAAGAGCTATCCCCTTCGTGTTGGGACCCGGATCGAGGGCCATCTTACTGAGGCCGTTTACCTCATAGACCACGTGGCGGTGCCGGCGAATTCGAAGATATATGGGACCATCACCAGCAAGCACTCGGTCAGCCGCCAGGTGCGTACAGCGGCGATGTTTAACGGCGACCTGACGCCGCTCAAGAATGCGGCTGTCACCTTCAGCGACCTGGAGACTCCGGACGGCCGCCACTTCAACATTGATACGGATGCCACCGAGCGCACTTCCAAGCTAGTCCGCATGGCAGCCCCTGACCAGGCTCCTCGGCGTTCTCTTGGGCAACGCATTGCTGCAGCCTTCCGCTGGACAAAGCGGGAAACGGCAGCCGCATTCGCGGCCCCGAATAAGTTGGACACGGCAAAGCAGACACTTTATGCGCAGATTCCGGTGCATCCCCAGGAGCTTTGGGCTGGAACGCAGTATGACGCGGAACTGAAGCAGCCATTGGAGTTAACCGGACAGGATGTACCGGCGCCGGCAGTTGCGGCGGACCTCAACGAACTGAAGCTGACGGGCAACATCGAGGCTCGCCTGGTGGATCCCGTGGATTCAAACACCGCCACGGCCGGGATGCCGGTCGAGGCAGTGCTGACCCAACCTCTCTTCGAGACCGAGCCGGCAACCACGGTGCAGGTGGCGGACGCGACGATCCCGGCTGCAACCGAGGCCCACGGCAAACTGTTACTGCCCGAGGGTACGCACCTGATCGGCAGCGTAGTCTCGGCCAAGCCTGCCGGAATGTTCGGACACAACGGCAGCCTTCGCTTGACCTTCCGCAAGGCGGAATTGCCCGCCGGTGACGAGCGGGTCGTGCACGGCCGCGTGATCGCCGTCGAGAGCGTCCGGAGCGACCGGGTACAGATCGACAACGAAGGCCAGATCAAGGCCAACGGCTCTAACCGCTTCCTGGCTCCAATCACCCTGGGTTCGCTGGCTGCCGTGTCGGACAGCACCGGTGCCGGCCTGATCAAGGAGGCGATGACCAGCAACGGACTCGACCTTCTGACCCGGGTTATCGGAACCGCGGCGGGAAGTGGTGGAGTGATTTCCGGGTTCGCCTACTACGAAGTGGGTAAGGTGGTTTTCGATACCTGGATCGCTCGGGGACACGAGGTTGTCTTCGCCAAGAACACTCGGCTGGAAATTGAATTAGCTCAACGATAGGCGCCCGCCTCGTTGGTAGCTTTGAGAAGTAAACCGCAGGATCCCTCCCCCGAACACTTCATTCCGGCCCCAAGATGAGACGGGGGCCGGACCGGCCAAAAGACAAAATCCCTCCCACAAACTAGAAAGCAGATACAAGCTTTTTCACTCCGCCTGGCCCGAACAAATTCAAATGGCGTATTGCAATGCTCATTCGCTACGTCCGAAAGGTAACTGCAGACAAACAGGAGGGTGGGTGTTTCCAGTGGGAATTGGTTTGAGGGATCCCAGGTCTCAAAAGCGAGACCTGGGGCACCCTTCGATGTTTGCCGACGCAGCTCACGCCACCGAGTTGTCGGCTCTCGGAAGACCTGTAGAGCACCGTCGATTCCGAATGGTCGACAGCAAGGTTCATTTCCTAAGCAGATACGCAACTAACTACTTCAAATCAGGTTCCATCAGCTGTCAAAGCGAAAGAGGTGGTTCATGGGGCCTTTGCCTTTGCCGACCGGATACGCTGAGCGGAGTGCTTCCGTCACGTATGTCTTAGCGGATGCGACAGCCTCTTTCGGATTCAGGCCGAAAACTAGTCCGCAAAGGATCGCGGTCGAGAAGGCGCAGCCGGTACCGTGAGTCGAGTTGGTGGCGATCCTTTCACCCGGCAGCCAACTCTGTTCCCCCGACGCGGTCAACAGGAAGTCATCGGGCTGACCCAAGTGACCGCCAGTGACGACCACGTTCAACTCCGCATTTCCTTCCCTGAGTCGAGCAGCCGCCTCCGGGACTTGATCACGACTCAAAGTCTCCGAATCATCCCCTACAAGAATTGCCAATTCGTGAATGTTCGGGGTGATCCATCCAACGCAATGGAGCAGTTCGTCTCGGATAATGCGAACGCCATTTGCATCGATGAGAGGAGTACCCGAAGTCGAACGAAGCACCGGATCGAGCACAATCCGCTCCCTAGGGATTTTGCTCGATTGCGCCCCCAAAAAGGAGGCGACTTCGCCCGCCACAGCGGAGCTGCCCAGCATCCCGATCTTGACGCCAGATAACACGACGTCCTCGACCAGGCATTCCAGCGTCGCCCGCACCAGGCTGGCTGACAAAGGCTCGACCGCACGGACACCCAGGGTCGATTGCACGGTCAAGGCCGAGATGCAGGCGACACCATAAATTCCATGAGCGGCGAAAGTTTTCAGGTCGGCCGTGATCCCGGCGCCCGACCCGGGATCGAAGCCGGCGAGGGTAAGTGCTACAGGTCTGGTGCAATCTTCAGGATTCAACTGATTTCGCGCTCTATTTTCCACAATTTTCGACTCATTCCCGGGCAGAAACCGTTTTGCCAGTGTATTCTCCGCCGATAGGGATTTTCGGGATTCGGATGACTTTGGTGAGGAAATACCCCTCTTTACCGCAACCCGAGGCCCCCGGATGTCGTCTAATAGACGAGGGCAATGAGTGCCCTTTCACAGGAGGAAAAACCCAATAAGTAATTGACAATCTTTGACTTAGGCCCGAAGCGCTCCATACAATAACGACAGGAGAACAATGCCCACTATCGCAACCCAATCTCATTGGCCCTTTGGGCCCGCCCTTCTTGCCGGCGCTGTGTTATCCGCCATCTGTATCAGTCCCGGTTCCACTCAAGCCCAACCGGACATGCCGCAGGCAAATACTCAAACCGCTGCTGCGACCCCTCCTCACCGGCACTGGCATCAACTGGGAAGAGCATCGTGGTATGGTGGTCAATTTCAGGGACAAGCGACCGCGAGCGGCGAACCCTTCGATATGAACTCCATGACCTGCGCTCACCGCAGCCTTCCTTTGGGAGCAACTGTTCTGGTCACAAATTTGCGCAACCATCGGTCGGTCCTGGTCCGCGTCAACGATCGAGGCCCCGTACCGGAAAACCGGGTGATCGACCTTTCGTATGCGGCGGCGAGGATTTTGGGGTTCCGTGGCATCGCCCCGGTAAGGCTCGACCTGGTGGATCCCGCATCCCTTAGTCCCACGCAAATCTCAGAACTCAGCTGGCCCGCGCAATTTCAGAGATGATTCCAGAGACGGCTGACCGCCTTCCATCGGATCGCCTTCCATCAGATCGACTCATTGTTGCGTTGGATTTCCCGGACACCAGGGCGGCGCTCGCCCTGGTGGACAGGTTACACGGCGCCACGCGCTGGTTCAAAGTCGGCCTGGAACTTTACATTGCCGAGGGAAATTCCCTGGTCGCGGAGCTGAAGCGGCGCGGATATTCCATATTCCTTGATCTGAAGCTGCACGACATTCCCAACACGGTGGCCTCGGCCGTGCGGGCTGCGACGCATCTCGGCGTAGAAATGCTGACGGTGCACGCCGCAGGTGGACCGGAGATGATGAGCGCAGCAGCGGGCGCGGCGGAATCACGACTTAGCCTGCTGGCAGTTACCGTCCTGACCAGCATGGATGCCGCTCAGCTGGAAGCAATTGGCGTGACCGGAACTCCGGCTGCGCAAGTCGAACGACTGGCGACCATGTCCCTCGCCTGTGGAGTGGGCGGATTGGTCTGCTCCCCAAACGAGGTCGCGAGCTTGCGAAAGCAGTTTGGCAGCGGGCCCTTACTGGTGATCCCGGGGATCCGCCCTGAAGGCGCGGACATCGGCGATCAGCGGCGCGTGGCTACGCCAGCAGCCGCGATCGCATCCGGAGCAAGTTACCTGGTGGTAGGGCGGCCGATTACCCGGGCTGTCGACCCGGAAGCTGCCGCAAGAGCGATCTTCGAGGAAATGCAATCGGGAATCGAAATCGGGCAGGCTTAGAGCTTCTCGTAGAAATCGCAAACCGAACAGGAAATGTAAACGCCTCCGGGAACTCCGCGCTCCCGATCTTTTACCCGTTTCACAATGCGAGTTGCCTTACTGCATTTGGGACACTCAACGCCCTTGGTGGTATCCATCATTTTCGAACGGTCGGCGGTCTTGGCTATTTTTGCCATAGTCTAACTCTCCTCTAACAGGCTTCGTGCCGCACTTCCGCCTAAACCACTGGCCAACACGGGGTTTCGTCTGGGGCGAAACAGAAGGCGCTGCTACGGGTTATTTTATACGATTTGTCGCTCCAGCATTTTTCCTAATGGTGCAGACCGGAGAACTGCACCTGACGCGGCCATTCCGTCAAAGAATGGCCGCACATAACCGATCTCACAAGACGATCGTATTAGGAAAAATGCTTTAGTTCACTCCGCGGGCATCGGACACGTTTAGCAATTGCGACGGAGAAGAGCCGGGGGGCGGCGGAATCGGCTTCGGCTTCTCATCATCCGGGAACTGCACCGGCTTCATCTGACGATCGTTGTTGACTGCGTCCGGCAGTTGCTCCCCAGGTTTACGCAGGGAAGGCGCGGCGGCCGGGGCATGCTCCTGATTGGGCGCAGTGGGCGGCGCATCGCCCAAACGAACCTGGCGGACAAATTGCCCGGCGAAATAGCCGTCAGTTTCATCTTTGTCACGGATCACAGGCGGCTGGCCAACATCGGCAATCTCCAACCGGATGACGCGATTGCCATTGAAGCGAACAAATTGGACCTGGTGCGGGGGTTGGCCATAGATCCATTCCTCGAATGGCGTCTGCCCATCCATTTCGCGGACCTTCTGGTCGGGCTGGCCCACAGCTTTGAGCACCATCTCGCGATTCATGCCCACCAGCACTTCGTGGTTCAGCACCGCGCCCTTAAGTTTAGGCGGCAACGTATCGGCAAAGGCTTCGACCGGAGTCTTGAGCGAAAAGTCGATCATGGGAACGATCAGCTTGCGCACATCGGAAGCAGTCATCTCGGGAACAAACTTGGTGAAGACCAATTGCATCCGGGCGCCGACGGGAACATGGCCGTCATCCTGAGCCATCGGCGCCATCCCGCCCATGCCTCCGACTTCGATATGTTGCAGGATGTGATGATGCTTCTGTGGGCCATCATTGAATTCGAACACGATCCGGTCCGGCCTGACCTCAAATTTGGTGATCACCACGCGGTCACCGGGTTTCGCCGAAACACCGTACTTCTCCAACTCCTCGGCGTAGCCACTTCCCGAGGGCGTCAGTTGCCCGTTGGCATGGAGCACGATGCCCTTAGTACCCAGTGGAAGAGGACGGACAGCGAAGGCTTCGTCGGCTTGAAACGTACGAATCAGTTGCTGTTTTGTCCGCTCGGTCAGCGGCTTGGTATCCAGCGCGACGTTCGTCGGTTGGACGGAGGTAAGACTGGCTTCTTTTGGACCCAGATGTTCCCGTTGCACGGTGAACACTTGTGCATGGCCTAGAGTGCAACTGCAGAACGCAGTGACTGCCAGGAAAGCAGCGGCGGGGAAGAATTCTTTGGTGGCAAACCCGACCATGGCAATTCCCTCATGACGCCAATAATGGGCCCATTCGTAGGTGATTTGCAAGTAACGTTTCGTCCGCGATGGGAAGGAAGTTTCAGGGTAGCAAACTTGGCCCCGAAAGGGCCTTTATTCGGGTGCCTCCGGAGGCTGTATCCGAGGCTGGGATGACCCGGGAGTGGCTTCGATTTGAACAAGTGTGCTCCCTGCCGGCGCCGGTTGGGGAGCAACCGGGTGATGAGGAGCGAGCGTGCTGCTCATGGCGTCGAGGTCAACCGGGATGCCGGCGGCCACAATAACCGGTTGGGTATGGAGATAGGCCAGGGCCCGGGTGGCGCGGTAGACGACGAACATTCCTATCAAAAGAACGATAGTCGTTACCGTGCTGGCCTCGGGTCCATAGTCGCCACCGGTCATCCACGTGGGACCCACCGTATTGCTTTGAATGACTGGTGAAAACTGGGTAATCCCACTCACCGGCAATCCGAAGACAAGACACATGCTTGCGTTCCACGCAAAGTGCCAACCCCAGCTGACCCAAAGCGCCCGGGTGCGCAGATACGCGATCGACAACAGCCAGCTGGCGAAGACCGTCACCATAAAGCTGGCACGGCTGGCACCGGGATTGAACATGTGCAAGCCAGCGAAGACAAAGGAGAAAACAATGGTCGCCATGGTCGGTCCCATGGCATCGATCAGGCGCTGGAAGGGATATCCGCGGAAAGCGACTTCCTCCGCCAGGGAAGCTACCGCGAGCACGAGCAGATCGATGAGGAGAATCCCGAACTGCCGGGGGATGGTCCAGAAGGTGATGATCAATCCGCCGCTGAGAACCAGGGGCAGAATGCTGGCCAGCAACATGCCCCAGCCCAGCGCGGCGCCCAGGCCAAACTCGCGTTTCCAGGCAGGACGGAAGACGAGGCCCATGTCGCGGATGGGCTGGCGCTGCCGGTTGAAAGCTCGGCCCATGGCGGCGAAACCCACCACCAGCAGAAAGAGCAAAATGCTGCGCTCGACGAGGGGGGCCCAGGCGCCGCTCGCGAGGCCGTTGGCCGCGCGAACCGAAATGCTCTGGGCGATATAGAAGTAAATTCCGGCGATGATGACGTGGCCGAAGGCACGCACTCGATCGGCGGCTGTGAATTGGGTCAAGCGCATGCCCCTGTCGGCATAGATGTTTCAGGCGTTGGTGTAGAACCGGGCAATTTCCCGAAACTTAGCGAGGCGGCGGGCGATGCGATCCTCGACCGTCATGGCCTTCAATTCATTGAGATGCCAGGCAAGCTTCTGGTCGAGCATGGTGGCCGCCGCCACCGGATCGTTCTGAGCTCCTCCGGCGGGTTCCGGCACCACGTCGTCCACGCAACCCAAACGGCTCACATCTTCGGAAGTGATCTTTAAGGCGGCGGCGGCCTGAGCTCGTTTGCCGGCATCGCGCCACATGATCGAACCGCAAGCTTCCGGAGCAATGACGGAGTAGACGGCATTTTCCATCATCAGCACGCGGTCGGCGACGGCCAGCGCCAACGCGCCGCCTGAACCGCCTTCTCCTGTGATGGTGGCGATGGTGGGCACGCGCAACCGGGACATTTCCCGTAGATTGCGTGCGATGGCTTCCGCCTGGCCACGTTCCTCGGCTGCGATGCCGGGATTCGCACCGGTGAGATCGATGAAGGTGAATATGGGCCGATTGAATTTCTCGGCAATCTTCATGGCCCGCAGCGCCTTACGGTAACCCTCCGGATTGGGCATGCCGAAGTTGCGGCGTACCTTCTCCTTGGTTCCCCGCCCTTTGAGGTTACCGATAGCCATCACTTCCTCGCCGTGGAAGCGCGCCATGCCGCAAGCCATGGCCAGATCGTCGCCAAAGGCGCGGTCACCGTGGATCTCCGAAAAGTCGGTAAAGATACGTTGGATGAAATCCATGGGGTAGGGCCGTTGGGGGTGACGCGCGAGTTCAGTCTTAATCCACGCTGGATTCGTCGGTTCGGCGACTACCGGTGTCTGCTCAAGATTTGCTGCCTGTTCGCTCATGAGACTTTCGATCGCCTATGCCAGCGCGAAAGTCTGCCGCTTGGCCATTGAATCTATCGATTCTTGGATTATAGCGTTTCCCGGAATTTCGACGGTAGCGGGGTCGCGGGCGAGGAAAAATCTTCCGGACGAAGGGAACCGCTTCAGCCGCTGGGCCGCTTTTCGACACATTTAGGGTTGGATTGGGGATGCGAGGAGAAAGGGAAACAGCAGATCTCTCCGCTCCGGTCGAGATGACAATCTTGTTTGAGGAGAGAATCCCGCGTTTTCTCTCATGGTTTTGGTGGCCGGAAAACTGTGAAGAGCATCGGCCAACAAGCATCCTCGGGGTCCTTCGACTACGCGCTGTAAACCCTCTGTCAGGCGATAGATCCGCGAGGCGCTTCGCTCAGGATGACGGTCTTGTGGGAGTTTCGAAAACATTCCGGTTGGGTGTGCCAAAAGCAAGAAAAATCAAAAAAGTCACAACCTCTCCTAAATGAACAAACGAAGAGTGTGGTGCCGCACCTCCGGCGCTCGACCGCCTGGCTATGGACCCAGCCCTTCCGGGCTGGGCTGATTTTTGGTGCCGGCCCTCTGGGCCTGGATGGCAAACACCGCTTTCCCATGTTCATTCCCCTCTTAACTTGCCGCAGGCAAGTCGGCTCCTCGGGATGAGCTGCAGTTCCGCGGAACCTTTCGTGGAAACGCGGGATTCTCTCCTCAAACAAAATTGTCATCTCGACCGGAGCGTACCCGGATTTCCTGCGACGCGGCGCTGGACAAGACCGCGTGTGCGCCTTTCCTTAAAGAAAGGCGCATGATGTTTGCCAACGCCACCAACATCTACAGGAAATCCGGGGCAGCGTAGTGGAGAGACCTGCGGTTTCTTTTGGGGAGCCCATTGAATCCTCCCGCTAGAAGGTCAGCCGCAGAGCGGCTTTGTTCTGCTAAGAGGTAGAATCTCCACCATGTGGGAAGTCAAGGCAGACCAGGCAGTGCGCATCCCGGCAGAGAACCTTGCGCTTTATTCGGTAGCACTCGGATGCAGCGCAGCCGACCTGGGCTTGGCTGATCTTCCGGCTGACATCAGTGCAACACACCGAATGGCATTTTTGGAAGAGATGATGTTCTTCCACCATTTCATGGCAACTTCCGCTGTATTTCACGTCATTCACGATCTGAATTCACGCCGCAACTACTGTGAGAGGATGATACCGGCAATAGCTCCAGGTAGCGGCCTACCGTCCAACGAGCAGCTTGGTCTTCCTCCCTTGGTTCATTTCTCAACAAAAGACAGAGATGATGCGATCAAAAGCTGCTTCTTCAGCTTCGCAAATATCCATGCTTGCATGGTCCAGGAGCTTTACCTCGCGAGGAATCCGTCTGAATCTGAATTGAAGATAATGAGCTTGAACAACGTCCGCCAAATGACTCGTTGGGACTCACCGTCGACGAATGCTGTGCAATACTTCACTGCCGCTCTGATAGCACGACTCGCCATCTCCTTGAAGATTGACCCTCCCGAGCGCGCCTCGGATTTCATGAAGTTAACGTTTCACGCTGCTGCTGCATCACAGGCTGCATTCAAGGTCTACATCGAAGCCCTTGGAGCAAAGGTTTCGACGGAAAGCGACGATGCTCGACCGCAGAAAACTTCTGCGTCAAAAGAAAACTGGCTCTCGCGATTGTTTAAGTGATTGCACGCAGCCCCGATGCGTCCGGCGCACCCGTGCAGCGGCCCCGTCCTTGTCCCGGGCCGCGTCGTCCAACCCTATAGGGTGAAGCACCCTGTCAGCCTTGCCGTGACGTAAGCAGTTTCCAACCTACCGCCAGCGTCCAAAATACCCACCGCGCCTTTTATGCATTTATTAAACTCGTCCAGACGAGCAGCCAACTCTTGTCGTTCCGCTGAACCTGGGATCGCGGTATCCCAGGCGTCTATGAGACTCTGCCGCTTCGCTCCTATCTTGCGGAAGAATTCACAACGCGCAGTGTAGTCATCCTTCGTCACCCATCCAGGTACTGCGTCGCCCTTCACCTGAGACTCCTTCCCCGGCCCCGCTCATCCAGCGCGTCTCGACACTCGATAATAGCCTTTCAATGCTGCGGTTACCTGTTGCCCCGGACAGCCGTACTCAACTTTTTGAAGCTGGCGCTCGATTTCTTCGCGGGGGCACAAACCTTCTTCCGCCTGTTTCCTTGCGACGTTATAGGCACCAGCGAGGCACTTAAGCCATTTACGGATCTCTTTATTCGACTTTGGGACGCCCTTCCAAGCTTGCTGTGCGTCGCGGCGGCACTTCCACATTTCGACGACGAATTCACGGTTGCTCATGCTCATGGTCAAGGTTCCATAGGCCGGGCGTGCGCATCTAGGGTAAGTTTGAAACCGGACCCACTCGCTATCACGGGTGGGGGCTTTTCTGCGTCTGGGGCGCAGTTCTGTTACTTTCCGTTACTATTCTGTGCCCCAAACCATCCGCACGATACCGCACGGGAGCGTATGCTTACCTACAGCATCACACGGTCGTTACCCGCGCCGGTGTTGGCGATTCCCGATTAAACGGTTGAGTCGCTTGCAGATAGAGTCACCCACCGAAGGAACTGCGGTTTCTTTTGGGGAGCCCATTGAATCCTCCCGCTAGAAGGTCAGCCGCAGAGCGGCTTGGTTTTGCCGTTGCGGGTAATGGGTGTTGATGGAGGTAATGGCTCCGTAAGCTCCTGAGCCGGCATTCACACTCGGATTCGGAAAGCCAAATTCCGGATGATTGAGCGCATTGAACGATTCAAAGCGGAATTGGATACCCAACCGCTCAAACTGAATGTTCTTGAAGAACGAGAGATCTAGATTGGCGACTCCCGGCGAGCGTAGCGCGTTGCGCGGGGAATCGCCGAAGTAGCCATCCGGCGGCTGGGCGAAGGCCGCGGTATTGAACCATTGGTGAATGCTCTGGTGAAAGCCGGCAGAAGACACACCGGGGACAACATTTGCCCGCAACGCATACGCTTCGTTCACAAAAGCATGGTCGCTGGCAGTGACGGTGAAAGGAAAGCCGCCCTGAACAGTGGCAATCCCGTTGAGTTGCCAACCGCCAACCAAGGCATTCATTGGACCGGTTGCATTGCCCCCAAACCGCTGACCCTGGCCAAAAGGCAGGTTATAGAGAAAGCTGGAAACAAAACGCTGGCCCACATCGTAGCTGGAGCGCGCGTAGTCGCAGGGAATGCACTGGCTGTTCTGGGGACCGTACGCACCAAAAGCGTCTCCACTCACTGCCGCCGCAGCCGACTTAACGTCCATCATCTTCGACCACGCATAGGCGGCGAGCAGAGTAACGTCTTTTGCGCGCCGCTGTAATTTGATGTTGAGGGCGTTGTAATTCGAGTAGCCGTTCCATCCCTCGTACACCATGAGGCCAAGATTTGGATACGGCCTCCGCGATTGCTTACCAGCCGCGCTTTGGTTGGCGGAACTGTCCGGATTGCAGCCAGTGGTAGCGTTGCACGGCGTGGGCTGATTCAACTCGGTACGGATGTTGAGATGAGTCGCTTTGTTGCCGACGTAATCCAGGTTGAGAATCATCTTCGGTCCGAGTTGCCGCTCGACGCCAAAGGACCAGTCCTGCTCATAAGGATTGAGCTTGCGGGTCGCTGCGATCTGCAACACGCTATTGAGAAATGTTGCCTGGGACAATGGGCCCACGGTGAGCGCGGGAAACAGAGAATTGGTGTTGTTGATGGTTCCCGTGGTGCTGGTGGAAGAGGTATAGCTCTGAGTGGGTGCAAATGGATACACGGCGGTAGAAGAAACGAACTCGTTGGTCTGGAATGAGTCGTAGAAGATTCCATAGCCTCCGCGAACCACCATGTTTTCGCTGCCAGTGGGACGAAAGGCAAATCCTAAGCGCGGCGCAAATTCGTCCTTCTGGGCTGGGCCAGGTCCCCGCTGGCCGTTGTACGCATAAAGGCTACCGCCATAGTTCTGCACGATGAATTTGTTGGCAACAAATAGGCCTCCGCCGGAAGCCGGATTGAACCATGCCAGATGGTTTTGCTCTTCGTAGGGGACAGCGGAGAATTCATAGCGCAAGCCCAGGTTCAGAGTTAGCCTTGCCGTCACTTTCCAGTCGTCCTGGAAGTAGGGCGCCCAGGCCCTGAAGTGTAGATGAGTTACATTGCCCACCGCGACATCGGAGACCGGTCCGGGCTGCGCAACCTGGGCTTTGATCGGAGTCCCCAGGAGAAAATCGGCAATCTGGTTGTGCGTGAGTTCCCCATCGAAGGTGAAGTTGCCTTGCGGATTGACTGTGCTCTGGCGATCCAGTTGGAGAGAGTGGTAAACAAATCCGAACCCAATGGAATGCTTGCCACGGGACCAGGAGGCGGAGTCGGAGAAGTCCCACGTCGGCTGCAAGCTTCCGGTGGGCAGGTTGGCTGCGCCGCCGGTAGAGGAAAGGGCTTGGGTTGCGCCCACCGGATTGGTACTGCTCACGCCCGAAGCCAGCGAAATGACCGGGTAGTTCGCGTTCTTCATCCCGAAGACATTCTGAAAGCCCAACTGCGTGATGTCTGCGGCCGGCATGATTGGGCCCTGACGATATACCTGCGATTCAAGATAACCGAGACGGATCTGGTTCAGAAGGTTAGGCGTGAAGACATGGGTTTCGGTGAGTTGGTAGTTTCTCACGACCTGGAGAATATCCGTGTCGCTGTAGATGGCCGGCGCGGAAGGAACGGTGACATTCACGTCTGAGATAGTGGCGCGGAAGAAAGCCGAGTCTTTTTGGCCGAGGATGTGATCGATGCGGTAGGTCTGCTGATCTTCATTTACATTGCTTTGCAGGTTTGCGGCGTAGTTGTAGGCGCTGTTGCCGGATACGTTTGGGGCCGGGAAAAATCCTCGAGCGATCGCCTGCTGCGCCAGGCGGGAAAAGCGACTTTGCGGTATGACGTACGCCCCCGACGAATTTTGCGGGAAGGGTAAGCCAGTGTAGGGATCGATGATTGTTGCAGTAGCAGCATGTGCGGGGTTGAAGGAAGAGACTTGAAAGACGCCGCTCAGTTCGGCCGCGGATGGCACATTACCCGTCTCCGTGACTGCTGAACGAATGCGCTGTCCTTCGTAGTTGGCGAAGAAGAAAGTCTTGTTGCTCCCGTTATAGATCTTGGGCAGGATGACCGGACCGCCGAGAGAGTATCCGAACTGACTCTGCTTCAGCGGCGCAACCGGCTGGGGCACGTGATTGAAGTAGGAGCGAGCATCCACAGCTGTGTTACGAATGAACTCGAAGGCGCTGCCATGCAGGGAGTTGGTGCCGGACTTGGTGCTTAAGTTGACCTGGTTGGCTCCGAAGCCATATTCGGCGCTGTAGTTTTTGGTCTGTTCCTTGAATTCCTGTATTGCGTCGATGGAGATATCGAAGGCCGGTGTAGCGTAGCCGGTATCCGTAATCATGGTGCCGTCGAGAGTGTAAGCGTTCGATGCACTGATTCCGCCGCCAATACTGATCGCGTCGCCCGCGGCGTAACGGTATGTCGATTGCTCGCCTCCCGTTTGCACGGCGCCGGGCTCAAGAAAGAGCAAGCTTACAAAACTACGACCGTTCAGGGGTAATTCGCTCACCTGCTTTTCGTTGATCGTTTGTGCTACCGCCGAGGTGTCGGTATCGAGGGTAAGCGCGTTCGCAGTAACCTCAACCTTCTGTGTCGCGCTGCCGACATCGAGATGCAGATCGGAGCGGACGGTCTGATCCACCTCAAGGGTGATGTCGTTTTGTATCGAGGTCTTGAATCCAGTGTGCTCCGCTGCGACGGAGTAATGCCCGGGTAACAGAAGCGTGGCCGTGAAGTCACCGGAAGCATCGGTGGTCAGTGTCCTGATTTCTCCGGTGCCTAGGTTTCTGACGGTGACCTTCGCTCCCGCAATCACAGCCCCGGTGGGGTCGGTAAGGCGCCCGGTGATGCTGCCGGTTGTATTTTGAGCAAGCATGGCGTGCTCGTTCAGAAGCAAGCATGCGCAGATCAAGAGCAAAGGGGTAAGGACTTTTAACTTCATGAGGGACCTCCGTCGTACCGAGCGAATCGCTTTCCTGATCTCGCCCATTCTTGGAGGGCTAGCTGATGTGAGATCACGGGAAGGCTAGTAATGGGGTTTCCGATTGTCAACATCGTGCGCAAGCAATTCCTCGGTGAGGAGCGGGACGAGCGTCCGCATTCTTGTTCGTTATCCGCGGAAATCCTGTAGATACGGGCCTGCATCGTTCTGAGCAGCGATCGCTATTGGTCGATCATCGAAGATCGCTTGAGCCGCGAGAGCGACCGCATTCGTTCCACTCTGCGGAATCGGTTTGTTGTTCCGACATGCGGATTCGTAGATGCGCTCGCCGGCGGAGACTCCCCGCCAGGCGGCGATAGTATAGTTACTCTGCTGAAGAGGTTGTGGAGTGTTCACGATGGGGAAAAGAATTGCGCTTTTTGGGGCTGGCGGGAAGATGGGCTATCGCCTGGCAAGTAATCTCAAGGGTTCTCGGTTCGAGGTTCGCCACGTGGAGCGCAGTCCTGCGGGCCAGGAGCATGTGAAGACTGGCCTCGACCTCGATTGTGTCCCTGCCGATGAAGCTCTTAAGGGGGCTGACGTTGTCATCCTCGCGGTTCCTGATACGGCGATCGGCAAGGTTGCTGCTTCGATCGAGGGCTCACTACAACCAGGAACGATGGTGATGATGCTCGACGCGGCGGCTCCCTTCGCTGGTCACCTGCCGAAACGCGATGACCTGGTATATTTCGTCACTCACCCCTGCC
>Ga0182024_10005521_pt1 | contig 28353 bp, 18 predicted proteins | sample P32metaG_FD_120480 | JGI IMG/M metagenome (GOLD analysis project Ga0182024, IMG submission 120480) | Permafrost microbial communities from Stordalen Mire, Sweden - P3-2 metaG (Illumina Assembly) | ecosystem: Environmental > Terrestrial > Soil > Wetlands > Permafrost | place: Sweden: Stordalen...
GCGCCGATGACCCGCCCCCCCGCCCCCCCATCGCCGCCCATGCCCCAGACCGAGCCGCAACGCCCGGCCCAGCCCCCGACGCAGCGCGAGACCACGCGCACGCACATCGACGGCGGCATCACGACGCCGGGCGCGCCGGGGGTGGACTCCGTGGAGACGCCCTACGGTCGCTATTATCACAAGCTCCACAATTTAATCGGCTCCCGCTTCATCATGTACCAGCAGGAGCACCCCGCGGATGTCGGCGAGGTGACCATCCACATCAAGCTCGCCCCGAGCGGGAAGGTCCTCGCCACGCGCGTGGTCGCCAATCATTCCGCCGATGATCTCGCGGGAATCTCGACAAGGGCCATCATGGAAAGCGATCTTCCCCCCATCCCGGACGACCTCGCGCCCGTGCTCAAAAATGGCAATCTGGAAGCGGACTTTACCTTCGTGATATACGACCCACAAAAATGATTCTCCTCGCCGATAGCTCCACCTCGATCCTCCATTTTTTCCTCCAGGGGGGCATTTTCATGTGGCCCCTCATCACCTGCTCGGTGGTCTCACTCGCCGTCATCATCGTGCGCGGGTTCGCGCTCCGCAGGAATACGGTCATGCCCCCGCGCATCTCCAGGGGCATCGAGGAATTGCAGCCCGTCGACGACGCGGAGGCGGTGGTGAAGCTCGCGCGGATCGTCCGCGGCGATCAATCCGCGCTCGGGCGGATCGTCCAGGCCGGCCTGCAGAATCTGCAATGGCCGAAGACCGAGAACATCCAGGCCGTCGAGACGCGCGCCCGGCATGAGGTGGTGCGCCTCGAGGCGGGGCTCGTGGTGCTCGAGGTGGTCGTCGGCATCGCGCCACTGCTGGGGCTCCTCGGCGCCGTCTCGGGGCTGGTCAATGTGTTCGCGAACTTCGGCGCCTCCAGCAGCATCAGCGATCCGCGCGGGATCGCGAAGGGCATCTCCGAGGCGCTCAGCACGACCATCGTCGGCCTCGCCATCGCGATCCCGAGCCTGATCGCCTATTCCTATTTCGCCAAAAAAATCGAGACGATGTCCGCGGAGATCGAGTCGCTCATCTCCGAGCTGCTGGCAAAGTGCTACTACCAGAAAAAGCGCAACCAGGGGCTCCGCGCGGCGGCCAGCGAGCTGGAGGACATCTTGTGAGATTCTACACCCGCAAGCGCCGGATGCCCGCGGTCATCATCGTCTCGCTGATCGATATCCTCGCGATCCTGCTCATCTTCGTCATTGTCACCACCACCTTCAAGCGCGACCAGCCCGCCGTGGTCATCAACCTGCCCGACTCGAAGACCGCAACCGCCGCTCCCACACAGGCCGATCCGGCCATCCTCAGCATCGCGCCCGACGAGAAGCTCTACCTCGACAACAAGCCGGTCGAGCTTTCCAACCTCAAGCAGGCCCTCCTGGAGATGCTCGCCGCCACCCCCAATCGCGGCCTCGCGCTGAATGCCGACAAGAAAGCCCCATTCGGGGTGGTAGTCAGCGTCATGGATATATTAAAGGAGGCCAATGTCCGCAACGTCCCCGCTTTTACCGAAGTGAAACAATGATCTTGGAGATCGTTAAATATGGCACCCCGGTCCTGCGCCAGAAGGGCCGCCCCGTCGGCCAGATCACCGGCGAGATCCGCGCCCTCGCCGCCGATATGATCGAGACAATGCGCGAGGCGAACGGCGTCGGCCTCGCCGCCCAGCAGGTCGGCGTCGCCGCCCAATTGACCGTCCTGGAAGTCGAGGACACCGACGATCGCCCCAGCACGATGAGCATCGCCGGCAAGCAAGTGAACCTCGCCGATTATATGCCAATGGTCCTGGTCGACCCGGTGCTGGAAGTGGGCAAGGAAAAGGAGGACGGCACCGAGGGCTGCCTCAGCTTCCCCGAGATCACCGCCGAGATCGAGCGCTCCTCCTGGGTCAAGGCAAAGGCCCGCCTCCTCGATGGCCGCCACATAGAATTCGAAGCCACCGGCCTCCTCGCCCGCGCCCTCCAGCACGAGACCGATCACCTCAACGGCATCCTCTTCATCGACCGCATGAAAACCGCCACCAAGATCGCGCTCAAGGGCAAGCTGAAGCGGCTGCAAAGGGAGACGCAGGAGGGGTAGGGGATTTTTTAACCACCGATTACGCAGATTTACACAGATTTATTCTTAATGTGGCGCGGCGAGATTTCGCCGCGGATTTGGATGGGGGGGGCGGAGTGTGTTATTTAGCGCAATGAAAATCGCGGGAAAGGATCCTGCCCACCATGACCATGAACACGAGTCCAAACCGCAACTCCCCATTTTCGCCTGAAACACGATTGGATGCCGGAAGAATTAAGCGCGCGTTGGTGGTGCTTGGGATTTGTTTGTTGGCGGCAGGATGCTCGACTCCTGTGTCGCCACTGACGCGGTATGGGGTGCCACGGCCGGCGAAGACGGAATTTTTCGAGAGCATTTTTGCGGGGCAAGCATGGCGCCGGGATGGAGCCGCGGGCGCATCGTTTGTGGGCAAGATCGAGCCCACCGCCCCGGACGTGATGTATGTGGAGGCAGTGCTGCCAAACGCCGGGGCGCCGGAGAGCCCGTTCGTGTTACGGAAGCGGGTTTTGAAGACGGAGGGAACGGTGCTGTTTACAGGGCCTCACATTTACGGCTGGAAGCCGGGCACCTATTATTCATTTACCCTAAGGGTTTATGCGGACCCACAATATTCGCGCCTGCTCGGGACGCACGAGCAGCAGGAGCTTTGCACAGAACCCCTCGCGGGCTGGGCTCGGTAATTAATGGGCGGGAGCCTACATCCACTTATAGTGCACGCTCACCGTCCGGTACGACTGCGTGGTAGTCTCCGCGGAGTAATAGAAAAGCTGGATGGCCGTGTTGTTCTCGTCCCATTTGTAACCCACCACCGTCTGCATAACGTCGCCCGGCGCCGGCTCGCGGGTCCGGGCAATGAGCTGGCCGGCCCCGAATTTCTGTTCGATCCGCCGCCGCACCTGCGCCATGAAGTCGTCATATTTCGCCACATCCCAATCCGGGCTCTGGTATTGCAGCTCCACCTCCACGAGCTGGGCGTCGCGGAAGTAGAACACGGTCCGCCGCAGCCCCGTCTGGATAAGGCCCTCGACGGTCCACGCCTGCCGGCCCTCGACGTCGTGCCGGTCGACGATGTTCGCCTTGGCCCCCTTGAGCAGTTTTTCCAGCCGGTCGGCGGATTCGCCCCACTCGAGCCCGAACGGGGGATTGATCTGCTGCGGCCCCTGGGTGTCGAGCGGGCTCTGGGCGCCCGCTGGCCTCCCCACGACCAGGATGATCAGAAGTACCACCAGGAGCCGGCGCCGTTTAAAAACAGTGTCCCTTGGCATGTCCCGTTTGATGGGCCCCATTTTAAGGCCGGGGGCGAAAGAGTCAAACCGGCAGAGAAGGCCGCCACGCAACGCGCACGCGAAGATGAGTTTGGATATGAGAGCAATTTGGAAAGGTGCAATTTCCTTCGGGCTGGTGAATATCCCGATCTCTCTCTTCCCGGCCACGAGGCGGGAGGAGCTGAAGTTTCACCTGCTGCGGAAGACCGACCTCAGCCCGGTCAATTACAAGCGCGTGGCCGCCGCCGACGGGAAGGAAGTGCCGTGGGATGAGATCGTGAAGGGGTACGAGTATGAGAAAGGGCGCTTCGTGGTGCTGCAGGAGGAGGATTTTGCCCGGGTGGACATCGAGGCGACGCAGACGGTGGAGATTACGGATTTTGTAGCCCTTGAGCAGGTCGACCCGATGTATTTTTACAAACCCTACTTCATGGAACCGGCAAAGGGCGGAGAGAAATCGTACAACCTCCTCCACCAGGCGCTCGAGGAATCCGGCAAGATCGGCATCGCCAAGGTGGTGATCAAGACCCGCCAATACCTCGCGAGCGTGAAGCCCGAGAAGCGCGGCCTGATCCTCGAGCTCATGCACTTCGCCGGGGAGCTGCTGGACCCCGCGGAGCTGAAAATACCTGCGCGCGAGCCCGGCAAGCAGGAGCTGAAGATGGCGCGCGCGCTCGTGGACGGCATGACCTCCGCCTGGGAGCCGGAGCGCTACCACGACGATTACCGCGAGAAGCTCGAGCAGGTGATCGAGGAGAAAATCGAGCACCCCGATGCGCGGCCCAAGGGCGCGCCGCGCGCGCCGAAGGCAACGAAGATCGTCGACCTGGTGAGCGTCCTGCAAAAGAGCATCGAGAACGCAACGGCCAGGAAAGGGAAGCATCCACACAAGGCCGCGGCCCGGCCGCCCGCGCCGCGCAAGAAGGCGGCTTAACGGGAAATCCCGCCCATGGGCTTGCGCGAATACCGGGCAAAGCGGGACTTCAAGGTCACGCGCGAACCAAAGCCCGCGCGGAAATCCTCGAAGGCCGGCGCCCTCTTCGTGATCCAGAAACATGCCGCCAGCCATCTCCACTACGACTTCCGGCTGGAGCTCGACGGCGTCTTGAAATCGTGGGCCGTCCCCAAGGGCCCCCCGTTCGCGCACGAGGAGAAGCGCCTCGCGATGCAGGTCGAGGATCACCCGCTCGATTACGCGCGGTTCGAGGGCATCATCCCCGCGGGCGAGTACGGCGGCGGGACGGTGATGGTGTGGGACATCGGGACCTGGGAGCCGCTCTCGGAGCATCCCGCCCGCGGCCTCGCGGCGGGGAAGCTCCATTTCCTCCTCCATGGCAGGAAGCTGGAAGGGGAGTGGCGCCTCGTGCGGCTGGATCGCAATGGCCGGGGCAATGAGTGGCTCCTCATCCGCAACGGCGAGAGCCTCAAGCCGCTCTCGAAGAAGCGCGACGATGAGTCGGTCCTCACCAGGCGCACCATGAAGCGAATCGCGTCCGACAAGGACGCCCAGTGGACCTCCGGCGGAGAAAAACTACCGGCCGCGAAACCGGCGCCCCGGGCGAAGAGCGCCGAAAAGCCGGCTCCCGTGCCGAAGGCCCCGAAGTCGCCGCAGGTGCCCAAGTCGGTGTTCATCGAGCCCATGAAGGCGAAGCTGGTGGCCGGCCCGCCGGCCGGCGATTGGCGGTTCGAGCTGAAATGGGATGGCTACCGGGCGCTTGGGATCAGGCAGGGAAAGAGCGCCGTGCTGCTTTCGCGCAATAACAAGGATCTCACGGAGCGCTTCCCGGAGGTCGCGGAGGCCCTCAAGGCCCTGGCATGCCGCCGCGCAATCCTCGATGGCGAGATCGTGGCGCTGGACGCGAAGGGCCGCTCGTCTTTCCAATTGCTCCAGGATTACCAGATGCACGCGCAGCGGCCCCCGCTCGCCTATTACGTGTTCGACCTCCTCTCCCTCGATGGGAAGGACCTGGCGGCGCTGCCCCTCCTCGAGCGGAAGAAACGCCTCGCCGCCCTGCTCAAAGCCGCGCCCGGCCCGATCCGGGAGTCGCCCGTATTGAAAGGCGCCTACCCCGATCTCCTCGCGCAGGTGCGCAAGCACGGGATCGAGGGCCTCGTGGGCAAGCTGGCCGATTCCAAATACGAGCCGGGCCGCCGGAGCGGGGCGTGGATCAAGGTCAAGGTGCTCAACGAGCAGGAATTCGTGATCGGCGGGTACACCCCGCCCGGCGGGTCGCGGAGGTATTTCGGCGCGCTCATCGTGGGGTATTACCAGGGCACTGAGCTGCTCTTTGCCTCGAAAGTCGGCACCGGCTACTCGCAGGCGATGCTCCGGGCCCTCCACGAGCGGATGCTGCCCCTGCGCACCCAGGAGTGCCCATTCGCGAACCTGCCGGAGGCGCGCAAGGGCCGCTGGGGGCAGGGGATCACCCGCGCGGAGATGGCCCGGTGCGCCTGGGTGCGCCCCCGGCTGGTATGCCAGGTCCGGTTTACGGAGTGGACCCGGGACGGGGGGCTGCGGCACCCGGCCTTTCTCGGCCTGCGGGAGGATAAGGAGGCCGGTGAGGTGGTGCGGGAGCGGGCGGAGGGGGGAGAAATTCGAAATTCGAAATCAGAAACCCGCAAATAGGGAGCGGCTCGGGGGGGTTGAGGCTGAATTTTGGCGCCTCGGGAGGGGGTCCTCGGGGTTCGGTAAGGGGCTGGAGGGGAGGGGGATTCGGGAAGTCAACCGGGGCCAGACCGGCCTATAATAAAGTTGATTATCCATAACTACCATAACTCTGGCACGGGAGCGGCTTTAAGAGGTTTCGCAACCAATTTCAGCCCATTTCCCCGTCGTGACCCCCTCTTACCTCCTCCGCCGCCTCGCACTGGCGGTTCTCATTCTCCTCGGTTCATTCTCATCCGGGTATGCGGTGACGCTGCTGCCGCAGGAGCAGGCAATCGCCGATGACATGATCAACAATCCGAACCAGGGGCGCCCCACGCTGATCCTGGACCCGGTCATCGAGGCGGTGGCCCGGGCGCGCGCCAAGGACATGGCGCAGCGGAATTATTTCTCCCACGTCAATCCGGACGGGGTCGCTGCGAATTACCTGCTACGTCAGGCCGGTTATGTATTGCCCGCATGGTGGGGCACGGACCCGGCGGCCAATTACGTGGAGTCGATCGCGGCCGGCTACTCCGATCCGGGCTCGACCTGGACCGCCTGGATGAACTCCCCCGATCACAAGCTCCACCTCCTCGCGCAGAACTCCTTCTTCGCCACGGAAACCCATTACGGGGTGGGCTATTACTACGATCCCAATAGCACCTATCAATATTACTGGGTGGTGATCACGGCCCCGCCGCAGCCGCCGCCCGCGCTCGCCATCACCGCCCCCGATGCATCCGCCAAGGTGACCTCCGATAACGTGCCCCTCGCCGGGACCACCGACCCGTCGACCAATCCCGCCTCGGTGCAATACCGCGTCGAGAACAGCGCTGGGGACGCGGCTTACCAGGTGGCCGCGGGCGTTTCGAGCTGGTCCGGCACGGCGGCGGGCCTCGCGCCGGGCTCGAATGTCATCCGGGTCCAGAGCCTCGATGGATCGGGCAATGTAATCGCGGAGGCCACCCGGACCATCGATTACGTGGTGGAGGGGACGCTGACCGTCGGCGCGAGCGGCAACGGCGCCGTGACCTCGGCCTACCTCGGCACCACCTCGCAGCCCGTGGGTGAGTCGTTTACCGTAAAGGCGATCCCCGCGGCGGGCTATGTGTTCGCCGGTTGGACGGGGTCGATGACCTCCGGGAGCGCGGCGCTGGCTTTCACAATGCAGGATGGGCTCAATCTCCAGGCGAATTTCATCCCGAATCCCTTCCCCGGCGTCGCCGCCTCGTATTACGGCATCCTGGCCTCGGGCACCGGCGCCCAGGACGGCGTCCTGCGGTTCACGATCTCCGCGAGCGGCATATTCACCGGCCGCGTGCAGCTTGCGGACGGCTCCTGGTCATTCATCGGCCGGCTCGCCGCGGATGGCTCGGCGACGGTCACGATTCCCCGCAGGGGACTCTCCGCGCTGACGGTCAGCTTGCAGGCGGATCTCACCGGTGGCTCCGGGCAGGTGGCCGGCACGGTATCCGACGGGACGGATAGCTACGACTTTACCCTCAGCGCCTCCCAGTACAGCGCCAGGACGAATCCCGCCCCGCAGACCGGCCGGTACACGCTCGTGCTGGCGGCCGATCCTTCCACCACCGGCTCCTCGGCGCCGCAGGGCAACGGCTACGCCGCGATCGTCGTCAGCACCAATGGCTCGGCCACCGTATCCGGCCGCCTGGCGGATGGGACGCCTTACTCCGCCACGGGGCGCGTCACGCGGGCGGGGACGCTTGCGATTTACACCGTGCCGTCCGGGGCCCCCTCCGGTTCCCGGCTCTTCGGATCGGTCACCTTCCGCTCGACGGATGTCAGCGACATCGACGGCGCGTTTGTCTGGAAAAAAGGGGCCAAGTCGCGCGATCCGTATTATCCCGCCGGCTTCTCCGCGCAGTTGCCGAGCGTGGGATCGCTCTATGTCCAGCCGGTGGCCGGCCTGCAGCCGATGGATGCGACGCCGGGCACCGCCACCGCGGGCCTGGGCGATGGCAATCTCACGCAGCCGCTCGCGGTGCCCGTCACGGTCACCAATTCGGATAAAGCGACGATGGTCACGCCCGGCATGCCGAAGCTCTCGCTCGAGATCAACCGGACTTCCGGCACGGTGAGCGGGAGCTTTGTAATGCCGAACGGGAGCGTCTCGCGCGGGGTTCGCGGCGTGGTGTTTCAGAAGCAGAACTCCGCTTACGGGTACTTCCGCGGCATCGACCAGTGCGGGTACTTCTCGTTGAACCAGGGGTCGTAGGGCGGACGGGAATCATCCGTCATTCAACCTCCGCTCAGCCCGCCAGCACGTCGCGCACGGTTTCCGCGAGGGTTTTAGGCGAGAAGGGCTTTTGGAGGTAGCGGGTGCCGGGGAGCAATTCGTCCGGGGCGCTCGGGTAGCCCGACATGAAGATGATCCGGATATCGGGGAAATTGGCGCGCGTGCGGCTCGCAAGTTCCTTCCCGCCCATGGCCGGCATTACCATATCGGTGATCAGGAGGTCCACCGGCTCCCCGCCCGGGGTCAGCAGGATGCGCATCGCCTCCGCGCCGTCGGCGGCTTCCAGCACCGTGTACTTGAGGCGCTGCAGGATGGAGCGCATGATCACACGCACCGGCAGCTCATCCTCGACGATGAGCACCGTCTGCGTGCCCGTGGGCAGCTTGCCCGGGCCGAGCGGGACATCGTAGGACTTGCGATCCTCGTACACGCGCGGGAGGAAAATCTGGAACATGGTGCCGCTGCCCAGCTTGCTCTGCACGGCGATCTCGCCGCCGCTCTGCTTCACGATCCCGTAGCAGGTGGCGAGGCCCAGGCCGGTCCCCTGGCCCGGCGCCTTGGTGGTGAAGAAGGGCTCGAAGATCCGCGCCTGCACTTCGGGCGACATCCCCATGCCGGTATCGGCCACCTCCAGCGCGATGTACTCGCCGGCGGGCAGGTGCGTGGGGGCGCTCTCATCCGGGACGGTGACATTGCGGGTGGACATGGTGATGGTGCCGCCCCCGGGCATCGCGTCCCGCGCATTGACCGCGAGGTTCATCAAGACCTGTTCCATCTGCCCCACGTCGGCTTTCACATTCCCCAGCCCCTCGTCCTCCTTCAGCTCCATGACGATGTCCTCGCCGATCAGCCGGCCCAGCATCTTGCTGGTATCGCGCAGCACCTCGTTGAGGTTGACCACCCGCGGCTGCATCTTCTGCTGGCGGCTGAACGCCAGCAACTGGCTGGTGAGCGTGCTGGCCCGGTTGGCCGCGCGCGCGACCTGCTCGATGTACTCGCGCCTCGGATCCCCCGCCGGCGTATCGCTCAGCAGCACCTCGTTGTAACCGGTGATGACAGTCAGCAGGTTGTTGAAATCGTGCGCCACGCCGCCCGCCAGTTTCCCGAACGCCTCCATTTTTTGCGACCGCCGCAGTTGCACCTCCAGGGCGCGCTCCGCGGAGATATCGGTCACGGAGCCGACGATGCGGGCGATCTCCCCGCGCTCGTCGAGCATCGGGTAGCCGATGTCCTTGACGGTGATGTAAGTCCCGTCGCTGCGCCGCAGCCGGTACTCGATCTCCGCGATCTCCCGGGAGACCGCCTGGCGGTCGAGCTCGCGCTCGAAGTGCCCGCGGTCCTCGGGATGGATGCGGGATATCCAGTCCTCCATCTTGTCGCCGAGGCTCTCCGGCGGGTAACCGATCACCCGCTCCGAGTCTCCGCCGTAAGCCACGCGCCCCTTCACATAATCGAGGTCGAATATGATCTGCCCGCTCGCCTTCGTCAGCATCTCGTAGCGCTCCTTCCAGTGGCGCACCTCCTCCTCCGCGTGCTTGCGCTCCGTGATGTCCTGCACGGTGCCCAGCGCCTTCAACGGCTCGCCCGCCTCATCGAATACGGTGGAGGCCTGCTCCTGGACGATCCGCTCCGCGCCGTCGGGCCGGATGATGCGGTGGTCGATCCGGTATTCCGTCCGCTCGCGGAGGGCTTTTTCAAATACCTCCTGCACCATCTCACGGTCCTCCGGATGGACGGAGCGGTAGAAGGCCTCGGGAGTCACCTCGATGCTCCCGGGCGCGTACCCGAAGATCCGGAAGACCTCCTCCGACCACATCAGTCGCGCCTTCTCCGGATGCCCGGGGCGAAACTCCATGACCCAACTCCCCAGGTGCGCCAGCCGCTGCGCCGCGCCCAGCATCGCCTCGCTCTCCCGCAGCCGCTCCTCCGCGATCCGCCGCTCGGTGACATCGCGCTGGATGCCCACGAAGTGCGTGATCTCGCCCGCCCCATCGCGCAGCGGCGAGACCTGCATCTCCACCCAGAACTCCGTCCCGTTCTTGCGGTAATTGACCGTCTCCCCGTGGGCGGACTTCCCCTGGCGCAGGCGGTCGTGCATCCGTTGCACGAATGCCCGGTCGGTCTTCTCCCCTTGCAGCAGGCGCGGGGAGAGGCCCAGCACCTCATCGGCCCGATAACCCGTGATGCGCGAGAACGCCGGATTGACAAACAGGATGTGCGGCCCCGGCGCATCGAGCATCGTATCGGTGATCATGATCGCGTCCTGGCTTTGCGTCACCGCCGAGCCCAGCAGTTGCAACTGCTGGAACGCCGTGGTGTGCTCCGCCGCCGCGGCCAGCACATTCGCCACCCCGCGCACAAAGGTCATCTCGCTGCGGGAAAAATCGCGCCGGCCCGGGCTGTACGCCACCAGCGCGCCAAACACGTCATTGCGCAGCCGGATCGACGCGGAGATGGCGCGGTCCCCCTCGCGCCGCAGGCAATCGGGGATTTTCCACTGGCCCTCCGTGCTCAGATCGAGCTTGAGAAGGTCGCTCTCCAGCATCGCGTAGCCGATTTCGTCCTCGGCGCCGGCCGGGATGATGCTCTCCTCCGCCTCTTCCCCGCCATCGCTCGCCCGGGTGCGGATGCGCAACGCCGTGCCGTCCGCGGTCGCCTCCAGCACCGCGCAGCGGCACCCGGGCAGCAGCTCCTCCACCCGTTGCAACGCGGCGGCCAGGTACTCGTCCAGGTTGACCACGTCCACCGTCTTGCGGCTCAGCTCCGCGAGCACCATCTGCTCCCGCGCCCGGTTCTCCAGGCGCCGCTCCGCCCGGTCGCGCTCGAAGACCCGGCCCAGTTGCGTCGCGACGTATTCGACCACGAGGGCCAGGTGCTCGTCGCGGGCCTTCGCCTCGGAGCAGTAGAACTCGATCACGCCCAGCGTCTCGGTCCCCGCGGACACCGGCGCCATCACCACAGAGCAGAGGCCCGCCGCGGCGGCCTCCTGCGCGCGGCTGAAGCGCGGCTCCGCCCTTATATCCGCGATCCATGCCAGCTCCCCCTTTTTGATCACCGTCCCCGCCACCCCGCTCCTGCTCGCGAAATCGGAACCCTCCGAGCGCGCCCGCAGCGCGCCGTGCACCCCCTCCTCATAGCCGGACCAGATGCCGCTCGCGCGCACCTGCGACGGATCCTCCTCCGATGCATTGAAGAGATGGCCCAGGGTAAAGCTGCCATACGCGCGCGTGATATCCAGCACGCTCTGGGCGGCATCCTCCGGCGAGTTGGCCTCATTGGCCGCCGTGGCCACCACCTGCTGGAGCTGCAGGAGGTTGATGTGATTGCGCAGCCGGTCCTCCGCCTCCTTGCGACGCTGCCGCTGGTCAAACTCCCGCATCGCCCGCCGCGCCGCCACGCTCAGCTCCCACTGCCGGTCGAGCTGGATGTAATCCGCCGCGCCCTCCTCGATCGCCGCGACCGCTCGCTCCTCGCTTGGCTTCTCGGCAAACACGATCACCGGCACCCGCGGAGCCTTCTCCCGCACAATCTCCAGCACGCCCTCGGCGGTGGCGGCGCAATCCGGGTCTTCGCGGGCCATGACGAGGTCCGGCGCAGAGGACGCAAGGCGGGCCTCCAGCTCCTCGCGCGTCGCAACCGTCTCGATGAACGGTTCAAAAAACGTCCTCGTGAGGTTCGCCCGGATGCTCGCCTCATCCGCCTCATTGCAATCCACCAGCAGGATGCGCAGCCGGCCAGGCCGCCGCATCCCTTGGTCGCCCCCCTCTATTTTTTGCTCATGCGTCCGCACAGACGGATTTCGTTCTCCCGTTTCCTGCGCCAGGTCGATCGAGGATTCAGGGTCGGGCTGAAACCAGCATTTTTAAGACCCGGCAGTTCAATGACTTCCAATATTTACGTTGCCCGGGGGCAATTCGATTGGAATTAATTTCGACGAAGCCGCGTGACTGCTCGCCTTCGCAAGGCTCGCGAAGAACTGCCGGGACCGCTCCCGGAAGAAAAGCTGCGCCTGCGAGTGCTGCTCCCCCGGGCCGGGCTTCAGCCGCTTGTACGTGCCGTCCGGCTGCAATTCCCGCGCCTTGACCCGGTCGTGGAGGAAGGCCGGCAGGATCTCGTGGATGATCTCGTCCCGCAGCTTCGGGCTCTCGATGGGGAAGGCGATCTCCACCCGGCGGTAGAAATTGCGCGGCATCCAGTCCGCGCTCGCGAGGTAAACCCGCGGGTTCCCGTCATTGGCAAAGGAATAAATGCGGCTGTGCTCCAGGAAGCGGCCCACGATGGAAATAACCCGGATATTCTCGCTGACCCCCGGCACCCCCGGCCGCAGGCAGCAGATCCCGCGGACGATCAGATCGATCTTCACCCCGGCGCACGAGGCCTCATAGAGCGCCTTGATCACGTTCTCATCCACCAGGGAGTTGATCTTCGCGGTCAGCCTCCCGGGCCGCCCCGCCCGCGCGTGGTCGCGCTCCCGCTCGATGCACTCGCGCACCCGGCGCCCCAGGTCGAACGGCGCGACCATCAGTTTCTTAAAGCCAGGGTAGGCCGCGAGCCCCGTCAGCGTATTGAAGAGTGTCGCGAGCTCCTGCGTCAGCTCCGGTTCGGTAGTGAACAGGCTCAGGTCGGTGTAAATGCGGGCCGTGCGCGGGTGGTAATTGCCAGTGCCCAGATGCGCATAGTGGCGGATGCGGTCCTCGTCCCGGCGCACGATCAGCAGCGCCTTGCAGTGGGTCTTCAATCCCACAAGGCCATACACGACGTGGGCCCCTGCCTCCTCGAGCATCCGGGCCCAGTGGATGTTGTTCGCCTCGTCGAAGCGCGCCTTCAATTCCACCAGCGCGACCACCTGCTTGCCATTTTGCGCGGCGTTGATCAGCGCCTTCACAATCGCGGAGTCCCCGCTCGTGCGGTAGAGCGTCATCTTGATCGCCAGCACCTGCGGGTCAGTCGCCGCCGTCTCGACCAGGTCCACGATGCTGTCGAAGGACTCGTACGGATGATGCAGCAGCACATCCTCCCGGCGCAGGAATTGCCACACATCCCCATGCGGCGGCAGGTCCGGATCGTACGCGGGGATGAACGGCCGGTCCTTCAGGTTCGCGAACGCCTCATTGGCCACCAGCGGCAGCAGGTGCGACATCGTCAGCGGCCCCTGCACCTTGTAAACGTCCTCCTCCTTGAGCTTGAATTGCTCCATCAGCCACTCCTGGAAGTCCGGCGGGCAATCGTGCTCGACCTCCAGCCGCACCACGTTGCCCCGGCTCGACCGCCTCAGCCCCTGCTCGATGCTCCGCAGCAGGTTCTCCGCCTCCTCCTCGTCGATGTAGAGGTCGCTGTTGCGGGTGATGCGGAAGGCGTGCACATCCTCCAGCTCCAGCCCGGGAAAGAGCTCCGCGATGTGCGCCTTGATGAGCGCCGCCAGGTAGATGTAATTCCACTCCCCGTTCGCCCCTTTCTCCCGCGGCAGCAGGATGAAACGCGGGATCACCCGCGGCACCTGCACCACGGCAAAGAGCGGGTCTTCATTCCCCGGCTTCCGCGCGCGGACGATCAGGTCGTGGCTCTTGTTGAGCACCTGCGGGAAGGGGTGGCTCGCATCCACCGCCAGCGGCGTGAGCACCGGGAACACCTCGTCGCGGAAGAACTTTCGCGCCCACTCCCCGTCCGCCCCATCGAGGTTCGGCACGCTTTTGATGTGGATATTGTTGAGCGCCAGCGCCGGGACGATCTCCCTGTTCCAGAGCCGGTAGCTCTCGTCCACCATCGCGTGGACGCGGGTCTGGATCGCCTTGAAGATCTCCGCCGGCGTCATCCCGTCGGGGCCGATGTCCGCCGTCCCGCTGTCGATCTGCTGCTTGATCCCCGCCACACGGATTTCGAAGAATTCGTCCAGGTTCGACGAGAAGATCGCCAGGAACTTGACCCGCTCCATGAGCGGCTGGCTCCGGTCCTGGGCTTCCTCCAGCACCCGCCGGTTAAACTCCAGCCAGCTCAGTTCCCGGTTGATGAAATTTTTGGGATCCGCGAAATCGTCCCGCATCCCCTATCCAATAAAGCATCCGTCGCGGGAGCACAACAATCCCGGTGTAACATTCCCGCCACGATGGGGCATATGCGCGCCGGAGATTGAAAAGATCGAAAATCGCGGCAGGCGGGTTATACTCCCGCCGGCGGCCATGAAACTCTATCTCCTGCGGCACGGCAAAGCGGATGTCCCAAACTGGCACGGGCCCGACGACGAGCGGCCGCTCACGGAGGATGGCGTCCAGGAGATGCGGCTCGTCGGCGCGGCGCTCCGGCAGTTGAGGATCGCGCCGGATGTCATCGTCACCAGCCCGCTGCCGCGCGCGCTGCGCACGGCGGAGATCGCGGCGAAGGCGCTCGGCGTGGCGCTCGAGGTCAGCGACGTGCTGAGGCCGGGGTTTGACCGCCCCGCGTGCAACGGCCTCCTCTCGGCGCGCCGGGATGCGGATGTGATGCTCGTGGGGCATGAGCCGGACTTCAGCGACCTGATCCACTCGCTGACGGGCGGATGGGTCAAGTTGCAAAAGGCCGCGACCGCGGCGGTCGAGATCGGCGGCGATTCGCCCGCTCCGCGCCTGCTCTGGCTCTTCCCGGCGAAGACGCTCCTGCGCCTTTCCCATTAGCCGAATGGGCAGGACGCTCTTGAATGGCCTAATAATATATTAAGCTCGCTTTCCCCGCTTTCCTCGCTACTATTTCTTGCTGCTTCCCCGTCGCTCCACCCCCTCATGACAACCGCCTCCTTTTCCTGCGTGCGCACCTGCGTGCGCGCGGCCATGCTTTGCGTGGCGCTATGGATCGTCTCCCCGCGCGTCGAGGCGGCGCAGACGCTGGCCCTATCGAGCGGCGTCCAGACCTACTCCACCCTGGCATCCACCACGGTCACAATGACCGGCACCTCGGAGCTCTTCATCACCGGCACCAGCAGCCCCATCTCCGGGAGCGTGATCAATCTCAACTCCATCGACGCCTGGTTTTTCATGCCCGGCATCCCGCCCTCCGTGGTCACCTCGACCTACCTCAGCCAGATCTTCGTCAACGGCGCCGCCGCCACCACCGGCAACGTCCGCATCGTCGAGTACGGCCAGGGGGCGGTCGTCATCCCCCAGTCCCCCGCCTTCCAGCCCCTCACGGTATATACCGGGCCTTATTTCTCCGGCAGCTCCGCGATCCTGAGCCAGTACACCGCTTATGCCAGCGCGGCGACGCTGGGCGGGATGTACGATAACATCGGCTCCTTCAAGTTGAAGCGCGGCTATATCGCCACCTTTGCCGCGAACGGCGATGGCACCGGCTCCAGCATGTGCTACATCGCGCAGGAGGGGGATATTACCGTCCCCGTGCTGCCCGCGGCCTTGCAGAACTCGATCTCGTTCGTGCGGATCTTCCCCTGGCGCTGGGTGAGCAAGAAAGGCACGGCGGGCGTTGCCGGCTCCGGGTTGAACATCGCGTGGATCTACGATTGGAACATCGATATGAACTCCACGCCCGACCTGGAGTACGTGCCCATCCGCCAGAACGCGAACTGGCCCGGCCTCAACCAAAATTGGCAGTCCATCGGTGCGGACCAGCTCCTCGGCTACAACGAGCCGGATAACACCGTCCAGGCCAATATGCCGGTATCCGCCGCGATCTCCGGGTGGCCCGGATTGCTGGGTACCGGGCTGCGGGTGGGAGCGCCGGCCGTGACAGATGGCGGACAGGAGAGCTGGCTCTATCCCTTCATGGCTACCGCCGCTGCGGATAATCTCCGGGTCGATTTCGTGCCCATCCATTATTACCAGTGCGTCGATCCCACAAACCCCGCCGCCGCCGCCACCCAACTCTACAACTTCCTCGCCGCCACCTACGCGCAGGTCAAGCGCCCGATCTGGCTCACGGAGTTCAATAACGGCGCGAACTGGACAACCTGCGCCGTGCCAACCTACGCGCAGCAGCAGCAGGCGGTCCAGGATATGATCACCATGCTCGACAGCACCCCCTTCGTCGAGCGCTACGCGATTTACAACTGGGTCGGCGATACCCGCAGCGTGGTCCTCTCCGGCACCCTTACCCCCGCGGGGCTTAGCTACGCCGCCGAGGTCTCGCCCATCGGCTACGTTCAGGCCGTCCCTTCCAATGGCAGCCGCGGCGTCGTCCAATTGCCCTTCGATGGCACCGCCGCGGATACCTCCGGGTTCGGCAACAACGGCGTCACCACCGGCGCTCCCTCCTACGCCGCTGGCAAGCGCGGCCTCGCCATCCAGCTCGATGGCGCCACCAGTTTCGTTCAATTGCCGGCCAATGTCGCGAACGCCCCCGCGTTCAGCTACGCCGGGTGGGTTTACTGGAACGGCGGCGCCGCCTACCAGCGCATCTTCGACTTCGGCAATGACACGAACAATTTCATGTTCCTCGCCGCCACCTCGAACGCCGGGACCATGCGCTTCGGCATTTCGGTCAGCGGCTACCAGCAGACGCTCGATGCCCCCGCGCTGCCCGTCGGGCGGTGGACCCACGTAGCCGTCACTCTCTCCGGGGGGACGGTAAAGATTTATACCAACGGCACGCTCGCGGCCACATCGTCGGCCATCGCCATCGATCCCTCCGAGTTCACCCCCGCCTTCAATTACCTCGGCAAGAGCCAGTTCCCGGGCGACCCGCGTTTCTCCGGCATGTTCGACGATGTGCGGATCTTCGATTACGCCCTCACCGCGGGGCAGGTCGCCTCTTTGATGACCGATAATCCCCCCGTCTTCACCAGCACTTTCATCACCGGTGGCACCCCCATTCAGGGCAACGCGTACAGCGGCACGGTCGCCGGCGCCGCCACCGACCCGGATCCCGGCGACACTGTGACCTACAGCAAGGCGTCAGGCCCCGCGTGGCTGGTGGTCGGCTCCAGCGGCCTCCTTTCCGGCACACCCGCCTTCACGGATCAGGGAAGCGAGTATTTCACGATCTGCGCCACCGATACCTCGGGCGAGATGGCTTACGCGGTTTACTCGGTCACGCTCCCCACGGCTTTCGGCAACGGAACATGGACCGCGGATGCGAGCGGCAACTGGAGCGACTCCACCAAGTGGGCCGCCAGCTCCCCAGCCAATGGCTCCGGCAATACCGCGAACTTTGCCACTCTCAATATCACCGCCAACCGGACGGTCGTCCTGGACAGTTCGCGGACGATCGGCGCGCTTCAATTCAGCGACACCTCCGGCTCCCAGACGTGGACCTTGAGCTCCGCGGGCGGCACCGCGCTCACCCTGGCCGGGGCCAGCGTTCCCTCCATCGCCGTCACCCGCAACAGCGCCACCATCTCCGCCTCCCTCACGGGCTCGTCAGGTTTCAACAGGATCGGGCCCGGGACCCTCATCCTCTCGGGAAATAATCCGGTCACCGGCCTCGTCAATATCGATACCGGCAGCACCACCACCAACGAGGGCATCATGGTCCTCGCCAGCCCCACTGCCCTCGAGAACGCGAGTACCCTCCAGTTCAACTCCGAGAACGCCGGCAGCTCCACTCTTCAGCTCGACGGATCGCTCGGCAATATCACCGTGCCCGCCGCCATCAACCTCACCGGCCGCAACAACACAGTCCCCGCGATCGAGAATCTCTCGGGCACGAACACCCTCGGAAGCGTCAGCCTCAACGTCGGCGGGGGCGATTACATCTTCCAGTCCGATGCGGGCCTGCTCGATTTCACGAGTTTTATGACGCTCTCCGCCGGCACCAGCCGCACCTTCACGTTCCAGGGCTCCGGCAGTTTCGTCGTCGGAGGCGTGATCAGCAATGGCACCTTCGGCGGCATCGGCAATGTGACGAAGACTGGCACCGGCACGCTCACCCTGCTGGCGTCGAATACATACACCGGCGCCACGCTCCTCAATGCCGGCACCCTCGCGCTCGATGGCAGCGTGGCCGCCGCGGGGTCGATCACCGGCCTCGCCGGGACCACCCTCTCCGGCACCGGGTCCACCGGCGCACCGGTAGTGATCAATGGGTTTCACGCCCCCGGCGCTCCCCTCGGCACCCAGACTTTTACCGGCACCCTGACCTATGGCCCCGCGGCCCGCCTCGAGTGGACGCTCGGCTCCAATTCCACCACTACGGGCTCCGCGAGCGCGGTCGCCGGCTCCACGGTCAAGATCGGCGCGGGCGCGGTCATCGACCTCGTGCCCAATGGACCGGGCAGCACCGTGGACTTCACCAGCAGCTACTGGCTCCAGGCACATGCCTGGACAGTGCTCTCCTGCACCAGCCTCAGCGGCTCATTTGCCCTCGGCAATATCGGCGCCGATCCCAATGGCGTGGCCGCCGCCAATTACGGCGCGTTCTCGCTGGTCCCCGGCGCCAACAGCCTGTCGGTCGCCTACGCCCCCTACACCCCCTTCCAGTACTGGCAGCAGACTTACTTCGGCGCGTCTTGGAACAATCCCGCGATCGCCGGCGATACCGCTGTCTGCACCAGCGATGGGCTCACAAACCTCGTCAAGTACGCCCTCGGCGTCAATCCGACGGTCCCCAACCCCGCTGCCGCTCCGCGGATATCCATCAATGGAGGCAGATTGACCATCGCCTTTACCCGCAATACCGCCGCGTCCGATCTGACCATCAGCGTCATGGGCGCGGATAGCCCCTCCGGCCCCTGGACGGAGCTCACCCGCAGCTACGACGGCGGGCTCATGGGCGTCATCACAGCGGGCGCGACGGTCAGCGACCTGGGCCCCGGCGCCATCCGGAATGTCCAGGTCAGCGACCTCTACCTGATCAACGATCCCGCGCACCCCCATCGCTTCCTCAAGCTCCAGGTGCTCCATTAAAGGGTGCTCGAACAGGACCTGTTTGCATCCCCTGACGACCCTTTTGATCTTGTGGTTTTTGCTATTAAAAACAATCCTGTCATACTGCTCGTATGGAAATCGGCCCCTCTCCCTCCCCCCATCCCTCGGAGTGCTCCGCCGCTGCCGGGGTGCATTTCACTTCGCCAAGGCCCATCTCGCCGCTTTCATCGCTGTAATCCCCCCATGAAATCCCCTCGTTTCATCGTATGCGAAAGCACTCGGTAGCCATCCTCCTGTTCGCTCTCTGCCTGGGCGTCGTGGCGTGGGTGCTCTGGCAGCGCCCTCAACTTGGCGCGCCCCAGGCCGGCGGCACTCCCCACGGTCCCGCCGCGCGCATTGCCGCCGCCCCCGGCACTCCGCCACGGTTCCCTCCGCCCATGGTCAATGCCGGCGGCGCCGGCGCCATCACCAGCGGCGTAAAACTGCGGCCCCTGGCCGTCGCGCGCCAGAGCCAGTCCATCGCCTGGACCGCCGAGGACGCCCGCGACCCGGCCGTCATCGCCCAGATCGCACATAACAAGGACGAATACGCGAAGATGATCGACGAAAACGACCGGATCAAGCGGCGCCAGCTCGTTTACCTCAAGCAAACCGCCGCGGACCTCGTCCAGTTGGCCAGGCTCACCGGCCAGCCCGTCCAAAGCATGATGCTGCCCGGCCTCGATGGGCAGCAGGTCAAGTTCGATGTCGTCGCCTCCGATCTCTCTCCCTCCGGTCAAACCGGCAGCTTTTCCGGCCACGTCGAGGGCGATCTCGATTCCATCGTCTCGGTCGCGTACCAATTCGGCCGCGAGGCCTTCACCGTCGTCTCCCCGGGCACCGGCACCTATCTCGTCGGCGATCCCCGCGAGCCCGGCGAGGTCATCGTCAAAAGCATTGACCCCGATGTCTACGTTCCCTGGCCCGATGCACACATGATGTCAAACATGCCCGGGATGAGCCCGCAGAACAACGTCGTACACTAGATATGAATACCCCCTTTAAGGCTTTACTCACCCTCACCGCCGCCGGCCTCGCCGGCTGGGGCATCGCAGCGTTTGCCGGGGGCGTGCAGGAGGATTTGCTCGTCTCCTATCCGGGCAGCTACGCATCCTCATCGGGCGGCGACTCGAATGCCCAGGTGATCGTGGCCAATACCGTCGCCGCCAGCAACGCCATCCAGGACCAGGGGGGCACCGGCGCCCACATTCACGTCGTCAGCTTCTACCAGTCCGCCCAGGACGTAGCCGGCCAGACGACCACGGGCGGCATCGTCACATGGCTGAGCGATGACGATGAGCACCTGGCCGATGTCGTGGCCTATGGGGCCACAGTCGGCGCGGACCTGGTTTGCTACATCTGCAATAACAGCGATTCCGCCTCCATCTCCGGCGTTTCCCAGCAGCCCGGATTCTATTCCTCTCTCAATCCCAGCGCGGTTTGGTCCGCCGTCTTCGCCCACGAGGTCGGCGGCCACGCCTATGGCCGCGCGCATGGAGATGGCGTCCTCAATCCCAAGACGATCATGCTCCACAATTATTGCGGCGGCGGCGCCGCTCCGCCCTATTTTTACAGCAATGCGAACATCTGGTTCAACGGCGTCCAGTTGATCGGCAACGCCGCGAATAATTGCAGCATGGGCGCCCTGATCAATGGCGGGGATAACTCCACCCCCAGCGCCCAGCCGGTCGCGGATCGCCGCACCCACATCACCTCCAGCCCCATTCTCAACTACGTCGTCCATCATTGGGCCTTCAACCAGGCCGCCGCCGCCGCCCCCGCGGGCACCGTGATCAATGACACCCTCTCAGGCACCGCTCCCGCCATCATCCGCGGCAATGGCGCCGTCTTCACCGGCACATCGGTCCGGCTGCCGGGCGGCACCACGGGCAATGTGCCCATGAGCTCCATGGCCGCTTATATCGATCTGCCCAACCATATCATTTCCAATCTCACCTACGTCACCATCGAGATCTGGGCCACCCCCATTTCCGCTCCCAATTGGGCCCGCATCTTCGACTTCGGCAATACCGCCCAGGCGGGCGACGGCCTGGGCGCCACGGGCGAGTACACCGGCGCCCCCGGCGATCCCGCGCCCGGCACCACCAATGAGCTCAGCGGCATCATGTTGACCGCCGCCAATTTCACCGACATCACCACCCAGCGGTTCCAGGCCACGATCAGCGGCACGGAGACGCTCCTCGATGCGAATCTCCCCACCGTCGTCGGGATGCCCCATCATTATGTGGCCACCTTCACCGATGGCGCCGGCGCTTACGGCAGCGGCGGCGGGCGCTGGCAATGGTACCGCGATGGCGACCCGGTCGCTTATCTCGATGTGAATTTCCATCTCTCCAGCATCCAGGATGTCAACGACTGGCTCGGCCGCTCCATGTACTCCGGCGATTCCCTGGCCAATAACGATTACCAGGAGGTCCGCATCAGCAATGTCGCGATGACCTCCGGCCAGGTGCTCGCCAATTACCTGCTCGGCCCCAATTACGTCTCGAAGACCGGCATGATGAACGCCGACGACGCCGCCGGCTCCAGCTCCTTCAACGCCGCCGGCAACTGGAGCACAGGCTCCGCCCCCGCCTCCGGCAACTCCTACGACACCTTCAACCGCACCCTGCGCACGCCCGCCACCGCCAGCTCCTACAGCTTCGCCGGCAGCTCGCTCACCATTACCGGCGGCGATTTTGTTTACAATAGCACCGGCAGCAGCACCATCACCGTGCCCAGCCTCACGCTCAATAACGCCAATGTCGTCAACGGCGGCGTCGGCACCTTCACCCTCGCTGGCGCCGTCTCCATCACCCCCACCGGCGGCATGTTCCGCGGCTCCGTCAATGCCTCCGCCAATATCAGCGGCGCCGGCTCCCTCACCCACATCGAGGGCAACAGCGTCCTCTCCGGCAACAACTCCTCCTTTACCGGCAAGACCCTCATCGGCACCGGCCTCGCCGGCGCGCTCACCATCGACTCCGAGGCCCGCCTGGGCGCCGCGCCCGCCGCCCTCGTCTCCGACCAGTTGGCGCTCAATCGCGGCACGCTCTACACCACGAACACGATGGTCTTCCAGCCCACCCGCGGCGTCCTCTTCAATGTCGATGGCGGCACCATCGATGTCGCCAATGGCACCACGCTCACCATCTCCGGCCCCATCTCCAGCCCCGTCACGGCCAGCAATATCGTCGTCAGCTCCTTGCACAAGGCCGATGGCGGCACCCTCGTGCTCAGCGGCGCGGGAGGCAATTTCGACGGCACCGTTTACCTCGATAGCGGCAGCAGCTCCGCCTCCGATGGCGCCGTCCGCCTCGCCAGCAATCAAGCCTTCGCCCTCGCGCACTCCCCCATCTACATGGCCAACCAGAATACAGGCACCTCCACGCTCCAGCTCGATGGCACCGCCGCCGGAGGCGCCATCACGCTTCCGCAGACAATCGACTTCTGCGGCCGCAATAACACCGTTCCCGCCATCGAGAGCGTCAGCGGCAACAACACCATCGCAGGCGTCTCGCTCGAGGTTGGCGGCGGCAATTACCTGCTGCAATCCGATGCCGGCACCCTCAATTTCAACGGCACCCTCACCTCCAATGCCAGCGGGACACGCACCCTGACCTTCCAGGGCAATGGCAACTTCACCCTCTCCGGCACCTTGCAGAACGGGAGCGCCACGGTCAATGTCATCAAGTCCGGCACCGGCGCGCTGACAGTCGCCAGCACCGCCAGCAATACCTACACCGGCACCACCTCCCTCAACGGCGGCACCCTCGTCTTGACCGGCGCCCTCAACTCCGCCAGCCCGCTCACGACCGCCGCGGGCACGGTGCTCATGGGCCTCGGGAGCAGCCCGGACTCCGTCACCATCGGCGGCATCCACGCCCCCGGCAATCCCGAGGGCGCGCAAACCTTCACCGGTTCCCTCGCGTATGGCGCCGCCGCCCACTTGCAATGGCGCTTGATCTCCAACAGCGTCTCCACTTCCTTCGCGAATCGCGTCGCCGCGGGCGCCGTCACCGTCGCCCCCGGCGCCGCGGTGGATCTCGTGTTCAATGGAACCGGCAGCAACGTGGACTTCTCGAACTCCTTCTGGCTCCAGGCGCAAACCTGGCCCGTCCTCGCCGGCAGCAGCGTCAGCGGCACCTTCACCCTCGGGAATCTTAGCAACGACTCCCTGGCCGCCTCCTCCGTCAATTACGGCGTCTTCTCCCTCGCCCAAAGCGCCACCGGCGCTTCCATCGTCTACACCCCCTATACCTCCATCCAGAAGTGGCAGCGGTCGAATTTTGGTGGAAGCTGGAATAACGCGGCGATCTCCGGCGATACCGTGGTCCTGGCCGGCGATGGGCTCACAAACCTGATGAAGTACGCGCTCGGCCTCGGGCCCTACACGCAGGACACCACCGGCGCGCCGCAGCTCTCGACGATCAATGGGCGGCTCACCCTCACCTTCACCCGCAATACCGCCGCCACCGATATCACCATCAACGTACTGGGCGCGGATAACAGCACCGGCCCCTGGACCACGCTCGCCTCCAGCACCGGCGGCGCCGCGTTCACCGTCGTGACCTCGGGCGCCACCGCCACCGAGACCGGCAGCGGCGCGCTGCGCACCGTCCAGGTCGGCGATGCCTTCCTGACCAACAATCCCTCGCACCCGCATCGCTTCCTCAAGGTTCAGGTCCAGCACTGAGGCCGGTTAATCCCGTGAACCCGAAGCTTCCGCGTCCCCTCCTGTTCCTGGCAGGCGCGGCCATCGCCGTCGTGCTCGCCATCGGCCCCCTTGGCGTGCTCGGCCTTCACGCGCGCGCCTCCGCTCCCGGCAGCGCGCCCGATCAGCCCGCAGCCGCCCCGGCGGCCCTTGCGCAGCCCCGGACCATCGGGCTCGATGAATTCCGGAAACTCGTCGCAACCCGCCAGGCGGTGATCCTCGATGCGCGCCCCGAGGGAGAGTTCTCCGGGGGCCACGTCCCCCACGCCGTCAATCTCCCGCGCTACCGCGCAAAGAAGAGCATCGCCGCCCTCGAGACCTCGCTCGGCCTCACCAAGGACCAGCCCGTCGTCGTCTATTGCTGCAGCAAACTCTGCACCGATAGCGGCATGCTCGCGCAAATCCTCGTCCAGCGCGGCTACTCCCACGTCCTCCTCTTCAAGGGCGGCATGGTCGACTGGCAGACCCACGGCTTGCCGCAGGAGATGTGATGCCCGCCGCGGCATTTGGGCCGCAAGGTTGATTCCGCCCCTGATTCCTCGATTCCTCTTTACCCGCCGCCGATTTCCGGGCAGCCATTTCCCGAGTCCCTCCGATGAAAATCAGCGAGCCCCTCCCCATCCACGAAGTCCGCGGCCTCCTCGACCGGCTCGACCAGGCCCAGTCCGTCACGGAAAAGGAATACAAGGAGCAGCTCCGCGATTACCAGCTCCAGTTCCTCGCCCTCCAGCGCAAGCTCGTCGCGGGCCGCCGCTCCGTCATGGTCATATTCGAGGGGCCCGATGCCGCCGGCAAGGGCGGCGCCATCAAGCGCCTCGTCGAGAAACTCGATCCCCGCACGATCCGCGTCTACTCCATCGTCAAGCCCACCGCGGAGGAGTACCGGCACCATTACATGTGGCGCTTCTGGAACAAGATCCCGCCCGAGGGCGAGATCGCCATCTTCGACCGCTCCTGGTATGGCCGCGTCCTCGTCGAGCGCATCGAGGGATTCGCAACCCGCGAGGAATGGAAGCGCGCCTACAGCGAGATCAACGCCTTCGAGGAGACCCTCTTCCACGGCGGCTGCGTGATCGTGAAGCTCTACCTCCACATCACCAAGGAGGAGCAGCTCGGCCGCTTCAAGAAACGCGAAGCCGACCCCGCAAAGGCATGGAAGATCAACGACGAGGACTGGCGCAACCGCGAGAAATGGGATGCCCACAACCTGAGCGCCGAGGATATGTTCGCCCGCACCGGCACCCGCCACGCACCGTGGAATCTCGTCGCCGCGAATTTCAAATGGCACACCCGCATCCGTGTCCTCAAGGTCATCTGCAGCCGGCTGGAAAAAGTCTTATAGCATACGGACCACACGCATATCACAAAAAAACCGCGTCAGCGGAACCGGGATTCTGAAGGGCGAGACCGCCCTTCAGTGGGGTGCAAGGGGCAAAGCCCCTCCTCATAAAAAAAAGCAAGCCGGCCCCGAGCATCGCCCTCCAAAGCCGCGCCGAATCACCCCCACCCACCGCCTCCACAACAGCCGGCTTGCCCGCATCGAAAAAGCGCAGCGTCTTTCGATGCCCAATACCTTCCGCTCACCAGCGCCCCCTCAGCTTCCCTTCCGTGCGCCGCCCATAGCCCGCGTAGCCACGCGAAAACCCTCCCCCCCCTTTGCGTTCCGTAGAAAGTCCACCATCCCCACCACAACCCCTAGTGTTACAACCACGTTAAATCTCCCGCGATACCACAATCCCCCTTTGACATTTCCCATAATCCTCGTGTTCCCTGCCTTCCAGTGAGCCCGAGCCACACCTACCGCACCGGCTGGATATCCGACGTCCATCTCGGCACCAAGGGCAGCAACGCCGGCGCCCTCCTCGATTTCCTCCGCGATTACGACTTCGAGACACTCTACATCGTCGGCGATCTCATCGACGTCTGGAAACTCCGGCGCGGCATCTATTGGCCGCAAGAGCACAGCGATGTCATCCAGAAGATCCTCCGCAAAGGCCGCAAAGGCACCCGCATCATCTACATCCCCGGCAATCACGACGAGTTCCTCGCCGACTTCATGGGCAATTTCGGCAGCATCACCATGAAGAAAAACGACATCCACCTCACCGCCGATGGCCGCCGCCTCTTCGTCATGCATGGCCACGAGCTCGATACCGTCGTCCAAAACATGCGCTGGCTCGCCTTCATCGGCGATGTCGGCTACGAGGTCCTCCTCAAGACCAACCGGCCCCTCAATTGGCTCCGCCGCCACATCGGCCTCGGCTACTGGTCCCTCAGCTCCTACGCGAAGCAGCGCATCAAGAACGCCGTCTCATTCGTCGGCAAGTTCGAGGAGGCCATCGTCCGCTACGCCACCGATTACAAGGTCAGCGGCGTCATCTGCGGCCATATCCATTGGCCCGTCATCCGCAAAATCGGCGCCATCGATTACTACAACTCCGGCGATTGGGTCGAAAGCTCGTCCGCACTCGTGGAGGATTTCGACGGAAATATCCTCTTGCTCCGCGACCTCTACCCCGGCCATCACCACAAGACCATCGGCCAGCGCGACGCCGAGGACCCCGAGCCCCCAGCGGAAGCGGAAGCCGAAGAACTCACCGCGAGTTGACCCTGGCTGGCGGGGAGGGCCCAGCCGCGGATTCCGCTCCTTCCACCCCCATTTCCCTCTTCCCCTTTGCGCCTTTGCGTGAGGTTCATCCCCTCGAATAAATCCAGCGCTTCGCCGAGGGATGGGACATTCTTTCGAGCCACCGTACTTCCCATCCTCCCTGTAAAAATTGGAAAGCGCCGGCTGCTATGAGCTGCCGGCGCTTTCGTGGGGGTTGCGGGATAAGTCCGAGCCCCGCCCGAGCGGCGATTTCGGTCGCCAACCTGGCCTATCGTGGGAAAAATGTTGCACCTCCGTGTGGATCGCGGCCCCGCTGAGTCTATCACTCAATCGGCCACAGCGCTTTGGCTTTCGCCACTCGGATCATCCTCCTGGATCACCCGGCACTTGGACCCGCTCACGCGTCAGTTGGCCCAGAATGCATAAATCTACTCCGCAACTCAACAACTTTTTATCGAAAACTTAAACCAATCGTCCCCAATTCGACATATTCCTTCCAACCCCCCCCTTTTTTCCGGACCTTTCGAGCCCTCTTGCCCACCCCCCGCCCGGGCGTTTTATTATCCCCCTTTATTTAAGAGGCTTTCCTCCCGCATCCAGTTTCAACCGGTGCGATCCCCCCCCCGTTTTCACCGAAACTTCGTAATACTTCACCCCTCCCTCCGTCACTTCCTTGATGTGGGAAATCGACCCCCCGGGATACACCGCCCCCACCGCCTTGCGGATCGCCTCCGGCGCGTCCGAGGGCGACATCCGGTACTCCTTCTGGATCAATGTCCCATCCTTCGCGATCACGACCGCCATCTTCTTCCCATCCTCCCGGTATTCCACCTCCGTCGCGTGCTGGCCTCCCTCGTAGGTCTCTTCCACCTCCTCGATTTTCGATGTCCCCATCTGCGCGTGCGCGGTCTTTTGCACCGCCGCCGGGAGAGCCGCCAGTTCGGCTTCGTCATCCGCCCGCGCCGCGCCGGCACTCAATGCCAGTGCCGCGAGCACCGCTGCCGCGGGAAGGATTGCGCCTCTTTTCATCCGGTCCATTATCAATACGGTCCGCGGATGTACCCCGCCACCTCTTTTTCATAAAACGACGCCAGCACCGCGTGCAAATCCTCCGGCAGCGCCGGCAGGTTCGAGACCGCCGCGTTCGCCCGCGCCTGCTCGGGCCGGCTGGCGCCAGGGATCATGACCGTGACCGCCGGATGATCCAGGATCCAGCGCTGCGCCATCTGCGCCATCGTGAACCCCTCCGGCACCCAGGCCCCCAGCGCCTCCGCCAGCTCCACCCCTTTCTCATACGGCAATCCCGCGAAGGTCTCCCCCACATTGAACGCCTGCCCGTCGCGGTTGTAATTGCGGTGGTCATTCTCGGGGAATTGCGTCCCCTTGCGCATCTTGCCCGTCAGCAGCCCGCTCGCCAGCGGCAGCCGCACGATCACCGCCACCTCCTTGCGCACGCACTCCCCCAGCACCCGCTCCGCCGGCTTCTGCCGGAAGATATTGAAGATGATCTGCAGCGATTGCAGCCCCTCCTGCGCCAGGCATATCTCCCCCTCCTCCATCGACTCCACGCTCGCCCCAAACCCGTGGATTTTCCCCTCCTCCTTCAACGCACGCAGCCAGCCGAAGATCTCTCCCCGCCGCAGCACCTCCGTCGGGACGCAGTGCAATTGCGTCAGGTCGAGCGTATCCAGCTCCAGCCGGCGCAGCGAGGCCTCGGTCGCCGCGCGCACCCCCGCTTCCGTATAATGATCCGGGTACAGTTCCCCCGTCCGCCCCAGCTTTGTCGCCACAAAGAAACCATCCTCCCGCTCCCGCAGGAATTGCCCTATCAGCCGCTCGCTCCGCCCATTCCCATACACATCCGCCGTATCCAGGAACGTAACCCCGGCATCCGCCGCCGCGTTCAGAATCTCCAGCGCCCCGGCGTCGCTCACCGCCCCCC
>Ga0182024_10005522_pt1 | contig 28352 bp, 24 predicted proteins | sample P32metaG_FD_120480 | JGI IMG/M metagenome (GOLD analysis project Ga0182024, IMG submission 120480) | Permafrost microbial communities from Stordalen Mire, Sweden - P3-2 metaG (Illumina Assembly) | ecosystem: Environmental > Terrestrial > Soil > Wetlands > Permafrost | place: Sweden: Stordalen...
CGCTCGAGATCGGGTTCGTAACGTCGGATTTCAGTATCCTGGACGTGGCCCAGAACTCCCACACTCTGAAGCCGCTCTTCTACAAATTGACCGGCGTTTGGGGGAACCACGAGGGCTCGATGCTCCTTTGGGTTCTGGTGCTCGCCGCCTATACTGTCTGCACCGCATTGGCGCAGCGCGGCGGCGCACGCCTGACCTCGGCCGCGCTCGGCGTCGAAGGTCTCCTCGCGTCGGCGTTTCTCCTCTCCATCCTGCTCGCCTCCGACCCGTTTCTGCGGCTCGATCCTCCTCCGATAGAAGGTGCCGGCCTCAATCCGCTACTTCAGGATCCGGGCCTCTCGTTTCATCCGCCGATGCTCTACCTGGGCTATGTCGGGCTCTCCGCCACCTTCGCCTATGCGGGTGCCGCCTTATTGACGGGCGAAGCGGACGCGCGATGGGCGCGGGCTGCGCGGCCTTTCCTGCTCGTCTCTTGGTGCGCGCTGACGCTCGGCATCACGCTGGGCAGCTGGTGGGCCTACTACGTACTTGGCTGGGGTGGATTCTGGTTCTGGGATCCGGTGGAGAACGCGTCGCTCATGCCCTGGCTCGTTGCGACGGCGCTGTTGCATTCTTCGCTCGCCACAGAGCGCACGGGTGCCTTCCGCAGCTGGACGCTTCTGCTGTCGATCGGGGCATTCTCTCTAAGCCTCATCGGTACGTTTTTGGTTCGCTCGGGCGTGCTCACCTCGGTGCATGCGTTCGCGAACGATCCCGCGCGCGGCAAGTTCATCCTTTGCATATTGTTCGTTGCGATCGGGGGCGCGCTCGGGCTGTTTGCGTGGCGCGCGCCGAGACTGGACAGCGGCAGCGCCTTTGAGCCGGTCAGCCGCGAATCAGCCCTCCTCCTCAACAATGTCCTGCTGAGCGCCGCGGCGGCGACAGTGTTTCTGGGGACCCTGTATCCCCTTTTTCTCGAAGCCCTTACGGGAACGCGAATATCGGTCGGTCCCCCCTATTTCGCACTGACGTTCGTGCCGCTCTTTGTGTTGCTGCTCATTCTTGTTCCCTTCGGTCCGCGGCTCGCCTGGCGAAGCGGCAATCTTGCTTCGGCGATGCGCGCGCTGGCGCCGGGACTGGGTGCGGCAGGAGTCGCGGGCGCGCTCGCGCTGGCCCTCACAGCACCGCGGTCGATTGCTGCGACCGGTGCCGTCGCGCTGGCCGCCTGGGTCATCGCGGCCAGCGCCCTGGACCTGCGCAAAAAAGCGGCTGCGCACGCCCTCTCGGTGCGATCATTTGCTTCGATTGCCGCCCATGCCGGTCTGGGCCTGACGCTTCTCGGAATCGCCGGCACGACGTTGTGGAAAAGTTCTGCACTGGAAGTTCTGGCACCCGGACAAGCCCTCCGTCTCGCCGGTTACACACTCCAATTCGATGGTGTGGCTTCGGTCGCCGGCCCGAATTACCGCGCGGCCCGGGCACTCATCGAGGTCAGCCGCGATGGAGAGAGGATTGGGACGCTCGCTCCCGAACAGCGTTCGTATCCGGTCGAAGGCCAATCTGTCGGCAAGAGCGCAATCCGCACGACCGGCCTCGCGGACTTGTACGTTGCTCTCGGCGACGCCCGGGGCGGGGGCAGCTACGTCATCCGTGCTTATGTAAACCCGTTCGCGCCCTTCATATGGTTTGGGGGCGCCGCGATGGCGCTCGGAGGCCTTGCCAGCCTGCTCGGCCGCGTCCGGATTGGGGCGCGAAACAGGGCGCTGGTTCCCGCCGAATGATAAGGCTTGACGCGCTCTTTTTCGCTGCGGGCATGCTGCTCGCGCCTCAGGCGACAACGGCCCCTGGCCCGGAAAAACTCTCCAATCCCAGGCTGGAGGCGCGCGCGGTCGCCCTGCAGAAGGAACTTCGCTGCGTGGTGTGCCAAGGGGAATCCCTCGACGAATCCGCTGCACCTCTCGCGGCGGACTTACGTCGACTCATCCGGGCCATGATTGAAAAGGGCCAATCCGATACACAGATAGAACGCTACCTTGTTGCGCGTTATGGCGTTTTCGTATTAATGAGGCCACCGCTTGACCCCGAGACCTATCTTCTCTGGTTCGGACCGCTGATCGCTTTGACCATCGGCGGTGCGACGGCTGCGGCAGCTGTCATTCGCGCGCGCAGGAACGTAGGGGCCGAAGTGCCCAGATAAAATTCGCCGTGCCGCCCTCACGCCCTTGCAACCGGGCTGAGAGCAGACAGATGTCAGACCTTTAATGGTCGAGACAGAAACACGTAACCCGGGAGGCGTAAGCCTTGGGGCTGCTGCGAAGGCAGCGGCACAGAGCCCGCCCCATTGAGAAGGAGAACATGATGAAGGGTCTGGAACGGCTGGAATCCCAATTGCCGAATTTGCGGCTCAGGCTTCTGGCGGCCTGCTCGGCCGGAGCGCTCGCGCTACTCGGTTTGGGCGGGTTTGCACTGGCGCCCGCGGGTACCTCGCCGCGTCCCGTTGCCGCGAATTCGCCCGCCCACCCCGGGGCGACCAGATCATCGCCCCCGCGCATGCTCGAGAACGGCGCCCCGTTCAGCTTCGCAGACCTTGTCGAGCGCGTGAGCCCGGCGGTGGTCACCGTGACCGTCGAACAGCAGATGAAGCCTGCCCAGGCCTTCAACCCGGAGGATCTGCCGGAGCCGTTCCGCGATTTCTTCAATCAATTCGGCGATGGCGGGCGGCAGTTCTCGACGCCGCACAAGGCGGTGGCGATGGGATCCGGTTTCATTATCGACCGATCCGGCTACATCGTAACCAACAATCACGTGGTCGAAGACGGCCGCAAAATCACGGTGAAACTGCCGGACGGGCGCGAATTCACGGCCAAGCTTCTCGGCTCCGATGCGGCCACCGACATCGCGCTTCTCAAGATCAAGAACGACAAGCCGCTGCCCTCCGTCGAATTCGGCGACGATCATACGGTGCGGGTCGGAGACTGGGTCATCGCGGTCGGCAATCCGTTCGGGCTCAGCAACACCGTAACCGCCGGCATCATTTCCTCGATCGGGCGCGACGTGGGCAACGGACCGTACACGGATTATTTGCAGATCGACGCGCCAATCAACCGTGGCAACTCCGGAGGTCCCACTTTCGATCTCGAGGGCAAGGTCATCGGAATGAATTCGATGATCTATTCGCCCTCCGGCGGAAGCGTCGGCATCGGCTTTGCGATTCCCTCGTCGATTATTCACGACGTCGTCGGACAGCTCGAATCCCATGGCCATGTGTCCCGCGGCTATCTGGGCGTGCAAATTCAGAACATGACCCCGGAAATTGCGCAGTCGCTGGGCTCCCGGGATGAGAAGGGTGCAATTGTCGCCTCCGTGGTGGGCGGCGGTCCGGCCGCCAAGGCGGGATTCGTGCCGGGCGATGTGGTGCTCGCGATCAACGGCAAGTCGGTCGAAGATGCGCGCGATCTTACGCGGCGGGTTGCCTCGTTGCCGGCCGGAATGAAGGCGAGCTACAGCATCGTGCGCGGAACGACGCCTAAGACCGTTACCGCGACCATTGGAACGCGAAAGGAAGAGCAGCTGGCTTCCAATGCGGGACCCCAGCAGAACAGCAGTGCCGCGGCGAGCACAGGAGAGGCGATGGGTCTCGGACTCGCCGCCGTAACTCCGCAGGTTCGCCACAACTACAATCTGGACGATCACGTGAGCGGCGTGCTCGTTACCCGCGTCGACCCCGAGAGCGATGCGGCGGACAAGGGCATTCAGCCCGGCGACGTGGTGGTGTCGGTAGGCAACAAATCGGTGCATACTCCCCAGGAGATCAAAGCACAGATCGCCGGTGCGCAGGCCAGCGGACGCAAGAGCGTGCTCATACTCGTGGATGGCAACAACGGACAGCGCTTCGTGGCGCTGAAGATCGCATAGACCGGTACTTTCCGTGTTCCGGACGCCGCAGGCCTCGGCCGGCGGCGTCCGGCCCCCGCGCCGGCGGCGGCGGCCCCATCCCCCCCGTTGCCGCTGTCGGCGCGGACCCTGGCCTCTCAAACCGGTTTGTCCTGAAAAAGCGACAGGAGCTCGAACATGCGTATGCTCGTCATCGAAGATGACCTCGAAGCCCAGCGCTATCTCGTCAACGGTCTCAAGGAGGCCGGGCACGTGGTGGACGACGCCTCGGACGGCGACGTGGGCCTGACCCTGGCGCTATCGCGGACCTACGACATGGCCATTGTCGACCGCATGCTGCCCGGCATCGACGGCCTTAAGCTCGTGGCGGAAATCCGCGAACATGGGAATACCATGCCCGTGCTTTTCCTCAGCGCCCTCTCCGAAGTCGACGATCGGGTCAAGGGTCTCAAGGCGGGGGGCGACGATTACCTCACCAAACCCTACGCGTTCGTGGAGCTTCTCGCCCGCATCGACGCACTGATGCGCCGGCGCCATCCGGCTTCGGTCAAGACGCAGTTGCACGTCGGCGATCTTGAACTCGACCTTCTCACCCGCACGGCCGAACGCAACGGCTCGGCCATCGATCTGCAACCGCGCGAGTTCCGGCTGCTGGAATATCTCATGCGGCATGCCGGGCAGGTCGTCACGCGCACCATGCTGCTCGAGAGCGTCTGGGAGTATCATTTCGATCCGCAGACCAATGTGATCGATGTGCACATCTCCCGTCTGCGCGCCAAGATCGACAAGGGGTTCGACACGCCGCTGCTGCATACCGTCCGCGGCGCGGGTTACATGATCCGTGCGCGCGCCTAGAATTCTCCGCACGCTCGCGTTTCGCATCGTCGCCGTCTATCTTGCCGTCTTTGCCGTCTCCGCCGCCATCATCGTCGGCTTCATCTACTGGAACACCGCGCGCGCATTGAACGCGCAGACCGATCAGGTCGTTGAAGCGGACATCACCGGCCTCTCGGAACGTTATCAGCGCCTGGGCCTTTTTGGCTTGAACGATGCGATTCTCAACCGGACTTCGCATGGCGGCGCCTCTCTTTATCTCCTTGCGGATTCCTCCGACGGGCGACTGATCGTGGGCAATCTCGACGCATGGCCCACTCTCGCGGGAGAGGGTGGCAACCTCGTCGAATTCGATTACGAACGGCGGGTGGGCAACCGCCTCGAGCAGCGCCGGGCACGCGGACGCCGGTTCACGCTCACTGGCGGGTTCGAACTTCTGGTCGCGCGCGACGTCGCCGAACGTCACGAGACCGAGCGACTGTTCACCACCACACTGCCGTGGTCCCTGCTTCTGATGGTGCTGCTGGGTCTCCTGGGCGGCGGCCTGATCAGCCGGAACTTTCTCGCGCGGCTCGATCTGATCAACCGCACGAGCCGGGAAATCATGGCGGGCGATCTGTCGCGGCGCCTGCCGCTCGGACACGCGGGTGACGAATTCGACACGCTTGCCCTCAATCTCAACCGCATGCTGGAGCGCACGGAACGACTGATGCGAGGGATGCGCGAAGTCACCGATTCGATTGCGCACGATCTGCGTACTCCGCTCAATCGTCTGCGCAACCGGCTCGAAGGCGCACTCAGTTCTCTCGATCATCGCGGTTTCGCGGGCGCAGAGATCGAAGAAGCGGTCGCAGAAACCGACCGGCTGATCGCGACATTCAATGCCCTGCTTCTGATCGCGGAGGCCGAAGCAGGCATCGCGCGGGAAGCCATGGCCCCGGTCGATCTGCGCAGCATCGTGGAAGGCATGAATGAATTCTACGCGCCGCTCGCGGATGAAAAAGAGATTTCGTTGACAGTCGCGCCCTGCGGCTGGGCCGTGGTCGAGGGCAACCAGAGCCTGATCAGCCAGGCGCTCGCGAATCTGCTCGACAATGCGATCAAGTACACTCCTGCGGGAGGACGCGTGAGGATTTCCGTGGAAGACACGCCAGCCGGCATTGCGCTTCGCGTCGCCGATACGGGTCCAGGCATCGCGCCGGAGGACCGCGCTCGCGTGATCGAACGATTCGTCCGGCTGGAGGCCAGCAGGAATTCGCCGGGCACGGGCCTCGGTCTCAGTCTCGTCGCCGCGGTCGCCCGGCTGCACGATGCCAAGCTCGAACTGGCCGACAATGGGCCCGGATTGAGGGCGACGCTTCTGTTCGCGGGTGGAAGCAACCGGCCATCATCCACGAAACAGGTCCTTGCAAAGAGAATGGCCGTGCGGGGCTGAATTCGGCTATAAGCAGGGAATCGCCGCCGGAAGCCGAAGGGACAGGACGATGAGCAAAGCCGATTTCATCGAAACTGTGGCCAAGAAGGGAAATGTGACGAAAGCGGAAGCGAAGCGCTATGTGGAACTTGTCTTCGAATCCATTGGAGCGGGCCTCAAATCCGCGAGAAGCGGTGGCAAGTATCAGATAGGAACGTTTGGCACCTTTCACATTTCCAGACGCGCAGCGCGCATGGGCCGCAATCCCAAGACCGGCGAAGCGATCAAGATCAAGGCTTCGAGGCGTCTCCGCTTCAAGCCCGCCGCGCAACTGAAGGAAGCCGCCGGCTGCTGACCGGCCTGTGACCTCTATGCGAAAAAGCCCGCTCGTCCAGGCGGGTTTTTTGTTAGGTGATCTTCAGTCCGGATTGACGCGGATCGCAAATCGCCATGTTTGATTCCCGCAAACAGAAAACGCTCGGTGGCCGCCGTCGGTCTGGATTTCGGGCGATCCGAAAGAGAGTCGGAGGGGAGGGTGCGAGAGTGACCGCATGAGCCCCGATGCATTTGAAAAGCGCGCCGGTATCGTTGCCCGTCCTTTCGATCCGGCGCGCGCGCAAAGAACGTTCGAGGCGTTGGGCGACGCGGTTGTTGAAATGCCTGACGCCGCGCGCGAGGCCTTTGCAAGTGCCTTCGGCAACAGTCCTTTCCTGTGCCGCCTGGCACTTCGCGAACACGCCATTTTGCGTCGGTTGTGGGAGGAAGGACCGCAAGTGCTGTTCGAGAGTGCCGCGCTGGACGCGGGGCTGGTGCACGACGCGGCAGACGAGGCGGCTGCGATGGCGATCCTGCGCCGCGCCAAGCGGCAAGCCGCGCTCGCCGTGGCACTTGCCGACATCGGAGGCCTGTGGAGTTTGGACGCCGTCATGTGCCGGCTCACGCGCTTCGCCGACGCAAGCGTCGGCGGCGCGTTGCGATTCCTGTTGCGCGAGGCGGCACGCGCCGCTGGCCTCCCCGAGCATGACCCGGCGCGTCTTGAAGCCGGAACCGGCATCGTCGTCCTGGCGATGGGGAAGGCCGGCGCCTTCGAACTGAACTACTCGAGCGACATCGATCTCGTCGCATTCTACGACCCCGCGCGCTTTCCGTTCCGCAAGAAGGACGACGCCCGCGCCGCCGCGGTCGATCTGACCCGCAAACTCGTCAGGCTCCTCGGTGAGACGACCGCGGACGGTTATGTCTTCCGCGTCGATCTGCGGCTGAGGCCCGACGCGGGCACGACCCAGATCGCCATCTCGACCGAAGCCGCCGAACGCTACTACGAGGAGATGGGCCAGAATTGGGAACGCGCGGCTTTCATCAAGGCGCGCGCCTGCGCAGGCGACGGCGTGGCCGCGACCGCGTTTCTCAAACAGATCGAGCCGTTCGTGTGGCGCCGCAATCTGGACTATGCGGCCATCGCGGACATTCACTCGATCAAACGGCAGATTCACGCGCACGGGGGACACGGACCGATCGCGCTGGCCGGCCATAACATCAAGCTTGGGCGGGGCGGCATCCGCGAAATCGAGTTCTTTGCCCAGACGCAGCAATTGATCCTCGGCGGGCGCAATCCTTCGCTCAGGATGCGCCGCACGCTGGACGCGATCGAGGCGCTGCGCGCGCGCGGGCTGGTGTCGGACGGCGCCAGTGCCGATCTCGCGGAATCCTATGACTTCCTGCGCAGGCTGGAGCACCGGCTGCAGATGGTTGAAGACGAGCAGACGCACACTCTGCCGAAATCCCAACAGGCGTTGGCCCACATCGCATGCTTTTCGGGCTTTGCGGACCTGGACTCCTTCGGCAAGGCAGTGATCGCGCGGCTCGAATGCGTCCAGAGCCACTATGCGCAGCTCTTCGAGAGGGCGCCCCCACTTGGCAGCGCTGGCGGCAGCCTTGTCTTCACGGGCGTAGAGGATGATCCCGAAACCATCGCGACATTGCGAGGAATGGGTTTTCGCGATCCATCCCACGCGGCGAACGCCATCCGCGGCTGGCATCATGGCCGCATCCGCGCAACGCGCAGCTCACGCGCGCGCGAGCTTCTCACCCGACTCGTGCCTGTGCTCCTCGATGCGCTCGCCGCCACCGCCGATCCCGACGCGGCGTTTGCGCAATTCGACCGGTTCGTGTCGCGCCTGCCCGCCGGCGTTCAGCTGTTCTCGCTGTTCGTTGCCAATCCCCCGCTGCTGAAGCTGGTGGCGTCCGTCATGGGTTCGGCGCCGAGACTCGCCGATCATCTTTCCCGCTCGCCTGCGATGTTCGATGCGGTCCTCGATCGCGCCTTCCTCGAGGGGCTGCCCTCGCGCGAAGCTCTCGCAGTCGAACTGAAACCGCAGCTTGCAGCCGCGCCCGATCACGAATCTGCGTTAAACGCTGCGCGTCGCTTCGCCAGGGAGCAGATGTTCCGTGTCGGCGCCCAGCTCATCGACGGCAGTGCCAGGCCGGAAAACGCGGGCGCCGCTTACGCGAACATCGCCGAATGCGTTATCGAAGGCCTCCTGCGCAGAGTGGAGGACGACCTTGCCGCGGCTGCTGGCATTGTCGAGAGCGGAACGTTTTGCGTGGTCGCTCTGGGCAAACTCGGCGGCCGGGAGATGACGGCGGCGTCCGATCTCGATCTCATTTTCATCTATGACTCGCCGCCGGGCCTCGAACAATCAAACGGCGCTCGCCCTTTGCCGGTCATCGTCTACTACGCACGACTTGCGCAAAGGTTGATCGGGGCGCTGACCGTGCCGACCGCCGAAGGCGGCCTTTACGAAGTGGACATGCGACTGCGGCCGACTGGCAACAAGGGCCCCGCCGCGGTGAGCCTTGAATCGTTCACCCGTTATCACGCCGGCGAAGCATGGACGTGGGAGCGTCTTGCGCTGACGCGGGCGCGCGTCATTGCCGGTCCGGTCGCATTGCGGACCGGGATCGAGGACGCGATCAGGACGACGCTGACGAAGCGAACCGATCCGGCGAAGCTTGCACGAGAGACGCGCGACATGCGCGACATGGTCGCGGCGCAATCCCCCGGCAGGGATCGATGGGACCTGAAATTTGCGCGCGGCGGGCTGGTGGACATCGAGTTCGTTGCGCAATTCTTGCAGCTTCGCCATGCCCACGACCTTCCGGACGCGTACGATGCGAACACGATTGCGGCGCTCGAACGGATCGGGGGCGCGGGGCTGTTCGGCGCGGACGACGCGCAGACGCTGATCGGAGCCGCCCGGCTTCAACTGGCGCTGCTGCAGATTCTCCGCATTGCCGTCGAGGGCAATTTCGACCCCGGAGCGGCGACCGCTGGAATGAGGCTGCTCCTGACTCGAGCCGGGGAGGTTGGGGATTTTGTCGCGCTGGAAAGCCGCGTTGCCCTTGCACAGGCCGAGGCGCGCACCGTCTTCGATAGGGTTCTTCCGGCGTGACATCCTGCGGATCGCTCACGCACGATTGCGGCGGGCGACAAACGACCGCAAAATCGCCGCACCGGGGGATGCGCCATGGATGTGCCCAAATCATTGAGAAACGGATCCGGGGACGACGCGCTCGTTCTCCTCCACGGCATCGGCGGGCGCGCAGAGGTCTGGCAGCCGCAGCTTGACGCTTTTGCCACGCGCTTCTGCGTCGTTGCGTGGAACATGCCTGGCTATGGCGGCTCGACGCCGCTGCCCGAGATGAATTTTCCGGCGCTCGCCGATGCGCTCGAAGCGCTCCTCGACACGATTGCGGCGGATCGCGTCCATCTCGTCGGCCATTCGATGGGCGGCATGGTGGCGCAGGAATTCCTCCGCCACCGCGCCCGCAGAGTAACAAGCCTGTGTCTCTATGCCACGAGCCCCGGGCTCGCACAGCCGGAATCCCCGCAAGCGGCCGCGGCGGCCAAAGCGCGGGCGCGCGAATTCATGACCCGCAGGATCGGGCCGCTCGATGCCGGCAGAACGATGCGCGATATGGCCGAAAGCCTGCTCGATCAGCTTTTGTCGCCTCGCGCGCCGGAATCCGCGCGCGCCTCCGCGATCGAATCGGTCGCGTCGGTTCCCCCTGACGTCTATCGCCAGGCGATGCGTTGCATCCTGTCGTTCGACGGTACGGGGATCGTCCCGACCATCGCCTGCCCCACGCTCGTCATCGCGGGCGGCGAGGACCGCACGATTCCGCCCTCGGTAGTGGAGGCGATGGCTGAGCAGATACCGGGCGCGCGCTTCGAATGTATTCAAGGCGTCGGCCACCTCGCCAATCTGGAAGATCCGCCCTCCTTCAATCGCGTGCTGTCGGATTTTCTGGCGACTGTGTGATTTTTAGGCAGTATCACCTCCTGTTTCTTCTCGGCGATTCTATCTTGGCGTCCTGGCGCGTTGGCGGTTAACAACGATTCAATCCGGATCGTCCGCGCGTCCCAAGTCAGCGTCGATTCCCCTATGCGATTTGTGAGGCGCTTCAGGGGTGGAAATTCACTTTTAAAGGCTGGCGGTAACGTTGCACCGATCGACCAACACAAATAGTTGCGGACGCGAAATGGAAATAGCTCCGCAAATTGAGAGCGGTTACTTAGGTTGGAAGTGATTTAGAGAACTCGAACTATTGCTTGTTCAATCTGAGACGCAAGCATTCCAAAAAGTGTCACGTGCGCATGCGCGATCTAGTACCGGGATTCGTCGGTTCGTGCAGGGGTACGCTCTGCTAACCGATTCTAGGGATTCGCGAATTCCGGATGGGCACGAGTCACTCGCGGCTCAAAGTGGGTACTAGTTTGTCCAGTGTTTTGAATTTCAAACGAGCATTGTCCGGCAACAACAAAGTAGGTCACCGCAGATCGCCGGTTATTGGAAACGCCAGGCTTCGGCACGCATCGCGACAAGCATAACGCGGGAAACTCCCGAGCGGAACACTGATATTCTCGTCGATAACGTGGATTCCATTTGCCGGACAATTCTTGTTAGTCGAACAATAAATATAATCTCCAACGTCGGAGTCGACTGCAACAAGTCCGCTGTCACTTATGCCCAAGGGGCTAACATAGGCGGTTGAACCGGGGACCTTGATTGTTGTGAACTTACCCGTTTCTGCGTTCAGTAGAAACCCACTTATAATTCCGGACTTGTCGACCCATTGTCCCGCTATGATATCTTTATCGTTTATTCCATAAACATATGTTGCAACCTCTTTCTTGCTCGGAAAAGCAATTTCCGTTGCTGTCCCCCCGCTGACAAAAAACCCCTGCACATTACCATTCTTGTCCCGGAAAAACCCCACTACGTCGCCCGCATTGTTGATACCCCGCCCGTTGGCGAGACCCTGAGTGCTGATCGACACATTTACGTCTTGAACGTATTTTAAGGATTTTCCTTCATACGCATTCTGGGTACCCGTGCCGGAGTCGCAGTAGTTTCCCGCGAAAACGTTTTTCTTGTTGTTGATGCCCTGTACGATTCCGTTCAACGGCGTACCGTTATCCGTAATTGTTCCGATTTTCCCATCGGGATAAATCTCGAATTCACCATCGCCACAGTTCGTACCCTGCGAATAGTTGAAAATGCCGGTCATATAACCAGAGTCATTGATACCGCGTAGCATCGTTCCGCCGGTCATATAGTCAACCGTGGTATAGTCGGTGCCGGAGAGAGGACCATAAAAGCCGTGGACCACACCGCTCGAGTCAGCATAGGCTCCAACGATTATGTCGCTGTCGTTTACACCTGTAACATACGCTGGATATCCAGATACGGGAGGAACAGGGATCAGTGTTCCAGAGTGAGCCGGGCACGACCCTGCGATCACCAGGCACGCGATCAGTAAACCCGAAAAAATTCGCATGACCATTTCCCCCGCAATGTACGCTGCTTGGCCAAGACTAGTTGTCTTCTCGCAACGCGGTCAATACTTAATTCAACCTGACTGGCCGACGTTGCTTCTTGCGGCGAGGTTGCGGAAATCGGTTTCGTCCATGCCTTCGTTGTCGGGATTCGGCACGCAGAACATGCGGAACGCCACCAGCGAGAAGGTGTCGCGGATGCCGGGTACGGCGTGCAGCTTGAAATTCACGAATTCGCCGAAGCTCTGATCGTTCCCGAGATGGAATTTGGCCAGCAGGTCGTAGGCGCCCGTGACGGAATAGATTTCCGCGGTCTCTTCCACGGTGTCGATCAGCAATTCGGCGACCCGGTAGGTCTGACCGAGCTCGCATTTTATCTGCACGAAAAGCGGCTTCATGGATGGGTCTCCGGGATCGGTCGCGCCGCACGAAACCAATGGCGCGGCGCGGGGTCAAGCGCGTGCCTTTACGCAAGCCGGATTTGGACCTTAGATGATGAAAACGGCAAGGAGCGCGATTCCCGGTGAGAGCGGTTTGCGTGGGCGGCGGGCCCGCCGGCCTCTATTTCGCGATCGCGCTCAAGCGGCTCGACCGGCGCCATGACGTCCTTGTCGTTGAACGCAACCGGCCAGACGACACCTTCGGATGGGGCGTCGTCTTCTCCGACCAGACGATGGAATCGCTTCGCGCGGCGGATCCAGAGAGCGCCGATCGCATCGGCGACGCCTTTGCGCATTGGGACGATATCGAGGTCCATTTCCGCGGCCAGGTCATCAGGTCGGGCGGGCACGGCTTCATCGGCATCGGCCGCAAGCGGCTTCTCAACATCCTGCAGGAGCGCTGCTCCGAAATCGGCGTCGCGCTGCGATTCGAGAACGAGGCCGATGCCGCCGCTTTGCCGGACGCCGACCTGATCGTCGCGAGCGACGGCATCAACAGCGGAATTCGCGCGGCGCATGCCGATATCTTTCGGCCTGCCATCCAGCGGCGGCCCAACAAATTCATCTGGCTGGGCACCGGCAAACCCTTCGACGCTTTCACCTTCGCCTTCGAGGAGACCGGGCACGGCTGGATCTGGGCGCATGCCTATCGCTTCGAAGCCGGGACTTCGACCTTCATCGTCGAATGCAGCGAGGCGACATGGCGCGGGCTGGGGTTCGAGAATGCGAGCACGGAGGAAACCCTTGCGATCTGCGAGCGCCTCTTCGCGCGTCATCTCGGCGGCAGGCCTCTGATGAGCAACGCGCGGCACCTGCGCGGCTCGGCGTGGCTGAACTTCCCGGTGCTGCACTGCGAGCGCTGGCATAGCGGCAACATCGTGCTGATAGGCGATGCCGCGCATTCGGCGCATTTCTCGGTGGGTTCCGGAACGAAGCTCGCGTTCGAGGACGCCATCGCGCTGGCTTCCGCGGTTCACGCCAGCGGTGTGACGCCGCCTGCGCTCGAGGCGTTCCAGGCGGAACGCCAGCTCGAAGTGATCAAACTGCAGAACGCTGCGCGCAACTCCACCGAATGGTTCGAGCATGTACCGCGCTATGCCGCGCTCGAACCGGCGCAATTCGCCTATTCGCTTCTCACCCGCAGCCAGAGGATCAGCCACGAGAATCTGCGCCTGCGCGACCCGGCGTGGCTGGAGGGACTCGAGACGTGGTTCGTCCGGCGCGCGGGCGTCGAGACAAGCGAGCCGCGGCCGCCCATGTTCGCGCCGCTCCGGCTGCGCGAACTGACGCTCGCAAACCGCGTGGTCGTCTCTCCCATGTCGATGTACTCGGCGACGGATGGCCTGCCGGACGATTTTCATCTCGTGCATTATGGCGCGCGCGCGCAGGGCGGCGCCGCGCTGCTGGTGACGGAAATGACGGACGTGTCCGCCGATGCGCGCATCACGCCGGGATGCGCGGGGATGTACACCGACGCGCACGAGCGGGCGTGGACGCGCATCGTGAACTTCGTGCATGCGCATACGCATGCGAAAATTTCCCTGCAGCTTGGCCATGCCGGGCCGAAAGGCTCGACGAAAGTGCCGTGGGAGGGCGAGGACGAGCCGCTCGATGCGGACAATTGGCCGCTCCTCGCTCCGTCGCCGCTGCCCTGGTCGCCCCGCAACCAGATACCGCGCGAAATGGACGAAGCCGACATGGCGCGTGCGATCGCCGATTTTGTACGGGCCGTGGAACGCGCGCTTGCCTGCGGCTTCGACATGATCGAGCTTCACGCCGCGCATGGGTATCTGCTCTCTGCATTTCTCACGCCGGCGATGAACAAGCGCGGGGACGGCTTCGGCGGCACGATCGAGAACCGGCTGCGCTTTCCACTGGCAGTCTTTGCGGCGATGCGGCGCGCGTGGCCGGAGGAACGGCCGATGTCGGTGCGGATCTCCGCGACCGACTGGCTCGCGGAGGCCGGCAACAGCGAGGCCGAAGCGCTCGTCATCGCGCGCGCCTTTGCGGAGGCCGGCGCCGACATCGTCGATGTTTCGGCCGGACAGACATCTCTCGACGCGCGCCCGCTCTATGGACGCATGTTTCAGACGCCGCTCTCCGATCTGATCCGAAACGAGGCCGGCGTGGCGACCATGGCGGTCGGCAACATTTACGAGATCGATCACGTGAACAGCATTCTCGCCGCGGGCCGCGCCGATCTCTGCTGCCTGGCGCGGCCGCATTTGACCGATCCCTACTGGACGCTTCGCGCCGCCGCGCAGCAGGGTTACGGCAATGTTTCCTGGCCCAAGCCCTACTGGGCGGGCCGCGACCAGCTCGTGCGGAATCTCAATCGTGCCCGCTGACCTTTCTCTTTCCGGCCGTCACGCGGTCGTCACCGGCGCTTCGCGCGGGATCGGCGCAGCCATCGCGGCACGGCTGGCGGAGATGGGGGCGCTCACGACGTTGATCGGCCGCGATGCAGAAGCGCTCCGGCGGGAAGCCAGCCGCAACAAGGAGGCGCGCGTTGCCCTGTGCGACGTGACCGATCCGGCGCAAGTGGAGATGGTCTTTGCCGAAGCCTGCGCACGCGCACCGGTCGCGATTTTGATCAACAACGCCGGTGCGGTGGAGAGCGCTCCATTTCTCAAGACGACGGATGCCATGCTGGAGCGTTTGCTCGACGTCAATCTCCTTTCCGCGTTCCGCTGCGCGCGTGCCGCGCTGCCACCCATGATCGCGGTCGGCTGGGGCCGCATCGTGAATATCGCCAGTATCGCAGGATTGCGCGGCTATCCGTATGTCACGGCCTATGTCGCCGCGAAACATGCGCTGGTGGGGCTTACCCGCGCGCTGGCGATGGAAACGGCGCGGCAGGGCATCACCGTGAACGCCGTCTGCCCGGGATACACGGACACCGAGCTTGTACACAACGCAGTCGCTACGATTGTTTCCAGGACGGGCCGCAGCGAGGCGGACGCTTTGGGCGAGCTGATCCGCAACAATCCGCAGGGGCGCCTGATCCAGCCCGAAGAAGTGGCCGAAACGGTCGCCTGGCTCTGTAGTCCCGGCGCCGGATCGATCACCGGTCAGGCGATCGCGGTTGCCGGCGGCGAAATCATGTGAACGGTGCGAGAGAACCCATGCTGGATGAAAGCTTTTCGCCCGAACATTTCCGCTGGTCGCTCGAAGACAGGGTGGCGACGGTCACGCTTGCCCGCCCCGAGCGAAAGAATCCGCTGACATTCGAATCCTATGCGGAGCTGCGCGACACTTTTCGCGCGCTCGTCGATTCCCCCGCCGTGAAAGCAGTCGTGATGATTGGCGCCGGCGGCAATTTCTGCTCGGGCGGTGACGTGCATGACATCATCGGCCCGCTCACGAAAATGGATGTGACGGGGCTTCTGAAGTTCACGCGCATGACCGGAGATCTCGTCAAGGCGATGCGTGCCTGTCCGCAGCCGATCGTTGCAGCGATCGACGGCACCTGCGCCGGTGCAGGCGCGATTCTTGCGATGGCGTCCGATATGCGGTTGGCAACACCGCGAGCGAAGACGGCTTTTCTCTTCGTGCGTGTCGGGCTTGCAGGATGCGACATGGGCGCGTGTGCGATCCTGCCTCGCCTGATCGGTCATGGCCGTGCGTCGGAACTGCTCTATACCGGCCGGGTCATGACGGCCGAAGAGGGCGAGCGCTGGGGCTTCTTCAATCGCCTGGCAGCGGAAGCCGAACTTCTTCCCGAGGCGCTGCGTCTGGCGGGCGATCTCGCACGGGGACCAGTTTTCGCGCATGCGATGACCAAGGCGATGCTGCATCGCGAGTGGGACATGAGCATCGACGACGCGCTGGAAGCCGAAGCGCAGGCGCAGGCCCTCTGCATGCAAACGGAAGATTTCCGCCGCGCCTATCGCGCCTTCATCGAGAAGAAGACGCCGGCATTCGAAGGCAATTAGATATATGCACGCGGTGTCGCGGAGTCGCGGAGCGCAACAAAAAATTTGTCATCCCGGCCGCGCGCGTTCCGCGCGAGCCGGGACCCAGATTAGCGCGCGTCCGCGCGCGCAAAGAGTCAATAGCCCGCAGACGCGGACTTACTGGGTTAACGCTTTCGCGGGAATGACAATTATTTTGTTAGTTTTCCGCGTCTCCGCGCCTCCGCGTGGAATTTGGCAGGACTCCACATAGATGCAAACGGCGCATCTCGACCGCTTCGTTCTCGACCGGCTGCCGCCTCCGGAGCAGTTGCCGGAATTCCGCTTCGACCGGCCGGAATTTCACTATCCCGAGAGTATCAATGCCGGCGCGGAATTGATCGATCGCGCGATCGGCGCCGGGTGGGGCACGCGCACCGCCGCGATCTTCCCGGGCGGTGCGTGGACCTACGACGAGCTGGCACGCGCCGCCAACCGCGCCGCTGCCGTTCTGACGAAGGATTTCGCGATCCGGCCCGGCGCACGCGTGCTGCTGCGCGGGGCGAACGGCCCAATGCTGTCGGCGCTCTGGCTCGCGGTGCTGAAAGCCGGCGCGATCGTCGTGGTCACGATGCCGCTGCTGCGCGCGCGCGAACTCGCATTCGTCCTCGAAAAGGCGCGCACCGATCTGTCGTTGTGTGAAGACATGCTGCTCGACGAACTCGCTTCTGCGGTGGACGAAACGGGGCAGGGGCGGCTCGCGAGCTTTTCGCGCGACGGACTCTCCAGCTGTACCGAGCTCGAGCGGCGCATGCGGGACAAACCCGACCATTTCGAAGCCGTTGGGACGTTGGCGAGCGATCCGGCTTTGCTGGCCTTTACATCGGGTACCACCGGCAAACCGAAAGCGACGGTACATTTCCATCGCGACGTGCTGGCCATCGCGGACGCCTTTCCCCGCTCGATTCTCGAAACACGGACCGACGATCTGTTTCTTTGCAGCGCGCCGATGGCTTTCACTTTCGGGCTGGGTGGCCACCTCGTCTTTCCGCTGCGTTACGGCGCCGCGTCGGTGCTTCTGCCTTCCTGTTCTCCCGAGCAGTTGCTCGAAGCGATCGCCCAGTATCGTCCGACGGTGGTGATGACGGCGCCGACGGCTTATCGCGCGATGACGGAATACGCGTCGCGGCACGATCTCCACCATGTCCGGCATTTCGTTTCGGCAGGCGAGCATCTGCCGGTTGCAACGCTTCAGGCCTGGAAATCAGCTGCTGGGCAGGGCATCATCAATGGTCTCGGCTCCACGGAGCTGTTGCACATTTTTCTGTCGAGCCCAGCTGCGGAGGCCAGACCCGGGGCAACAGGCAAAGCCATACCGGGCTACATTGCCGCCGTGCTGAACGACGATCTCGAACCCGCGCCCTGCGGCGAGCTCGGCCGGCTTGCGGTGAAAGGGCCAACCGGCTGCCGTTATCTCGACGACCCGCGCCAGGAAACCTATGTGCGCCGCGGCTGGAACATCACTGGCGATGCAGGCACCATGGACGAGGATGGCCGCTTCTGGTTCGAAAGCCGCACCGACGACATGATCGTCTCTGCCGGCTACAATATTTCCGGATACGAAGTGGAGGAAGCCGTGCTGCGCCATTCCGCGGTTCAGGAATGCGCGGTCGTGGCGGCGGCCGACGCCGGGCGCGGCCAGATCGTCAAGGCTTACGTTGTGTTGAAGCCCGAGCGGCCGCGGTCTTCCGATCTCGCGCGCGAAATTCAGGAATTCGTCAAGCGCGACATCGCGCCGTTCAAATATCCGCGCGCGGTCGAGTTTCTCGACGCGTTGCCGCGCAATCCCTCCGGCAAGGTTCAGCGGTTTCTCCTGCGCGAACGCCAAAGGCCCGAGCGATGAAAATCGTCAATCCTCCAGGATGGAAGCGGCCGAGCGGCTATTCCAACGGCGTGATGGAAGGCGGCCTGCTGTTCGTGTCCGGCCAAGTCGGATGGGACGAATCCGGCGCGTTCTCGCCCGATCTTTTGGAGCAGGTCCGGCAGGCGCTGCGGAATGTGTGCACGGTCGTGGAAGCGGCAGGCGCGAAGCCGGAACGGATCGCCCGGCTGACCTGGTACGTCACGGACCGCAAGGCCTACAAGGCGCGGCAAGCCGAGATCGGCGCCGTGTACCGCGAGGTCATCGGCCGCCATTTCCCCGCCATGTCGGTCGTTGAGGTCAGCGGTCTCGTCGAGGATGACGCGCAGGTCGAAATCGAAGCGACGGTGGCGATGTAGCTTTGCATCGGCACAATGCGTGCTTCGACAGGCTCAGCATGAGGAGATTTGTACTTGCATCAGCGCCGTCGCATGGTACGCGACACGTACATCAGGATGCCCCTTCCAAATTGGTTGCCACTCTTCCCACGTTTACCGCATCAAGAGAGTGATGCCGCAGTCGAAATCGAAGCCCCGCTGGCGATAGAGGATGCATCGTTCGTTCTGCTTTCGGCGCATCCACACGTATAGACTTGACGATGAATACGCCAACGGCGTATAAAAACTCCGAATGAAGATTGTGCGGACTTCGCTCTTCGAACGGTCGCTGAGAAAGCTCGGAGCAAGTGCCGCGGATCTGGAAAGGCTGGAAGCGGAGATTGCTGCCAATCCGAGAATTGGCGACGTCGTTCAAGGGTTGCGCGGCGCGCGCAAGGCGCGTTTCGCGATGGCCGGTCGTGGCAAGAGCGGCGGCGGCCGGGCGATCTACGTGCCGGTTGTGAAGGCGGACACAGCGTATCTGCTCATGGCCTACGGCAAGAAAGACCAAGACGATTTGTCCACCGCCCAGCGCAAAACCCTGGTGGAAGTTGTGAAGGAGTTGACCGATGGCTAAGGCGAAATTCGGCGTTTCCAAGAACGATACCGACTTCGGCCGCGATCTTATCGCGGCTGCTCGCGAGGCCCTTGCTCACAAACAGGGAAGTGTCGTGCTGCCGACGCGCATTATCGATCCCATGACTCCTGCGCGCGTTAGAGAGATACGCAAGAAGGTCGCGAAAAGCCCGAAAGAGTTTGAGCGCCGTTTCGGCGTGCCGGCGCGCACGATGGAGGGATGGGAGCAAAACAAGAAGATTGATGTCGCGGGGCGCGTGCTTCTGACGGTTATCGAAAAGGATCCGGAAGCCGTGGAACGCGCATTGGCCGCCGCTTAGGTGTACTCGAGGCCGATCCAACCTCACTCACCCGCCAGTCTTCGAATCCATTCCGGCAGCGCGAAGGCGGCAGCGTGGATGGCAGGGTTGTAGTAGTCGGTCTTGAGCTTCGCCGCGGCGAAAGCGGTGCGCGCGCGCTTGATCCCGGCCGGTGTCCCCAGCCGCCGGCCATTGCCCGCCCATGAGAGCGCCATATAGCCGCCGATATAGGTGGGGACCACGGTCAGATAGAGTCCGCATTGCGGGAAGGCGGCGCGGAGTTCTTTCAGCGCTTCGGTGATCTCCTCTGGCTGGTAGAACGGAACGCCCGTCTGGAACGTGGCGAAACCGCCGGGAGCCAGCGCGGTCTTTACGCGGCCGTAGAATGTTTCTCCGAACAGCGCCTTGCCGGGACCCACGGGATCCGGACGGTCGGCGACGATGAGATCGAAGCGGCCCTTTGATTCGGTGCGGCCCAGATATTCGAAGGCGTCGGCGATCTCGATCCTGAGCCGCCTGTCGGAAAAGGCCTTCGCGTTGATGGTGCCGAAATGCTCGCGGCACAGCTCGACCACGCGTCCGTCGATGTCGACGAGCACTACCTCCTTCACCCCTTTGTGCTTCAGCGCCTCGTCGGCAATGGAGAGATCGCCGCCGCCCACGATCATCACGCGCCTGACGCCTCCGTGCTCGAGCATCGGCAGATGGGTGAGCATCTCGGCATAGGCGGATTCGTCGCGCGTGGTCAGCTGAACGATGTCGTCGAGCACGAGCACTCGTCCGTTCGCCATCGAGTCGAAGATGCGGATGCGCTGATACGCGCTCTTCTCCTCCGCGAGCGATGCGCCGGCGAGCTCCATCGTCTGCGCGTAGCCGCGATGCAATCGTTCCTTGAAGCTGTGTGGCATATCTGGTCCCCGGTTCGGGAAAAGCGGGCCGATATAGGGCCGGCACTCACCGCTGTCCATTGCGGGCAAGTGATTTTCGAATTGTGACGCAGGGGCCATTTGAGGAAAAAATTGACGCTACGGTGACAATACTTCTTGCATGGGGGGGTGGGGGGCCTATATTTCGAGAAGCTCCGGCAACGGAACCAAGCGGCGCGGCGGAAGTGTCCCTTCCGCCCGCCGCTTTCGTCTTAGCGGTGTCCACAGCCACGAGGTGACAGGCACCATTTGTGTCAACGCTCTGAGAGGGTACGCCAGGATGGCTCAACTCGGACTCGGTTTGGCGGCGATCGATGGAGCCCGGCCACTCAAGAGGCGCGCTCCGGCGAGGACCGTCCCGGTTCCTGTTCCCCCTGGGGATGAGGACCGCAAGGACCACTTCATTACAAGAAACGGACTGACCTATGCGGGCAGTCATCTGATCATCGATTTGTGGGACGCCGAGCATCTCGACGATCGCGACCGGATTGAACGGGCGCTGACCGATTGCGTGCGCGCCGCGGGCGCGACGCTCCTGCACATTCATCTGCACCGGTTCACGGAAGGCGGCGGCATTTCCGGCGTCGCGGTTCTCGCCGAGAGCCATATTACCGTGCACACCTGGCCCGAGCGGCGCTATGCCGCCTTCGACGTTTTCATGTGCGGAGTGGCGGAGCCGCGCCGGGCGCTTCCGGTCCTCAAGGCCGCTTTCAATCCCGGCCGCGTCGTCATCGGCGAACACAAACGCGGCGTTCTGTAACCCGCACTTTTGACTGGCGCATTAACCAGGCGCGGGACCGGCTCCGGCAGACTGGTCCCGCGCGCCCGCGGCGTGCCGGGCTTGCCCTTCCTGCCGGTTGCTGCTCCCATCCAGCCTCGAAGTGACAATCCGGACACCGCATGAACCAGCCCACGCCCGGCATCGGCCGTCCCGCTTTTGTGGCGCAGGCGGAAGCGGAATTCGCCGAACTCGCCGATGCCGAGTCAGAACTCGAATTCGTCGATGCGGTCATTCCCGATCTTTGCGGCACGCTACGCGGCAAGCGCTTTCCGGCGGCGGAAGCGTCCCGGCTTTTTGTGCACGGGATGCCCATTCCTCATTCGATCTATCTGATGGACGCGCATGGCGAGATGACGAATGCGTTCGGCCGCGGCTTCAGCGACGGCGATCCCGACGGCACCGCGTGGCCTTTGCCCGGCACGCTCACACGGGTGTGGGCGGAAGGACCGCCGCGCGCGCAGATGCTGATGTCGCTGCGCGACGAGCGGGGCGCGCCTGATCCCGGCGAGCCACGCGCCGCGCTCGAGCGGGTGCTCGAACATTTCGCGGCGCTCGATCTCGTCCCCGTCGCGGCGCTCGAGCTCGAATTCTACCTGATCGACCGCGAACGCCTCGATCATCGCCAACCGCAACCGCCGCTCGATCCCCGAAGCGGCAAACGCGAAAGTGCCGTCTCCGTTTTCGGTCTGGACGACCTCGACCGCTACCAGGGATTCCTCACCGATCTGTCCGCAGCAGCGCGCCGGCAGCGCGTGCCGCTCTCCGCCGCCAGCAAGGAATATGCGGCGGGTCAATTCGAGGCCAATCTGAAGCACCAGGCCGACGCACGCGCCGCCGCGGATCATGCCGTGTTCCTGAAACAGATCGTAAAGGAAGCCGCACGCGCCCACGGTTTCGAGGCGACCTTCATGGCGAAGCCCTATCTCGAACGCGTGGGAAGCGGGCTGCACATCCACCTGAGCATTCTGGACAAGGACGGCCGCAACATTTTTGCCGGCGCGGAGGAAGGGGTTCCCGAAGTGATGCGGCACGCGATCGGCGGCTTGCAAGCGTCGATGCCGGAATCGATGGCGCTCTTCGCTCCCAGCCAGAACTCATTCCGACGCTTCCAGCCCGACATGTTCGCGCCCGTCAACCGCAGCTGGGGCGTGAACAATCGTTCCGCGGGCATGCGTGTGCCCGCCGGTCCCGATGAGGCCCGACGCATCGAGCACCGCGTCGCAGGCGCAGACGCCAATCCCTATCTTGCGCTGGCGGCGGTGCTGGCGGGCGTCCATCACGGTCTTCTCACCAAGGCAGACCCCGGACCGCCCGCGAGCGGAAACGTCTCGCGCGAGCCGGATCCGGCGCTGCCTTTCACGATCGATGCGGCCCTGGAAAAACTGGCCAAGGCTGCAACGCTGCCTGCTTATTTCGGCGAGCAAACGCTTGCGCTCTACGCCGAGACCAAGCGCATCGAAACCGACCGCCTCCGCCGCATCATCCCGCCCGCGGAATATGATTGGTACTTGTGAGCGCAGTACATACTGTATTGGGTTGCATATCATCGCCCTTGGGCCCGTCCGGGGACCGGGCTCTACGGGCGGCTGCTTGTCCGGCTCCGGCCGCCCGCAGCGTCGCGGCGAGCCCGGAGAAGTCATGAGGCCTGGACGAACCGCTCGAATACGAGCGTCTGATCGGGCCGCCGAAACCCTGAAACGGCCCCCGACCCGATCAATTCCCTTGCCAACCGGCCTCCGCTGTCACATTGTCGCTGCCAGGGCCGGGCATATGTGCCCGCCGATCCACAAAACGGGGAAAAATTCGATGACTGCTTCTCTGCGCGTCATGGCTTCATGCGCCATCGCCGCCCTGGCACTGGCCACATCGGCTCAAGCCGGCGAATCCGGCGCTTACCACATCTTTTCCACGCCAGCCTATCAGGCGGAGACCGGCCGCGTGCCCAATCTCGGCGCCACCGGCTCGATGGAATATTTCGGCGGCACCGTGTTCTCGGCGGTCAATGTCGTTTCGGTGATCTGGGGTTCGAACGTCAATTCGCAAACGGTTGCCGGCATGCCCGGCTTCCTGAGCGCCATCGTCAACAGCACCTATGTCGACCAGCTGTCGATCTACGATACCAAGCACATTAGGGGCGTGAACGGCCACAAGGGATCGAACCAGGATATCGCTCGCGGCACGTTTTTCGGTCAGGTGGTGATCACACCGCACAATAACTCGACGAACCTGAGCGACAGGGACGTTCAGAGGGAACTCGAGTATCAGATCAAGATCGGCGTTCTTCCGGCGAACGATCCGAACACGCTGTACATGACGTACTTTCCGGCCAACGTTACGATCACACTCGACGGGCTGACATCGTGTTCGTCTTTCGGTGCATATCACTTTTCCACGTCGAATAAGGAGACGCCGTCGAATCTGTTCTATGGCGTGATGCCGGATTGCGGCTACAGCTTCGGCGATCATACCATCGTTTCGTCGCACGAGTTTGCCGAGGCGACGACCGACAACATCCCGACGCCGGGCACCCACCCTAGATTCCCGCAGGCCTGGAACACGTCGAACGGCTACGAGATCGGCGACCTGTGCGAAGGAACCCAGGGAAATTTGACCACCAAGAAAACCACCTACCTTGTGCAGGAAGTCTATTTGAACAACATCGCCGGTTGCGGCACGGGCAATTTTACCAGTCCGTAGGCGGAATAGCGCGGCCAGGAGCAAAGCTCCTGGCCGACGCCACCACGATAGACGTCACCAACCCCGAGAACCCGGCACAAACCTGTTGAGCGCAATCGGGTGAAGTGTGCAGCGGTTCACCCGCCAAAGCGGATTCCGGTTATATTGGAGTGGCGCTCCTCCTCCGCCTCCCCCGGCTCAAGGCCGGGGCGCGCCCTTTTGTTTCCTCCTCACATGCGTGGGGAAGGTGGCCGAAAGTGCCCGAAGGGGGGATTTTACTTCTCCGTGTCCTCCGTGTCCTTCGTGTCTCCGTGGTGAAATCCATTCCGGATACCGCGAATTCGGGTTCATGACATTCGCGCTATTTCGGAACGGCGGTTGAAGTTCGTCATTGTCCTGTCATGGCCTCACCGGCAGCGACGGACGCACTCCACTTCTTGCGGGGATTTCTGGCGAGGCCGTGGCAAGTCGCGTCTCCCGTTCCCTCGGGGCGCCGGCTCGCCGCCATGATTGCAGAACAGATCTCCCCCGCGCCGGGTGGCATGGTGCTGGAGCTTGGAGCAGGCACCGGCGCGGTCACGCAGGCCATCCGGGAGCGCGGGATCGCCGATTCGGAACTGATAGCCATCGAAAGCGATCCGCACTTTGCCGCCCGTCTGCGCGAGCAATATCCCCGCGTCAGGATCGTCGAGGGAGATGCCTTTGCCTTCCCGGAAGTCCTGCGCCACGATGCGCGCGATCTTCGCAGCATCGTGTGCGGCGTTCCCGTACTGGGCCGTCCCGTCGCAACGCGCCGCCAGCTTCTTCTCGCCGCCATGGCGGCGCTGAAGCCCGGCTGTCCCTTCATTCAGTTTTCCTACGGGGTGCGGCCGCCGATTCCCTGCACCGAAGGCGTCGAGGTGCGGCGCGCTGCGACGGTGTGGCGAAACCTTCCGCCAATGCATATCTGGGTCTATCGCCTCTCGCGCGCAGCATCTCCCTCGACGAAGTTCCTGAAAGTGACGGAATAGCGAAGCTCCCGGACCGGCGGGATGCTGTGCTCCCACTCGCGCCGCGCAGAGCCGCTCAGCAGATAGGCGGATCGGGGCGAAAGTATTTGCTTGCGGCGTTCCCAATCCGCATCCGACCTCCGCCGGAACCGCAGCACGCAAGGCGCGAGGAAGGAGAAGGCGATGACATCACGGAATATCGGTTTGTCCCGGTGCCAGCCGATACCCGCATTCGGCGCATATTCCGTGACGAGCACCTGTCGAAGTTCGGCCGCCTCGACACCGGAAAAATGCGCTGCAGTTTCGCGCAATCCTTTGAGACAGCCCGGAAGCGGCGCGCTGGGTCGCAACGCGCGCTCGGAATAGTCGTAGCGGAAACCGAAGGAAACGATCCGGCGATTGCCAAGATATTGATGAAACTCGAAGGGCTTGAACGGGAGCAGTGCAAAGCGGTCCAAGAGGCGCCGTTCTTCTTGCGCGTTCAATACCTCTTCCGAGTAGCAGAAACCTTCCGGGAGTGCCGGAGCATCGAATAGCCCGGACTGACGAGCCGAGTTGCGTTGCGCGGCCGTCACGATCTCTGTCGTCTTTTGACCATGAGGCGGTACCGCGCCGCGCCGCATGCGCATCCGCCCTCACGAGTCATGTATTCCTCCATTGCCGTTTGCCATTTTCAGCAGCACGTCGCCGTGGCAAACGGCACCTGGTTTGCACCAGCAGGCGATATTCTTGCCGCGCAAATGGAGGATCACATCCGCGGCGGATAGGGCAGCTCCCCTTGCTCGAACGCTTCGCGGAACCGCGCCACCGCGACCGGCGCCGGGCGGTCGCCGGTCACGCGGAACGGGTTTCCCCAGCGGCCGGGGCGCACGACGCTGACGACGTCCCTTCCATTGGTCCACTTGCTCAGTGCCTGGAGGTTGAAGCCTTTGCGCCGCGAGAGGCGCAGACGGACCGGCGATTCCATGCCGTGACAACGCGCGCGATGCCGCCGGGGTGGCAACGATTTTCCCCACCCCAGTCCCGCGTTTGGAGGAACCCTTCCCGCTAGAATATCTTCGCACAGCCCGCAAGTCGGGTTCGACATGGAAGTACCGGCCACAAGTCTCCCCGGCCGGGCAGCTCCGATCGAATGGGGCGTTCGGGAGGCGACAATGCGCGCGATCGCCCCGGCCCATACCGCGGTTCCGAGGGAACTAACAAACGATGGGTGCGTTGAAACCGCACTACAACCGTCGTTGTCAGGGAGATTGCCATGGGCGGACTGATCTATCTCATAGGCCTCATCGTCGTGATCATGGCAGTGCTGTCGTTCCTCGGAATGCACTGACATGAGCGATTTTGGCGCGGTAGACGTCGCGCGGACACCGTCTCTCGTGGACTGGCGTACCATCGTCGGCGGAACGGTCCTCGCAGCGGGCGTGTCCGTCACATTGCTCGCGTTCGGCTCGGCGGTCGGCCTCTCGGTGGCCTCTACAGCGCCCAGCTGGCGGGATTCCTCCCCGTGGCTTTGGCTCCTTTCGGGCGTCTTTCTGCTGTTCGTGGCACTTTGCAGCTTCGGTATAGGGGGCTACGCCGCCGGCCGCATGCGAACGCCCACCCGCCTGACTGCCGATAGGGAGAGCGAGTTCCGCGACGGCATGCACGGGCTGTTCGTGTGGGGACTTTCCATACTTCTCACGGGTGGTCTTGCGCTGGGGGGAGCCGCAACGGTGACCCGCGAAGCGACGCCATCGGGTGGGAGTGCGGGTCTGGCGTCTTCCGTCGCCGGAGAAAACACCATCGCCTCCGAACTCGACGAACTGTTCCGCACCGCTCGACCCGTTCCCGACACTTATCTCGGATACCCGCGAGCGGCGGCCGCTCGCATTCTGCTCAAAAGCTCCAGCCATCGCGGCATACCCGCCGACGACCGCGCCTATCTTTCGACGCTGGTGATGTCCCGCACCGGCGTGACCGCTGCCGAGGCCGACGATCGGGTAAACCGCGTCATCGCGGAGGCTACCGATGAGCTGCGCCGGGCACGGATGGCAGCCGTCATGCAGGCCTTCCTGATCGCCGCGGCCTTGTTGGTCGGCGCGGCTGTCGCGTGGTTCTCCGCCGAGGAAGGCGGCCGCGATCGCGAACGCGGAACGCTTCCCGTCTGGAACTGGTCCCTGCGTAACCGGCGCCGTCTGCCAAGTTAGAGGATTCGGCGCCTTCTGTTCGATCCTGTCTCCACCGGCCCGGCGAATGCCGGGTCGGAACGTCCCGAGGTAGCGCGGCACATCGCCGCTTCGTCATCATCTTTCTTCCGTGTCGGCCACGACCCCCGCGTAGCGCGACGAGATTGTACGGGAACCGGCCCTTCCGCGGCTTGATGGCGCGCAGGGCGGATCAAGCCCCGCCTGGGCGATGATTGCCGGTGTCTCACGGGTATCCAACTCCTCTCGTTTCGCTTATTTCCTGAGACTCGGTTCTCACAAGGTATCGGAGACGACATGATCGAATTCAGGTGGCCCGTGGTGCGCCGTATCGCAGGCGCATTGCTGGCCGGCGTTCTGTGCGCCCTTGCGGGGGCGGCGCAGCCGGCCGGGCGCGCCTCCGACGCCGGCAATGTTACGCGCGCCACGCTGTCCAATGGACTGCGCGTGATTATCGTGCGCAACACCCTCGCGCCCGTGGCCGCGACCGCGGTGAACTATCTCGTGGGCTCGGACGAGGCGCCGGCGGGTTTTCCGGGAATGGCGCATGCGCAGGAGCACATGATGTTCCGCGGGAGTCCCGGCCTCACGGCAGAGCAACTGGCCGACATCGGCAGCGCGATGGGCGGAAGCTTCAACGCCAACACGCGCGAGAGCCTTACGCAATATCTCTACACCATTCCGGCCGAAGATCTCGACGTGGCGCTTCACATCGAAGCGGCGCGCATGCAGGGCGTGCTCGACAAACAGCAGGATTGGGATCTTGAGAGAGGCGCCATCGAGCAGGAAGTAGCCCAAGACCTTTCCAATCCCATTTACGTACTCGATGTGAAGCTGCGCGCGGCTCTCTTCGCAGGAACGCCCTACGAGCACGATGCGCTCGGCACGCGCCCGTCTTTCGACAAGACGACCGGCGCGATGCTCAAGCAGTTCCACGATTCCTGGTACGCGCCGAACAACGCGATCCTTATCGTGGTCGGCGATGTCGATCCGGCTGCGACGCTTGCCGAGATCAGGACCTTGTTCGGTCCGATAAAGCCGCAGAAGTTTCCTCCGCGTCCGCAATTCGTCCAGCGGCCTGTGGAGGCCGTGACCTTCAGCGCGCCCACCGACCAGCCCGACGGAACGCTGCTCGTGGCGCTTCGAACGCCCGGCCTCGACAGCGCGGATTTCCCGGCGCTCGAGGTGCTGTCTGACGTGCTGAGCAATTATCGCTCCGATCTCTATGGACTCGTTCCAAAGGGCGAGGCGATCGATGCCGGCTTTTCGCTCGATCCGTTGCCGCAAGCGGGTCTCGCCTATGCCTATGCCCAGTTTCCCGGCGGGAGCGA
>Ga0182024_10005523_pt1 | contig 28352 bp, 18 predicted proteins | sample P32metaG_FD_120480 | JGI IMG/M metagenome (GOLD analysis project Ga0182024, IMG submission 120480) | Permafrost microbial communities from Stordalen Mire, Sweden - P3-2 metaG (Illumina Assembly) | ecosystem: Environmental > Terrestrial > Soil > Wetlands > Permafrost | place: Sweden: Stordalen...
ATCTTGGCCGGGCAGAACACGGGTGTGCACCTGTGGGGACAGTTTCTCAAGGACTATAAGCCGGCGCCCTGGTAGAATTTTCGGCTACTTACTGCGCGACTTCGGCGCCGCGCGTACCGCGTCCGCCAGAAATCGATACGGCACCTGTTGCGCGGCGTTGAGCTCCCGCCACTCGCCGTCGCGCTCGGTTTTGGCAATGAATGCCTTGCGCGTGATTGCGGGGTTCCATTCCATGAGTTCCGCGAGCTGTTCGCGTACGCGGTGTTTGGTCATAAGCTCGCCAGCTGTAACCGCAAGACGCCCAACAGAGGCGGCGGGGTGGCAGTCGACAGCACGTCGCGAATCTCACGCAGCGTCAGGCCCAGTGTCTTCAGGGTAATTACGTAGTTCAGACGCCGGAGTTCGCGCTCGCCGTAGAGGCGCCAACCATTTGCGCTGCGCTGCGGCGTGATAAGCCCCGCCCGCTCGTACACGCGCAGCGTACGCACGGTGCCGGTTTGCCCCGGCTCCCGCTCCGCAGCGATTCGGCGCAGCCTCCTCGCTCCAACCGATAATTTAGAGTGCAGGCTGGCGAAGATGATTTGTGACGGGCCACACTAGTGATCCCGCCCAGAAAATCCAATTTCCGAAACTCGAATAAAAAGACGCCAGGTAAGCCCACGGCGGGACTCGAGTGAGCACAGCCTCTGCGACTGCGCCCAGTAGCAGCGATCCGCAAAATATCACCCACCCCTTGAATGGCGATGCACGAAACAGCAGTGTCGCAACAATCCCCGCTGCGAGGCCGAGAAGCAGCGAGGGCACGAAGACTGACCACCAAACTAGCGCGTAACTAGGATGGGTGGGAGAGCCACTCACCAAATAGATCCTATAAGCAGCTTGACTGGCTATCCACGTCCACCACAGCGGCGCCGAAAGCCCAAAGGCAACCAATAAAGCGAGGCTTGTGCGCGACGTAAACACCTGCTGTCTAATGTGCACATTCTGCGACGCGGGATCAGGCGCATTAAATGGATCTGTCATTCCTAATTTCCTTGGAAATCGATCCAAGTGTCTCATGAGAACGCCCCCGTCACGATAGAGGTCCGTCACACGAACGGTGCATGGGCCGCTGGCCCTGCGTCGTCAAAAAAAAACCAGCGTTGGCGCCGGCGCACGTTAGAATATTCAATCGCTTGCGAAACGTACCTTCGGGCCCAGTAACTCGCGCGTTTTCGGCGGCTCTTTATGGGAAAGTGTCTTTCCCTTCGTTATTCCTCTGCCGCGTAATTGTAGAACGCCGCCGCGAGTTTGTTGCCATCTGGGTCGCGCACGTACGCCACATAGAATGTCGGCGAGTAATAAGCGCGCGTGCCCGGCGCCCCTTCATCACTGCCGCCATTGGCGAGTGCGGCCGAATGGAATGCACGCACCGCCTCAGCGGAGTGCGCCGCGAAGGTCACCATGGTCCCGTTCCCTGCTGTGCACTGTTTGCCGTTGAACGGCTTGCAGATACAAAAGCCGACTCCATCGGCCTCGTAATCCGGGCCCCAACATGCCCACCCCTCATCGGCGTGCGGGTTGCGCTTGATACTCAAAGCGCCGAGCGCCGCATCATAAAACTGGCAGGCGCGCTCGATATCCGACGCGCCATACGTAACATCGAGAATGGCGTTGGGCATGGACGGGTCCTTTTTTGCAGGCCGTGATGGGTTCTTTATGGGAAAGATTGTGAGGCAGTGGCTGCTGAAGATTTCGGTTCCTAAATCGAACCTGTGTCACTGTTTCGGTGCAAGTCGCTGGCCTCAGATTGCGTCTCAATACAGGCTGTGGTCGTGAAGCTTGCTATTGAAGCATCAGACCCGTCTTGAGAAAGGCGAGCTCGTCGGGCGTGGAGGTTCGCCCCAGCACTTTATTGCGGTGCGGAAAACGGCCGAATTTGTCGATCACCATCTTGTGTTCCCGCGCGGCTTTCAACACCTCGGGCACATCCAGCGAGGCGAACAGCGTCACCGACCGCTGTTGATTGGCGGCCTCCTCGCTGTGCATGAACGGCATGTACAGAAACAGGCGTTCATCGACTCGGATCTGCTGATCGGCCCCATCGGCAAGCGCGGCTCGCGCAATCGACAGCGCCTGGGCGTCCGTGGCGTATTCCTGCGCCAAACCGCGATACATGTTGCGCGGAAACTGGTCCAACACGAGGACCGCAGCCACTGACCAGCGTGGACTCATGGCGCTTGGGAGTTCGCGCTTCAGCGTTTCGTACAGATCCGCGAACCGCCTGCGAATTTCCGCGTCAAACTTCGGATCGGGCCCGAACCAGTGTTCCGGTGCCTCGAACCAGAACTTGTAAACGTCGTCGACCCAATCAGCTTCCATGGGCCTGCTCGCGTTGCTGCCGGTGCAACGACTCTCGATTGGACATGTATTCGCTCCACGAAAACCGCAATTTTAGCGCCAGGTGCATGCTGTCGACACAGCATTTAACCTTAACGCGCGACCAAGCTCACACCTTATCAAACAAGCTATAAAGATCAATTTGTCGGCTATCGCCGATAACCCGCTCGAAATCCAGGCCCAAGGTCTCCAGCACCGGCTCAGCCACCGGCTTCACCTGCTTCACGACATAGTGCTCGCGGTCGATCGGGCTTTGCCGATTGTCGATCGGCTCAGGACCCGCGGTGGTCATGATGTAGCTCACCATGCGGCCGGGGGCTTGCGTGGATTTGCGCGCCGCGACCACGTGCGGCGGGGTCGTGGCCGTGTATTCCGCGGCGCCCTTGCGCAAATTTTTTCGATAGACGAGCGCATCGTCGAGAGCGCCGCTCCTGACCTGCCGCACCACATCGCTGAGATAGGCGTCGACCGCCTGGTCGGTGAACAGCCGCCGATACAATTCGCGCTGTACTTGCTTGGCGAGCGCCGTCCAGTCGCGGCGTACGACCTCCATGCCGATGAACTCGACGCTGTCGGCCCCGTCGCCGTGACGCAGGCCGGCGTAGCGTTTGCTGGCGCCGCGCAAGGGGGCGCCGCGCGTGCTGTGGCGGGTATGCGGTAAGAACAGGCGCAAGTACAGTTTTTCGAATTTCAACTCGAGTCGGCTCGCGACTCGCCAGCGTTCGAGAATATGGTGGGACAGCTCCCCGCTGAGGCGCACCGCCAGCTGCCGTCCCAACTCGCGCGTCGTGTTGGGATCTCCGCCATGCGAGGACACGAACAGACTGTCCGTGTCGCCGTACAGCACCGAGAATCCCGCCGTCTCGAACCAGCGCTTCGACCACAGAAGAATCTCACGGCCGGCGCCGGTGATGGAGTTGGCGAGAGCCGGATTATAGAAGCGGCAGGCGGGTGTCCCCAGCACGCCGTAGAACGAGTTCATCAGGATCTTGATCGCGTTCGAAGCCACCTCGTCGCCGCTTTTCTTGGCCGCCTCGCGCTGCGGAAACAACGCATCCAGCATGCGCGGCAGGATGGCGGATTCACGGCGAAACGCACCGCCCGGCACGAGGATCAGATCCTCGCCACCATCTGGTTCGGCCACGTAAGACAAGGGATCGATGTTGAAGGTGCGGATGATGCTCGGATACAGGCTCCTGAAGTCGAATACCCAGACGTCGCGATGCAGCCCCGCAACCGGCTCGAGAACATGGCCGCCTTGCTGCGCATCGTAGACGTTGGAATCGCCGGAACGCACGCTCGGCGCGACGATCTTGAGCTTCTCCAGTTCCGTCAGGTAGAGAAAGTCGAAGGATGCAATGCTGGCGGCGACCCGATCGGGCGGCATGCCCGCAAGTTCGCTGCGCGCGAAGGCCAGCTGCACCAGATTCAATTTATGCACGATCTCGTGTGCCAGCCGGGAATCGGTGCGTGCATACAATGCAAACGCGGCAAGATCATGGCGGTAGTTGTGCACGATCTCTGCCAGGCGGTCGCGCACATCCCCGGCGAGTGCCTTGCCTTCGCCCAATACCTGGCGCGCAACGGCGTCGAGCGAGTAGTCATCCATGCGGATGAACGCGCCGCGCAGCAGGTCGATGCCGTCGAGAACCAGGCGCCCGGGAATGCTCGCCTGGCCGCTGCCGAAGTAGCCTTGCGCTTTGCGAATGCGCAGCGCGCCAACATCCCTGCCCAGCGCGAACGGGTGGCGCACGCGCTCGGCGATGCGCTGCAGCACGGACAGGTCGAAATCGATGATGTTCCAGCCCGTCAGGACATCCGGATCCAATTGACGTACACGGTCGCAGAACGCTTGCAACGCGCTAAATTCGTCCACGCAGCAAGTCGCCTTTTCCGGCATGGCTCGGCCGCTGCCATCCACGATGAGGACCTCATCCAGCCCAAGTCCATACAGCGAAATCGCCAGCAGGCGTTCGTTCTTGCCATGGGTCTCGATGTCGAACGACAGTACGCGGGGTTCTATTTTCACAACAGCCGGACGCACCGAGGGATTGTCGAAAACCGCCGTGATGCCCGCCTGCGCCCCTGTTCCTGCGACTGCTTCACCCTCGATTTCACAGCCGCCCTTGATGCCGCGCTCGATCAGATAGCGCATGGCGAAGCGCACATCGGCCTCGAAGGTCTCTATCCCGGCTGCATGCAGGCGGTCGCGGACCCCGGGCACCTCCGGCGGCGCGTCCACCTCGAGCAACGACACCGGTGCGCCGTCGAAAGTGCGCTTCGCGGACGGCCTGGGTTCCGGCGCCCGCAAGCCGCGCGCGCGCTCGCTGTCGGCGGAGCGGATGAAGAAATGCGGACGCTGCCGGTCGTCCCGCACCAGAAACGTGCCGCCGGATTCCAGCCGGCCATAGAGATGAATCACCGGAACGCGCTGCCCTTGCGCGTGGGTGACGACGCGATAACTGGACTGAAGGATGAAACCGCGGAGTTGGGCCATAGCGGCTATTTTACGTGATTCTCCGGGGACTATCGGTCAACCGTCGCTTCCGATGTACCATCCGGTGCTTGGGTCTACAAGAAGGCTGATGCATGCGCAGTTGCCTGAAGATTTGCGGCGCGGGGAGCAAGATCACCGCCGCGCTTTGCAGCGCCGTTCTGTGTCTGGGTGTCGTGCACGCCGACGACTCGAAGCGCCAATTCGACGGTGCTTGGGACACGATCTTATCGTGCAGCAATTCGAATGGTGCTTTAGGGTACTCCTTCGAATTTGTATCGACCGTGAAAGATGGCGTCCTTCACGGCGAAAAAGGCGATAGGGGAAAGCCCGGCTGGCTGCAACTCGACGGCGAAGTTCTCGAGGACGGTGCCGCCAATCTGTATGTGCAAGGTCTGGTCGGCGCCGCGCCCTTCGCGGTTGGTCAAAGGCCGGCGGGCTCCGCGTATGGGTATCATCTGGACAGCAAATTCGCAGGCGCCTCGGGCAAGGGCACACGCGTCGAAGGACGCCCTTGTAGCGCCACATTCACGAGACGTAAATAGATCGCATGGCGAGGTTGCATGGCACGCGCTGCCGAATCAGTTGCTGAATTGTTCCTGCCGCGCGGTTCCAAACGGGCGCCGCGGCGTGCGGCGTCGGCCGAGGACAACCCCGCCATTCAAGCAATTTGGGATGTGGTCGGCATGATCCCGCGCGGCAGGGTTTCGACCTACGGAGCCGTCGCGCGTGCCGCCGGACTGCCCGGCCGCGCACGGCTGACCGGACTGGCGTTGCGCATTGCGCCGAAGGAATTGAACCTTCCGTGGCACCGCGTCCTGGGCGCCGGCGGCCGTATCGTGTTCCCGAAAACCTCGCTGCATCATCGCGAACAAGCACGGCGCCTGCGTGCGGAACGAGTCGCCGTCAAGGATGGACGCGTCGATCGCGCGTGCATTACGGACCTGGAAGCGTAGCGATAAAACAAACCGAGGCGGCTGGCCGGGGGCTAGCGTTCAGGCCGCGGTTTGGCGCGAGCGGGAGCGCGTTTGGGCTTGACCTTCGATTTTCGCTTCCGTGTGCGCAGAGACAGGAGCATTTCCATTTCTCTCGCGATGCCCAACGCCAGGTCGCCGGATATCTCGAATTCAACCGATGGGTGCTTGAGGGAAACGAACTCGCAACGTAGCCGGACTCCCACTGGATCGATGATTCGCACGATGCCTACGCCGCACAGTTGTCCCAATTTCTTTGTCGCCATCATGGTGCTCTGAGAAGATTACCCTCCTTTATACAGTAGTCACTTCGCGCTGACACCGTAGGGTCGGGCTCGATGAGCAGGCACGCTCGCTGGAACCGTGTCGGACAGTGAAGCGGTTTCCTGACGCGCCTTGAGGTTCGCCTCCTACACTGGATGTTGCCGGAGGCCAGCACTGTTGGCAGCCAGCTGACACACGAGGAATTGTTGTGACGGGTCGAATGCGTGAAGGAAGTCCCGCGGCGCACGGCGCAATCTGGGATGGCAAGGGTACGAATTTCACTTTGTTTTCGGCGCACGCGACCAAGGTGGAGATCTGTCTTTTCGACAAATTCGGTAAAACCGAAACCGAACGGCTGGCCCTGCCGGAATACACGGACCAGATATGGCACGGCTACATTTCCGGCGTCCACCCCGGTTCCGTGTACGGGCTCAGAGTTCACGGTCCTTATGAACCGCTCGAAGGTCAGCGATTCAATCCAAACAAGCTGCTGCTCGACCCTTACGCCCGCGGCCACATCGGCGAGCTCAAATGGGGGCCGGAGGTGTTCGGGTATACGCTCGGGTCGGCGCAAGAAGACCTGAGCTTCGATGAACGCGACAGCGCACCGCATATGCCCAAATGTGTCGTGGTAGACCCCAATTTCGATTGGAAGGGTCAGCCGCGCACCCGCGGTGTGAGCTGGGACCGGACCGTGGTCTACGAGGTTCACGTCAAAGGCTTCACGAAGCTTCACCCCGCCGTTCCCGATCATCAGAAGGGAACCTACGCGGGACTGGGAACCAAACAGGTCGTCGACTACGTGAAATCGCTGGGCGTGACCTCGATCGAACTCATGCCCATTCATGCCTTCATAAACGACAACAACCTGCTGGAGAAGGGCCTCACCAATTACTGGGGCTACAACAGCATCGGTTTTTTCGCCCCGGATACGCGCTATGCGTCCGAACCGGAACAATGCCTGCGTGAATTCAAGGAAATGGTCGCGAGCTTCCACGACGCGGGCCTGGAAGTCATTCTCGACGTCGTCTACAACCATACCGCCGAGGGCAACGAGCGCGGACCGACCCTGTCTTTCAAAGGCATCGACAATACTTCGTATTACCGGCTCTTGCCGGATCAGAAGCGCTTCTACATCAACGATACGGGCACCGGCAACACGCTGAATGTTTCTCACCCCAACGTCATCGAGATGGTGACCGATAGCCTGCGTTATTGGGTCAGCGAAACGCATGTGGACGGCTTTCGGTTCGACCTAGGTACCATCCTCGCGCGCGAGCCGAACGGCTTCGACAACCAGAGTGGCTTTCTCAAAGCCTGCCATCAGGATCCGGTGTTGAGGACCGTGAAGCTGATCGCGGAGCCCTGGGACTGCGGCCCCGGCGGATATCAGGTCGGCGGCTTTCCTCCGGGCTGGGCCGAATGGAACGACCGTTACCGCGATACGGTACGTGATTATTGGAAAGGTCAGGCAGGTGCGAATGCGGTTGCGGAGCGACTATGCGCGTCGGCGGATGTTTTCAATCACTACGGGCGCCGTCCGTGGGCCTGCGTCAATTTCGTCACGGCCCACGACGGATTTACGTTGAACGATCTTGTAACCTACAACGACAAGCACAACGAAGCCAACGGCGAGGACAACCAGGACGGCAGCAGCGACAATCGGTCGTGGAACTGCGGAACCGAAGGCCCGACTGACGATAAGGCGATCAACACCCTCAGAGCACGTCAAATCCGCAATATGTTGGCGACCTTGCTGCTCTCCCAGGGGACGCCCATGCTGCTCGCCGGCGATGAATTCGGAAGAACTCAACGGGGCAACAACAACGCCTACTGCCAGGACACCGAGATCAGTTGGCTGGACTGGCAATTGGGCGACGCCGGCAAATCCTTGGTGCAATTCGTACAGAGCCTCGCTGCCTTGCGAAGCAAATATCCGATCCTGCGCAGAAATCGCTTTTTCACGGGCAGCGTCGACGAGGAGTTGGAGGTCAAAGACCTCGCCTGGATCAACGCTTCGGGGAACGAAATGACGGCCGAGGAGTGGGGCGATGCACGGATGAAGTGTTTTGGGATGCTCATGGACGGCCGTGCCCGGCCCACCGGCCTGCGCCAGCGCGGTACCGAAGCTGCGATGCTGATGCTGCTCAACTCACACCATGATTTGGTGGAATTCACGCTGCCCACGTATCCTGACGGAATCAGTTGGCAACTTCTCGTTGACACCAATATCGCGAATGCGAAACCCCGTTACAGCGGCAATTCGGGGGACCTCTACGGTGTCACCGGACGTTCGCTCGTGCTCTTCTTGCGCGTCAATTGACGGCGGCGCCTATCCTGGCCGCCGCGCCGCCGCTTCGATCAGCACCTGCTCGAGGGCGTGTACTGCGCTGAGATTGCCGTCCGCCTTGGCGGCTGCCGCACGCATCGATTCGCGCCGGCGCTTGCGGTCCCTCGGGTTCCGGCACCGCTGCGCGAATCGGACGGCCGTCGCGACGTAGGATTCGCGCGAATCGACGATGCCCTCGACGAGGCCGATTTGACGCAGCAGTCCTGCCGCAAGCCGCTGGCGTAGATACTCGCCTTCCAGTGTCACCACGGGGGTGCCGCGATGCACGGCCTGCCATGCGGTGGTATAGCCGGAGAAGGCAGGACAATCCAAAAAAACATCCATCGTATCGAGGAAGCCGAGAAATTGTGCGCGCGGCAGCCAGGGCATCACGCGCAGGTGCGCGTCAGGACCGAGCCCAGCGGCGCGAAACACCGTCGCCAGCCGATGACACAGCCGCGCCGCAGCCCAGGGTAGGTTCAACGGCGACGGCAGCCAGAATTCGCACGCACCGATTTCTTGGGCGATGCGCACCAACAGCCCGTCGTCCGCCGGATCGAATTTCATCGGCTGCTGACAAATGGCGAAGCGCACCACCTCCGGCGGGGCCTTGGAAGGCTCCCAGGGTTGCGCGTGCAGCGCGGAGGCGTCGGTGCAAACGCCGGTGCCCGGCAACCGCACCAGCCGTTCGCGGTAATGCTTCTCCGCGTGCGGTCTTTCGATAAGCGCTCCCGACAGATAGTAGTCGATGGTCGGCAGACCGGTGGTTATAGGGTGTCCCCAACTCGCGATTTGAACGGGCGCCAAGCGCAGCGCGGCCAGAGCACAACTGGCGGGGTCCATTCCGATCTCGGGATACAAGAGAATGTCGGGCTGATCGCTGGCAATCTCGTCCAACCAGGACTGGAGCGGTTTCGGCCCTTGGATAAATCGATCGGCGCGCTCCTTGGCCCACGCAGTCTCCGCATCCTGAAGACCCGCCGTGTGGTAGAGATGGATCTCGAATCGTTGCCGGTCAAGGTGCGCGACCATGCCCCGCAGAATCACGTCCCACACAGGATGTTGGCGCACTTGGCCGCTGACGATGACGATGCGCAAACGCTGGCTGCGTGTTCGCCGGGGCACGGCCGGGGGCTGCCAGTGCTCGGCCGCCGCGGCACTCGTGAGGTCGCCGTAGCGAGCCAGCAGCGGACCCGCATCGGCATCCCGATAAGCCAGGTAGAACGGCTGGTGACTGCCGATGTGCTTCCCCAAGCGGCCGGGATGATCGCGATTCCATGACGCCAACTCATCCAGCGCACGGCTGAAATCGCCCGCCGCCGCTCGGGCGTCCGCGATGCTCTCGGCAAACACCGGAATCGCGGCAGTCGCGAGTCCCAGCGCCGCCGCGCCGAAATCGCCGTTGAGTTCAAGGCAGCGGCGAAAGCAGGCGATCGCCGCCCCTGCTCGCCCTTGCTGCGTGAAGGTATTACCGAGGCTGCAATGGGCTGCCGCGTCATGAGGCTTGATCGCCACTGCCCGCTGCAAGGCCGCGGCGGACTCTTCCAGTCGACCCTGTTCCATCAGCACAATGCCCAAATTCCGCAGTGCTTCGGCATGCCTCGCATCGAGGGACAGTGCGCGTGTATAGCTGGCGATCGCGCCTTCCGCGTTGCCGTGGGCGCGCAGCACGTTGCCCGCGTTGTTGTGCGCCTCGGTAAAGTTGGGTCGGTAATGCAACGCCCGGCCGTACGCGGCCAGCGCCTCGGCGAGCTTGCCTTGCGCCTGCAGTGCATTGCCCAAGTTGTTGTGCGCCTCGGCATGATCGGGCTTGTGAGCCAGCACCTTGCCGTAGCTCTCGACGGCCTCGTCCAGCCGGCCTTGCGCCTGGCGCACCAACCCACGGTTGTAGTGCGCCTCGAAATATCGCGGGTTGAGTCTCAAGGCGCGCTCATACGCGGCGTCCGCCTCATGCAGCCGGTCTTGCGCCTTGAGCGCGTTGCCCAGATTGTTATGAAAGGCGGGCACTCGCGGGTCTATGGCGATCGCGTTGCCGATGAGACGCACCGCCTCATCATGCCGGCCGGTCTGGTGCGCGAGCACGCCGAGAAAGTGCAGCGCATCGACGTGGCGCGGGTCGGCCTCCAGGATTTGTGTATAGAGCCGCTTGGCCTCGGCAAGGCGTCCGCCCTGGTGAAGGCGCAGGGCGGCATTGAGCAACTCGCGAACCTGCAATGACGTGGCGGCTTGCATCCTCAACCCACGGCGTTGTGCGCGATCACTTCCCGGTACCACAGCGCGCTGCGCTTGGGCGTGCGCTTTAGGGTCTTGAAGTCAACGTGATAAATGCCGAATGTCTTGCTGAAGCCGTCCGCCCATTCAAAGTTGTCCATGAGACTCCAGAGGAAGTAGCCCTTGACGGGATAGTTCTCCGCGACGGCGCGGTGCAGGTGGGTGAGATAGTTGCGCAGAAACATGACGCGATCCGTATCCTCGATGCGGCCGGCGGCATCTTGATAGTCTTCCCCGGAACAGCCATTCTCGGTGATGTAGAGAGCCTTGGGATTCCACAACTCGCTGACCGATCGCACCGCCCAGTACATCGCCTCCGGTCCGACGAACAGCCACGGCGAGGCCATGTGGGGATACGAGGTGGGGCGCCGTTCCAGGGCATAGCCCGCCTTGGACCCATCGGCTCGGGCGTAGTCGGGCTGATAGACGTTGAGTCCCACGAAATCCAGCGGACTGCCGATGATGGCCATGTCGCCGGCCTCGACCTTGGGCGCATTCGCGCCTTCGCGTTCCAGATACTCGTCCGGATACTTGCCCTCGAGCACGGTGCTGATGAACGGGGCGTTTTCCTGTCGGAAGGCACGCTTCGCAGCGTCGATGTGTTCGGCGGTCTCGATCACCGGAACGAACACGCGCGGATTCTCGGCCAATCCAATTTCGGTTCCCGCCGGCGCGCTGGCGCGGATGGCCTGCACCGCAAGCCCGTGCGCCAGCACCGCGTGATGCCGGACCTGGTTGACGGCGGCGCTGCCGAGTTTCAGTCCAGGCGCGAATTGTCCGATCTTGTAGCTCAAGTCGGTGAAGCACACGAGCTCGTTGGTGGTCATGAAATGGCGCACCCGATCGGACAGGCGCCTGGCGACGAATCCCGCGTAGTCGCCAAACGCATGGGCGGTGTCGCGCGATTGCCAGCCGCCCGGCAGCGCCTGCGGCAAATCCCAGTGAAACAAGGTGGCGTAGGGAGCGATTCCATTCTTCAAGAGCTCGTCCACCAGCCGCTCGTAGTAGGCAAGGCCTTTGTCGTTGGCCCGGCCGGCCCCTTGCGGAAAAATGCGCGCCCAGGCGATCGAAAACCGGTAGGTCTTCGCGCCGAGTTCCTTGAGCAGCTTGACGTCCTCCGCGAAGCGATAATACGAGTCGTCCGCGACGTCGCCGGTCTGGCCCTTGAAGGTCTTGCCGGGGGTGTGGGCGAAGGTATCCCAGATCGTGCGGCCGCGGCCGTCGGCGGCGACGGCACCTTCGACCTGGTAGGCGCTGGTGGCGCACCCCCAAAGAAACCCTGCCGGGAATTGCAGCGCGCGCGGCGACGGCACCTGCCCCATGCTCAAGCGCGGCAATGAGGCGCTCGTCACGGCGGTGGCGAGGAGGTGGCTGGCGAATTGGCGGCGGGTCAGCGGCATGGGTCGTGCGCCTTCAGGCCTCGAGTCCGGCCGGGATCGCATGGCCGGCGACGGCAAGCAGCCGCTTCAGTAGTGGTCCCGCCATCAATGTCGTCGCCACCGCCATGATCACCAGCATGGTGAACACTTTCTGCGGGATCAATCCCAAATCGAAGCCGATGTTGAGCACGATCAGTTCCATGAGCGCGCGCGTATTCATCAAGGTGCCGAGAACGGAGGACTGGTTGCGATCGAATCCGCAGGCGCGGCCGACCCAATATACCGGGACGATCTTGCTCAAGACGGCGGCGGTGAGCAGGATGGTGAGCCACTCCCAGTCGCTTGCCGTGTTGAGCCCGAGCACGTTGGTCCTAAGTCCAGTGTAGGTGAAGAACACCGGCAGGAAGAACACCAGCACGAAGCCGCCGACCTGGCGCCGCCAAGCTTCGACGAATTCCTTGTTGCGATGGAACAGCACGCCGCCGGCGAATCCGCCAAAGATGGCGAAGATGCCGAGTTTGAAGGTGCAAATTCCCAGCACGAAAATCACGCACACCACGATCGCCATGAGATTGGGATCAATCGCGCCGCTCTTGACCGGAAAGCGCCCGAGCAAGTAGGCGGCCGCCGGCCGCAGCAAGAACCACAGCAGCAACACGAAGGCTAGCAGGCCGCCGAGCTGCACTGACAAATGTGCGGCGGAGAATTGCGCGGCGGCATACGCGGATACCACCGACAGCAGCACCCAGCCAATGACATCGTTGATGGCCGCAGCCGAAATGGCGACGACACCCACTTCCGTTCGCGTCAATCCGTACTGGCGCAGGATCCGGCCGAGGATCGGCACCGCTGTGATTGCCATGCCGAGGCCCACGAACAGGCTGTAGCGTATCGGTTCGATGGCGGGCGCCAGAATCGGCGCCGACAGCCAGCCAAGCAGCACGCCGACGCATAGCGGGACACTGACCGACACGAGGGTCACCAAGACGGCGGCGCGCCGATTGCGCCGGTTGCCCAAATGTCCGAATTCGAAATCCATGCCGATTTGAAACATCAGCAGTATCAATCCGATCTGGCTGATGATGGTGATGGGCGCGGACGCGTGCGCGCCGAACAGCGCCAGCGAGGCCTGCGGGAAGAAATGCCCGATCAGTGAAGGCCCCAGCAACAGGCCGGCGAATATCTCACCGATCACGCCCGGTTGGCCCAAGCGGCGGAATACCGTATGCATGTAGCGTGCGGCGCCGACCATGACGATCAGCTGCAGCAGCGTGATGAACAAGAGATTCTCGGTCTGATTGATCGATGTCGCCATGCTCTCCCCCCGGCAATCGCGCGCCCCGGCCGCCGGCTTGCACTCGTTGCTATTTGCATGGCATGGTAGCGCTAACATCGTTCGACTGGAAGCGCTGTCGGCGGCGGCGCCCATCGAAAGGCCGCCGAGGGCGTTTCTGCCTCATCATTTTGGCCGCAGCGCTACGGCCGCGGCGCTTCGATCGCGATCTCGAACGGACCCGCCGGCAATCCGGATTTGTCATAAAGATTGCACACCGGCGCATCGCCCCAGCAAAAGCGCACCCGTGTGGCGCTCGTGATCGCCGGCTCGATGCGCACCTCACGGCCGGACAGCTCTGCATCGACAAAACGGCAACTGTCCTGAAGATCGCCGCACAGTTCGAACCCGATTGGCCGCGGCGCGCTATAGGCGAGCAGCTGCCCCTCGACGTCGTCGAAGCTCACGAGTACGGCGCTGCCGCTGCGGCGCGCTTCGCGTGCCACGGGTCCCGATGGCGAGACAGGTTGGCCGTAAACCAAATGCCGGGCAGCGCGCGCCAGCCGAGCGCCTACCGCCTGTTTGTTCGGCGGATGCAGCTCTTGTGCCTCGCCGACGTCGATCGTCACGGCGAGGGCGGCATTCTTGTCGGCGGCAACCGCGCGCCGCTGGGCCTCGCGCAAATCTGCCCACGGAGACGATGCGGCCACTGCGCTCGGCGTGCCGAAGTTCGGCAACTCGACGATCAGAAAGGGCAGATCGGCGCCAAATCTCCTGCGCCAGTCCGCCATGAGGCCTTGCAGCAATGACTGATAGCGGCCGGCGTCGCCGGCATTGGATTCGCCCTGGTACCAGAGCACCCCGCGCAGCGCGTAGGGAAGCAGCGGTGCAATCATGGCGTTGTTAATGGTGGCAAGGCCGCTGACCGATTCCCAGGGCGCGCGCGGCGGAAAGCCCATGCTTTCCGGCACGAATTGATAATGCCACTGGCCGCCCAAAGGCACCATGCTGCCGTCCGCGAAGCGCAGCGCCAGATGCTCCGGCGGACCGTACATGCCGCCGGCGTCCCACGTGCTCAGCACATTGATGACGATGCTGTTCTCGCCGGCGTGCAGCCAGCCCTCAGGTATGGCGTACGTGCGTTCGGTGCCGTAGCCGAAGGAGTTGGCGAGCGCACGTCCGTTGACCCAGGTCTCGTCAACCTCGTCGATAGCGCCAATCGACAGCTGCGCGTCGCCGGCGGCCTGCGCCTTGCTGAGCGTCGCCGAGCGCCGAAACCAGAGCATGCCGTCATGGCTGGCAAGCTCGGCGACCCCCCAGGTCTTCCAATCGCGCATGGGCTCGGGAACGGCGCGCCAGTCGCCCTGGGCTTTCGTTTCCCACGGCCTCGATCCGGGAGGTGCATGCGATCGCCACCAGCGTTCCCAGAGATCTCCCATGCGATCGTTGCCGGCGCGCGCATCGCCGGCATACAGATCGAGCAGATCGAGGCTGGCGTCGAAGCCGCCCGCGCCGCGCAGTGCCGCCGCGCTCATCCAAGGTTCGATGCGCGAGCCGCCCCAGGAAGCGTGAATCAGGCCCATGGGTACGGGTACCGTTTTTTGCAGATCGCGCGCGAAGTAGTAGCAAGCAGCGGAGAAGCCGCGGATGGTATCCGGACCAGCAGCCGCCCAGCTCACGGGATTTGCGAAATGTCCGAGCGGTGTAGGGTGCGCGGCGTGCGCCACGCTGAGCACGCGGATTCGATCGTTGGCGGAAGCAGCAATTTCACGCGCCGCGTTCAGCGAGTTCGCCACGGGAAACTCCATGTTCGATTGGCCCGAACAGAGCCATACATCGCCCAGCAAGATATCCTCAACCGACTGCTCGATGCCGCCGTGCGTGCGGGCCGTGAGCCGGTACGGGCCGCCGGCCGGCTCAGGCCCGAGCTCTGCCCGCCATTGCCCGTGCGGATCGGCGACGGCGTGAACCTCGGCGCCGTGAGCGCCGCCGCTGTCAGTCAGAAAAATTGTCAGCTCCTCCCCGGGCGAGGCCTCGCCCCACACCGGGATGGCGCGGTCGCGCTGCAGTACTGCGTGATCCTGGAACATCTCATCGAGCAGCGGGTGCGCGGGCGCCGCAAAGCCGGCTGGATACGGCCGTTGTGACACACTCTGAAAATACGCCAGCGTTGTGTCGCGCCACCAGCTGGCTTCCCGCTCCTGGATGGCGAGAAAGGCACGCACCTCCGCGTAGCGCTCGGCGTCCACGTAGGGCGCGAGGGTCGACCACACGGCGCGCATGCCGCGCACCGTCTCGACGCCTGCGCTGTAGTGGCGCACCAGTTCCTCCCACACGCTGCGGCCGCTCGACAGCCGGTAGTCCCAGGGCACATGGTGAAACCAGAGCAGGTACTTTTCCGGCGTTCGATCGAGGTCGTTGAACTCGGCGGTGAGCGGCGGTGGATACTGCGACACCGCGCCGCTGCCTCGGGTCGTGCGGTCAAAGCCGATGCCCTGCGAGTCGGCGCGATGATAATACGTAGGATTCCAGTCAGCGCGCTGCAGCGAGCCTTGCCATGCGCCTGGGCCATAGTGATTGCCGGCGGCCATGAGATGCGCCAAGCCGAGCGGCGTCATGTAGTTCACCACCGCTTCGCGCGATCCCATCATCATGGCGACCACCCGCGTGACGAAGTGCGGATCGTTCGAGAAGGTCATGCGCGCCCATTCCTCGGCAATGCCGCGCGAGCCTCGCCCAGGATCCCATGCAAGACGTCCGAACGCGTACCAGTTGGCCTGATCGAAGGTTGACCCCGTCCAGTTGCGGTCCGCGCCGACGTTGGAGACTCCCGCCATGCCGCTGCGCGCGTGGCCTTGCAATGATCCATCGATCACCTGGGCGACCGTGGAGTGCGGCCCGCGCGCGAAGGTATCGAAGCGCAGCGTCTCTTCGTACAGTGGACCCAAGTACGCCAGGTGCGTGGCGAATCCCAGGTACTCCTTGGTGATTTGCACTTCCAGCATCAACGGCGTCTTCGGCATGGCGCCGAACAGTGGATGCGCCGGCTCGCGCGGCTGGAAGTCGATGGGGCCATTCTTCACCTGCACCAGCACGTTGTCGCGAAACAAGCCGTCCAGCGGCGCGAACTCCTCGAAGGCCTGTTTGGCGCGGTCGTCCCCCGCATGGTTGGAATAGACGAAGGCTCTCCAGATGACCACGCCGCCGTGCGGCGCAAGTGCCTCGGCAAACAGATTGGCACCGTCGGCGTGCGTGCGATGATAGTCCTGCGGTCCCGGCTGACCTTCGGAATTTGCCTTGACGACGAAGCCGCCGAAATCGGGGATGTATCGATAGATCTCCTCGACCTTATCGTGCCACCAGCGGCGCACCGCCGGATCTTCCGGGTCGGCGCTCTCGAGGCGGTCCAACTCCATGGGAGCGGTGAATTTGGGCGCCAGATACACCTTGATGCCGTACGGGCGCAACACGCCCGCGAGAGCTGCGGCCTTTTCGAGGTAGGCTGGTGTCAGACTGAGCGCATCGGCATTGACGTTGGTGAGCAGCGTGCCGTTGATGCCGATGGAGGCGCAGGCGCGTGCGTAGTCGGTATAGCGTGGCGAGAGGTCCTGCGGCAGCTTCTGCCAGTCCCAGATCGAGGCGCCCGCGTAGCCGCGTTCGACCGTACCGTCGAGGTTGTCCCAGTGATTCAAGAGCCGCAGCTGAATTCGCGGCACGCTGCGTACGTCGAGCCGCTCGAGGGGCTGGCGCGTTTGCATGAGGCGCAGCAATTCGAAAGTACCGTACAGCACGCCGGCGTCGCCGGCGGCGGCAACGACGATGGCGCGATGGCCGCCGATCGATACCGTGCGCAGCACGAAGCCTTCCTTGCCCAGGCCCGCCAAATCAAGCTGCAGACCGGCCACGACTGCGGAGGCTTGCGGCGTTCCGAGGACGACCGCGCCGTCGCGCGTAACACGGCTCGCGGACTCGATCGTCATGTCGAGCAGACCTGAGATGCCGCGCTCGAATTCGGCGCGCGCCGGCTGATCGGCGGCGATCAGTTGTTGCGCCGCGCGCCGATAGCGTTCCCGCCAAGGCGATTCGACCACGCGGTAGCGCAGCCACAAATCGTAGCCATCCTCGGCGTGCGCCGGCGCAGCGGCAGCTCCCGCCAGCGCGAGCAGCAGCAGCGTCCAGCACCGCGACAACCTCAGCCAGCCAAATTTCGTCATGTTGCCGCGCTCCGCGAGGCCCAAGCCCTGATCCCACCCCAAAAAACTGACGGCCCCCCTGTGGTAGCGCTATCATACAGCGCGGACGCCATCAGTGAAACCGCATCTTGGGGCGGGCGCCTTGCCATGCGATGCCTGACGAAACACCGAAGGAGCTGAATGCTGCACGACAAATCCGTTGGCGCCATTTTGGCGCTGACACACGGCGCGGACCGCTGCGACCTCCTCCCGGCCATCGGCGGCAGCATCGCCGCGTGGACGGTGAACGGCGAACAGATGATGCGTTCGGCCAGCGCCGCGAGCATCGCCGCGCAGGATCCTTTCGGCATGGCAAGCTTCCCGCTGGTACCGTACTCCAACCGCATCGGCGACGGCAGTTTCAAGTGGGACGGCAAGCGCTTCGCGTTGGCGCGAAATTTCTATCCGGAGCCGCACGCCATTCATGGCGCCGGCTTCGAACGGCCGTGGCTGGTGCGCGCGCACGCGGCGGATTCGGCAACCCTCGTACTGAACCACCTGCCCGGTGCCTCGTGGCCATTTGCGTTCGAAGCGCAGCAGCGCATCACGCTCGGCGAGCGCAGCTTGACCATCGAGATGAGCGCCCGCAATCTCGCCGAACGGGCCGTACCGCTCGCGTTCGGCCACCATCCCTACTTCCCGCACGAAGGCGCGTGGTTGAAATTCCGCGCGCAGGACGTGTGGATGAACGGAGATGACGCGCTGCCGAGTCTGCGGGTCAAACCGTTCGGCAAATTCGATTACGCGGACGGCATGTCGGTGACGCGCGGCGATATCGATCATTGCTTCACGGGATGGGACGGCGAGGCGGCGATCTTCTGGCCGGACAGGCATCTGGGCGTACAAATCGAGGCATCCGGCACTTTGCGCTGCGCCGTCGTGTGTATTCGCAGCGGCTTCGATGGATTTTGCTTCGAGCCCGTGCCGCACATCAACAATGCGGTCAATCGGCCCGATCGCGAGCATGCGATGCCGGTGATCGCGCCCGGACAATGCTTTACCGCCACCATCCGGTTTCGCGCCCTGGCCCGCACGTCGGCCTGAACGAATCAGCGCACGGCGGGAGGGCCGTCGGAGTCCCGGCGCACCAAAGTGAACTCGAGCAGAGCCTGTTTGCCCTCCTCATCCCGGCCCTCGCGGCGTGCTTTGATTTTCTTGAGCAGCAACAGCATCGCGGCCTTCGCCATATCCGCTATCGGCTGGCGGATGGTGGTCAACTCCGGCCAGATGGAGCGCGAGAATTCGGTATCGTCGAAGCCGCACACCGTCAGTCCCTTCGGGACATCCAGGTGATGGCGGTGAGCCACTGCTACCGTGGCGGCGCCCATGTCATCGTTGCTGGCAAAGATTGCGGTCGGCGGCCTGGCGAGGTTCAGGAGCTGTTCCGCGGCCTTGAGCCCGGAGCGGTACGTGAACAGGCCCTGGCGGATGAGCGTGTTGTCCACGGCGATATCAGCTTCCGCCAGCGCCGCCTTGTAGCCGGCCAGGCGCTGCCCGCTCGCGGTCTGATCCGGTTTGCCGATGATGAAACCGATGCGGGTATGTCCCAGCGATAAAATATGACGCGTCATGGCCACTGCGGCGGCATGGTCGTCGATGCGCACGGCGAGCAGTCCTGCGCGCGGAATCGCGCTCGCCACCGCGACCGCGAGCGCACCCGCCTTGGTGAGCACTGCATGAATGCGCTTCGAGTCGCACAGCGGCGGCGGCAGGATGATGCCGTCGACGCCCGTGGCCAGAAGCTCCCGCACCACTTCATCTTCGTGCTGATCGGCGTCGCATTTCTCGACCACCAACTGCACATGACTCACCCGAGCCTGCTCCAGGCTGCCTACCAGGAATTCGCTCAAGAAGGCGGCGCTCGGGTTGCTGTAGAGCATGCCGATGCGCACCTGCTCAGCCCCCGCGAGCGAGCGCGCGGCGAGATTGGGCGAGTATTTGAGCTTCGCAATGGCGGCCTGCACCGCCTCGCGCGTTTCCTTGCGGACGTTCTGTTCGCCATTGATGACGCGCGATACCGTCATCGGCGCGAACCCCACATAGGCCGCCACGTCGGCGATGGTCGGCGCGCCTTGTTTGCGGTGTTTGGTCCTGCGCTCGGTGCGCGGCGCCGCGCGTTTTTTGGCTGTTCTAGTGGTCATGCTGATCTAATGGTCGTCCCGGGCGTCAGCTTACAACAGAGGGCTGACCTATTTGGCGCTCGGAGCGCCCCGAAAAGCAAATGCAATTGACAAGGCCGCGCATTATCTATCATGGTAGCGCTATCAAGAATTAATAAATGTTGGTCGAGTCCCGGGGGTACAGCGATGCTTGGAGCGATCAAACGATGGACCGTGGGCGCGGCCATGAGCCTGGGTGTGCCCATGAGCTTGGGTGTGCCCATGAGCTTGGGTGTGAGCCTGGCGGCGGCCGGCCAGGTGCTGGCCGCGCCCTCCCCGGTTCCCTATCAGGATCCGAATGTCGCCGTCGAGGCGCGCGTCGAGGACTTGCTGAAACGCATGACGCTGCAGGAGAAAGTGGCGCAGATGCTCAGCATCTGGGACCAAAAGACCGACATCTTCGACGCCCATCTGGAATTGGACACCGGCAAGTTCGCGCAAAAATACCCGGACGGGGTCGGTCAGTTTGCGCGTCCTTCCGACGCCACCGGGCCCAAATCGCCGCGCTTGGTGCCGGGGCGCGGCGTACGCGCCACCGTGCGCCTGGTCAATGCGCTGCAACGCTTCAGCCTGAAACACGGGCGGCTCGGGATACCGATCATGTTCCACGAGGAGGGCTTGCACGGCTACGCCGCCGTGGGCGCCACCAGCTTCCCGCAGGCCATCGCGCTCGCCTCGAGCTGGGATCCGGCGCTGGTGCGTGCCGTCAACGCCGTGACTGCACGCGAAATACGCGCCCGCGGGGTCAGCGAAGCGCTCACTCCCGTGGTGGACGTGGCGCGTGACCCGCGCTGGGGTCGCATCGAGGAAACCTTCGGCGAGGATCCGTTCCTCGTGGGCGAAATGGGCGTGGCCGCCGTCGAGGGCCTGCAAGGCGAGCATCGGGCCAGGGACTTGGATGAGGGCAAGGTATTTGCGACCTTGAAGCATTTGACCGGTCATGGCCAACCGGAGAGCGGCACCAATACAGGTCCGGCGCCGTTTGCCGAGCGCACCCTGCGGGAGTTCTTTTTCCCGCCGTTCGAACAGGCGATCTCGCGCACCGGCGTGAGCGCCGTGATGCCCTCCTACAACGAGATCGACGGCGTGCCGAGCCACGCCAACGTATGGCTGCTCGATAAGGTGCTGCGCGGCGAGTGGGGATTCACGGGCGCAGTGGTGAGCGACTACTACGCCATCGATGATCTCATGAATGTGCATCACATTGCCGCCGACCGCGAACAGGCGGCGCGGCTGGCGCTCGACGCCGGCGTCGACATCGACCTGCCGAGCGGCACGGCCTACGCCACCTTGACGCAGCAGGTGCGCGACGGGCGCGTATCTGAGTCGCGCATCGACGCGGCGGTGCGCCGCCTGCTCACCCTGAAGTTCCGAGCCGGCTTGTTCGAGCACCCGTACGCCGACGCCGACCAGGCGGTGGCGATCACGAACAATGCCGAGGCGCGCGCGCTGGCACTGAAGGCGGCGCAGCGCACGCTGATCCTGCTCAAGAACGACGGGGCGCTGCCGCTCAAGTTGCCCGCGGCGGACTCGCCCAAACCGGTGATTGCGGTCATCGGTCCGAATGCAGCTGTGGCGAGACTAGGCGGTTACTACGGACAGCCGCCGCTGACCGTGTCCATCCTCGAGGGCATCAAGAACAAGGTTGGCGCGCGCGCCGAAATTTTATTCTCGCAGGGCGTCAAAATTACCGATAACGACGATTGGTGGGCGGATGAGGTACGGCTCGCCGATCCGGCCGAGAATCATCGGCTCATCGAGGCGGCGGTGGCGGTGGCGCGCCGCGCCGACCAGATCGTTCTCGCCATCGGCGACACCGAGCAGACCAGCCGTGAGGGCTGGGCCAAGAGCCACTTGGGCGACCGCAGCAGCTTGGATTTGGTGGGCGAGCAGCAAGCGCTGTTCGATGCGCTGCACGCGCTCGGCAAGCCGATCAGCGTGGTGTTGATCAATGGCCGGCCGGCCTCCACGGTTACGATCGCCGAGCAGGCGAATGCGCTCATCGAGGCGTGGTATGTGGGCGAGCAAGGCGGCAACGCGGTGGCTGACGCGCTGTTCGGCGACGTCAACCCGGGCGGCAAATTGCCTGTGACCATCCCGCGCAGCGTCGGACAATTGCCCTCGTTCTACGATGTCAAACCTTCGGCGCGGCGCGGCTATCTATTCGACACGGTGGCGCCGCTGTTTCCCTTCGGCTATGGCTTGAGCTATACCAGGTTCGAAGTCGGAGCGCCGCAGCTGTCGAGCGATCGGATCGCCGTCGACGGCACGGTAACCGTGACCGTGCCGGTGCGAAATACCGGTGGGCGGGCGGGGGATGAAACCGTCCAGATCTATGTGCATCAGCAGGTCGGCTCGGTGACCCGTCCCATCAAGGAATTGAAAGCCTTCCAACGCGTCAGCCTGAAGGCTGGAGAAGCCACCACCCTCTCCTTCACTTTAGGTTCGGCGGCCTTTCGCATGTGGAATGTAGCCATGCAGCGGGTGGTCGAGCCGGGCGCCTTCGACATCATGGCAGGTCCCAATTCCGTCGACTTGAAGACCACGGTGCTGCACATCGGCGGTTAGCGCATGGGCGGCTAGCGCAGCGGCGGCCGGCGCATCGGCCCCGACGTCCCCCCCTACGGCGAGGTGTAGCGGGTGACGACGTTCTCCAAGTATTCCTGACGCCCGGAATGCGGCACCGGAGTCACATTGTCGGCAACCGCCGCATCGGCGATCGCGGCCAATGTACTGCGGCCCTCGAGCATGGCCATCGCCGTTTCGCTGCGCCAACCTGCGTAGCGTTGCTCGATGAAGGAGGTCAATTCACCGCCTTGCAGCATCGCCGCCGCGTTGAGCAAACCACGCGCGAGCACGTCGACGGCGCCGATGTGGCCATGGAACAGATCCACCGGGTCGACGCTCTGGCGGCGCACCTTGGCATCGAAGTTATTGCCGCCGCTGGTGAAGCCGCCGCCCTTCAGCACGTAGTACAGCGCGAGGGTGATTTCCCGGATGTCGTACGGAAATTGATCGGTGTCCCAGCCGTTTTGCGGATCGCCGCGGTTCATGTCGATGGAACCGAAGATGCCGAAGTCCACCGCCATGGCGATTTCATGTTCGAAGCTGTGGCCGGCCAGCGTCGCATGATTCGACTCGATGTTGACCTTGACCTCCTTCTCGAGGCCATGGTGCTGCAGGAATCCGTAAATGGTGTCGACGTCGAAATCGTATTGATGCTTGGTCGGCTCGTGCGGCTTGGGCTCGATCAGGATCAGTCCCTTGAAGCCGATCTTGTGCTTGTGTTCCACCACCATGGAGATGAACCGGCCAAGCTGATTCTTCTCCTGCTTGAGATTGGTATTGAGCAGCGTGTCGTAACCTTCGCGTCCGCCCCACAGCACGTAGTTCTCGCCCTTGAGGCGATGAGTGGCTTCGAGGCAGTGCCGCACCTGGGTGGCGGCGAAGCGGAACACCTCCGGATCGGGGTTGGTCGCGCCGCCCGCCATATAGCGCGGATGGCTGAACAGATTCGCGGTTCCCCACAGCAGTTTCACGCCGCTGGCCGACATCTTGCGCTCGATCTTCTCGGCCATGCGCTCGAGGTTCGCGACATGCTCGCGGATGTTCTGCGCCTGAGCGATGACGTCGGTATCGTGAAAGCAGAAAAACGGCAACCCCAGACGGCTGAAGAACTCGAATGCCTCATTCAGCTTGAGCTCCGCGGCCGCCTGGTCGAGCGGGCCACCGTGCCAGGGACGGCGAAAGGTGCCGGCGCCGAAGATATCGAAGCCGTCCCAATTGAAGGAATGCCAGTAGCACACTGCCATGCGCAAGTGCTGTTCCATGGTCTTGCCCATCACGACGCGATTCTTATCGTAGTAGCGAAACGTCAACGGGTTCGTCGATTGGGGCCCTTCGTAGGTGATCGGTGCGATGTCGGCAAAGTAAGAAGCGTTCAAGTTTGTGTCTCCACGAATGAGTCTTTGAGATGTCGATACAAGCTGCGGAAACGCCCAATGCGCTGCGCATAGAGGCCTGACAGTCGATCGTCGGGCTCGGCCACGTGCAAAATCGGCGATGGGGTACAGATCTCCTCGACCGAGGCGTGCTCGGCGCCCATGCGCGCCAGTCGCGCGGCGCCATAAGCAGGACCCAATGTCGCCGCGTCGCGATATACGAGCGGCCGGCGCAATGCCGAGCTCAAGATCCGGCCCCAGTACGCCGAGCGCGCGCCGCCGCCGATCACGGCAATGGATTCGACGGCCGCACCACCCGCGAGCAGAGCATCCAGTCCATCGCGAAACGCGAATGCGACGCCTTCGAGCACTGCCTGCGCAATGGCCGCGGGCGTCGACTCGTGCGTCAGTCCAAAGAGCACGCCCTTGGCCTGCGGATCGTTGTGCGGCGTACGCTCGCCGGACAGATAGGGCAGGAACAATTCCGTTGCCGCCGGCCGGTTGCGCGCCTCCGCGAGATCGAACAGCGCGCCGGCATCGGCCAAGCCGCAGACTTGCGCCGCCCAGTCCACGCAGCTGGCGGCGCTCAAGATCACGGACATTTGATGCCAGCGCCGCGGCACTGCGTGACAGAAAGTATGCACGCCGCGCTCGGGATTGGGGCGATAGCCGTCGCTCGCCAGGAACAACACGCCGGAGGTGCCGAGCGACAAGAAGGCATCGCCGGGGCGCACCACGCCGACGCCGATGGCGCCGGCCGCATTGTCGCCGCCGCCGGCCACGACCGGCACGCGCGCCATCCCCCAGCTTGCCGCGACTTCCGCACGCAGCGAGCCGGTAACCTCGTTGCCTTCGAACAGCGCGGGCATGTGCGACTTTCCAAGGCCCGTGGCCGCCAGCATGATCTCCGACCAGCGCCGCTGTCCGACGTCCAGCCACAGCGTTCCCGCGCTGTCCGACATGTCGGAGGCGCACTCGCCCGTCATGCGCAAGCGCACATAATCCTTGGGCAAGAGCACCGTCGCAGTCTGCGCGAAGATTTCCGGTTCATGCTGGCGTACCCACGACAACTTGGGCGCCGTGAATCCCGGCATCGCGCGATTGCCGGTGATTTTCAGCATACCTGCGGCGTTCTGCTCCAATTCGACGCACTGCTGTGCGCTGCGCCCGTCGTTCCAAAGAATCGCGGGACGCAACACCTGCTGATCCCGGTCGAGCAGCGTCGCACCATGCATCTGGCCGGATAAACCGACGGCACGCACCGCCTTGCGCGAGGTCGAGCGCAGGCCGCCGACCGCGGCGTTGGCGCCGGACCACCAGTCGGCAGGATTTTGTTCCGACCACAAAGGCTGCGGCCGCGACACGTTCAAGGGTGCGCTTGCCTGGTCGACGACGGCTCCGTCGCCGTCGATCACGGCGCACTTCACCGCGGATGTGCCAATGTCGATCCCCATGTACATGCGAAAAATACTTCTGTCGGCGGGTTACGGTAGCGCTATCATTCTATGCCGGATTGCTGGTCTTGGCACGCAGAAAAACTAAATGGGCGCCGCTGCACGGCGCGCCGACTCGAAGGGGAGAGACAATTTTGAGCGAGAATCCCGACTCAACCATCAACCTGCCTCTGGTCGCCGCAATCGTCGGCGTTGCCACCATCGGCGGCTTCATGTTCGGCTACGACAGCGGCGTCATCAACGGCACGCAGGACGGCCTGCGCACCACCTTCGGCCTGAGCGAGGCGTGGCTGGGCATTACGGTAAGCGCCCTGCTGCCCGGCTGCGCCGTCGGCGCATTCCTTGCCGGCAGATCGGCTGATCGATGGGGCCGTCGCCGCGTCATGGTGGCCGCGGCCGTCCTGTTCATTTTCAGCGCGTTGGCCGCGGGCGCCGCCGATTCGGCGCTCATGATGATCCTCGCCAGATTCGCGGCCGGCGTCGGTGTCGGTGCGGCCAGCGTCTTGTCGCCCGCCTACATCAGCGAGGTGACCCCTGCGAGCATGCGCGGCCGGCTCTCGAGTCTGCAGCAGGTCATGATCATCGCCGGCCTGACCGGCGCATTTCTCGCCAACTATTTCCTGGCTCTCAAGGCCGGAAGGTCCACCGAAATTTTGTGGTTGGGTTACGCGGCGTGGCGCTGGATGTTCTGGATGCAGATCATTCCCGCCAGCGTGTTCTTCGTGACGCTGCTGCTGATTCCCGAAAGTCCGCGCTTTTTGGTGGCACGCGGCCGGGACGACGAAGCGCGTGACGTGCTGACGCGCCTCTTCGGCGCAGCTACGGCGCTGAGCAAAGCCTCCGAAATACGCGGTTCGCTGGCCGCGGATCATACGCCGCGGCTGTCCGATCTCATCGACCGCAAGACGCGGCGTCTGCGTCCCATCGTCTGGATAGGAGTCGGTCTCGCCACGTTCCAGCAGCTGGTGGGCATCAACGTCGTGTTCTATTACGGCGCCGTGCTTTGGCAGGCAGTGGGATTCAGCGAAGCGGACTCGCTCAAGATCAATATATTGAGCGGCACGCTGTCGATTGCGGCGTGTTTGATCGCCATCGCGCTCATCGACCGCATCGGCCGCAAGCCCTTGTTGCTCATCGGCTCGATCGGCATGACGGCAACCCTGGCGGCTCTGACGATCGCGTTCGGCAGCGGCGTGTTGAGCGACGGCACGCTGCACCTGGCGCCCCGGGTCGGCATGATTGCGCTGGTCAGCGCCAATCTTTACGTGGTGTTCTTCAACTTGAGCTGGGGCCCCGTCATGTGGGTCATGCTCGGAGAGATGTTTCCCAACCAGATTCGCGGTTCCGGCCTGGCCGTCAGCGGCGCGGTGCAATGGACCGCCAATTTCCTGATAAGCATGAGTTTTCCGCTGTTGTCGAAGGTCCTCGGACTGCCCATCACCTACGGTTTCTACGCCGCCTGCGCCTGCCTCTCCATCTTTTTCGTGGTGAAAATCGTGCGCGAGACGCGCGGCCGTGAACTCGAGGACATGATCGGCTGACGCAAGGCCGGGCGTTGCAGTGCAACCTGATCCAAAATCGAAAGAATTGGTAGCGCAACCAAAAAATGATTGCCAAAGTCTAAATTGTATGTACTATGGTAGCGCAACCATAGAAGTGTAAAGCCGTAGTCAGTGACTGCAGCGAACAACAGGTCGAGACTGGGGGATAAATGAGCGATACGGAATCGAACGCCTACCTACGCCGCGTAGTCCATGCAATCTGCTTCGGCAGCGCATCGACGCTCACCTTGAGCGCACTGCCGCCGCCGAGCACCGCCGCCACGGCGACGGATGCCCCCGACAACGAGCTCAACGAGATCGTGGTCACGGGCCTGCGGGCGTCCCTGCAGCAGAGCCTCGACATCAAGCGTGATTCGGACGGCATCGTCGATGCCATTTCTGCCGAGGATATCGGCAAGTTTCCGGACTCGAACCTCGCAACCGCCATGGAGAGAATTCCCGGCGTGACGGTGAGCCGCCAGGCGGTCTCGCTGACCGGCACCGGGGGCACTTCTTCCGGCGGCGGCTCGACGCAAATTACCGTGCGCGGATTTGGTCCGCAGTTCAACGAAACCTTGTTCGACGGCCGGGAAGTGCCCACCGCGATCGGCAATGCCACACGTGGCTTCGATTTCGGATCGGTGGGCTCCGATTTCGTCGGTCAAGTCGACGTTATGAAAACCCCCGACGCCACCCTCTCGAGCGGTTCAATCGGCGCCACCGTCAATATCAAGTATCCGAAACCCTTCGATCATCCCGGCATGCAATTGGCGGGGTCGGTTTCGGGAGACGATTCGACCGGCCAGAATAAGACCAGGCCGAACGCGGGCCTGTTGTTCAGCGATACCTTCGCGGACGATCGCTTAGGGATCTTGATCGACGGGGCCTATGCGGACAGCGACGTTCGCGGCAATCACGTCAACGTTCAAGGATGGGAGGGCGGGAACCCGGCCGCGGGCGGTGGATTGCTGCCCTGCCAGTTGAAAGGAGCCGGGCCCTGTGCCGTGGCCCCGGGCTCGGCCACGAGCCCACCCCCCACCATCAATGATTGGTTCATTCAGGACTACGGCATCTATCAAGAGCACACCGAGGACAAGCGCATCGGCGGCCGGTTCGTGCTGCAGGCCAAGCCGGTGGATGGCCTGGAGCTGACGTTCGACGATAACTACTCGAAGGAAACGCTGGTCCAGGAACAATACGGCTTCAGCGCCTGGTTCAACAACACCGGTTTGACCAATGTGGTCCAGGCTCCTGACGGCACGGTGACGAATTTCACACAGCCGGGCACGCCCACCGACTTTCAGGCGCAGATCAACCAATCGGTGATTCAGACCAATACCATTGGACTTAACGTGAAATGGGATGCAACCGAGCATACCTCTTACATGGTCGATGCCTATACCGCCCGTGCCCAGCTCAATCCCGACGGCCAAGCTTCATTGGACGCGGACGTCGGTTATGGCAACGGCCCCAACGGCACCTCGCTGGGCATCGTGGTCCCGGGAGGCAAGAACCTGCCCTATCCGGTGGGCTACGGGCCGGGCGGCAATGCGGCGAATTTCATCAACCCCGCATTCATCGGATCGCACGTCGTCGTGGACAGTTACAACCAGAACAAGGACTCGATCAACCAGTTCAAGCTGGAAGGCAGCTGGCACGACG
>Ga0182024_10005524_pt1 | contig 28349 bp, 21 predicted proteins | sample P32metaG_FD_120480 | JGI IMG/M metagenome (GOLD analysis project Ga0182024, IMG submission 120480) | Permafrost microbial communities from Stordalen Mire, Sweden - P3-2 metaG (Illumina Assembly) | ecosystem: Environmental > Terrestrial > Soil > Wetlands > Permafrost | place: Sweden: Stordalen...
GATCGGCGGCCTGTTCGTGAGCACCGACGGACGGACGTTCGTCGAGCCGCCAGCCGATTGGACCCCGAGCGGTCCGACCGGCGGGCCTCAATGGATGGGCAGCTCTCAGTCCCTCGCCGGCGACCTTATCCGAGACGGCATCACGGGCCTCTCGGCGCATGTGTCCGAGCCGTTTCTCGACGCCACGATCCGGCCTCAAATCCTCTTCCCTGCGTATCTGGCGGGATTCAACCTCGCCGAGTCGTTCTACCTCGCCATGCCCTTCCTGAGCTGGCAGACCATTGTCATTGGCGATCCTCTGTGCGCGCCGCTCGCGAACGGCCAGTTCGCGCCCGCAGACACGTCCACGGGCATCGATCCAGATACCGGTTTTCCGTCGATCTTCTCTGCACGAGAAGTCGCAATGCTCGCGAGTGGCGGCCTCAAGACCGACGCCGTGAAGATGGGACTCAAGGGCAACCTCGCGGCCGAGGCCGGCCATCTCCCGGAGGCTGAAGCGCTCTGGGTGCGCGCGACGGACCTCGAGCCGCGCCTCGCCGGCGTTCAGGGGCGGCTCGCGGCCCTCTTCGACGAGCGGGGCGCCTATGACCAGGCGATTGCTCGCTACCGTCTCATCGTGGCCGCCAAGCCTCTGGACGTCCTGGCGCTGAACAACCTTGCCTATGACCTCGCTGTTCACGCCAACAATCCGAAAGAGGCGCTGGTATTTGCCCGGCGCGCGTTCGGCATTGGGCCGACTCCAGTCGTGTCGGACACGCTGGGATGGGTCGAGCACCTGATGGGCGACGACTCCAGCGCTCAGCCGCTCCTGGAAGGCGCCTCGGCCAGCCGCCCGGGGGACGCCGAGATCCTCTTCCACGTCGCCGTCATACATGCCGCGCTCGGGAACAAGGCGAAGGCCAAGGAAGAACTAGACGCCGCCGAAAAGCTGGATCCTCAGCTGGCTACCAGGGCCGACGTCAAGGCCCTTCGCGCCATCGTGGGATAGGCGTACAAGAAAAACGCGGGGCGCAGCCGTTTGGCTCCGCCCCGCGTGCTGGAGTAGCTCAATGAGACGGGAGCGTTACTTCCGAGCGAACCGCTTCCTAATCTGCCCCGCGCCGGCCATCAACCCAAGGCCCAGAAGCGACAGCGTCGCGGGCTCTGGAACCGTCGAAACAGTCGAGAATGACAGGTTGGCGTCTGTCTGGAGCAGCGTGTCCGGACCCGTGCCATTGAGCGTCCCGACGTTGGTGGTGCCGGCTCCGCCGGTGCACGTCGTTGTCGACGCATTCGAGCTGAAGCATGCCGACGGATCCACCGACCCGAACGGCAGCGTCTGAGCCGTCGTCGCGAAGATGAGCACCGTGCCGGGCACCAAGCCGGGGAAGTAGTTCTGGTTCGCACTTGTGATCTCGATCTGCGCCTGGAAACCGCCGGTGCCACAGACCGAGCTGTCAGCGCTGTAATTGTTGGCGCCGAACTGGTCGAGGGCATTCGTTCCGTTTGGACCGCAGTTCGAGGCCGTATTCACACTGAAATTGCCGAAGAACGAGCTGTTGTTCAGCAACGTGCCCGTGAGAATCGGCGCGTCGGTGCCGCCCGTGTTCGTAAAACCGGTCCCGGCCAGGTTGTTGCCGGATGCGGTCTGGGCATAGATGTCGAACACGCCATTCGTCGCCCCGGTCGTCGGTCCGAACACAAGAGTCGGGTTCGTCCCGCCCGTGTTGGCGGTCAATGTCTCGCCAAAGCTCGCGGCGAAGGTAAAGAACTCGCCGCTGGTTCCGTTCGAAAAGACATTACTTCCGCCAAGCGAAGCCCCGTCGAGATTGGCCTGGAACAGCAGCGTGCCGGTCGTACCAACGGTGGAACTCGCATTCAGCCCTTCCGACAGGCTGTTCCCCGGTCCCGGGTCGAGCACGTCGATCGTCAGCGCGCCAGTCGCGCCGGTGCCCGCGGGATTAAATAGAATCGTCGCCGCCTGCGCGGTGGTCGCCGAGCCGACCGCCACCGCCGCGCTCGCGGTCAAAACCATCAGATACTTGCTCATTCTCATCGCACCCTCCCTACGAACTTCGCATCACACTGATGCCACACCCAGCCTGGAAAGTTCCAGCGGCAGCCATGTGTGCAATCGAGAGGCCAGAAGCCAAAGCCCCTGAAACCCCTGTGTTTTTGGAGTGATCTCGAGACTCAGGAAATGAAGTCCGCCATGCTGAAGACTATGGTCTTACTTGCGCCCCAATCCCTGCCCCGATCACCCGGCGCAGGGCGGTCGTCGTCGGAGCCGCGCCATAGCCCACCCGGAAGAGCATCACCGGAGCCTGGCCAGCGGAAAGCGGCAGGGCCTTTCTGAAGAGCCCGTCTGCCAGGGCGATGACTTCCCGGCTGCGGGCGGGCACGTCGCCGCCGCCCGCTCGCATGTAGGGCAGAAGACAGAGCATGCCTGCCATCGGTTGCGCGCTGAGACCGAGTGACGTGGCCGTCAGCCACAGGCGCTGCATGAGGCGGCCGCCGCGGACCCAGGATTCACCCGACACCCCTGACACCTGGAGAAAGACGAACGCCGCCGAGCGCATGAAGGTCTGATAGGAATGGCGAGGCGCCAGCCGGCTTCCCCCGAGCAGGTTGGTGAGACGGACGGTCGCCCACGAGCGGGACGCCTTGAAGGGTCCTGCCATCGCTCCCAGTTCGAGGGTCTTGACGTACAACCCGTCCCTCGTCGCCTCGGCTTCGGGCAGGGTCCAGCGGATCGACTCGAAGAACCGATCGTGCAGCGTCCTGATCTCGAACAGGAGCCGGTCGTTGAGGCTGGCAGCCCGTGCCACGAGCCGCATCTCGTTCCGGTCCTCGATGAGGCGCAGGTCGGCGCCAGAATCCCCGGAAACGCTGGCCCGCAGCTTCTGTGTGACCGCCGCCTCGAGCGGGGCCGTCCCGTATGGTTTTCGATTCGTGCATCGGCGCGTCATCGCTGAGAACAGCGGATCGGGACGGGGTTCGGTCGGCCTGAGCGCCAGCCGGGCGGAGACGAGCGGCGGGGCATCGGCGGCATTGTCGGCATTGTTTTCAGGGACCGACAGCTTCGTGTCCACGCCGACTCCGTACTCGCGGCCGGCGAGGGTCAGGTTCTCAATCATCGCGCCGAGCGCCACCAGGCTGGCGCGGCCCTCGAAGTTGTAGAGGGACCTGTCGCGCGACCGATCCACCGACAGATGAATAGCGTCCTCGTCAACTGCAACCGTCCACGGTTGCAGGTTGTCGCCGGACGGCGCCTTCGCGCCGCTCTCGAGCATCCGGCGTATCGTCTCGGGGTCCACAGCCATGCGTGCCGGCGACTAGGTACTCGACGGTTTCTGGACGCCCGCCAAGTGTTTCATCGTTCGCCGAAGGATCGCCCGCTTCACGGCCTGAAGCGGGTTCCGGGCACCGAACGCGAGATACTTCTTCAAGTACACCTGCCGGTACATGTCGAACTGGAAGTAGTGCGGCACCGCTTTCACGGGTCGGCGCCTCAGGAGGACATTGGTGGTTTCGGTCGCGATAATGGCACTGCTCAGCAGGCATCCAGCCGCCACAACCGGCGCCTGCGCCTTTGAGACCTTGACCTTTGACATGTCCATGTACTTTCGATGCAGAACGGCAGGCGCGATGCCCACGGCAAAGGCGACGAACTTCTCGAACTCGCTCATGCCGTCGTGCATGCCGAAGTACTCGTCGTAGCTCATCCCGGTCGGCGAGAAAATCTGCAGCGTCGCGCCCCATCCTACCGGCCCGGACGTCAGCACGTGGATCCCGGCCCGGCGCGCTTCGTTGAAGAGCATGCGGCGATGGTCGAAGGCAAAAAAATCAATGCCATCGACGACCGCCTGGGTGCCCGACAGAAACCGGGCCACATTGTCCGGCTGGACGCCCTCCGGAAACAGCACCACTTCCGCCTCGGGATTGATGGCCTGCACCATCTCCTTCATCACATCGATCTTCTTGCGACCGACCGTGTCCACCAGGGCGCCGAACTGGCGGTTGAAGTTCGTGTACTCGAAGGTGTCGAAATCGGCCAGGTGAAACTTGCCCACGCCCATCCGGGTCAGGGCGAGAAGGTGCAGACCGCCGACGCCCCCGGCACCCGCCACGGCGACACACGATCGGCGAAGCGTCTGCTGCTCGTCCTCGCTCACGAGACCCAGATTTCGCGAGAACGCCGCGCGATAGAAATCCCGAGGAATTTCGGGCATTGTTGCTAAGATCCCCCAACGCTAGTCTGAGGCGCAAGGGGCCGATAATCAAGCGAATGCCGTTTCTTTTCGAGTTCATGGATCAGGATTGGCTCCCGGCCTCGCTCCACGCCACGCTCCGGGACGTCCTCGGGTTTCACCTCCGAGTCACGCTCGGGTACTACTACCGGTGGGCGGCCGATCGAGCCTACGAGGTCGCGCGGCGGTCGGGCATCGACTCTGTCGCCGAGGTGGGTGCCGGCGCCGCAGGGTTTTCCGAGCGGCTCGCCGTGCTTGTCGTCCGTGAGCGCGCGCCAGTTCGGGTGGATGTGAGCGACCTCCGGCCCGATGGTGGCCGGTACCGGCAACTCGAGCGTGACTTTCCCGGAGTTCTTCGTGCCCATCTCGAGCCTGTCGACTTGCTCGAATGGACGATGCCCCCCGGCACGACCCTCATCGTGATGTCAGCGGCGTTTCACCACGTGCCGTTCGCGCTTCGGCCGCGCTTCCTCCACGTGCTCGCTCGACATCGGGTCTTGATCTTCGAATCGGTGACGAGGACGATCCCGTCCATGCTCGGCTGTGCGATTGGATTTCTCCCGGCGCTCCTCACCCCCGTGTACTTCGTGCGGCTGTCCTCAGGGCGCTGGCGTCGATTTCTCTGGTGCTGGCTGATTCCGGTCGCTCCCGTCATGGTGGCGTGGGATGGCGTCGTGTCCTGTCTCCGGTGCTGGACCGAGGACGAGTGGCGAGCCCAGCTCCGTCAGGCGGGGGTGGACGACGGAGCTGTGAGGATAGAACGCCGCCGGTTCAGCCACCTCATCGGGTGGTAGCTCAGGCCGCGAGCTCGGCCCCTACCGGCACATCGAGGAGAGGCTGTATAGAGCGGCCGATGACGGACACGTTACGCAAGCCGGGGATCATCCGTTCGATCAGATCGTGATATCTGGGGCTGGCCCGCCGCGTGTCGTAGCGCAGCACTTCCATTTCGCAGTCGTACTTGGGGTCGTAATAAGGTCTCACGGGGTCTCCGTGGACCTCGAATCGCGAGAGACCAAGCCGTTGAAGGATCGCGGCTGACGAATGGCGAGCCGTCGCGGTCGCCACGCCGAGAGCCCCGCCGAGAATCCTGCTCAGACCGAAGGTCGCCAAAATGAGGATGAGGCCTTCCGATGTGCAGCGGCTGTTCTTCGCGACCGCCCACCCGCCGACTTCCGAGTAGTGGACCTGCTCATACTTTGCGCGCGCCAACTCGGCGTGCACGGCGCGGCCAAGCCGGCCATCCGCCGAACCGGTCAGGGGACACTCACGAACCCGCAGGTCGTGGATAGATGTCGGTGCTTCGTGCTCGAGGTACCAGATACACGAGGTCACGCGGCGCTGCTGGTCCAGCATGAGGAGGTGCCAACTCCGCTCGTCTTCACGGGTGCGGTGACGGCCGTCGGGGGTCAGTTGCTCCGGTTTGAGCGCGCCATCGTCCAAGTACACCTGACCGCGCAGGCGCTGCATCTGGTCGACCAGGTCATCGTGTCGCGCTGGATCGGCGGAGTAGGACGTCGGAAACAAGGCGGCTACCGGCGCGTGCGGTGGCGCCAACAGCACCATCCGCTTGTCAATTGACGCGATGTTTCGCTCGAGTAGCGTCGCCATGCTGTCTTTCCGCGCCCCCGTTGGACGCTTGTGTAAACGAGAGGGTTTCGGGAGCCCGGTCGCAACTAGTCCAACCTTCGTGCCACGCCCGCGCGCACAGACTTGTGGCCGGCCCAAGCGCGTGACAACCTGCTCTAACACCCTACCGTTGAAAGACTTACTACCTGTTTCACCGACGCCAGCGGGACGTCAGTTTATTCGACGAGGCGGAAACGAACATGGCAAGCTTCGCAGGCACGACGGCGTTTTTGTCACCGTGACAAAACTCGTACCGCACTGCCCACGCCTTCCTTCCCGAGAAGACGCCACAAGGTCGCACGGGTTCGTATGCGGAGTCAACGAAAATGTAATGCTGGCAAAAGAATTTTTACGCGATGCTCGCAGCTCTGCTACGCTGATGGTTTGTTTTCAGCCGAGTGAGGATGCCCATGAACCGGCGCGCCATGCATGTTTTCGTTGCCGCGCTTGCGGCCCTGGCGATGTCAGGCTGTCACAAGGATCCGGAGGTCGCCAAGCGAGACTACGTCCGGAGCGGCGATGGATTCATGGCGCAACACAAGCCCAAGGAGGCGATCGTCCAGTACTTGAACGCCGAACGCATCGATCCGCGGTTCGCCGAGGCCCGGTCGAAGCTCGCCCAGGCGTACTTCGACGTGGGGGACCTGACGCATGGCTACAACGAGGTCATCCGCGCCGCCGACCTCCAGCCGAACGACGTTGGGGCTCAGCTCAAGGCCGGCGAGATCCTGCTTGCAGCCGGCAGGTTCGACGATGCCAGAGCCCGTGCTGAGCAGGCCCACGCGGACGACCCGAAGTCCGTCGAGGCGCTCATCCTGGAGGCCAACGCGCTCGGGGGCTTGCATCGATTCGACGACGCGGTGGCGACGATCCGCAGCTCGATTCAGATCGACCCTCGCCGGAGCGGCACCTACGGATGGCTGGGCATGCTGCAGCTGATCGGGGGCAACCGCGAGAAAGCGGAAGCCGCGTTCAAGACGGCGGTGTCCGTCGATCCGAAGTCGGTCGATGCCCATCTGTCGCTCGGCTACTTCTACTGGGTGATGGGCCGCGCGCCCGAGGCGCAGTCAGAGTTCCAGGCGGCCGTCACGATCGCGCCCAAGCACCTCACCGCCAATTACGCCATGGCGTATCTCTACATGGACCTGCGGCAGCCGAACAAAGCCGAACCCTATCTGAGGGCGATCGCAGATGCGGCGCCGGACTCCACCGGCAAGTTGTCGCTCGCCGACTACTACATGCGGATGCACCGCCCCTTGGAGGCGCAGCACATTCTCGAAGCCATTGCGGCCGATGACCACGACACGCAGGCTTCGGCGGCCAAGATCAGGCTGGCTGGCCTCGGCCTCGCGTCGACATCCGGCGGCCCGGCGGCGGCGCTCAGGCTGATCGACGAGGTCTTGAGCAAGGAACCCCATAACGTCAACGCGCTCATTGCGAAGAGCGAAGTCTTGATCGGCACTCAGAAACTGGACGACGCGCTCGCCGCGGCGCAGGCGGCGATCCACGCGGATCCCCGGTCGGCCGAGGCCCAGTACGAGCTGGGCATGGTTCTTGACGCCAGGCGGCAAAGTGACGACGCCACCGCCGCGTTCAAGGAGGCCCTCAAAATCGAACCGCAGATGGCGAGCGCGGACGACGCGTTGGCCCAGGAGTCTCTGGCGGCCGGGCGTCTGGACTTGGCCGAGCAGTTCGCCCGCGCCGCCATTTCGGCGGTTCCCGGCTTCGTCGATCCCCATCTCGTCCTGGCCCGGGTCAGCCTGATGAAGGGCAACGTCGGTGCTGCCGATTCGCAGGTTCGGGCCCTCAGCCGAGTGCTGCCAGACGCATCGGCGGTCCAGGGTGAACTCGGCCAGCTCGAACTCCTCGAGCACCACGGGGCCGCCGCCCGCGCCGCCTTCGAAAAAGCCCTGAGCAAGGACCCGGGCGAGATTGACGCCATGGCGGGACTTCTCACGATCGACGTCCAGGACCACCACAAGGACGCTGTCACGACCCGTCTCAGTGCGATGGTCGCGACGTACCCGAACAGCGGTCCGATCCTCGCCTTGGCGGCGAGGACCTATCTTCTCCTTGGCGACAGGACCTCGGCGGAACGGGTCGCCAACAGCGCCATCCATGTCGACGCGGGCAATTTCGAAGCCTACCGCGTGCTGGCCCAAATCTACATTTCCGAACGGCGTCCCGATGATGCGCTCGCGGAGGTCTCGGCACTGGCCGCCAAGCACCCGAATGACGCGGCGGCCCAAACCGCTCTCGGGATGCTCTTCGAGATGAAACACGATCCCGCCACTGCGAGAGCGCACTATGAACGCGCGATGGCACTTGATTCCAACGCCGCGGTGGCGGCCAACAACCTCGCGTACCTGACCGCGACGCAGGGCGGGAATCTCGACGAGGCCCTCAAGCTGGCACAGACGGCGAAGGCCCGACTTCCGAATCAACCAGAGGTCAACGACACGCTGGGCTGGATTTACTGTCAGAAAGGCTTGGCCACATTGGCCATCGCGCCGCTCCAGGCGTCGGTTCTCGCCGATCCCGAGAATCGGGGTTATCTCGCGCATCTCGGCATGGCTTATGCCAAGACCGGCGACAAAGTTAGGGCTCGGGATCTCCTCCAAAAGGCGCTCGCCCACGGCGACGACTTCGCCGAGGCGAAAGAGGCGCGGAAGGCGCTTGCTGACCTGTCGGTAGGCCTGAGCCCGGAATAGCATGACTTCCACGGCCAAGGGTGTGCTGGCGGTCTGTCTCGTGACCGCCGGAATCGGCCTGGTTTATTGGCGCGTGCTCGCGTCGCTCGTCAACGCCTGGGAGGTCGACGGCAACTACTCCCATGGATTTCTGATCGTCCCGATCGCCCTTTACTTCGTCTGGGAGCGCCAACGGACGCTCGCCGCGGCGGAGACAAGCCCGAGTTCTCTGGGCCTCGTGGTCCTGGCGGGCGGCATCCTCGTTCTCCTGGCTGGGCTGCTCGGTTCCGAACTTTTTCTCAGCCGCGTCTCGCTCATCGTGGTCCTCTCCGGCATCGTGCTGTTTCTCTTCGGCTGGCGGCACTTGCGCCTGCTGGCGTTCCCGCTGGCCTTCCTGCTCCTCATGATTCCGCTGCCGGCGATTGTCTTCAATCGCATCGCGTTTCCGCTGCAACTGCTCGCCTCGCGCTTCGGCGAAACCGTGATCTCCGCCGCCAACATCCCGGTGCTCCGCGAGGGCAACGTTCTCGTCCTCGCCAACACCTCACTCGAGGTGGCCGAGGCCTGCAGCGGGATCCGATCGCTCGTCTCGCTCATCACGCTCGCGCTCGTCTACGGCTATTTCACGGATCGGCGGCTCTGGGTGCGGCTCGCCATCGTGGCCTCGGCCGTGCCGGTCGCGATTGTCGCCAACGGCGCGCGCGTGGCCGGCACCGGCATCGCGGCCCATTACATCGGGCCTGACGCGGCGCAGGGCTTCTTCCACGAGTTCTCGGGGTGGGTCGTCTTCATCGTGGCGTTTCTCCTGCTGCTCGCGATTCAGCGGCTCATCCTCTGGCTGGCGCCAGCGCGGCCCACGCCCGGCGCGACACCGCCCGTGGTGCCGGGCGCCGCGGGCGCCGGGGCGACGAACGCGGCGCTCGAGAGCGAGGCGCGATGATGATGAGGCGAGATCTTCCTCGCGGCTTTCTCACGCGGTCGGTCGTGGTCTTCGGCTGCTTGCTCCTGGCTCGGGTCGCCGTGGCACGGGCGGATCGGTTCGAACTGCCGCCCGCGCGGGCCGCGCTCGCGGACTTTCCGATGGCGGTCGGCGGGTGGCGCGGCATCGTGCAGCCGCCCTTCACCCCCAGCGCGCTCGCGGTGCTCGGCTTGAATGACTACCTCACCCGTAATTACATCGCGCCCAACCGGACCGGTGTGAATCTCTACATCGGATACTGGGAGAGCCAACGACAGGGCGACACCATCCATTCGCCGCTCAATTGCCTTCCCGGCGCCGGATGGGAGCCGCTGTCGCAGACAATCATCTCGGTTCCCGACTCGCGATCGCCCGCGGGCGGATCGCTGCCTGTCAACCGCGTCGTGGTTCAGAAGGGCCTCGATCGCGACCTGGTCTTGTACTGGTACCAGAGCCACGGCCGCATCATCGCGAGCGAATACGCGAGTCGCTTTCATCTGGTCGTTGACGCGGTCCGATTGAACCGGACCGACGGCGCCATCGTGCGCGTCGTCGCGCCGATCGACGGCGATACGCCGCAGGCCGAACAGAAGGCGCAGGACGTGGGTTTCCGGTTCATCAGCGTGCTCTTGCCACAGCTGGCTCCCTATCTTCCCGGCTAAGGTTTTTCTGATGCGCGTGTCAAGACTCCGTTTCCTGCTTGGCCTGCCGGGCCTGGCCATCGTGGCGCTCGCCGCCGGGTGCCACCGGCAGACTGCCGACGACCATCTTCGCAAGGCCGACGACTACCTGGTCCATTCTCAACTTCAGGAGGGCATCGTCGAGCTGCGCCTGGCGGAGCAGGCGGACCCGAAGCGCGGCGACGTGCGCGAGAAGCTGGCCGACGCGTACGTGCGGGTGCCCGATCTCTCGGGCGCCTACCGCGAGTACATCCGCGCCGCCGACCTCCTGCCGACGGACGTCCACGCGCAACTCGCGGCCGGACAGATCCTGCTCCGCGCGGGTCAGTTCGACGACGCCAAAGCGCGCGCGACCAAGGCGATCGCGCTCGACGCGAAGAACGTCGACGCCGAGATTCTCATCGGCAACGCCATGGCTGGACTGAAGGATTTCGACGGCGCGATCGCCGAGTATCAAGACGCCATCGCGCTCGATCCGGCGAAGGACACGGCCTACGCCAACATGGGCACGATTCAGCTCGTGCGCGGCCAGAAGGACCAGGCCGAGGCCAGCTTCCAGAAGGCCGTCGACGTGGCGCCGAAGTCGCTTCCGGCGCGGCTCGCGCTCGCCAACTTCCTCTGGGCGAGCGGGCGCGCGGCGGACGCCGAACAGACGCTCAAGGACGCGCTCGCGCTCGATCCGGAGAATCTGACGGCCAACAGCGCGCTCGGCACTTTCTACATGGCGTCGAACCGCGCCAAGGAAGCCGAGCCGTACTACGAGGCCATCGCGCGCACGGCGAACACCACTCCGGCGATTCTCGGTCTGGCCGACTACTATGCCGTCACGAAGCGGATCCCCGACGCCCGCCGGGTGCTCGGCGATCTCATCGCCAAGAACAACGACGGCTACGCTGCCGCGGTCATGCGGCTATCCGCCTTGGATGCGAGCGAAGGCCAGCGCGCGCAGGCCGAGGGCCGGCTGAACGACCTGCTCGGCAAGAAGCCGAAGGACATGTCGGCGCGACTGCTCCTGGCGCGCGTGCTCTCCGTGGACGGCAAGAGCGACGACGCGTTGAAGGAGGCGACGTCGATCGTCACCGACGAGCCGACCTCGACGGCGGCGGCGCCGGCCTACGTGCTCATCGGGCAAATCCAGGTGAGCCACGATCGGCCAGAGGATGCCATTGCGGCCTACCAGGAGGCGGTCAAGCGGCAGTCGCAGCCAGTGGCGGCCGAGGCGGCACTGGCCGGGATCTCGCTGAGAAAAGGGGCCTACGACCAGGCAGCGACGTACGCGCAGCAGGCGCTGGCGATCCTGCCGCGAAACCCAACGCTCAGGGCGTTACGCGTCCGCGTCCTCCTCGCCCAGGGCAAGACGGCGCAGGCGAAAGACGAGATCGCGGTGCTCGAGACGCAGTACCCGAATTCGCCGACCCTGCTCGACCTCCTGGCGGCCCAGCAACTGACTGACCGGCAAGTGGAAGCCGCGCGCGCCTCGTACGCCCGTGCTGCCGCCCTGGCCCCGAATGACCTCGAAGCCCTAGCCGGCCTCGTGCGCATCGACCTCGCCAGTGGCCGCAGCAAGGAGGCTCTGGCACGGGTGGAGGCGGCGCTCAAGAGCGGCAAGCCTTCCGGCGAACTCCTCATGATCGCGGGCCGTGCGTACGCGACCGCCGGCAACCTGTCCAAAGCCGAGGAGATGCTGCGGCAGGCGATCGAGGCCGAGCCCACGCGTCTCGAGGCCTACGGCCTGCTCGGCTCGCTCTACGTGACCGAGCATCGTCTGACTGATGCCGAAGACCAGTTTCGCCAGGTCGCGACCGAGAATCCCAAGTCGGAGGCCGCCGGGACGATGCTGGGCCTGATTCTGGAGGCGGAGAAGAGAGTGCCAGAAGCCGAGAAGCAGTACAAGGCGGTGCTCGCCGCCGACAGTCAAGCGGCGGTGGCGGCCAACAACCTGGCCTGGATCTACGTCGCGAGCGACCGGAATCTGGACGAGGCCCTTCAACTCGCCCAGACCGCGGCGCGCCGGCTCCCGGACGAGCCGCACGTCAACGACACGCTGGGCTGGGTGTACTACCGCAAGGACTCGGCGGCGCGGGCGCTGCCGTACCTTGAAGCCAGCGTCAAGAAGGACCCGACCGATCCGGCGACGCACTATCACTTGGGGATGGCCTACGTGGGGACTGGGGACTTGGAGAAGGGCAGGAAGGCGCTCCAGTCCGCGCTCGCCATGAAGAGCGATTTCGACGGCGCCGCGGAGGCCAAGAAGACCTTGGCCTCCATAGGGGGCTGACTCGGGCGCGACACCACGTGGCCCACGCCCTTTCCCCAACGCGTCTTGCCCGTACGCTCTGGATTCTCTTCACCCTCTTCGTCCTCTATGGCACGACGATCCCGTTCGACTTTCGGGTCGGATGGTCGCGTGCGATGGACAAGATCGCCCACTTGCCGCTCAACCCGCTGATCTCACCAGACACCGGACGACGGGTGTCGATGACCGACGAGGTGCAGAACGTCCTCCTCTTCATTCCTTTCGGCGCCCTTGGCATGCTGGCAGGCCGGTCACGGCGCCGGTACCCCCTGCGGCGTCTCGTCTCCGTCACCGGACTGGCGGTGGCGCTCAGCGTCAGCGTCGAGACGCTGCAGTTGTTCACGGCGGACCGGGTGACGTCGGTCGGCGATGTCACGACGAACGTCGCCGGGGCGATTCTCGGTGGACTCGGGGCGCTTACCGGGCAGGGCGTGCTCGACCGAGCGATGAGGCGCCTTCGGACGACCGGGATCACGGACACGGAGGCGTTCTACCCGGCGATGGTCTTCGCGGTGCTGTTGTGCGTCGCCGCGTGGGAGCCCTTCGATGTCACGCTCGACGTCGGGTCCGTTGTCCCGAAACTGCGAATGCTGCACCACGACGTCTGGCAGTACGGCGGGGTTCTCACGGACGAGGGGGTGGAGATTATCCGGTACGCACTGTTTGCCGGGTTCTTGGCCGCGTGGCTTCTGGCGATCGGCCGCCATCGCGCCGCGATCGAGGCCTCCGCGATTGGCGTGGTCGCGGCGTTCGCGCTCGAGGGCTGCCAGATTCTCATCCATTCGCGGATGCCGGCGCTCGAGGACGCGGTGGTTCACGCCAGCGGCGCGCTGCTGGGTGTGGCGCTCTGGTCGGTGCGGCGTCGGGTCACGGCGCCGCGCCTATGGATCGCGGCACTCGTCATCGCGACCGCGATGGCATCGGCCACGCAGAATCTCAGTCCGTTCACGCTGGAGGTGGCACACCGGCCGATGCGATGGTTCCCGTTCCTGGGGTACTACGTGCACACCACGTTCGACACCGTCAGCACGGTCATCGAGCTGATGTTGATCTACTTTCCGGTCGGCTTCTGCATGACGCGCGCGTGGCCAGACAAGCCGAGGGCGGCCAGTTGGGCAGTACTTCTCACGCTTGCACTGGCGTTGCCCATTGAATGGACCAAGGGGTGGATCGTCGGCCGCTATCCCGACATTACGAGCGTGGCGGTCAGCGGCGCGGGGGCATGGCTGGGCGCGTGGGCTGGGCAGGCCGGCGCGCGATTCTTTCAGGCCGGGTCTTTGCTAGAGTCTCAGGGGGATTCTCTGTGAGCGTGAGGACCGACGTCGCCGAGATGTTGCACGAGCAGGTCGAGTACCGGGAGCTGCTCTACCAGATGACCCGGCGCGACCTGTTGCTGCGCTACAAGCAGACGATCATGGGGTTCGCGTGGGCCATCTTCACGCCCCTTCTCAACACCATCATCTTTTCCGTCGTCTTCACCCGCGTGGCGCCGATCAACGTCGGCGTCCCGTACCCCGTGTTCTCCTACACGGGTCTCCTCGCGTGGAATTTCTTCGCGTCCTCGCTGAGGTTTTCGGTCAATTCACTGACCTCAAATACGGCATTGGTCGGCAAAGTGTACTTTCCACGAGAAATCTTCCCGTTCTCTGCGGTGATCGTTTGCGCCGTCGATTTCGCCGTGGGAGGAATCCTTCTCGTCGGCCTGATGATCTACTATCACATTCCCCCAACCCCTGCCCTCGCGTTCCTGCCCGTCGTGGTCGTGATCGAGTTCGTCCTGACGGCGGGGATGGGCCTTTGGCTGGCGATGGCCAACTTGTTCTATCGCGACGTGAAGTACCTGTTCGAAGTCATCATTACATTGTGGATGTTTGCCACATCGGTGCTCTATCCCGTCGACAGGTTCGGGGGCCGGCTCGGACTCTTTCTTTCCGCGAATCCCATGACGCCCATCGTCGATGCGTACCGGGCGATCTTGCTGAATGGCCGATTGCCCCACGCCGGCCCGCTCGCGGCGGCCGGAGCCGTTGCGGTCCTGGTCCTCGCGACGGGCTGGGTGGTGTTCCATCGGACTGAGGATCGATTCGCCGAGCACGTGTAGGACCTGGAAACGATCGATGACGCCACCGAGCGGAACCCAGCGACCTCGGCAGGCTCGCATCCGCGTCGGCTTCGTCGTGCACGTGATGCAGATTGCCGGAGCCGAGATGCTGGTCGCCGAGACCGTCCGGCGATTGGGCGATCGGATAGCGCCGACCATCTTTTGCCTGGACGCGGTCGGACCTCTGGGCGAGCGCTTGCGCGGTGAGGGTGTCGATGTCCTGTCCTTTGAGCGTCGGCCCGGGTTGGATCTGCGGGTGGCCCGGCGAATGGCCACAGCGATTCGGACGCGTCGGCTGCACGTCCTGCATGCTCACCAGTACACGCCTTTCTTCTATGGCGCCATTGCGGCGCACTTGCGAGGGCGCGGCCCGCGGGTCGTGTTCACTGAGCACGGTCGCCATTATCCGGATGTCGTTTCAGCCCGGCGCCGTTGGGCCAACCGGCTAATCCTGGACCATCTTGCAGACGAGGTGACTGCCGTCTGCGGATTCAGCGCGAGCCATCTCGCTCGGCAGGATGGCTTCTCGTTGGGGCGGATTACGGTCATTCCCAATGGCGTCGAGGTCTCCCGCTACGGGCGCTCGCCTGATATCGCCACAGTCCGCCGGAGCCTGGGATTGAGACCCGACCGCCGCTACATTGCCGCTGTGGCCCGCTTTCACCCGGTGAAGGATCATCCCACCCTCCTACGGGCATTTGGGGAGTGCGCCCGGTCTCGGCCGGACGTCGATCTCCTCCTCGTTGGTGACGGCACGTCGCGTTCGGATCTCGAAGGGTTGGCCGAGGGCCTGGGCCTTGGGGACCGCATCTTGTTTTGGGGCGTTCGGGACGATGTCGCGGCCATCCTCAGCGCCGTCGATGTGTTCGCCCTGACATCCCTGAGCGAAGCGGCCTCGATCACATTGCTCGAGGCGATGGCCTCCGAACTGCCCGTTGTCGTCACCGCCGTCGGCGGCAACCCTGAAATCGTCCGCGATGGCCTCGATGGACTGCTCGTGCCCCGAGGCGATGTCCGGGCTGCCGCCGCGGCGCTCGGGCGTGTGTTGGATGACGAGGGGCTGGCACGCGCCATGGGCGCCTCCGGGGCGGAACGTGTTCGCAGTCACTTTCGGCTCGAGCGGACGATTGAGCGTTACGGCGACCTTTACCAACACATTGCGCGTGCCGCCGGAGGCGGCCAAGCTCAAGACAGTGAGATCCCGCGATGACGAGCCCGAACAAGCCGCAGATCTCTTTCGTGATTGCGGTCCGCGACGACGCGAGACGCCTCGAGCGATGTTTAGGGTCCATTGCGTTAGGCATGGCGGACGGCCTCGCCGGCGAGATTGTCGTCGCCGACAACGGCTCAATCGATGACTCGCCGGCCGTCGCGCGCCACGCCGGCGCACGCGTCCTCGAGTTGCCGGGCCTGACGGTCGCTGAGCTACGTAACCGTGGCGCCGCCGCGGCGTCCAGCGACGTCATCGCGTTCGTGGATGCCGACCACGAGATCGCCCAGACCTGGATATGGAACGGCCTCGACGCGTTGGCGGGTGTACACGTCGGTGCGGCGGGGGCCCTCTATACGGCACCGCGTGACGGCACCTGGGTGCAGCATCTCTACGGCGCGCTTCGAGGAACGACGACCGGCCGAGGCGACGCGACCTGGCTCGGATCCGGCAACCTGATCGTCCGGCGGGAGGCGTTCGAGGCCATCGGCGGGTTCGATGTCTCGCTCGCCGCCTGCGAGGACGTCGATTTCTGTCGCCGACTCCGAGGCGCTGGCTGGCGGCTCATCGCGGATGAACGCCTGGTGAGCGTGCATCACGGCGATCCCGCGACGCTCGGCGCCCTCTTTCGGGCCGAACGCTGGCGCGGCAGGGACAACCTGCGCGTCAGCTTGCGCAGGCCTGTGACGCTCGGCGACCTCCCGAGCGCTGTCATTCCCATTGCCGAACTGATGCTGGCTCTCACGGCCATCGTGGGGCTCGCGGCCAGCCCTTTCATCGCTCATGCCTGGCTCGTCGCAGCCGCCTGCGCGGCGGCGCTCGCCGGACTCGTTGGGATGCGGGCCGCACGCGTCTCTTATCGTCTCGGTCGTCTTGGTCGCCTGTCACAGCCGGCCACCATCGACCTTGTGCATGCTTGTCTCGTCGCCGGGACGTACGATGCCGCCCGGGCGATCGCGCTCGTTACTCGCGCCCCCCACCATCGCCGGGCCGACGCGCCTCATGCGGCGGCTGGGACGCCTGCCGCATGAGGCGAGCGATCCGCGTGCTCGAACTCCGCAGCGTCTGGGGTACGGGTGGCGGCCCGGACAAGACGATTCTCGCTGGCGCCAGAGCGACCGATCCGTCACGGGTGGCGGTCACGGTCTGCTATATCCGGGATGCACGCGACCGGGTGTTCGCGCTCGATCGTCAGGCGGCTGCGTTGGGACTCGACTACGTCGAGGTCGTCGAGCGGCACTCCTTCGATTGGCGCATCTGGCCGGCGCTGCGACGGCTCGTCCGCGAACGAGCCATCGATGTCGTACATGCCCACGACCACAAGACCGATGCCCTCACGTGGGCGCTCGCGAAGCGTGAGGCGGTCGTGCCACTTTCGACAGCGCACGGTTTCGCCGGCGAACATTGGAACGAGCGCGTGTATTACGCGATCGAGAAGCGGCTCCTTGCGCGCTTTCCGCGCGTGATCGCAGTGTCCGAGCCCATCAAACGCGAGTTAGTACGCACCGGCTCGAAGCCGGAGCGCGTGACCGTCATCAACAACGCCATCGATCACCGGATCTTTCGTCGAGACCCGGCACTGCGCGACGACACCAGGCGCACCCTCGGGTTCGACTCTGAGGAGACGGTGATTGGCGCCGTTGGCCGGCTCGAGGCGGAAAAGCGGTTCGATCTGCTTCTCGAGGCTTTCAGGGACCTTCACGAACGCCATCCGCGCGCGATCCTCGTCATTGTCGGCGAGGGCAGTCTCCGCACCGACCTCGAGGCGGGCATCATGCGCCTGAACCTCCGGGGCTCGGTCCGCCTGCTCGGATATCGGACGGACATCGTCCAGCTGCACGACGCGTTCGATGTGTTCGTTCAGTCCTCGGAGCGAGAGGGCACGCCGAACTGCGTGCTCGAGGCCATGGCGATGGAGACGCCGCTCGTCGCCACGGAGGTCGGCGGCACGGGCGAGCTGGTGACGAACGGCGTGCACGGACTGCTCGTGCCTCGCCACGATGTCTCCGCGATGATTGAAGCTTTGGAGGCGGTTCTGTCGGATCGTGCTGGCGCCGCCAGCCGAGCCGCAGCCGCGCGCGCGCGTGTCGAATCGGACCTCTCGTTCGAGAGGCGCGTGCAGCACGTGGAGGCGATCTACGACGAGCTGTTAGGGAACCAGTCTGAGGTCTCCGCTCCTTTTTGAGCGGCTGCAACGTCGCGTTCTTCGAAGTCGGGGTTCCAACCGGGCCGGATCGGATTGGCGCTCCTCGCGGTGTCCCAGTCGTAGTCAACCGTCTCGGCGCCAAATCTCCAGCGCTTCGGCGTCCGAGTCTCGAGCCAGTCGAGCGGCTCCCCCGTCGGCTGCGGCTGCGACGCCCGGTGAAGCGCGGCACGCAGGGTGTCGCGCACCGCGCCTGTGACGAGTGCGGGCTCACATGAGATGAAGAGCGACGTCCCGCTGCGGGATACGGCGTCAAGCCATTGACGGCTGAGCGGCCACGGCAGCCGGCTCGTCACGGGCGTGCAGTCCGGATCGGCGAGGTAGAACGTCCTGTGCTGCGGCATCCGGTACGCCAGGGTGTTCACGCCCATCGTGCGCGTGCGCGCCCAGTCAAGGCCGCTGGTGTCATCGCCGGTCCGCTGAAGATCGACGAGACCGGCGGCCAGATGCGACAGCGTGTTGCAGCCAATCACGATCGCGTGGCCGGCGCCGGCTCGAACCGCGCGATAGAACGCCAGGACGACCTCGGCCGTCGTCCGCGACCGATCCTGCAGTCCCGGTGCGTCCGGGCTGAACATCGGCTCGCCCATCTGGTTGCCCCAGCGGCCGAACACATCGCGGGAGGAGTAGTCGTGCTTGATGAGGTCGTAGCCCCAGTCGTCGATCGTCCGCCGGACCACTCGTGTCACGAGATCGAGTACCTCCGGGACGCTCGGATCGAGCAGCTGCGTGCTCGACGGCCGGAACCACGCCGCAGGCAGCGCCTCTCGCGTCGAAAGCAGGCGCAGCCAGAGGCCGGGGCGGACTCCGGCCCGGCGCATCTCGCGGGCGAGGTCCGCCATGTTGCCGAACGTCGCCGCCGGACGATCCCAGGGGCCCCCGCCGGCAGCCCCGGTCTCCTGCCAGCCGCCGTCAACGACGGCGTAGGGTCGATTCGCGAGACCAGCGGTGAGGTCTGCGAGCAGCCCGGCATCGCGCAGCGTCTGAGTCCGGCTGTTCTTGCCGTAGTTGACGTACCAATCGTTCGATCCGTAGACGACGTGGTCCGGCAGACTCGGCGTCGGACACATCGCGCGGCACCCACGCGTTGCCACGGCGAACGGCGTCTCGCCGGGAGCGCCGGTGACGGCGACGACCGTGGCGACATCGAGCACGCGCGACCCCAGGCGAACGGCGTTCGGTCCGGACCGCACGTCGCAGATGAGGTGTGTTTCGTCCGCGGACACGCGCCAGGAGCACAGCGCCGCCGGCTGGGTGCGGACGCCGAACGCGGTGGCGGTCCGGCCGTCGAAGACCACCGTATACCAGGGCAGGATTCGGTTCGGATCGGCCGGCTGCCAGGACAGATCGCCGTAGCCGCGCTCCCACTGATCGTTGAGGATGCGTGCTCCAGCAGGCGATGCCACGTGCCAGACGAGCCGCAGGCGGCGCACACCGCTCCGGGGCGCGTGCAGGCGAATGTTCAACCCGCCGTTGGCCGGACGCGTCTCGACGGTGGCATCGCGTGCGCCCCAGGTCGCACCCGCGCGAGTCGTCCGATCGGCGCGATCGTCGAATTCGATCATGACGACGTCGGGAGGCTGCAACACGTGGTTCCCAAAGCCCGGCGAGGGTGCCTGCGCGCGGAGCGCGTGGCGCAGGCCGAAGACCGCGCCAGCGCCGAGGGCCGTTCGAATCGTGAATTCGCGGCGGGAGATGTGTCGCATTAGCGGTCACCGCGCAAGGAGAATAGCAAACCCGACCACGGCCAGAGTGCCGGCTCCAATCGCCAAAAGCCAGACGAGCCGCCGCACCGCGCGGGCACGCTGCGGCTCAAACGGTGTGGGCTGCCCGAAATCGGGCTGCACAAGCGGCGCCGGCTCGGCGGCGCGGGGTTGTCGGTCGAACCAGGCCAGCAGCGCTCCGGAAGTCAGCAAAACGACTACCGGGCGGGCGAGCGCGCGGGTGGGCATTCCTGACAACGTCGATGTCGAGTACTCGTGGAAGAACCTTGCGCGCTCCAAGAAACGCACGCGTTCCGGCCCCTCCGCATGAAGCGCCGCGGCAAGGAACACGTCGCTCTTCCGGATGTCCTGCGCGGCCCAGGTCTCCGTCTTGAACTCCAGCTTTTCCGGCTTCTCGAGGTACGGGTGCTCGTGCTCGACCATCCATCGCGCATAGTGCAGCAGGCTGGCTCGGCTATAAGCATACAGATCGTCCAACTCACCGCGCTCCACTTCGTCGTGGAGGAACCGCCCGAGGGACTGCAGGAACATCGTGTAGAACCAGCGCTGCTCGGGAACGTCCAACCGCCTGTTCTCTATGGCGTCGTGCGGGTGGACGACCCGACGAATGAGCTTGTTCGCTTTGTCGCGAAACCGCTCGTCGCCCGACAGCCGTCGCGTTTCCATCAGCGCCGACAACGAGTTTGCCGCCCCGCGCCCCGGACCGAAGTAGCCGCCCGCCGACAAGGCCGACTGCCCGGTGTCGCCATGGTCGAGCACGCGAAACACCGTCTTGCGGCCATCGTCGAGATCGATGACGTACTGACCCAGGTGAATCGCCGTCTCGCGGGCCTGCTCATCGCCCGCCAGAAAGTACCGCAGCGCCAGGCCCGCGGTGTAGTTGTGCCCCGCCGAGGGGCCCCCACCGTGAATCCGACCGCGTCCCGCTCGCGGAAACGTCCGATGGGTCGCCGTGTCCGCGTCGCCGTAGTGGTACGTGTGCCAGAACATTCCGCCGTTGTACGCGGACTTGTCCCGCTCCGTGTGATACACGTCGATGTCGATGACGTGCGCGGCTAGCTCCGTCATCGACGCCCACCAGCGAGGATCGCCCGTGCGCAAGAACTGATACCCGAAGCCGGCGACGGCGTCGTACTGGTTGTTGTAGTGCGACACGAGCGGCGTCGGGCCCTCGTGCCGCACGCCCTCATGGTCGCCATAGATCTCGCCGAAGTGCCGCCACCCGTACTCGTCGATGACCTCGCGCTTCCGTTCGAACCGATCTGGACCCTCGATTGCCGTGTGCACGAGCGCCTCGTGTGGCGGATCGAGCGCCGAGAGGAAGGGGACCGCCTGCGACGCGATCACCCACGCCGGATCGACCGCTGGTACAACCCGGGCCCGGCACCACTCCAGCGGCTCAGCCGTGACTTCGTCGCCGCCAAACGAGAGAAAGACTTCATGTGTCTTCTGTTCGCCACCCTGGACCTCGTGAAGGTCGGAGTACTGGCCGGGGAACAGGCGAAGCGCGAGACCCGCATCGCCCACCTCGATCGCCTTGGGAAAGTTCTGCCAGAAGTGGGGCACGGTGGCGGCGATGGTCTGGCCGCCGCGCCTAGCCTCGACGATCGGCGTCGCCCGAAGGCCCGTGCGGGGCGAGGACCCGCCGCGCACGCGGTAGCCTCGGAACGTGTTGGGAACGCGGCGCTCGCGGTTTAGGTGATTGCTGCTCTGCCAGCGCTCGCCACCGCTCGAGTCCTGATAGACCTCGAAAGGCATGTCGTACGCGGCCCACGGCGCGCCGTACTCGAGCGACGCGCGCGCCGTCACCGGGCCCGGGCCGGGGAAAGCCAGGGCAATCGAGGCGTCCTTGATGAGGATCGATCCCGGATCCCCCAAGTCCCAGAAGCCGCCCTTGTGCACCGCGCGGTTTGGATTCGTCAACGTCACGAGCAATCGGACGGTCGGCAAACCGGCAAAAAAGTGCACGCGGGCCGTCACGTGAACCGCGCGCCGGCCCCGCTCTACTGGCACCACGCCGCGCATGAGTACGACCGACCGTAGGGCACCCCGCTCCTCCACCTCGACCGTACGAATCTCCGGCCGCCGGGCTTCGCCCAGCGAATCGGTGACCGTCAGCCCGGAAGCATCAGCGGACAACGCCGGCATACCAGCGACGTCCACGGCGTCGAACGGAAAGGCGCCGCCCGAACGCAACGTGAACCGGGCTGGTCCAGTCTCTACGACCACCGCTCCGTCGGATTCAACGATGACAATGGCCGGCCCTGCCGGTACCACTGGATTTCCGGCCTCGAGGTCGAATTCGGTGTCGGCGGCCAGATCTGTGTCCACCAGGGCGTCCACCAGCACCCAGCGGGCGCTGTCGTCGCTCCAGCGCTCCAGGATGCGCGTCTGGACGCCCTGTCGTCGGCCCTGCGCGTCGATCGACGTCCATGCGAGCGGGTCGCGCGCGGCGCTCCTTGGTAGCGGCACACCGAACGTGACGGGCTCGCCGCGCCGAATCATCGATTCGGTGGGCAGTCCGCTCGGCTTGGCCGCCACGCGAATGAGCATCGTATTATCGTAATGGATTCGGCATGACGTCCCGATGCGCGAACTGACCAAGTCCGCCGTTCGCGGCCTCGCCTTCGTGGCGGTGCTACCCGCGCTCTTCTCGTACGTCATCCGCAGCGCCGTGCTCGGACGCGATCGCGCACTTGAGGGCTCGACGCAGATGCTCTCGCTCATTCCTGGGCTGCCCGGACAGTATCTGCGCCGCGCGTTCCTAGCGCGTACGATCGCCCATTGCTCACCAAGTGCGGTCATCAGTTTCGGGACGATTCTCTCCAAGACCGGCGCACGGCTGGATGAGAACGTCTACGTCGGCCCTGGCTGCTTCCTCGGCCTCGTCCACGTTGAAGGCGACGTCCTCGTCGGCTCCGGCGTCCACATCACGAGCGGCCGGCACACCCACGGCACGACCGATCCTGACGTCCCGATCCGCGACCAGGCCGGAGAGCCCACACTCGTCCGCATCGGCCTCGGGGCCTGGATCGGAAGTGGCGCCATCGTCATGGCCGATGTCGGCGCCAAATCCGTGGTCGGGGCGGGCGCGGTCGTCACGTCGCCCGTGCCCGCCTCGGTCGTCGTCGGCGGCGTCCCGGCGCGCGTCCTGCGCGAACGGTGAGGGTTCTCTTCCTTTCGCACCGGCTGCCGTACGCGCCGAACCGCGGCGATCGCATCCGCTCGTACCACATCCTGCAGTCGATGCGCGTCTGGGCCGATGTGGATCTCATCTCGCTGGTGCACGACGACGAAGAGGCCGGCCACGCGGCCGAGGTCGAGCGCTTCGCCGCCACGGTGCGAACCGTGCGTGTCCGGAAGGTGCCGAACACGCTGCGCGCTGCGCTCGCATTGGCCTCGGGCCGTCCTCTGACGCACGCGCTCCTCCACTCCTCCGACCTGCGCTCGGCCGTGGCCTCGGCCGTCGGCGCACACCGCCCCGACGTCGTATTCGCTTTCTGCACAGGCATCGCGCCGATCGCGCTCGAGAAGCCGCTTCGGGACATCCCACTCGTCCTCGACATGGTCGACGTCGATTCGGCCAAGTGGGCGACACTCTCCGCTTTGTCGCCACCTCCGCGGTCGTGGATTTACGCGCGCGAGGCGCGCACGCTGGCTCGGTTCGAACGCACGATCGCGCGCTGCGCGCGGACGACGCTGGTGACGACCGAAGCGGAACGGGAGACGTTGGCGCGAATCGCGCCAGGGGCGGCGATAGAAGTCATGGAAAATGGCGTCGACGTGGATTCGCTGCGGCCGCCCGAGCCTCCGGCTGAGTCAGCGACGATCGTCTTCTGCGGCGTGATGAATTATCCGCCGAACGCGGACGGCGCGATCTGGCTGGCGCGCGAGGTGTGGCCGATGGTGCGCCGGGCGCGGCCGGACGCGCGGCTCGAGATCGTGGGGTCGAACCCGACTCGGGCGGTGCGCGCGTTAGCTGATCCGGCGGCGGGCATTGTCGTCACGGGCGCGGTGCCCGACGTGAGACCGTATCTCTGGGGCGCCGCCGCGGCGGTGGCGCCGCTCCGTGTGGCGCGCGGCGTGCAGAACAAGGTGCTCGAGGCGGTCGCCGCGGGACTGCCGGTCGTCGTTAGCGAGGCTGTTGCGGTCGGGCTCCCGCTGGCAGTCCGTGGTTTGTGTCACACAGCCGAGAGAAGCCCCGATTGGGCCCTGGCCTTGGCGCGTCTCCTCCAATTGCGATCTGCGAGCCGCGGAGCTCTCGTGCCCCCCGGAATCGTCGATGCCCTACGCTGGAACGTCCGGCTCAGAAACCTCGAGGGAACAGTTGTCAGGGCCGGTCAATCCAGGGAGGCATCAGACACGACGGCGCCGTGAAGATCACGACGAAGCTCCGCGACAACGCCGAGGTGCGCCACACCAGCCCAGGTTCGCTTGTCCTCCACCGCAAATACCGCAGGCGGCGAAAAGTCATTGAGGAAAGCCTGCTTCAGGTTGTCCCACACGCGTGTGAGGACGTGGTAGTGACCACTGGTGAGATTTGCCGTAAACCGAAAGCCGATCCGAATCTCGCGTCCTTCCTCCAGCGCAACGCCGAGATCCGCGCCGGTAAATTGACTGCCATGTACGAACAGGTTATCGGTGGACCGGTACACCTGGAATTCGAACGTCACATCCTGCACGCTCACTCGCGGCAAGTAGGACGCCTCTAAAGTCAGGAAGTCACCAGGCCTCACGGCGTCGTTGAGGATCGGCCCGGCGGGTCCCGAGAGCGCGACGGACTGGACTCGAACCAAGTCCGCCTCCTTGACACCCGCGTCCTCATGACTGCTGGCAACATAAGCCTGGATGACAGCGTCGGTACGTCCGTCCGCTTTCACGCCTCCCGCCAAGAAGATCGCCCGCTGACAGAGGGCCGACACGGCCTGGAGATTGTGTGACACGAAAACGATGGCCACGCCCCGCCGCCGAAACTCTTGCATCCGGTCGATGCATTTCGTCTGAAACGAGAGATCCCCCACTGCCAGTACTTCGTCGATCACCAGGACGTCCGGCTCCAGGTTCGCCGCGATCGAAAACCCCAGACGGGCATTCATTCCGGACGAGTACCGCTTGACTGGCGTTTCGATGAAGGCCTCGAGGCCGGAGAAGTCGATGATCGCATCCATCTTGCGAGCGATGTCCACGCGCTTCATCCCCATGATCGCGCCCTGCAGGAAGACGTTCTCCCGCCCGGTGAGGTCCCCATGGAACCCTGCAGCGATCTCGATAAGCGCTCCCACGCGCCCGGTAATCCCGCAGCGACCGCGGGAGGGGCGCATGATTCTCGTCAACAGCTTCAGCGTCGTCGACTTGCCCGCGCCGTTCGGACCAATGATTCCCAGGGCCTCGCCGGACCGGACGGAGAATGAGACGTCTCGTAAGGCCCAAAACTCCGTCTTCTTAAGGCTCTCCGGCGACCTCGGTCGAACCATGCTCCGGACGGCCGCTGGAATCAGGTCCCGAAGGCTCGTGTGTCTCTCGCCTCGGACGAACTTCTTCCACACCTGATCGAAAGTCACCACGCCGCTCGACACTGTGCCGCTTTTCATCAGTCCTCAGTCTGCATGAGCTTGTCGTACTCGGCCATCAGGATCTCGCAATAGCGCTCGAACGTAAAGCCGCTGCGCACCTGGGATAAGGCGCTCTGGGCCACGGCCCGAGCCTCACCCGGTCTCCGGATGAGCCGGCCCAGTGTGGACGCGTATCCTTGAGGGTCCTCGGCCGCGATCAAGAACCCCGTCTCTCCGTCCGTGATGACCTCGGGCACGCCCGCTGTTGGCGCCGCAAGGACGACTGCGTCGGACGCCTGTGCCTCGAGTATTACTAGGGGTAAGCCCTCAGCCGTGGAGGGCAGAAGAAGAAAGTCCGCGGCGCGCAGCAACTCTGGAACGTCCTCACGGAATCCGGTGAACCGCACATGATCCGAGACCCCAAGCCGTTCGACAAGCGAATGCAAGTCGGCGGTGTAGCTGGAGCTAGAGTCTCGTTCTTCCCCCACGAGCCAGAGACACGGGCGAAGGCCCTCGGCCACGAGGCCCGCGACCGATTTGATTGCCGTCAATTGTCCCTTGTGCGCTGCGAGATTTGCGACGACCAGCAGCAGAGGCCGCTGCGGATCGACGCCAAGGCGCGCCTTCGCCGACTCGCGGTCGCCCGGGTGAAACTTCTCCGTGTCCACGGCATTTCGGATCGTCGCGATCGGCGCAGCCTTTTCCGGTTTCCTCTTCTGCACTTGCGCGATCCGCTGACGGATGAATTCCCCGCACGCCACGATCAGATGAGGTGGCCGCTCGAGAACCTTTAACAGCAGCTCGTCGCTGTAGTCGAGGTGCATATGCAGAACAGTTCGGGCACGCGACAGCCGGATGGCCGGGCGCAGCGCCAGATACACAAATGGCGAGTGCAGGTGCAGCAAGGTCCGACGCCGCCGTCCGAGGCGACCAAGGACAACCGCGTTGGCGCTCAGGCAGCGAGCCGGCTGAGGAGCCAACAACCACTGCGCGGGATATGGTGAAACCGAAATTCCATACGATCGGGCGATCGCACCGGTTTCGCTGGACGCAGGAGAAAGGAGGCGCCCCGCTCCCGACCCGGCGCCAGCGAGAAATTTGAGAATGTCGATCGCCAGCTTCTCCGCTCCGCCCGGACGGGCTGAATCGACAAGATGGACGTAGCGAATCCCCTGGGCGGTTTGGGTCAAGCGCCTGCCAGTTCGGGTTTATGTATCGGCCACAAGACTGATCTCCAACATGACGAACGGATCTCACCCACGGTCGTTTTCCCGCGAACAGATCAGTAAGTCTGCTCTCATGTTATCCTTGTGAACCCCCCAAAATCTGATGATGCAAGCCGCCAGTGACAGCACGACGGCTACTCGCCGCGATGGGTAAAGGAATCCTCCTGGTGACCGAGTTGTTTCCGCCTGCCGTGGGTGGCAGCGCCACACTGCTGGCGAGTGTTTACGGGCGGATCACTCGAATGCCCGTCACCGTCCTGAGCGGCACGCAAGGCTCGTCGCGTGGAGATCTTGGGTTTCAGGTCCAGCATGTCGAAATGGACGGATCTCGGCGTGGAGTGCGCTCGGCTGCCGAACTCCGCCAGCATCTAGGAATCGCCCGACAGATTCGATCGCGAGGACTAGGCTCGAACGTCGTTCATGCGGCGAGGCCTCTGCCTGAGGGCCTTGCCGCGCTGGCGGCGGCGTCGATGTGGCCCAGGGGTCCCCAGTACGTGTGTTGGGCTCACGGTGAGGAACTGACCGCCGCCCTGACGTCCCGCGAGCACGGGTGGCTCGCAAAACGTGTGTGCCGCGGCGCTGCGGCGGTGATCGCCAGCAGCGAAAACGCCGGTCGCATCGTGCGAGGTCTGGGCGTGCCCGCACCGCGCGTCCACGTCATTTATCCCGGCGTGGACTCGGAGCAGTTCAGACCGGATATCGATGGTAGCCACCTGCGGCAGCGCCTCGCTCCGAACGCCAACTTCATCCTGCTCTCCGTCGGCCGCCTCCAGCGTCGCAAGGGCCATGACTTGACCATCGAGGCGGTCGCGATGTTGGCTGCGGAGTTGCCGGGCCTGCATTACGTCATCGCGGGAAGCGGACTGGAGCGTGAACGGCTCGAGGCGCTGTCGGCGGCCCGGGGGATCGTCGATCGCGTTCACTTCACTGGAGATTTCCCGACGGCGGAGCTGCCCGCACTGTACGCGGCGTGCGACTTGTTCGTGCTGCCAACGCGCCAGGATGAGCAGGACATCGAAGGATTTGGTATCGTTTTCCTCGAAGCTGCGGCGGCCGGCAAGGCGGCGGTCGGGGGCAACAACGGCGGCGTGCCGGAAGCCGTCGCCGCCGGGCAGACAGGGTCGCTCGTGGATGGTCACGACGCTGCGGAGTTGGCCCGGACGATACGGATGTATGTGGAGGCCCCGGATCTTCTATCAAGGATGGGAGAGGCGGGGCGTCGTCGAGTGATTCAGTCGTTTACGTGGGAGCGTGCAGCCAGTCTCGTCACGGAGCTGCACACCGTCGTGGCAACTGCTTGATGACGGCATGCTGAGAAGCCTGCTCGTCTTTTCGATTCTCATTCCCGGCGTGGTTCTGGCGTGCACGAGCCGCTATCGGGCGCTTCTCCTTTACCTCTGGTTCGCCTTCTTCCGGCCGCAGGATTGGATGTGGTTCGACATCACTAGTTTTCGCCCCTCCCTCTTTCTTGGCCTTCTCCTGGTCGTGCCGGCGGTGCTCACCGGAATCTTGCCCACACTGGGACATTTCTTGTGCGTGGGCAGTGTCTTGTTCGTCCTCGCAGCGCTGGCGGCACAGGTGAACGCGGTCAATCAGTCCGTCGGCTGGTACTGGATCGACGAGGTGGGCAGGCTGATACTCATCTGCCTGTTTGCCGTGACCGTCATCAAGACGCCGCGCGACTGGATGCGGGCCGTCGCTGTGATTGCGGCATCGCTGGGGTTCTATGGGATCAAGGCTGGGTTGGCCTCGCTGCTTGCGGGCGGCGCGATGTACGCTCAGGGCCTCGGTGGTGCGTTTTCGGACAACAATGGCTATGCGCTGGCCATTGTGATGGTCATGCCCTTAATC
>Ga0182024_10005525_pt1 | contig 28349 bp, 22 predicted proteins | sample P32metaG_FD_120480 | JGI IMG/M metagenome (GOLD analysis project Ga0182024, IMG submission 120480) | Permafrost microbial communities from Stordalen Mire, Sweden - P3-2 metaG (Illumina Assembly) | ecosystem: Environmental > Terrestrial > Soil > Wetlands > Permafrost | place: Sweden: Stordalen...
CAAGACGGTAGGTCTGCACTACATCGCTGTTTTCAGATTCCAATATTGAGGCAAAAAGACTTCTCTACTAAGAACAGCGCAAAATAGCCTCAATCATCCATTTCGTGACGAACTTCGGCTAACCCCGCCGCCTCTTCCCCTGCTTCTTCCTTCCCTTCGCTCCCGGCCCGTGCGCACTCTCTTTCCGTGCCTTCTTCACCTTCACTGGCTTCCCCGCCGCTCTCCCCGTCAGCGGCAAACCCTCCTCCACGATGGAAAACTGCAGCCGCCGCTCCTGCGCCAGGATCCGATCCAACACCACCTGCACCCGATCCCCCGCGCGAAACCGCCGTCCCCACCGCTCCCCCACAACCTCATGCGTAATCTCGCGCCACGTGTAACGGTCATCGCGCAACGAGTCAATCGGCACCAGCCCCTCTACAAACAACTCCGTCAGTTCCACAAACAGTCCATACTTCGCCGGATTCAGCACCAGCGCAGAAAACTCCTCGCCAACCTTGTCCTCCATGAACCGCACTTTCTTCCACTCCACCAGCTCGCGCTCCGCCTCCGCCGCCCGCCGCTCCGTCTGGCTAGTCTCCTCAGCAATCTGCGCCAACTCCGCCTCCGCTATGGGAGGTTCCAAATTGGATTTGTCATCCTGAGCGGGGTGAACAACCTGCGATCGTCCCCCTGCTTTGTCATCCTCAGCGGGGCGAAGAACCTGCGGTTGTTTTTCTGATTTGTCATCCTGAGCGAATCCTGAGCGCAGCGAAGGATGAGTCGAAGGACCCGCTGTTCCTGCACTCTCGCGCTTCCCAGGCATTCCGTGCCCCATCCTTTCACCTTCTTTCTGGTGAAAGGGTCGGAGACCAGAAGACCCCTCGTTCACATGCCTCCAAGGCGAGCTATGCCGTCCCTCCGCCACCACCCCGCGTCCCACCACACCCCGGCGCAACAGCTCCTTAGTAATCCGGTGCACAATCAAATCCGGATACCGCCGAATCGGCGAAGTGAAATGCGTATACGAGGGCGCCGCCAGCGCAAAATGCCCCTCGTTCTTTTCCGAATACCGCGCCTGCTTCAACGACCGCAGCATCAGGTAGCTCAGAATCCGCTCTTCGGGCTTGCCCTCAATCTTTGCCGCCAGCTTCTGATACATCTTCGGCGTCACCGCAATATCCTCAGCCACTTCGTACGTCCGCGCCGGCCGTCCACCGCGCTGCGCCTCCCGCCGATCCCCACGCGTCTGTACGCGCTTCACCGGCAACGCGCCGAGCCCAAGCGAATACCCGAAGCTAGCCGCCAATTCTTCAAACTGCACCACGCGCCGCGCTTCCGGTTTTTCATGAATCCGATACAGCGACGGCACACCCAGGTCCTCAATCCACGTCGCCACGCACTCGTTCGCCGCCAGCATGAACTCCTCGATCAGCCGATTCGCCCACGTCCGCTCCGCCCGCGTCACCCCGCGCATCTGCCCCTGCTCGTCGAATTCAATCACTGGTTCCGGCAAATCGAAATCGATCGACCCGCGTTCCTCGCGCCGTTTGTTCATCAGCACCGCAAGCTTCTTCATCCGTTCGAAATCGTCCACACGATTGCGGTACTCAGCGTGCACCCGTTCATCACCTTCCAGAATCGCGTGCACCTTGGTATAAGTCATCCGCGCCGCCGAACGAATCACGCCCTCGCCGATCTCGTAGCTCTCGATGCGCCCACCCGCGTCCAGTTGCATCACGCAACTCAACACCAGCCGGTCTTCACCGGGCCGCAAGCTGCAAATATCCGTCGACAGTTCCTGCGGCAGCATCGGAATCGCGCGATCTGGAAAATACACGCTCGTCCCGCGCAGCCGCGCCTCCAGATCGAGATCGGTTCCCGCGCGCACATACTCCGCCACATCGGCAATGTGCACCTGCAACTCGTAGCCACCATCCCCGCGCTCGGTCACCAACACCGCATCGTCGAAATCCCGCGCCGTCTCGCCGTCGATGGTCACAATAGGCGGCTCGCGAAAATCTCTCCGCTTTTCCATCACCTCATCAATAAACTCAGAGGAATTGTCATCCTGAGCGGAGGGTGTTTGGGGCCCCGCAGACGATTCATCGTCTGTGGGGTTACCGGAGCGAAGGATCCGCTTCTGCCTTTTCGTCCCATCAACCCGCGCGATCTCGCGCGCCTCCGCCAGCACATTCTCCGGAAACATTCGCGGCAATTGATGCTTCCGGATCATCATCTCCACATCCACGCCGAAATCATCCGGATCGCCCAGCACCTCAATCACCCGCCCCACCGGCGGCTTGAACGGAGTAGGCCAGCTCGTGATCTCTACATCCACGATCAATCCTTCGAGATCGTCGTACGCAGACTCGTGTTTCGGAGAGCCAGCCGAATGAAGGGTACGGGCTTCAGCCCGTACATCAGGCTCCTCCAAATCGTCGTGGGCTTTAGCCCCCGAGGGATGCTGTTCCGCGATCGCCCCCGGCTTGACCTTCTTCCTCAGAGCCTCCGCTCCAAGCACCCGATGCGGCGTAGCCTCCGACTTCTCCTCCACCACCTCCTGTCCCTCAGGAATCACAATGGGCTGCGTCATCCGCTCATCAAACGGAATCACCACATTCAACGGGTAGCGCTCCCCGCGAGAGTAATGAAACGTCCCCACCACTGTTGGATTCCGCCGCTCCAGCACCCGCGCAATCCGCCCCGACAAGCGTCCATCGGCGCGTGGCGGCTCCATTTCAACCAGGACTTGATCGCCCTGCATCGCACCATTCATTTCAGGGGGAGGAATAAACACATCGTCCGTCACGCCCGAAGCCTGCCGCGCATTTGGCCGCACAAACCCATATCCGTCGCGATGCAGATCGAGCCGGCCAGCGATCAGGTTGTCGCGTCCGCCTGCAAAATTGGCTGCTTTTCTCGGAAGACTCCAGTGATCGCGATCCAGCTTCATCAGCTCACCGCGCACCGTCAGCCGCGCCAGTTGCTCCAGCAGCAAGCGCCGCTCCCGCCCCCCGCCCAGTCGCAGCTCAAGCACCAGCTGTTTATATCCGGCTTTGCCCCCAGCAGACCGCGCAATCCGCGCCACCAGCTCCCGATCCGTCATATGTCAAGAGTAGGGCATCGCGATTCCGCGCGTCGAAGAAGCAGCGCTACACTCGATGCCAGCCCAAGTTCCTCTTCTCGATGCGAAGTCGGCGCGCTCCCGGCTGAAAGGAGCATCACCCATGCCCACCACTCCCGTCCACACCATCCTTGGCGCAGGCGGCAGCGTCAGCAACGAGCTCGTCAAGCAACTGGCTGAGCACGAGCTTCCTTTTCGCCTCGTAGGCCGCCATCCAGCCGGTGCTCCCTGCGCAACAGAAACGCGGACCGCCGACCTCACCAATCAGCGCCAGACCATCGACGCCGTCGCAGGATCGAGCATCGTCTATCTTCTCGTCGGTCTCAAGTACAACCGCAAGGTCTGGGCCGAAATGTGGCCGCGCATCATCGATAACACCATCGAAGCCTGCAAACAAGCTGGCGCCCGCCTCATCTTCTTCGACAATGTCTACATGTACGGGCGCGTCAACGGTCCCATGACCGAACAAACCCCCTACCACCCATGCAGCAAAAAAGGAGAAATCCGCGCAGCCATCGCCACCACGCTCGAACACGAGTGGAAATCAGGAAGCCTCACCGCGATGATCGCCCGCTCCGCCGATTTCTACGGACCGGGCGCAAAAAACGGCGTCGCCAACGCAATGGTCTTTGAGCCAACGAGCCATGGCAAGAAGCCGATGTGCCTCGTCAGTGACTCCCTGCCCCACTCTTACACCTACGTGCCCGACGCAGCGCAAGCCTTGCTAACACTGGCCGAATGCGAGTCGGCATGGAACCAGAAGTGGCATCTCCCCACCAGGCCAAATCCTCCCAACGGCAGAGACTTCATCACCGCGGCCGCGCACGCGATGAACCGGCCCGCCGCCTATCGCGTCCTCGGCCGTCCCATGGTGAGAATTGGAGGGTTATTTAATCCGCTCGTTCGCGAAGTCTACGAAATGCTCTACCAATACGACGCGCCTTACCTCTTCGACTCGTCGAAATACGCGCACGCCTTCGGCTTCAATGGGACATCCTACGCAGAGGGAATTCAAGCCACAGCCGCGTCCTACAAATCCACCTAGTAAAACAGCCCGCAATGGCTCGGCAGATCGCCAACGAACGGCGCGGCATCGTTACGCGTGTTCGAAAAATCTCCTTGGCCGAAAAGGCCCAAAACGTGCCCGTGCGGCCAGCACCTACGGCAAGTAGCCCGGCCCCCTCAGCACCTTTCCCGGCAGCGCCCCCGTCATCTTCCCCTGCGCAATCACCGGCACGCCATTCACCAGCACATACTCCATCCCCACTGAAAATTGATTCGGATTCTCAAACGTAGCCTTGTCCGTCACCGTCACCGGATCGAACACAACAACATCGGCCCACATGCCTTTCTTCAGCACCCCTCGATCCGTCAGCCGCAGCCTCTGCGCCGGCAACGCGGAAAACTTCCGAATCGCGTCAGACAACGTGAGCCGATTCTCCTCACGCACATACTTCCGCAGAATCCGAGGAAACGTCCCATACGCTCGCGGATGCGGATGCTCGGTCCCCAGCAATCCCTCCGGCGAAGTTCCCTGCGAGTCGTTGTCAATCGAAACCCACGGCTGCTTCAGTGCCAACACCACGTCCGGCTCATCCATCCCGAACACCGCCACCTCAGTAAACGCCTTGTCCTTGATGAGCAAATCGCACAACGCATCAATCGCATCCTCATGCCACAGTGCAGCCACATCTGAAAGCCGCTTCCCCTGTAGCGGCAGCAGCTCCGGATTCTGCACCACCGCAATCAGAATCGCCTCCGGCCCCGGAACCTCCTGCCACTCGTTGTCCCACGTCTCGCCCGCTGAATCCTTCCCCGCCGACATCATGTCTTTCCGAATACGCGCTCGCGTGGCCGGATCCTTCAACCGGGCCACAAGTTTCAAATCGCCGCCATCATGCGCCCACGGCGGCACAAACGCCGAGAACGTATTGAACCAAGCGGTATACGCATACGTATTCGCGCTGATGTCCACGCCCGCCGCCCGCGCCGCATCGATCTTTGCTACGATCTGCGGCATCTTGCCCCAGTTCGCTTTGCCTGCTGCCTTCAAGTGCCAAATCTCTACAGGCAAATGTCCCTCGCGTCCGATGCGCGCCGCCTCGTCAATCGACTCGAACACCGCGTCGCCTTCGCTGCGCATGTGCGTCGCATAGATGCCGCCATACTGCCCGGCCACGCTCGCCAGCGCAATCAGCTCGTCCGTCTTTGCATAAGGAGCGGGCGCATACTGCAGCGCCGTCGACAACCCCACCGCGCCATCCTTCATCGCATCCGCCACCAGCCCCTTCATCTGGTTCAATTGCTCACCAGACGGCTGCACATCCGCATCGCCCAGCACCATCCTTCTCACCGAAGTCGCGCCCACATAGCTCGCGAGGTTGATCCCCATCCCCTGCTTCTCGATCCGCGCAAAATACTCCCGCAGCGTCCGCCAGTCCGGCGTCAGGTGATAGTGCTCGTACCCCGCGCGGTCCGCGGCGAGCATCGCATCGTTTAACGGCGCCACCGAGTTCCCCTCACCCGTAATCTCCGTCGTAATCCCCTGAAAAATCTTCGACGGCAGCCCCGGATCGACAAGAATCGTCAGCTCCGACTGCCCCAGCATGTCGATAAATCCCGGGGCCACCACCTTGCCAGCCGCGTCAATCCTGCGCTTCGCCGCTGCGCCCGATAACTCCCCAATCGCCGCAATCTTCCCCTCGCGAATCCCCACATCGCCCGAGTACCACGGCGACCCTGTCCCATCCACGATGAGTCCATGCGCAATCACCACGTCAAACGGCTGCTCCTGCGCCAAACTCCGCCCACCCGCGAGCACGAAGCCAACCGCCGCCACTGCCACCTGCGCCGTCAAAATCCAGCGTTTTCCCTGCATCTGTCCCTCCTACGACCCACCGCGGTTGTCACGGTTGGTTCCGCGCTTCTCCCTCTCACAGACAGTTGGTACAATGAGCTACCGGCGAGTACCAAAGATTATTTGCCTGCTTCCATTTGTGCAAATACCGCATAAAATAGCCGCAGACATTGGGCCTGAGGTCGCCGAGCAGGAAGTATCCTATCTGCGAACGCATGCAGAGTTTTCGCGTGTCGCTTGCACGGCCGACGGCACAAAACAATTAGAGTTTTAGGTCACGAAACTTAGACCTGCCTTGGAAACCAGTCCCGACAGGACAGAAAAGGAATTTTTTTGAGCGCTATGTGGAAACCCACCCAGACAGGACCAATCTCCCCTGCTCCCACACCGGAGCCTATTCGTCAGACACCCCCTGCTCCGGCCGTTGAGCCGGCGCGTCCTGCTGCCTCGACGGGCGAACAGGCTACGATCGGCAAGGGCCTCTTTATCAAGGGCGAAATCACTGGCTCTGAATCACTCTATATTGATGGCAAAATCGAAGGCACCATCAACTTGCCCGGCAACCGCCTCACAGTCGGCCGCAATGGGCAAGTCAATGCCGCCATCAACGCCCGCGAAATCGTCGTGCTGGGCAAGGTCCGCGGCAATGTCGCCGCCACCGATCGTGTCGACATCCGCGCCGAAGGCTCCTTGACCGGAGACGTGGCTGCCGCCCGCATCAGCATTGAAGATGGCGCCTTCTTCAAGGGCGGCATCGACATCAAGAAGCCCGAAGGAAAAGGGGCGCAGCAGGCCACCGAAGTTCCAAAGCCGGTCGCAGTCTAACCGCAGGCACGCCATCCAGGCGCCCCATCCAGGCATTCCCCCCCGGATGCGATGGGGCAGATCCGCGACGAGACTCGTGGGCCTGCCCTGTGCTGTTTTTTTCCGCACCCCGCCTGTCTGAATTTCCTCCCCGCCCGCCGCACCGTTCGATACCATCTCCCCATGAAACTTGCCCTTGCTGGATTCCTCCTGGCGTGCCTCCTGCCTGCGTTCTCTCAACCCGCCCCAAAATCCGCGGCGCTCTCCCCTGAAGAACAAAATGCGCTCGTCCGCCTCGGCGGTCAGATCATGATCGCTGGCCAAGCCTACGACTACGATCGCCACCTCGCCGACGACATCGGTCCGCGTCTTACCGGCTCCGAGAATTACGTGAAAGCTGCCGCATGGGCAGAATCCGAGTTCACCCTCCTCGGCCTCGCCAACGTCCACCGCGAGTCCTGGGAGATTCCGGCCACCTGGGAGCCCGAAACCCTCGCCACCGCGCGCATCCTCAAGCCCCACGAGCAGCGCCTCCATCTCGAGAGCGAAGGCTGGAGCCCCTCCACACCCGAAAGCGGCGTGCATGGCACCATCTTCTATCTCAAAGTCGTCAATCCCGACGCGGTCAAATCCAACGCCCCCCAAATAAAAGACACTATCGTGCTGATTGATGAAGAATCGGTCTTCGCCGAGAAGCCGTTTCGCTTCGGCAGACTCTTTGACGCGCTCCGGATGATCGGCGAAGAAGGCGCGCGCGGCATCATCTTCGGCCTCGGCGCCACCAACAACGCACCCAGCCTCATCGGCAACACTGGCTTCACCGGCACCCCGGCCGATGTCCCCAACGAAGGCCAATACACATTCGAGACCGATGAAGCGCCGTTCCTCGTTCAAGGCGTCCCGTCCTTCGTGCTCTGGACCCCCACGGAGAAATACGATCTTCTCCACCACAAGCCCAGCGACACCTTCGACAAGGTAGATCAACGCGACCTGAATCTCGGCGTTGCCGTCGTCGGCATCACCGCCTACGCCTTCGCCGACGCCCCCACAACTCTGCCGCACCTGGACGCTACCGCAGTCGAAAACGAATTCAAAAACCTGAAAGTCATGGAGCAGTACCAGGATCTGCAAGACCACAAAATGTTCTAGCTCCTCGCGTCTGGAATCCTTCCGATAAATGCTGTCACCGGAGCGAGTCTCCGCGGCGACCGAAGTCGACGGACCTGCTTTGGTCTTTGGCGCGTCACCAATCCGCACGACAATGGGTACCCCAGGTTCGGGGTCCCCACGAACAGGTCTTTGTTCGTGGGGTGAAGTTCTCGCTTCTGAGACCTGGGAAAGCACGAACCCACAATCCTGTCGTCATCCTGAGCGAAGCGGAGTGCCGGGGACAGGTCTTCGTCGCTGGGGTAGGGAGTCGAAGGACCCACTTTTCCGGAGCAGAGGCCTTCAGGCCTCTGAATAAAATCGCCATCAAATCGGAGGGCTTTAGCCCCGGCAGGATAAAAATCACAAAACGACTAACGAAGAACGGCGGTCTTACGCAATCCCCAACCTCTTTCGCACCACCCGCGGCAGCGCCGACCCGGTCCTCCCCAAAATCCAATCAGCAATCACCAGCCAAACCGCCATCCCCGCGATCAAAACCCCAAGCTCCGCCCAACGGCCCTGCACCCGCGCCTGCAACCCCAACGCATGAACCAGCCAATCGAACACCACCCACACCGCGGCGCCGCTCACCACACCAGCCAGCAAGCACCGCCCCAGCTCCTGATAATCCAAACTAGCCAGCGAAACCATCCGCCGCTTGTGCAGCAACACAGCGATCGTCAGCGTCTGCAGCCCGATCCCAACGTCCGAAGCGACCGCCAACCCCATCGCTCCATACGTACGATACAACCCCGCATACAACGGCAGCGAGATCACCGTAATAATTGTCCCCGCCGCCATCGGCGCAAAAGTATTCCCCGCTGCGTAGAATGCCCTCGAGTAAATCGACTGCGCTGACCACAAAAACAGCGACACTGAAAACACCGCGAAATACGCCGCGCACTCCGCTGCATCTGCTCTCGAAAACCGCCCGCCCACAAACACTACGTCGATCAACGGCTCGCCCAGCACCACCATCGCCGACGCCACCAGCAATCCCATGCACGCCACGCGCGACACCGAATCCGCCACCGCGGTCGCAAATTCCGTGCGTTTTTCCGTGGCCCACAGGCTTGCGAAAAACGGCATCGACGCCGCGCCCGCCGCCTGCGCCAGCACCGACATCGGCGCCGTAAACAGCCGCTTCGCATACGTCATCAGCGAAATCGCGCCGCTCGTCCCCGACGCAAAATGCGCAATGATCCAGTTATCGGCCGTCACCAGCGAGACCCCGATCATCAGCGGCAGCGAGAGCCGCACCCACTCGCGCAATCCCTCATCGTGCCAGTCGAGAATCGGCCTGTAGCGCACACCCGCTCTCCGCGCAAATATCGCGTTCAGCAGAAATGGTCCCACCAGCGCGCCTGCCACCGTGCCGATCGCCAGCGAAGAAATACCCAGCCGCCGCACCAGCAGGATGCCGCCTACAATCGTGCCCAGGTTGTAAATCAGCGGCGCCACCGCCTGCACGTTGAACTGCTTGCGCACCAGCAGCACTGCGCCAAACACCCCGCCCGCAAAAAAGAACAGCTGCGCCGGCAGCAGAATCCGCGTCAGCTTGATGCACAGCGCGGCCTTCTTCGCATCGAAGCCGTTGAACCACCAGTGCACATACCACGGCGCAAAAATCTCCGCCAGCACAATCGCCGCGCCCAGCACCACGAACATCGAGGTCAGAATCACCGAGAGCGATCGCTCGCCTTCCGCCTCGCGCCCAGAATCCCGATACCGCGTCAAGATCGTCACAAACGTGATCGACGCCGCACCGCCTACAAGAAAATACGAGATCATGTCCGGCAGCGTGAACGCCGCCAGAAACGCGTCGGCCTCCATCCCCCGCCCGAACATCCAGGCGATATAGAGATTCCGCACCAGCCCGAAGACGCTCGACAAAAGCGTCGACGCCATCAGCACCACAGTCGCGCTGAAGACCGAATGTGCATGCGACGGACGCAGCATTCCCAACACCCGCGCCCACCGCGACTGCGGTGCCCGCTCTGATCTCGGCCGCCCAGGCTCCGATGTGGAAGGTGTCCCGGTCACTGGTCTCGATTCTATCGGGATGAACGCTCACCGCGCCGTTACCGGTCAGGAGCGCCAACACACTCCGGTCACGCTCGGACGCCTGCATTCCAACCCAGCCCGCCGGGTATCCTGTTCTTTCAGGGAGACCCATCGCATGCAGCGCATCGTCCCGAGCGGGTTGCTCTTTTTCGCACTGGCAACGGCCGCCGCGGCTCAATCCATTCACACCGGCGACGGCTTCCCCTTCCCCGCGCCGCCGCCCGCCGATGCCAACCCCGTCGTCGATAACTACAACGGCACCAAAATTCCCGACGACTATCGCTGGCTTGAAGACGCAAAGAGCCCGGAGACACGCGCCTTCATCGACGCCCAGAACGCCTACACGTCCCACTACCTCAAGCTCGCGCACATTCGCTCGCAGGCCGCCGACGATCTCGATGCCCTTGAGCATGTCTCCCACTGGACCATGCCCATGCAGCGCGGCGACAACTACTACTTCATGAAGCGCCTCTCCGATGAAGGCCAGTCGTCCATCTATATGCGCCACGGCTGGATCGGCAAAGACGAGCGCCTCCTCGATCCCGCCGTCCTCAGCCGCGATGCCAACACCTCCATCGAGCTCGCCGACGTCTCACGCGATGGCGCCCTCCTCGCCTACCACGTGCGTCAGGGCGGCGCCGACGAAGCCACTGTCCGTGTCTACAACCTCAAAAACAAAAAGACCCTCGAAGACGAACTCCCCACTGGCGTCTATTATTCGGTCGACTTCACACCCGACGGCACCGGCCTCTATTACACCCGCACCAACAAAGCAGGATCGCTCCTCTATCTCCACGTGCTCGGCACACGCCCCGCGCGCGACACCCTCATCTTCGGCCACGAGTTTTACGACGAGCCCCTCGGCCCCATCGACCTCTTCAGTTCGGAGGTCACGCACGACGGCCACTACCTCATCGTCACCATCCAGCGCGGCGTTCCCGCCAAGCGCGTCGACATCGTCTTTCGCGATCTCACCAAACCCAAATCACCCTTCACCGTTCTCGTATGGGGCATAGATTCGCGCTTCTCCGTCGTCTACGCCAAAGGCGCCTGGTTCGTCAAAACCGACTACAAATTTCCCAAAGGCTGTATCCAACGCGCCGATCCCGGCGTCGATCCCACGGGCTGGAAAACGATTGCGCCCGAGTCGAATGACGTCATCGCAGGCTTCTCCATCGTCGGCGGCAAGCTCTACGTCACGCGTCTCCACGACGTGAAATCCGAAACCACCGCCTACACCCTCGACGGCAAACCCGCCGGGACCATCGATTACGAGGGCATCGGCTCCGCGTCCACCGTCTATGGCCGTCCCACCGATCGCTACGGCTTCTTCAGCTTCCAATCCTTCATCCAGCCGCCCACCCTCTACCGTATGGATACGCTCACCGGCAAACGCGAAATCTTCGCCCAGCCGAAAGTCCCCTTCGTCACCGCCGCCTATGAGCTCAAGCAGGTCTTCTACAAATCAAAAGACGGCACGCAAATCCCAATGTTCATCGCCGGCAAAAAAGGTCTCAAGCAGGACGGAACCGAGCGCCTTCTCATGACCGGCTACGGCGGCTTCAACCTCAGCATGACCCCGCTCTGGAGTCCCGCCTGGGCGTGGTGGATCGAGCAAGGTGGCTGGTTTGCCTTCCCCAACCTCCGTGGCGGCGGCGAGTACGGTGAATCCTGGCATGAGGCCGGCATGTTCGAGAAGAAACAGAATGTCTTCGACGACTGGTTCGAAGCCGCCCAATATCTCATCGATAACAAGTACACATCGCCGCAGCACTTCGCCATCTCCGGCCGTTCCAACGGCGGCTTGCTCATGGGGGCATCCTTCACCCAGCATCCCGGGCTCTTCTCCGCCGTCTGGTGCGGTTACCCGCTCCTCGACATGCTTCGCTACCAGCACTTCCTCCAGGGCCCACACTGGACTACCGAATACGGCTCCGCCGATGACCCGGACCAGTTTCTCTACTTACTCAAATACTCGCCCTATCACAACGTGAAAGCCGGCACCGCCTATCCCGCCGTCATGTTCTTCACCGGCGACAGCGACACCCGCGTCGACCCCCTGCACGCCCGCAAAATGACGGCGCTCCTCCAGTCCGCATCCACCAGCAGCCGTCCCATCCTGCTCCATTACAGCCTCACCGGCGGACACTCAGCCGGCGTCAGCGTCGATCAGCAGGTACAGGACGACGCCGATCAGCTCAGCTTCCTCTGGACCGAAACCGGAACGCCCCCCGCTGCCAAAAAACCATTGCACTAATGCATTCGCAGTCGGCGTACACGAAGAGAGCCAGGGGTTTGTGTACGCCGTTCCGGTCGGGGTACATGGAGGGAGCAGGGGCCTTCAGGCCCCTGAATCGAGCCACAGAATCAAGCGGGCTTTAGCCCCGGAGGATTACTCCCCGACCACTTCACTTTCAAATCCCGAGTCTTTCCGCGGTATATTCGGCCTCCGAAGAATTTCCCGAAGACTGCAGAACAAAAACCAGCCATTTTCCCCACGCCTCAAGCCCTTCCCGTTCTTACCGATAAACCAAGAGCGGGACAAGACCGGATTCCCTTGCGAAAAGACGAGGTCCGGACTGGCTGGAGCCAACATGCGCCACGAAGAGGTCGAAACCAAGGCGCCAGGTCGCCGTCAGGAGAACACCCGGCTCGCAGCCCTCGCCTCGTATGCCATCCTCGACACTCCACCCGAGCCCTGCTATGACACCCTCACCCGCTTGGCTGCCGAATACCTGTGCACTGATTCGGCGTGCCTCGGCTTCGCCGACGAAAGCCGCGTCTGGCTCAAATCCTGGTGGGGTCAAAACATCCGCGAAATTCCCCGCAAAGACTCCATCTTCGACATGATCCTTGCCAGGGACGGCCCCGTCGTCGTTCCAGACGTTGCTCAATACCCTTACGGAGATCATCGCGCCGTCATCCTGAAGATCAGCCACGCGGCTTTCTTCGCCGGCGTGCCTGTTCGCACGCCTGATCGCCAAATCATTGGGACCTTGACCGTCTTCGCCCAACAGCCGCGCACTGGTATCACTGAAGATAGCTGCACATGCTCGAAAGCCTGGCCGACATAGCCGCAAGTTTGCTGGAGCTGCGAAAGCTGCGCAGTCCCGCAGCCGAACATCCCCGCCGAAGTTCTCATGCGGCACTCGCCGGCTCTGCCCCCAAAACATGGCCCCGGTGCGGCGATCTCCGTCGCGCGCTCGATCGCCGCGAGTTTGTCCTTTACTACCAACCCGAGGTCGATCTTGCCACCCGCAAAATCATCGGCGTCGAGGCTCTCATTCGCTGGGTTCATCCCGAACGCGGCCTCATCCCCCCTATGGATTTCATCCCCCATGCCGAACAGTGCGGTTTGATTCTGCCCATCGGCGACTGGGGCCTTGCCGAGGCCTGCAACCAGATTCAGGCTTGGAATCACGACGATCCCGACAACAGCGCTCTCCTCGTCTGCGTCAACCTCTCCGCAGGACAGTTCGCGCGTCCAGGCCTCGCCGATCACGTGCAGTCCCTGCTCCTGCAAACCGGTGCATCCAGTCGCCAGCTCGGTCTGGAAATGACCGAATCCAGCCTCATTCCCTAACCTCAGCACCGCCGTCGACGTGTTTACGGGACTACGCGCCCTCGGCATCTCTCTACTCATGGACGACTTCGGCACCGGCTACAGCTCGCTCAACTACCTCCACTCTTTCCCCTTTGATTTCCTCAAGATCGACCGGTCCTTCGTCGCTCGCATGGCCGAAGGCGATCAGGCCCTCCAGATCGTCCGCACCATCATCGAGCTCGCCCGCGCCCTCAACATGGACGAAGTCGCCGAAGGAATCGAAACCCCCGAGCAGTACCGCCTTCTCCGTGACATGGGCTGCCGTTATGGCCAGGGTTTCCTCTTTGCTCGCCCCATGCCGGTCGAACAAGTCACCCACCTCCTGCGCCTGCCCGGCCGCATCCTCCCGGATTGCGACGTACCCGATATAGTCCTCCAATGTTCCACAACTTGATGCCCAGATGCCTCACAACTTGATGCAAAAAAATGACATCCAGTCCCATCCCGGCACTCCAGCCACCGCGGTTCAATTCGGGAATCCGATCTCCCTCTCGTGACAAAAATCACGCAAGCTCCCCCCCGAAAAAACGTATGCTTCCCTCCATGCCGCGAACCGCAGCAGCCCCAGAGCCTCCCAAATCCAGCAGCTTTGCCAGTTTGCTCGCCGGGTTCGCGGCCCTTACTGACAAAACCAAAACATCCGGGGAAGGTTCCCCCTCAAAGCACAAATCCACTTCTTGGAATGATGACGCCCTTGAGGACGACGTTGCCGTCATCAGCTACGAGCAGGCACTGCGCACGCACAAACGCACACGATCGTACGGGTCTGCCGATCTGCCGGGCTTACCCCCAGGTCTCCCCCCTTTTTCGCTTGGACCCGATTCGACTACCCCCGCTTCGCCTACTTCGGTTTCGCCCTACGATGAATTCAGCGCGTCGGGCCGCAAACCACCCGTGTCCGAACGCCGCGCATCCTTGAGTCCTGCCTTTGTCAATTCAGGCTCGGTGGGAATCCGTGAGTGGAACCCGGAAGCTGCGTTACCACCTTTTGCCGCCTCAACCGAATCCGGCCTCGCCGCGCCCTGTGACACTCTCGCCGAAAACCGGAAATCAGCCAGTATCACCATCCGCCTCAGCAAGCCCGAGTGCACGCAGATCCATCGGCGCGCTGCAGCCGCCGGCCTCACCGTCACAGCCTATCTTCGCTCCGGCATCTTGGAAGCGGAAAGCCTGCGCGCCCAGGTCAAGGAAACACTCGCGCAGCTCTGCTCGGCCAGACCCGCTGCCACGCTGAAAGCCGGAACCCCTGCCCTGAAGCCACTTCCATCCGCAGCGCCGCATTCCCGTTCCTGGCTCTTTCCGCGCTGGAATTGGGTGCGCCGCACCCTCGACGCTTAGGAAAACTCTGATTAAGCCAGGATTCTGAACGGGCACGGCTGGAAGGTCAGGGCTTCAGTGTCTGAGGGAATGCACTTTAACTCGCAACTCTCCGTGCCCCCCTTTCGCCTTTTTTCTGGCGAAAAGGTGGAAAACCACAAACGCAGATGTACAGTATCAAGCGGTCAGAGGCTAGGAAAGCTCTGAACAATTCGCAACTTTGAAAGTGCGCAGCCTCTTCGGTCGCTATTCCACTTCCAGCACCAGGCACTTCAGATACTCGGTCTCCGGCAAATTCAGCACCACCGGATGATCCAGCGCAGCACCACGCCGCTCCAGCAATCGGACCCGCCGGTGCGCATCGGCCGCAGCCGCCGCCACTGCACCCTCCAAGTCCGCCCAGCCTACGTGATGGCTGCAAGAGCAAGTCACCAGAAGCCCACCCGGCCGCAGCATCTTCAGCGCTCGCAGGTTCAGCTCCTTGTAACCGCGAAGCGCGCCTTCCACCGCCCGCTTGGTCTTCGCAAACGCCGGCGGATCCAGCACAATCGTGTTGAACTTCTCACCGCCTTCCGACCAGTCACGCAAAATCTGGAACGCGTCCCCCTCCACCCATTCCACATCGGCCCTCAACACGGCGCGATTCGCCTCCAGGTTCCGTTCCGCCACTTCGAGCGAAGCATGCGAAGCGTCGATCCCGGTCACGCTCTTGCAAACCCGCGCCAGATGCAGCGCAAACCCTCCCTGGTAGCAGCAAACATCGAGCGCCCTTTCCGTCGCACCCAATCTTCGCGCCCACTCCTGAGCAGCCGCATAATTCGCCCTTTGATCCAGAAACGCGCCTGTTTTCTGCCCTGCGTTGCCATCGAACTCAAAGACCAGCCCATTCAACCGAAACTGCGTGCGAGTCACAGGAGCCACACCTTCGCCCACCCCGGCAGCATTCAATTCCAACGCCGGCAACCCTTCCAGTTCCCGCATTCGCGGATCAGGTCGTTCCAGAATCGATGCCGGCTTCACCTCCTCGCGCAGAACCCGCGCGCACGCCTCCCACACCGCAGGCGAAAGCAAACCCTTCACCAGCCTCTGCAGAATCACAATCTCGCCGTATTTGTCCGCCACCAGCCCCGGCAGCTCATCCGCCTCGCTGAAACAAAGGCGGCAGGCACTCGTCTCCGCATCCAGCATCGGCCTTCGACGCGCAATCGCCGTCCTCAGCCGTGAATCCAGTAGCCCCAACCATTCCGCTTCGCCGATCGCCTCCCGCGCCACCATCCGTAGCGCAATCTGCGACGTCGGACTATACAGCGCCGTGCCCAACAACAGGCCGCGCGAGTCCGCAACCGGCAGCAACGCCGGCGCATCCCCCTCCCCCACTTCAAGGGACTCAACATCCGACGCATACACCCACAAATGCCCGCCCCGCAGCCGATCCGCCGCCCGCCGGTTGATCCGCGCCCCCGGCTCCGTCAACACGGGAGCCCTCTGCCTTCCTTTTTCCGGAATTGCCTCGCGCCGTCTCCCGCCACGGCCTTCCTTTGCATCTCTTTTCGCGCGCCCGTCGCGCGATCCAGCTGCGGCAACAACGGACGAAGACAAAGAAGGCGCCGCAGGCTGTTTGGCCTGGGGCGCCTTCTGCTTTGTGGCTGAGTGGTCTTTATGCGGCTTGGTCATGGTCATCCTACGGGGATCATAGTCCCCGCAGACAACCGGCCCGCGTCGCTTACCGCTCCTGGATGCTCTCGATATACCGGCTCAAATTGCTGATTCTGAGTTGCTTATCCTGAGCGTTCGCCATGTTCATCTTTCCAAGGATGGGACCCCATACTGGCATCTCCGCCGATCCGTGCGCTGGAATAGCCACGCCAAACTGCAACACCGCAACGATATGGGTGTCCGGGAATCTTCCATGGTTTCTCTTGACCAATCCAGTCAAATCGGCCGGCGGCGTCTTCAACGCCGTCGCGGCTGGTCCATGACCTCTGCCATCCACGCCATGACACGGCGCGCAATAGCTTGAAAACATCTGTCTTCCGCTCGTCGGCGAAGTCTTGGTAACCGGAATCGTGACCTTTGTATTGGATTGATCTGCGTAGCCCACACTCACAGCGAATGCCGCGGCCAAGGCTGTAAGTAAGAGGTGTTTCAACATAAGTTCCTCCGTTCTTTTCCTCTACTCCGCAGGGGACTCTACTCCCCCATCAGGGACACCTCGCTGTGACGGCGAACACAACATAGGGAGCCCGACAACACCGACGTACTAATAAGGAGAACGCTAGTATCTGAAGGCATATCCGCATAACAAATCAAAAGTTAAAGCTTCATAAATTACTAAAGTATTGATACTGAAAGCCTCCCTTATCCGTCGAAAGAACATCTATCTTCATCTTCTATCTTATGCCATTCAGGCTCTCTATCTTCGATCCACTTTCCCCGCCTAACTGAGCCTTCGCTTTTTACACTCCGCGAACCCATCGAACTTACTGGGCAACCTTTCCTTCTCTGGATGCCACCCGTGTGTAACCTCACGCCTCCGCGACCTTCAGGAATGCAAGGCACTCCTGCCCCGCATCGAACTCCACGGCACGCCTTTTTCTTGCATTGTCCAATCACTTCGACGCGCCCAGCACCAGCCCAACTAATCCCCGCTCAACAACTCCGGCCTATAATGAAGCATGGCGACTGCCCGCCAGCATCTACCATCCGGTATCCCCGACGCCAGCCCATCCAGTCCGGACGCTTCGGAGCATTCGCCGTCCGCGCAGGACTCGGCGCCCACGCAGAACCCTACCGCAGAGGGCCATGCAATTGACACGCGCTTCGAAGCGCTCCTCCGCCAGGTCCAGGCAAACCGCCCCAATGACGACGTAAGCCTCATCCGCAAGGCGTGGGATTTCTGCGTCAGCACCACAAGGGCCAGATGCGTGCCTCCGGCGAGCCCTACATCATCCATCCGCTTGAAGTGGCTGAAGTTCTCGCCGAGATGAAGATGGACTCGAGCGCCATCGCCGCCGGCCTGCTCCACGACTCCGTCGAAGACACGCCCGCCACCAGTGAGGAAATTGAAGCCGGCTTCGGCGATCAGGTCGCACACATCGTCGAAGGCGTCACCAAGATCGACAAAATTCAGTTCGCCAATCGCGAGGATCGCCAGGCCGAGAACGTCCGCAAGATGCTGCTGGCCATGGTCACCGACATCCGCGTCGTCCTCATCAAGCTCGCTGACCGGCTCCACAACATGCGCACCCTCGAGCACCTGCAGCCCGATCGCCAGGAAGCCATCGCCCGCGAGACCCTCGACATCTACGCCCCGCTCGCGCATCGCCTCGGCATGGGCAAGGTCCGTGGCGAGCTCGAAGACCTCGCATTCCGCTACACAGATCCGGTTAGCTTCGAGCAAGTCTCCGCCGCCGTCGAAGCCCGCCGCATCGAGGGCGAGCAGTTCCTCAAGGGCGTCGAAGACACGCTCGTCGACCAGCTCCGCGAAAACAACATCGAAGCCCGCGTCGAATGGCGCATCAAGCGCCTTTACTCCATCTATCAAAAGCTGCAGCGCTCCAAAGTCTCCTTCGAACAGGTCTATGACCTGCTCGCCGTCCGCGTCATCACTGAGGATGTGGCTTCCTGTTACGCGGTCTTCGGCCTCATCCACACCCTCTGGCGTCCCGTCCCCGGCCGCATCAAGGACTTCATCGCCATCCCCCGCGCCAACCGCTATCAATCCCTGCACACTACCGTCATCGGCGACGGCGGCCACCAGTTCGAAGTGCAGATCCGCACCGAAGAAATGCACCGCATCGCCGAAGAAGGCATCGCCGCCCACTGGAAATACAAGGCTGGCGCAAGCACCGTCAATGCCCGCGACGAAGAACGCCTCAATTGGATTCGTCAACTCGTCGAGTGGCAAAAGGAGATGACCGACCCCAACGAATTCCTCTCCAGCCTGAAGATGGATCTCTATCCCGACGAGGTCTACACCTTCACGCCCAAGGGAAAAGTCGTTGTGGTTCCCGCCGACGGCACCCCCGTCGACTTCGCCTACACCATTCACACCGAGGTCGGCCACACCTGCGTCGGCGCCAAAGTCAACGGCCGCATGGTCCCCTTGCGCACCAAGCTGCGCACCGGCGACATCGTCGAAATCGTCACCCAGAAAGATCACAAGCCCAGCCGCGACTGGCTCACCTTCGTCAAAAGTCCCCGCGCCCGCAACAAGATTAAGCATTGGCTCAATGAAGATCAGCGCCGCCGCGCCGTCGAGATCGGCCGCAAGCTCCTCGAGCGCGAAGCGCGCAAATTCAAAGTCCCCATGAACCAGATCTCAGACCAAGACCTCGGCCGCATCGCCAATGAATACGGCGTTGCCACCGCCGCCGATCTGCTTGCGACTCTGGGCCTGGGCAAACATTCAGCGCATCAGGTCCTCAACAAGCTCGCTCCCGGCTCCACCCATCCAGCCGAGATCGAGACTCCCACCGAAACCAAACCACCCGTGCAGGGCGAAACGCCCATGTCCGACGCGGTGCGCAAGCTGCACCTCACCGGTTCTGACTCGCTTGAGGTCGAGGGCCAGAACGACCTGCTCGTCTATCGCGCGCGATGTTGCAATCCCATTCGCGGCGAAGAAATCATCGGCTACGTCACCCGCGGCAAAGGCGTTGCTGTGCACGCGCGCAGTTGTCCCAACGTGCAAAATCTTCTCTATGAGAGTGACCGCCGCATCGCGGTCGAGTGGGCGCGCGTTGGCGACGAGACTGCGGGCCGCGCGCAGCGCTATCCCGTCAAAATAACCATCTACTGCGACGACCGCACCGGCATGTTGAAAGAACTCACCGCCGTCATCTCCGACAACGACACTAACATCCGCAACATCGACATTCGCCACGACGACACCGGCGAAGCCATCATCGAGTTCATCGTGGAAGCCGAAGACCTCCGCCACCTGAATCGCATGGTCCTCAGCCTGCGCCGCATCAGTGGCGTAAGAGACGTCCAACGCACCCAAAAAATCTAATTTGGATCTGCCTTTGTTTTCTATCGTCCCGCAAGCCACACGACCATGGGTGCCGCATCCTTGCGACTTTTTCCTGTCGCAAGGGTGGGAAAGCACGAAACCAAACGGAGTCTTGTAACAGGGCACGACTTCAGTCGTGCCATAAATGACCCCAAATCTCAGGGCTTTAGCCCCTGAGAGAGCTCCTCGATCCGCTGGTCGCCATTCGCGCGACGAGCTCTAACAAAGCAGATATCCTTGACATTCCGGCTCTATGGGTGCGTTCCTCACCATCGTCGTCATCGCTCTCCTCCTCGCCGCGGCGGCACTGCAACTGCAGGGCAAACGCAAGCTGAGCTCCTGGCTCCTCGTCCTCTTTCCAGGATTCCTTTGCCTTGCCTATCTCCACGACCTCGCTAAAGGCCCGCGCATCCTGGGCGCCGGCGCATTTCAAAGCGATCAGAAACAATTAGTCGTCGCGCTCCTCATGTTGGCCGTGAGCATCTTCGCCACGTTCCGCACCCAGTGGCGTTGGCTCTTCTGGACGGAATGGTTTCTCAATGGCATGGTCTGCGGCATGCTCGTTTATCTGGTTTTCTTTTGGAAGGTTTTCAGTTGAGCGAATCGGCACAGGCAAAACGAAAGTCCGAACAGGAGGCAATCCTCGAGGACATCCGCGTCCTCGATGGCGGCATGGCCTCCGAACTCAAGTACCTCGGCGCCAACATCAACGGCCCCCTCTGGTCTGCGCATGTCCTCGAAGACGCACCAGAAAAAATCATCGCCGTCCATCGCGGCCTACATCGAAGCTGGCGCCGACTGCATCGAGACCGCTAGCTATCAGGTCTCGCGCATGGGTTATGCAGAAGTCGGCCTCTCCCCCGACCGTGCTGACGCCGCACTGCTCCGTTCCGTAGAACTCGCCCGCCAAGCCGCAGCACAAGTCCATTCCAACGCCACCGCTTGAGCGCCGACCACCCGCCGTTCGTAATTCGCGCATCTAAGTCGAAAGGGGCAGCTCTCCGCAACTCGCTGCCCGCTTGGCGGTTTCGCTACAGCGGTTCCACAATTGCTATACCGCGAAGCCGCTCCCGCCGAGTGGCATTTACTTCCACCCCAGCGACAGGCCTTCGTCGCTGGGGTGGAAGTAAATGCCACCTTGCACGGAACTGGCAAGGGCACATGAATTGTGGAACTGCTCTGAGGTCGATCCATGCGCACGGGGCTTCTCATCTGCGGCGGCGTACTTTTGGCGGGGCAATCTCTCATCGGTACCGCGCAGGATCCGAAGCAACTCGTCAGCCAGGCTGTCCAAACCGAGCTCGTGGCCGATCAAAACGACCACTCCCGTTGGATCTACTACGACATCGATCGCAAACCCATTGGCACAGTCCAGGAGTGGGTCGCTGAAACCGGCAATGGCGATGTTCACCGCATCCTGGCACAAAAAGGCTCGCCTTTATCGCCAAGCGCGCAGCGCAACATCATGGACGAATTCATCCATGATCCCTCCGCGCAATCGCGCCAGCGCAAATCCGGCGAGCACGACGACCGCCAATCCGCGGACATGCTTCGTCTCCTGCCGGACGCTTTCCTCTGGACCATCGCCGACACGCAAGGCCACACCATCCTTCTCCGTTTCGTGCCCAACCCGCAATTCAAGCCGCCCACCTGGGAGTCGCGCGTTTTCGCAGCCATGGAAGGCTCGATGCGCATTGAAAAAAGCCAGCATCGCATCGTCAGCCTGCAAGGCCGCCTCGTGCACACCGTCCGCTTTTGCGGTGGCCTCTGCGGCAGTCTCTCTACCGGCGGCACCTTCGACGTGGAACGGCGCGAAACCGGCCAATCAATCTGGCAAATCGTCGAGACCCACATCCACATCCACGGCACCGCCCTGTTCTTCAAAAACATTTCTCAGGAAGAAGACGATCAGAAAACCCACTTCCAGCTGCTTCCCGGCAATATCTCCCTGCAGCAGGCCGAAACAAAGCTGCTCCAGCAAAACGGCTGACGCCGTTTTCTCTCGCGAACGCCTAGCTTGCCTTCGCGGTTTCCGGCATCCAACAACCCGGCGTCGATTTCGAAATCGCAATCTCCTCTTCCGTCATGTCCACCGAAACATCGCCGAACAGCGGCGTGCTCAAATAGCGCTCGCCCGTGTCCGGCAACATGCAAAGAATCGTCGATCCCTTCGGCGCCTTTGCCGCCACGCGCAGCGCTCCCGCAAACGTCCCGCCCGACGAGGTCCCGACAAATATCCCTTCCTTCTTCGCCAGTTCCTTGCTCCACTTCAGGGCTTCCGCATTCTCAATGCGCAGCACTTCACTGATCGCCTTTGAAGCCACCGCATCTCCCGTCAGCTTCGCGATAAAATCCGGGCTCCATCCCTGCATCGGATGTGGCTTCCACGAAGGGTGCGCCACCGCGGCCGACCCATTCGCATTCCGTTGCTGCTCAATCCCGCTCGACAACATCGGCGCCTCATCCGGCTCGCACACCACAATCTTGGTCTCCGGCCGTTCCTTCGCCAGCACGCGCGCCACGCCCTTCAACGTGCCGCCCGTTCCAAATCCTGTCACCCAATAGTCCAGCCGCTCGCCTTTGAAGTCGTCGAGAATTTCCTTCGCCGTCGTCCGCGAGTGCATATCGGCGTTGGCCTCATTCTCAAACTGCCGCGTGTAAAACCAGCCGTTCTTCTCGGCCAATTCCTCCGCCTTTTTCACCATCCCCACCGCGCGCGCCGGACCCGGCGTGATCACTACCTTCGCGCCGAGAAACCGCATCAGCTTGCGCCGCTCGACGCTGAACGTCTCCGCCATCGTCACCACCAGCGGATAGCCCTTCGCCGCGCACACCATCGCCAGGCCAATGCCTGTGTTGCCGCTTGTCGCTTCAACCACTGTCTGCCCCGGCTTCAGCTTGCCGGTCCGCTCCGCGTCTTCAATCACGCCCAGCGCCAGCCGGTCCTTCACCGACCCCAGCGGATTAAACGCCTCCACCTTCACATACAGATTGATCCCGTCCGGCGCCAACCGATTGATCTTCACCACCGGCGTATTGCCGACAGTCTCAAGAATGTTTGCGTACCTGCGTCCCATACGACCTCCAAACTCCGGCAATTTTACAGGACGTCCTCTCGCCGGCGACACCAGAATGCCCATTCACTCACGACGCCACAAAACGCCCGCAAAGAAACTCTCTTCTCACCTGCCCGCGCTCACAGAGGTGCAGCCCTCGTATGCCCGCGCGGCTCGTAGGCATCTGCAGCCCTCCTTGATGCATCTGTTCCGTTATGAATCCAACTCCGGCGCCTTCCATCGAAATGGAATTTGAGATGATTACGCCCAAAATTCTATACTTCGGCACACCCGTCGCCATTATCAGTTCCGCAAATCAGGATGGATCGACCAACCTCGCACCGATCTCTTCATTCTGGGCATTGGGATGGACCATCGTCCTTGGGCTTCTTCGCGATACAAAAACACTCATCAATCTCGAAGCCAATCCTGATTGTGTCGTCAATCTTCCTTCACCCGATCTCTGGTCGAAGGTTGAGAAACTGGCGCCTCTCACCGGGCTTGATCCCGTGCCCGCGGAGAAGGCATCGAAGTTCCGCCACGTCCGCGACAAGTTTGCCGCAGCGCAATTCACGCCTCTTGCCAGCGAGTCTGTTACCGTCTCACGAGTCAAGGAGCGTCCCGCCCAACTCGAAGGCAGGGTCAAAAAAATTCATGCGCTTGAAGGAGATGCGCGACTGCGCGAACTTACCGGTGGAGCAGCCGTTGAAGTCGAAGTCGTGCGCGTACATCTGCACAAAGATTACGTGCAGCACGGGAACTACGTGGATCCCGCCCGGTGGCAGCCACTTATTTACAATTTCCGTCACTACTATGGATTAGGCAAGGAACTCGGCAAGACTTTTCGCGCCGAGGTGTGAATTCATCCGTCTCTGTGCACTTCTAATTCGAAATGCTCACCCTTCCACCGCGTGCTCCGCTCCGCGAAAGAGCGCAGTCATCGCCCGCCATACCCACCGCACAAAGAGAAGAATCGCCAACACCAGCACCGCCGCAATACTCGCCGCCACATAGGGCTTCCACGTCGCCATCCATGTCAGGAAAACAGCGAGCCCATCTTCTCCCAGGCTCAGCGTGATGTTGCTGAAAGGCTCCGGCGACGGTGTCACCGCCGCACGCGCTGCGGTCTTGCCGCCGTGCGCGGCCAGTGCGATCAGTCCTCCCGCAATCGTCGCGGACATCTGTTCCAAAGGCGTCAGCGACGACGTCGCCTGATATGCCAGCACCGCCGCCACCGGCACACGAATAAACGTGTGCAGCGCATTCCAGATCAGGTCGAACGCAGGAACTTTATCAGCGAAAAATTCCAGGCCAAACAAAGCCCCGCTCGCCGCAATCACATACCAGCTCTCCAGCAAATGCAAACCCGGAGGCAGCGTCAGCAAGTTCGCATGCGCCAGCAGCCCAAGCGTGGCCACAGTCGCATACACGTTCAGCCCCGCGGCAAAACTCACCGCCACCAGCAGCGCCACCAGTTCCGTTCCAGCCAGCTTCATCCCGCCAGTATAGGTCTGAAAGGCACGCGGTTCGGCTCCAGATCGACGAACCAAAATCAATCATGTCGTCCCCACGGAGCACTTGCTTCATCTATTCCCTATTCCCTGCTTCTCTCACTTCACTCCCTTACTCGGATCCCAAACCCCCTCCAGCTTCCGCACATAAAGAATCTGCCCAATGTGATACGCGTTATGCGCCCCCACATGCGCAATCAACGACGCGTTGTCCGCGAGCTTCTGGTCATCGGCCTCCTGCACCACCGCCTCCCACTCCGTCATCACTTCGTTCAGATTCTTCACCAGTTCATCCCATTGTGCTGGAGTGAAATCGTTAAACGTCTCGTCATTATTCCCGCTGAACGCTGGCGGCTTCTGCCCCTTGAACCGCGCCAGCGCCTGCGTATCCCAGAACCACAGGTGGTACGCCAGCTGCCCCACCGAATGCGAGTCTTTCCCCGGTGTCCACTTTGCCTGGTCCGCCGTCAGCCCTGCGACTGCAATGCTCGCCGGCACAAACCAGTCTTCCGCGTCGTGCGTCGTCCGCAGCTGCTCCAGCAGCACACCCCGCAGCGTCGTCGGCGGCTTCTTGTCCTCCGCCCGCACGCCCTGCGCCGTCCACATCAAGATCAGCACCAGAAGAATTCTTCGCATGATTCCCGCCCCCCCCAGCCAATAAGATGCCGGAAGTATACTGCCCGCCCCCACGTGCTTTCGACCTCTAAGTGACAGATTCCCGCATCCCCAGTCCGGTTCGCAATTCCCACGCCCCGGTGGACACAAATCCATTGGCTTCCCTCGCGCTCCAAGCTACGTTTCAGTTCTCATGAACCAGACGAACTCCTCGCCTCGCATGCAGCCAACCGTTCTCCCCATCGCCGGCCCGGCAGCGCGCGCCAGCGTCTTCGAAACCGCTCAGCAGCCCTCCCTCGCCCTCTGCGCTCTTGGACTCTTCGGCCTCGGCATCCTCGCGCTTGTTTACGGCGACTTCGCCCTCGTCTGGCAGCCCGTCGCTCCATGGTTCCCCGCCCGCACCGCGCTTGCCTACCTCACCGGCGCCCTCGAAGTCGTCGCCGCCCTCGGCCTCCTCGTCAGCGCCACCTCCCGCTGGGCTATACGCATCCTGCTCCCCGGCATCGTCCTTTGGCAGTTGCTCAAGGTTCCCGATCTCCTCGCCGGCCCTTCGCATGAAGGCGTCTACCTGAGCTACGGCGAAACCGCCATCCTCCTCGCCGGCGCATGGACGCTCTTCGCCCGGCTCGCCGATCTCGCTCCCGGCTCGCCCTTCGCCGTCCTCACCACCGCGCGCTCCCTGCGCCTCGCCCGCCTCTACCTCGGCCTCTGGATCATCCCCGTCGGCCTCTCGCACATCGTGTACAGCGATGCCACCGTGCACCTCATCCCGACGTGGATTCCGAACCGCTTGTTCTTCGCCTGGTTGACGGGTTTAGGCCAGATCGCGAGCGGACTCGGCCTCGTCTTCAACGTGCTCCCTCGTGTGGCCGCGTATGCCGAAGCCGCGCAGCTCTGGATCTACACCCTGCTCATCTGGATTCCCGCCGTCGTCTTCGGCCCCAACGCCGACGTTCAGGCTGTCTTCGGCGCATCGTCCGGTGCACGCATGCCGTGGACCGCGCTCCTAGTCACGTGGTTCCCCGCCGCCTGTGCCCTGGCAGCCGCCCAAAACACTCCGGCGAAACACCCGACCGCACCCGCCGCGTAGCTTCTCGCGTTCTCAAATCAACCTGACCGCGGGAGCCCGAACTGATGAGCCCAGACTGAATACGGTTCTGCTTCGCCAGGGCGCGTTCTGCGCTCGAGCCTCGTGAAGCCATCTTTCTTTGGGACAGAGATGTGCGCCGCTAGTTGGTCGAGGCACACCGACAATCCTCGCCACGACCGACTGATACCAGCCCGGTTCATCTACAAACCACAAACCTATCAGAGATAGTGTGACTCCGCCTCAGACAATTTCAGATTCTCAAGGCAAGGACGGGGGGCCCCTGGGGCCTCAGGGACACCAGACACAGAAAGGCACACCGAACGGTGCACGTCCAGGTCGCTCCTGGCGCGCTCCATTTCAACATTGGTATAGGCTGCAATCCCTGAGCTGAACCGAGAACAGATAGCAGAAAGTGCCTTGGTGTGTTCGTCGCTTCTACGCTCAAAAGCTCGTTCCAGATCTCTGCAGATCGAGCAACGCATAGCTTTCCCTCGGGCTCGGATCTGCGGTGTCTGAATTGGGTTCGCCTTAGCGCTTGAGGAGCTGATCCTCGGCGCGGAGCCAGTCCTGTACGTCTCGGCCGTGTTGTTTGCCATGGCTTTCATAGATTTGAAATGCCCGCTCTCTTATTACGTCTTGCGACGCGCTCACACTTGGCGTTGCTCTTTTAATGGCAGGGGAGGTTATGGAGGTAACAAATTTCTTCGGCTTTGACTGTTTTGGAAAGTCTGAAACTATCATAGGGACCCTCGCAGATTTAAAGGGCTAAGAGGGAAGATACTTCAGAAGAACTGCCTTAGTTCAGAGAATCTGAAAGAGGAGATAAAGACTCGCTCTACCTACAAGGCTACGCGCATTAGTCACACGCCGCACATCTGTTTCTTGAGTTTCTTTTCTAGCATTAAACTTACTAACTTACAACGCACTCTGAGCGATATTCACAAGCTAATAGCGGTCAGCGGTCGCGAAACCGGAAACACCAACTCCGCGCTATCATGTCCCCACGAGGCCCCCATGCCCCCCGAAAATCCCATCACCCCCGCCACCATCCTGACCGAAACCTGGCCCGCCCTCCCGCAAGCCGCCTGGTCCGACACATGCGCCACCCTCCAACGCTGGACACAGATCATCGGCAAAATCCGCCTCACCCTCGTGCCGCACCTCAACCACTCCTGGAACGTCACCCTCTATCCCACCGTCCGAGGCCTCACCACCTTGCCTATGGCCCACGGCCACCGCATGCTCCAAATCGACTTCGACTTCCTCAGCCACCAGCTCCTCATCGACGTCAGCGACGGCAGCCGCCGCACCCTCCCGCTCCAGCCCATGTCCGTCGCCGACTTCTACCACCAGGTCATGGAAGCCCTCAACAGCCTCGACTCCCCCGTCCACATCTGGCCCGTGCCGTGTGAAATCCCCAACCCCATTCCCTTCGCTGAGGACCAGATCCACCACGCCTACGACCCAGCATTCGCGCAGCGCTTCGGCCGCGTCCTCCTCCAGACCACACGCGTCTTCACCCAGTTCCGCGCCCGCTTCCGCGGCAAGGTCAGTCCCATCCATCTTTTTTGGGGAGCGCTCGATCTCGCCTGCACCCGCTTCTCCGGCCGGCCCGCACCCGAGCACCCCAGCATGCCCAACCTGCCCGACCGTATCACCCGCGACGCCTACTCCCACGAAGTCAGCAGTGCCGGGTTCTGGCCCGGCGCCCCCGGCATCGAACCCTTCTTCTACAGCTACGCCTACCCCGAACCGTCCGGCTACGCCGATTCCCCCATCGGCCCCGCACCCGCCGCCTTCAACAAGGACTTCGGCGAATTCATCTTCCCCTACGAAGCCATGCGCCAATCCCCCGACCCCGACGCCGCCCTCCTCCAATTCCTGCAAACCACCTACGAAGCCGCCGCCAACAACGCCCACTGGGACCGCCAAGCCCTCGAAGTCAATTGAGTACCTCACCTGTTTTTTGTCTGTCATCCTGAGCGCAGTCGAAGGACCCGCTTCTCACCAACCAGGGTGCCCCATCCTTCGCGCTTTTTTGTCCAGTCCCAAGACATGGTTTACAGATTGTCCCGGGACATCCTTTACAGTTTTGGTTCTGTTATTGGTTGTGCAATCCAGCGGTCCACCATGGTGGACCGCTGGATTGTGAGGTCGATTTC
>Ga0182024_10005526_pt1 | contig 28347 bp, 29 predicted proteins | sample P32metaG_FD_120480 | JGI IMG/M metagenome (GOLD analysis project Ga0182024, IMG submission 120480) | Permafrost microbial communities from Stordalen Mire, Sweden - P3-2 metaG (Illumina Assembly) | ecosystem: Environmental > Terrestrial > Soil > Wetlands > Permafrost | place: Sweden: Stordalen...
AGAGGAACTTCGGGTGATCTGCGGCACCCGAGGTATTCCCGGTACCGTTGCTCCCTTCCGGGCCTGGCGGGGTTCGCGGGACCTCGTTGCACAGAGCCCGAAGTTCCACGTTTCAGCAGTCGCGAAATTCCTGGGTCTGCTGACAAAAGTCTAGCACAGCGGCGCAGCCGGCAGCCAGATTGCTGCGCGCACGATGGAACTTTTTCTTGTTGTTGCGCCGCCGTTGGGCGTCAGTCTGCGGACTTGCCGGCGTTCTTGGGATCGTCGGCGGGATTTACATAATTTATTTTGAATGGTCCGACGCCATGCACCTGCACGAGTGCCGAGCCCTTGGCGCCCGCGAAGTGATGCATGCGCCGCGGCATGAACACATAGGACCCCGGCGGCAGCGTCATCATTTTTGACTCGTCATATTGGTCGCCCATCCCGGCCATGAAGGTGCCCGACAGCACCGTGACATTCTCATCGACGGGATGCCAGTGCGCCGGAAATTTTGCGCCATCGGCAAAGCGCAACTGAAAAACGCACGGGGCTCCGGCTTTGTCACAGTCGCCATACACGGGGCCGAATTCCACGCCCGGCGAGTATTGCACCCAGTTGATCTTGTCCGGCGTGCCGATGAACGCTTCCGGCGCTTTTGCCGCGCCGGCCGGTTTTTGTTGCGCAGATTTCTTCGCAGAATCTCGTCCATATGCAACAGGAATAAGAACCATGGCGAAGGTCATCGCCAGAGAGAAAAACTTAGCGTGACACAAATTCTGGTGAGACATGAATCCTCCATCGAACCTGGATTTAGCGGGCTGGTGATTGTCGGCACGATAGCACACACCCAGTGGCCCGTAAATGTTTGGCTCGGGAGCGAATCCCACGCGAAGCCGCGAGGCGGTTGCCGGCCCCAATTGTGTCGTATCGGGCAACACTGTTGCCAAGAATTCACCAAAACCGCGTGCCCCGTGTGATGCCAGAGCAGTACACTACGCGCGGATGGAGTTCCTCCTCATCCGCCCCGCGTTTTTTTTTCGCAAAAGGGACGCCGGGCCCGCGGCGCCAGCGGAAACGTTCCGGCAGAGCCGGGATTGCCCCACGACACGGGGTCAGCCCACGCACATCGCTTGGGCAGGAGGAAATAATTCATGAAAGCATTGTTGTCCGCAGTTCTGGCTGGCGCACTTCTCTGCAGCTCCGCGCCGGCCGTCTACGCCGAGCCTCACCAGGTTGTTCCCGGGACGCAAGTTCGTTTGCACATCGTCAGCAGCATCGGTACGGCCATCTCGCGCGATGGTGATCCCTTCGTTGCGGTGGTTGCCGAACCTGTTTTTGTGGGGAATAGCCTGCTGATTCCCGCAGGCACACGCGTGAACGGTGTCATCGGCACCGTGGAACGAGCTCGCCATTTCTCCATTTTTCGCGGACAGGCCTACATGGACCTGACCTTCCGCAGCCTCGAAATCGATAGCCGGCTGATTCCGGTGCGCATGAGCATTCTCGCCATTGAGCAACCCGGTCAGGACCGTGACGCGGCGCGCCGGAAAGACGTAAAAATTGATGAAGGCCAGATCGTCCAGGAGAAGCACGACTATAAAGGTGACATCACCGGCGCCTCCATCGGCACGGGCGGCGGCGCACTCGTGGGATTGATCTTCAGCAACGTGGTGAGAGGGTTTGGCTTCGGCTTGGCCGGTAGCGCCGCGTACATCGTGGCTCGCAAAGGCAAGGAAGTCGATCTGCCCGCGGAGACCGGTGTGTTGGTGCGCATCGACAACGGCGTGACGCTGCCCGGCAGCCTGGAACCGGCGACACCAGGGACCACTCCAGCGACAACTCCGGCTCCCACTGGCAATTAGTTCGCAACGAAGCAGGCGCTCTACGGTTAAAGGAAGAGCACGCCGCGCCACCATTCCTCCGATGGTCTGCGGCGTGCTGCTTAAATTTCCATACAGCGATGGACGCCAGGGAATCGGGAGCACAACATCGTCACGCGAAGATGATTTTTTAGAAGTGCACCGCCGGACTTTGCAGTTGTCAGCCGAGTTTGACGGCATGACTGCGAGTTCGTCAGCTTTGAAGTGGATTCCGCAGTCGCCGTTCCAGGCTTGGCGCGAGCGGCTATTTCTGCCTGATCTCGTTTGAGATAACGGTACAAGCTGGTGCGTCCGATTCCCAGAACTTGTGCAGCACGCAAGCGATCGCCCATACACATCTGCAACACACGTTGGATGTGCACCTTGCTGACCTCTTCCAGAGAAAGCGGGCGCCATTCTGCCCCTCCAACGGAGCCCTGGCCAGGGTGTCGGAAATTCTCCGGCAAGTCTGCGAGATCGATGAATTCTCCCGTGCTGGTAATGGCGGCGGTAGAAATCACGTTTTCAAGCTCGCGAACGTTGCCCGGCCACGGGTGCTGCAGGAGCACTGCCTGAGCGCGACGCGTCAATCCCGAAATATTCTTGCCGTAGGCTTGGTTGTATTTTTTGACGAAGAACTGCACCAGTAGCGGAATGTCCTCCAGCCTCTCAGCGAGCGAGGGAAAGCGGATCTGAATCGAGCTCAGCCGGTAGAACAAGTCTTCGCGGAAGCGCCCGGCCAACACCTCGGCGCGCAGGTCGCGATTGGTCGCGGCGATTAGCCGCACACTCACATGGCGAACCTCGGGCGAGCCGACGCGCTGCACCTCGCGGTTTTGTATGACGCGCAAGAGCTTCGCCTGCATGGCCAGGGGTGTTTCGCCCACCTCATCCAGAAAAACCGTCCCACCGTCGGCGTATTCAAATAATCCCGGTCGGGTGTCTGTAGCTCCTGTAAATGCTCCGCGCACGTGTCCGAATAATTGGGTCTCGAGAAGACTGTCTACCATTGCCGAACAGTTGCATACCGCGAGCCGATGCTGGCTCACGGGGCTTAACTGGTGGATGGCGTGGGCGACCAGTTCTTTGCCGGTGCCGGAGGGCCCCACCAGCAGTACGTTGGTGTAATGCCGCGCCACTTTGCGCGCTAAATCGAAAACCTCCAGCATGACCGGGCTCTTCCCCACGATGCCGTGAAACTCCAGGTCTCGCAGCAACTGCTCTTCCAACGCTCGCACACGACGGCGCTGGTCGTAAAGCGCCGCTACATCATCCAACGTGCGCTTGAGCCTGAGCTCGTCCACCGGTTTGGGCAGAAAATCAATGGCGCCACGCCGGATGGCCTCCAGCGCGGACTCCAGGGTGTACTCCTTGGTGATGACGATGACATGCACTCCGGGATCGACGCGCAGGAGACGATCGAGGAAGGCATAGGCATCCGCTCCCGGCAGGTGTACGTCCGCAAGAACCACCCGGCAAGCTCCGGATTGCACCAACCGCAGAGCCTCCTCCGGATCGGAGGTAGGGAGCGACTCGTAACCCAGCTCGGCAATCATTTCGGAAAGCAGGCTCAGTTGTTCGGGATCATCATCAAGGATGCAGGGCGTCAGAGAACTGTGCTGCGTTACAACTGCAACCGCTTTCGTGTGGATATGTGCCACGCTGAATCATTCGCAACCTATCTGCCATACCTTTTCTGCCATTTGTGATTTTGCGTGCAACGAGTGGCGGCGATTCAGGAGCTTGCGAAGTATCGCCGGCTGCATCGCCAGCGATGAGGCGCCGGTGATCCAGCGCAAACCGGTGAAAACGCCGCAACCCGCGCCCGTTTTGAACCGTCGTTCCTTTTCGGCACGTTGTTAACTCTGGCTCCAACTTTGGCCGCGTTGCAGCGGCAGACACGAACAGGACCGAGGGGAGGAATTTGGATGTGAGAAATGCGTCAGGCAACGACGCGCTTTAAAAATGACGCGGCAGTAACAGGTGGCTGGCGAACACTTCCACGGATTGGTACACCTTGTTGAAGAACAGGAGCGCCAACAGCAAACCCAGCATGGCATAACTATTGCCGCGCAAAAAATTCAGATATTTTTGCGCCTGAGCTTCGCTCATGAAGATCATGATACCCGTGCTGCCATCGAGCGGAGGCACCGGTAAAAGATTGAAGGTGCCCAGCAGCAGGTTCAGAGAAAAGAAAACGATCAGCGTAATAAACGCAATTCCCGGCCGTCCCGTGACAGGGTCCCGCAGCCATCCGGCATTCGAACCAATCCACAAACCGATAACCGCCAACAGCATCAGCGAAAAATTGGCGGCTGGGCCCGCCAGCGCCATCCATCCCGCGCGCCGGGGGTAACGCCGCTCCCAGTCCCGGTCAAACGGCGCGCTGGCCCAACCGATCATCGATTGATTTATGAAATAAGAGAGCAGCGGAACTACGACCATCCCGAAAGGTTCCCGGCGAATATGCGGGATAGGATTTAGTGAAACCTGTCCGCCGTGCGCCGCGGTCTCGTCGCCGCCGCGCTTGGCCACCAAGGCGTGAGCCGCTTCGTGGCAGGTAGTGGAAAAAAGAAAAGCCACGTACCAGATAAATCCGTAGAGCAAAAATTCTGGAGTTAAGTCGTGCATCGCGCAAGAAGAGTAGATGCTGAGTCCCGCGAATGCAAGCGCACTGAGAATCTCAACGCTCGAGCTTCGGGCTTTTCTGCTTAGCCTTCTTTGCCGTTACGCGTGAAGCAATTTTTTTGACTGCGGCCGGCGCAATCAAACGTTTTGGCCCGCTTACAAACGGATTCCCGGGTTCATAGAAACGCAACAGATGATCGGCGGCACGCGAGATTCCGATTCGCACCGTCTCGCCAATGCCTCCCGTTACCGCATCTTCCAGCGTTCCCAGCCATAACTGGCCGCTACCGCACAGATCGAGCCCGTCGTGACTGCGATTGATTCGAAACGCTGCCGCCAGCCGCCCGGGCCCGCGCGTCAGATCGAGGAGGGTAGTGCACTCGCGATGCTTCTGCATCAGTTCGATGCCTTCCAAGGGCTCGACCGCGCGGATCAAAATGCCCCCGGCAGTGCCGGCCGGCTCGCCGCTCACGTTCAGCATGAAATGCGCACCATAATTAAAGAAAACATAGGCGTGCCCGGGATCAAGGTACATGGAACGAATCCGCGGCGTTGGTCCGCGAAAATGATGACCGGCCGGATCGCCCGGCGGATACGCTTCCGTCTCCACGATGCGCCCGCTCACGCGTCCTTCCGGGAGTTCGTGAACTACCACTTTGCCAATCAAAAATCGCGCCAGCGCGATGGTCTCGCGGGGCAGCTGCGCTCGACGCAGGCGTCGAATACGATATTTTTTTGTTGGTTCCGGGCTTACGACGGGGGTCATAGAAGGCAGGGAAGCGGACGCCGGCGATCCTTATACCGCATTCGGTTCGGCCGGCTCACTATTAAATAACCGAGCCAGCTCGGCGTGCTCCATCACCACCGCGGGATCACGCTGAATGGCATCAAAGTATTTCTTTTGAAAGGCGTCACCCGACTCCGACGGCACAAACATTTTGCGCGCCATGCCGATGGCGCTGCGGGTATCTTCCCCGGTGACCGGCGCTTCGCCCGCAAGCGTTTCATCCAGACGCACCACAAATTCCGAAATGTTGTGCAGCCAGCCAAACTGCTGGTGGTCCAGCACCAGCCGGAATAATTCACCTGTGGATACGTGCCCGTGTTCCCGCTCGTATTCCCGCCGCTCCATATCCAACAGCGTCTTGTGTAAGCGCAACAGCACGGTGCGCAGCTCGGTGAGCTTCGCGCGATCCGCGGCGTCCGCGCCGCCTGCCGAAGAGGAATTGGTGGTCATTCCTGGATGTCAAACTTTCCCATGAGCACTTTATTTATCCCTGCCTAATCGTGATAGCGCAACTCCCCAACCGGCAGCGCGATGTGCAAGCGGTTTCCCGGCGGCGGTAGAGGACATGTCGCGAACGGCGTATAGGCGCAGGGAGGATTCTCCAGATGATTGAAGTCCAACGTGAGTTCGCCGTCCTGCGTCAGGCCGTGGCTGGGAAGGGAAGTATAAAGAAACCGGCACGCGCCGTAGGTTGTCGAGGTACTGGTCGCATCGCGCAGCACAAAGAAAAGCCGCGGCGGATCCTCTTCAAATGCGGGCTCGAGCCGAAACGTTTCACCATCCAGGGTAAATTCCGCCTCGCCGGGTACCGGCTGCTCGTGGCTCGTGCCCGCGAGGGTGAGAACGGTGATCGATTTCGGCGGGTTGTACGCGATCCACTTTGCTTGGACGCGATAATGCTCGTCCGGCTCGTACCACTTCAGTCCATGGAAGCTCTGCAAAGCTTGCGACTTGGTGTCCTTCACGCGCAGCGCAAAACGGTCCGAGCGCCGGATCACGTACAGGTCCAAAGCTCCGATGGTCATGTGCACCGCGTTTTTATCATTGTCGGCATCGGCGCTAAGCACTTGCGGAGCAGCTGGCTTGCCGGCTACCAGGAAGCCTTGCGGAAATCCTCCCGCCGGAGCTACTAATCGCACCACGCCGTCCTTAAATTCCAGTACTCCCAACTGCGCCGCGGGGGAGTTCGCCAGATGAATCTTGTTGTCAGCCGAACCGCCAAACGAAGTGTCGCCCGGCTCCAACCACTCCAGCCCGGCCAGCGAAAGCCAGCCATCCGGCTTTTGTAAGTCCGCGACGTGCTTCGCGCGCCAGTCCAAAAGTTCTCTTCGCCAAGTGTCCGCATCGCGCGCGCCGCCCGGATCGGTCACAACCATGCTGGTCACCATCAGCACTGCAACCGCTAGCGCCAGTGCCAGTGCATTTGCCCCCATACGCAAAGTATAACGTGAGATAACTCGTTCCGCCTCGCTTTGGGCTTTCGGTCCGGTCCCGCTTTCCCTAACTAAGGAAATAAAAAACGGCCCGCGATATCTCATGCGGGCCATGCGGGCCGCTAAAGTTCTCCAGTTCGCCCCTTCACTTTGGCCCGGATGCTGGCGAGATTCTTGTCCGCCTCGTTATCCGCCACGCCCACCAGAATCACGTTCCCGTTCTTTACGATAATGTGAATCGAAGGAACTGCCGACTGGCTGTACCGCGACAACCCCGGTTCGCTGAAAATGGCGCGATACTCCGCGCGGCGGATTTGATCGTCCATCGGTGATGGCGGCAATACCTCGATGTTATTCACCACCTTGCCGACTCCTTCGAGGTTTTTTACCACGCCTTCCGCATCTGACTTCGGCCTAACCACCTGGCCTTCCAAAGTCACCGTATCGCCATCAATGCGAAAGGCCAGATTGTCGAATACCGAGTAGTACGGCAGCAATACCAACTGGTGCCGCACTTCGCGAATCAGATTTTGGCGAGGCTCGCCCTGCCTTTTGTCTTGCTGATCCTGCGCCCGCGAAGCCAGAGGCATCACGCTAAAAACTCCCAGGAGCAACCCACAGCCAAGAATGGCCCGTTTCGTCATAGTGCCTCCTCGTGAAGTTACATCGCTACGCACCACCGCGCCTGCAATAACGCCCAGTTAGATTCAGTCCGCGCCGCTAGTGGGTGCACGGCGGTTCGATGCTAGCAGATGTTAGGATACAGGCGTGTTCTTGGGACCGATCAACGGAGAGGCCGTTTCGGCGCGAGGTCTGCCATCGACCGCGACGCCGGTCACGCCAATGGTCAATCTCCAGCCCGGCGAGCCCTTGTCGTGTTGCTGATCGCGCATCGTGGCGCTTCCGGCCACGCTCCGGAAAATACCCTGGCATCGTTCAAAAAAGCCGTGACCCTCGGCGCGGCGTTCATCGAGACCGATCTGCAATTGACGCGCGATGCGCGCCTGGTGGCGATCCACGACGAGACGGTCAACCGTACCACCAACGGCAAAGGTGCAGTGCACGACATGACCCTGGCCGATTTGCGGCGCCTCGACGCCGGTTCCTGGTTCGGCAGCGAGTTTGCCGGAGAGCGCATTCCCACCCTCGAGGAAATTCTCGACTTCGCCAAAAAATATGATGTGGTTTTTTATCTGGAGCTCAAGCCCGGCGGGTCCTGGGGCGGCGAACATGCGTTGATCAGTGGCTTGCGAGATTCCGGGCAGATTGCGCGAACAATCGTGATCTCCTTTGACGCCTCGATCCTGGCCACGGTACGAAAAATCGAACCCACAGTCATGACCGCGCTACTTTACGATGGCCAACTGGAAAAACCTTTGGAGCAAGCCATGGAAGTGGGAGCCCGCCAGCTAGCCATCCGGGGCGACCTGGTCAGCCCATGGCTTCTCACCGCCGCGCGAAAAAAGGATCTGCAGGTGGTTTGCTGGACGGTGAACCACTCCGCCCACATGCGCTTGCTGATGGCCGCCGGAGTCGACGGCATTATGAGCGATTATCCCGACCGGCTGGTCGCCACCGACAAAAAAGCAAAGCAAAGAAGTTCGTGACGCAACTAGGCGTTTCCCCGGTTTGAATTGTCCGGACGCATCGACACGTGTAACGCTGCCAGATCTGAAATCGAAAGTTGCTCCGCACGCGCGTCGGCGCGCAGACCGAGCGACGTCAGCGCGGCACGAATTTCCTCCGGCTGCCGGTTCCCCCGTAGATTATTCACCAACGTTTTTCTCTTCTTGGAAAAGCAGGATTTCACAAACTCGAGAAACGCCTCCTGATCGCTGGTGGCCGCAGGATTCCCGGTCTCAAGCAAACCGCTGCGCCGCAACGTCACCCATTCCCCCGGCAGCCGCAAGGTTACCAGTGTCGAACCCACCTCTGGCGGAGGATGAAACGCGCCTCGCGGTATTTCCAGAACCAACTCCGCCCTGGCATTCAGTTGCGTAGTCACGGAGAGATACCCATACGCTTTACTGCCTGGCTCCGCCGCCATTCGCTCGGCCACTTCCGTTTGTACCACCACGTGGATTTCGTCGATCAGCTCCGCAAACGTAAACAGGTGATGCAAAGTCGGCGAGGTTATGTAGTAAGGAAGGCTGCCATACACGCGTATCCGTCGGCCCCGGGCAATCAACCGCAAATCGCTTTGCAGCACGTCGCCGCAGATCACTTCAAGATTGGGAAGGGTTTTCTTCAGCCGGTTCAGATTGCCGATTAGAGATTCGTCGAGCTCAATCACATGCACCGGGACGCCGCTGCGGGCCAGGTATTCTGTCATCTCGCCATGCCCCGGCCCGATCTCGATCCAACAATAATCTTCGTTGTGCGTTGCTGCTACTCCGTACACATCCAAAGCTCTGCCGTGCGGCGATACTCGAATTGCTTGCGCGATCTGCTCGCGCCAAGACAAATCCGCAAGAAAATGTTGTCCCAGGTGTTGGCGAGTCATCGATATACAGTGTAGCAACTCCGAATCCGGTGAACGGCCTTTGACCGGCGCCCAGCGAATCGGATAACGTAAAATAAAAGGCGTGCACAGCAACGTCCCGTATGACCCGCCAATCCCAGTGAGGCGTCCTTGAGAGTTCTGTTTGCAGCCTCCGAAGGCTTGCCCTTTTCCAAGACCGGCGGCCTCGCTGACGTAGTCGAAGCCTTGCCCAAAGCACTGGCCGCGCAAGGCCACGAAGTAGCCGTGGTTCAACCGCGCTATCGCGGAATAAAAACCAGTGCGGTCGTCATGCCCAGCTTGACGATTCCCATGGGCGGTCGTCTGCGTTTTCCATCCATTGCAGACGGCACCATTCTCAATGGCGTGCGTTATTTCTTTGTTGATGATCCCGGCTACTTTGATCGCGACGGAATTTACGGCAATAGTGCCGGCGATTTTCCAGACAATGCCGAGCGTTACAGCGAGTTTTGCCGCGCGACCATTGAAATCGCCAAACATGTCTGGCCTGCGGACATTATCCACTGCCACGACTGGCAAGCTGCGCTGGTTCCCGTTTTTTTACGCACTTCCTATGCCAGCGATCCGCTGGTAAAGGACATTCCCGTAATCTTCACCATTCACAATCTCGGCTACCAGGGCCTCTTCCCCTCCGCTACGCTCGGAAGCGCAAGCATTCCATCGGAGGTTTACCAGCCGGCGGGCATCGAATTTTATGGCCTGATTAATTTCCTGAAGGGCGGCCTCGTCTATTCCGATTACCTCACTACCGTGAGCAAGAAGTACGCCCAGGAAATTCAGACCGCTGAATTCGGCTACGGGCTCGACGGCGTGGTGCGCAGTCGCGGCGATCATGTGTTGGGAATTCTGAACGGTGTGGATTACTCGATTTGGAGCCCAGACAAAGATAATTTGATCGCCGCCAGGTATTCCGCCAAGGACCTCACCGGTAAACAAACCTGTAAGAAAGAGCTGCTCGAAATTTTCGGCCTCGCCGCGGAACACCAGTCCCGCCCGGTTATAGGAATCGTTTCCCGCTTCGCTGACCAAAAGGGATTTGACCTCATTGCTGCGATTGCCAACGAATTGATGCAGGAAGATGTAGTCCTCACCGCCCTGGGTACGGGCGAGCGTCGCTACGAAGAACTGTTCGAAGCTCTCGCCAACGAATTTCCCGGCCGTGTCGGTGTGCGCATCGCCTATGACAACGAGCTGGCCCACAAAATCGAGGCGGGGGCCGACATGTTTCTCATGCCCTCGCGGTACGAGCCGTGCGGCTTGAGTCAGATCTACAGTTTGAAGTATGGTACCGTGCCGATTGTACGAGCCACCGGCGGGCTTGACGATACGGTGGAATCGTTTGATGTGGAACACGGCACCGGCACAGGTTTCAAGTTTACGGAGTATTCTGGTGCCGCACTTCTCGACGCCATTCGTCAGGCGCTACACAATTACACTGACGAGCGTATTTGGAAGCGCATTCAGTTGAATGGCATGGCCAAGGATTTTTCGTGGAAGCGCCCGGCCAGCGAATATGCGAAGCTGTACAAGACCGCCCGAATGGCACGAAACCAAATTCCTGTTGCAACATCTAATTAAACGCTGAGGAGAGATAGCGGCTGGGCCGCGTGGGCCCAAACCGCTGAGGACAAAGACCATGGCTGATAACATCCAAGCTGTAACCGATGGAGATTTTGAAGCGGAAGTACTGACCGCCAGTAACGCGCAACCAGTAATGGTAGATTTCTGGGCGGATTGGTGCCGTCCCTGCCACATGCTGGCGCCCACCGTGGCGGAGATCGCGCATGACTATGCGGGCAAACTCAAAGTCATGAAGCTGAATGTCGACGAGGCCATCAATTCTGCTGGCCGCTATAATGTTCGCGGCATCCCCACGCTTCTCGTTTTTAAAAACGGGCAAGTGGTGGAGCAAATCGTCGGCGCGGTTCCCAAAGACCAGATCACCAAAGCGCTCGCGCGCCACCTGGCATAATTCTGTAATCGCTTTGTCTTTATAACGGGCGCGCCGCATTTTTCGTGCGACGCGCCTTTTCCTTATTTCTGGTTCGTTTCCCCAGGCGCATGCTCTAAACGAAATGAACGAATCCACATCGCCGGTTCGCTGCGCATGGCCCAGCAATCCGCTGAGCATCGCTTATCACGATGAAGAATGGGGCGTCCCCGTCCACGACGACCGCACGCTCTTCGAATTTCTGATCCTCGAAGGCGCGCAAGCCGGCCTGAGTTGGGATACCGTCCTGAAAAAGCGCGTCCGCTACCGCCAGGTGTTCGCCAAATTCAATCCCCAAAAAGTGGCTCGCTTCAATCGAGAAAAAGTCAAAACGCTGCTGAAAGATCCTGGCATCATACGCAACCGCCTGAAAATCGATTCCACGATCAGCAATGCCAAAGCCTTCCTGCAGGTCCAAAAAGAATTTGGTTCATTTGACGCATACATCTGGGCCTTCGTGAATAACCAGCCGATTCAAAACAACCGGAAAACTCACTCCGGTCTGCCCGCCAAGACCAAAATATCCGACGCGATGAGCAAAGATTTGAAGAAACGTGGCTTCCGATTTGTCGGCTCTACGATCTGCTACGCTTTCATGCAAGCTGTGGGTATGGTAAACGACCACGCCACCACCTGCTTCCGCCATTCTCAGTTAAAAAACTAATCCCGATTCTGATTCTGTAACCATCGAACCTGCCACACCCTCGGTTCTATCCAGCACTCTCGTATCACCCGCTTGCGCACACACACCGCCACAGGTACGATTCTGATTTGTAATTGCTGCAACGTTCCCACCATGCTTCCTTCGCTTGTAGCAGAGAGGGAAGTGCCAGCCGCTACAGCAGTTGTCAGCACGGCTGGCTTAGCTGCATGAGATCGATCGATTCGGAAAGGCCAGCATGAACTCTGTCGTGGTGGTAGGCGCGCAATGGGGCGATGAAGGCAAAGGCAAAGTTGTTGATTACCTCGCCGGCTCGTTCGACTACATCGCGCGCGTAGCCGGAGGCCACAACGCCGGTCATACGGTGATCATCGGCAAAGACCGCTACGTGCTGCAACTTATCCCCTGCGGAATTTTGCGTCCCGGCCGCCAGGCGGTGATTGGTACGGGAGTTGTCGTCGATCCCGGAGCGCTCGTCAACGAAATCGAAACCCTGGCCAAAGCCGGCATCGATGTGCAAGGCCGGCTACACATCAGTAATCGCGCGCACCTGATTTTTCCCTATCATCGCGAACTGGATAAAGCCGCCGAAGGCGCGCGCGGCGCAAACAAAATCGGCACCACTTCGCGAGGGATCGGACCCGCTTACGAAGACAAAATGGCTCGCCGTGGCCTGCGCTTGTGCGATTTGTTGGAGCCCGATCTGTTCCGCAAAAAAGCTGCGCATGTGGTCGCTGAGAAAAATCGACTGGCTAAAGGCGCTTACGGCGCCGACGTGGACTTCTCTCACGAAGTCGAAGAAACGCTGGCCCTCGGGGAGAAAATACGCGGCTACATCTGCGACACCGCCGAACTCGTCAATCACGCGATGGATGAAGGCAAATCGGTGCTGTTCGAAGGTGCGCAGGGCACCATGCTCGACATCGATCACGGCACCTACCCATACGTGACTTCTTCCAGCGCGATTTCCGGCGGCGCCGCCACGGGCGTCGGCGTCCCGCCCAGCAAACTAAAAAATGTCCTGGGCATTTCCAAGGCTTATACGACGCGCGTCGGGTCCGGCCCATTTCCCACCGAAATGCCCGACCTGGATGCTGAAGAAGTGCGCAAGCGTGGCAAGGAATTCGGGGCGGTCACGGGACGGCCGCGCCGCTGCGGCTGGCTCGATCTGCAGGTGTTGCGCTACGCCAAAATGATCAATGGCATCGATTCTCTGGTGGTTACCAAGCTGGACGTGTTCGATACTCAGCGGGAAATCCAGGTGTGCGTGGCCTACAAATACAAAGGCAAACCTCTTCACGAAATGCCGGCGCTCGCCGAAGAGTACGAGCACGTTACCCCCGAGTACAAAACCTTGCCCGGGTGGAACCAGAGCACCTACGGCCTGAAAGACGGGGCCAAGTTACCCAAAGCCGCAACCGATTACCTCAAATTTATTTCTGACTTTCTCCTCGTGGAAATCGGCATGATCTCCACCGGCCCCGAACGAGACGCTACGATCATTCAACCAGGAAGTCTGCTCTCCGCTTGGCTGTAATTACTACAGTCGACCGTTCGCGGAGTAATGAAAACAAATCCATGCTGACGTTCGAACAAGCCCGCCAGGAAGTGATCGCCCAAATTTCAAAGACGGATCGCACTCCTACCACCATCGATCTCAGTGTGTGGGACGCCCGCGGCTACGTTCTCGCCGAGGACGTGAAATCGGATCGGGACTACCCGCCTTTCGATCGAGCCACCCGCGATGGCTATTCTGTTCGCGCCTCGGAAGCGGTGGCAGGGGCGTCTTTGCGTTGCATCGGTGAGATCAAAGCCGGGGATTCCGACGAACATACGCTCCCGCACCACGCCTGCATACAAATCATGACCGGGGCGCCCGTTCCACCCGACGCCGACGCCGTGGTCATGATCGAACATACCCGGCGGGAAGGAAATACTGTTCATTTTCAGCAAAATGCCAAAACGGCGCAGAATATCGTGCCCAAAGGAAGCGAAGGGGCCGCCGGCAAGCTCCTCCTGCGGCCAGGCACGCGTCTCGGTTACGCCGAGCTGGGTCTTGCCGCGCAAATTGGCGCCACGCAATTGCGCTGCGCAAAAAAGCCGCGCGTCGCCATTCTGTCCACCGGCGACGAAGTCGTCTCCATCGATGTCACTCCCAGCCCTTCACAGATTCGCAACAGCAACAGCGTATCGCTGGCAGCCCAGGTAACCGAGGCAGGCGGCGAGCCTATCCTTCTGGGTAACGCACCCGATCGGCTCGAAATTTTGCGGGAAAAAATCAAACGGGGTTTGAAGGAAGACATCCTCGTATTGTCCGGCGGCGTCTCGATGGGCAAATACGATCTCGTTGAAGACGTGTTGAAAGAACTTGGCGCGACAGTTTTCTTCGATGCGGTAGCCATTCGTCCCGGCAAACCCGTCGTTTTCGCCATGCGGGACGACAAACCTATCTTCGGCCTGCCGGGAAACCCCATCTCCACCATGGTTACGTTTCAATTGTTCGTTGCGCCCGCCATCGATCTACTCAACGGGGCAACGGCCCGGCCGCTTCCGCTTCTCAGAGCGACGCTTGCCGAGCCCATGCAAGAGAAACCCGGCATGACCCATTTCCTGCCGTCCACCATCGAATGGCAGGAGGGAGTTGCCCGGGTCCGCCCGCTCGCGTGGCAGGGTTCCGGCGATACCGTCACCATGGCGCAGGCAAATTGTTTCTTGGTGGTGGGCGCCGACATATCATCACTTTCGGCAGGCGATAGTGTTAACGTTCTGATGCGCAAAGACATTTTGTAATCTGCGGCCCAGCGTCATCGCGTCCAAGCCATCCTGAGGCCCATGACAAATCTCTCCCATTACGGCAAATCCGGCCAGGTCCAGATGGTGGATGTCTCCGCCAAGGCCTCGACGGCCCGCACCGCGATAGCCCGTGGTCTGGTCAAAATGAAGCCGGCCGTCGTTCGGGCCGTTAAACGCTTGCAAAACCCTAAAGGCAATCCCCTCGAGGTGGCACGCATTGCCGGCATCGCCGCCGCCAAACGCACCGCGGAGTGGATACCTCTTTGTCACCCACTGCTGCTCACGCACATTGATGTGACTGCATCGCTGTGCCAGAATGGCGTGGAACTCCAATCTACTGTGACGACGACAGCCCGAACGGGCGTGGAAATGGAAGCGCTGGTCGCCGTTACCGCTGCAGCCCTCACGGTTTACGACATGTGCAAAGCCTTGGATAAGAACATGGAGATCACCGGCATCGTGCTGGTCGAAAAAACCGGCGGCAAGAGCGGCGATTTTCTTCGTGGCGGCGCAGTCGCGCACGCTTCGAAATCTGCCACTAAGGCCGGCAAAAGGGCCCGTACCCGATGAGCGCGGCTGCCGGCGGGAAAAATATCAAGCTGTTGCTGGCCGACGATAATCCCTTGATTCGCGACTTGGTTAGCAAGGCTCTCGACTCCGTTTGCGAAGTTGTGCCCGCCGACGACGGCGCCGATGCGCTACTCAAAGTGATCGACGAGCCACCCGATCTCATCCTCTGCGACTACAAGATGCCGGGGCTCGACGGCCGCCAGCTATTCGAGAAACTTCGCGGCCGGCAGTCCACCCGCCATATCCCCTTTTTATTTATGGCCAGCCGCGCGGATATTGAGGAGCGCCTGCGTCCGCTGGTCGACGGCGTCGAGGATTTCATCACCAAGCCCTTTCTTGTAAAGGACCTGGTGCGCGTAACGAAAAAAGTGGTCGACCGCCTGCATCTTGAAAAACTGCAAACAAAAGCTTCCCGCCCCGGCGTCATCCAGGGTCGGCTCGAAGAAATGAACATGATCGATCTGATGCAGTCCCTCGAAATGGGACAAAAATCCTGCCGCCTCATTGTGCAAAAAGGCAGCGAGCGGGGCGAACTTTATTTCGCAGCCGGACAATGCCGCGACGCGAAAAGCGGCGACGCCGAAGGCGACGACGCCGTATACCGAGTGTTGCTCTGGACGGAAGGCGAATTTGAAATCGATTTCAATGCTGCCAACACGTCTACCCGCACCACCACGACCAAAACCACCACTGGCCTTCTAATGGAAGCCATGCGCCTGATGGACGAAGCCAGCCGCGACGAAGTGCCCAGTAACTAGCTCTGGGGGCAGGCGCGAAACCCAGGAGCGAAGAATGATTTTCTAGAACGCACTTCTTATGCGTATAGCGATTCTGACCATCAGCGACGCCGCCGCCAAAGGCGAGCGTGAAGATACCTCCGGTCCCGCGGTGGTCGCCTTCTGCCGTGGCCTCAACTGGGAGGTCACCTCGACTCTGCGTCTTCCCGACGACCCCGCCAGCATCCGCGAACAACTTCGCAGCATCGCTGACTCCGGCCGGGTAGACGTTCTTTTCACGACCGGGGGCACCGGAATCGGCCCGCGCGACAACACTCCCGAAGCCACCATCGCGGTAGCTGACCGCATCGTGCCCGGCATCGCGGAAGAAATGCGTCGCAAAGGCATGGAGAAGACTCCCACAGCCGTACTTTCCCGCGCGGTAACTGCCGTACGTGGCCACACCATCATTATTAATTTGCCGGGGAGCCCCAAAGGGGCCGTGGAATCGCTCGAATCCATCGCTCATTTGCTTCCACACGCCGTCCACGTTCTCCACGGTGCTCGTCACGATTGATCGACGGTCGCGAAAATTATTGGGCTGGAGAAATGTCAAACTGGGAACCTCTGTAGCGCTCCACGGGCCGCCGCAGTATTCGATGGTTGACGCGCCTCTCCGCCTCGTCAACAATACTTCCTCATGACTCAAAATCTGTCCGACAAGAAATTGGCGGTTCTGGGAACCGGCAAACTCGGCGGTATTCTGCTTCGCGCCTACCTCAAGCAGGGCCTGTTCAAACCGCCCAACGTAACCGCCACCGTAAAACACCACGAAAAAGCTGCCAAACTCGCAAAAGACCTGGGTATCTCAGTAACCACGGAAAATCGCACGGCGGTCCGAAATGCTGACATTGTCCTCCTCGGCGTCAAGCCCCAGGTCATCGGCGAAGTTTTGCAGGAAATTTCTGGTGAACTGAATCCTGACGCTCTGGTGGTTTCTGTAGCAGCCAGCGTTCCCACCTTTTACATCGAGCAACGCCTTGGAGCGAAAGCTGCAGTTGTGCGCGTGATGCCCAACACTTGCTCTACCGTGAATTGCGGCATGGCCGGAATATGCCGCGGCGCCAGCGCCACCGATCAACATGTGGACATCGTGCGGGCGATGTTCGACGCTGTGGGCCGCACTGTGGTGGTCGACGAAAAAAATATGGACGCCGTCACCGGCCTCTCCGCCAGTGGCCCGGCCTTCGCCTACATCATTCTGGAATCGCTCGCCGAAGCGGGCGTCAAAGTCGGCCTGGCCCGCGACGTGGCCACCTTGCTCGCGGCGCAAACCATGAAAGGCGCCGCCAGCGTAGTGCTGGAAACCGGCGACCACCCGGCGCTGCTGAAGGATGCCGTCACGACTCCCGCAGGCTGTACCATCGATGGCATTCTTGAACTCGAGGAAGGAAAGCTGCGCGTCACGCTCATCAAGGCCGTCGTGAAAGCCACTCAACGCGCCGGCGAATTGCTCTTCGAGAAGTGATTTTCCCATGCCTCTTATTTTCATCTCCACTCGTCGTTACGCCGCGGAGCTACAATGCTCGGCGAAGTGACGTTCGTCATTCTGGCGGGCACCGCTATCGTTAGCTCCGTCGTGATGATTTCGCGCGAAAAGGCCGCGTTTGGCGCGATGTATTTTGTTCTTACCTTGCTGGCCGTGGCAGGAATTTTCTTGCAGTTGCATGCGCCATTGCTTTTCGTTGCGCAATGGATAGCCATAGCCTGTCTGCTGCTCGGCCTGATTCTGTTTGCTGTGGAAGTAACAAAACTAGACGTGGCCCTTGCCGACGAATATTACTGGAGATCCAAAGCTGCCGCTGTGGCGGTGGCGACCCTCCTGTTATTAGAAATTGTGGTCTTGCTGATGCAGCGGCACTTCCTGCCAGGCGAAAACGCCACCATTTTTCTGCCACAAAATCCGGTCAGCGCGGCCCCGAGCGCCGGCAACGTGATGAAGTTTTTCTTTGCTTATAGCCAACTCCCGCTGGGGCTATTGCTCTTCATTGTGCTGATCGCCGTTGTGGGAATCCGCGCCACGTTTCAAAAAAGAGCCTGACCGATGATCCCCGTTATTCATTACCTCTTCCTGAGCTTTTCGCTGCTGCTCATCGGCATTATCGGCGCAAAAATCCGTCGCAACATAATGATCAAATTATTCTCCGTCGAACTGATCCTGGTCGCCACAAGCATCAATCTCGCGGCGTTCGCGCGATTGTTCGGTGATGCGGCCGGGCAGACCTTCGCACTTTTCACCATCGCGATCACCGGTGCCGAGCTTCTGGTAGGCGCAGCGATCCTCGCTGCGGTTTTCCGTCGCTGGCATGCCGTACCGGTTCCTGCCGCGCAAGAAGCCCCGCCTCAGCCAAACATCGATTACTGACGCCACCTCACCTAAATGCTCACTCACGCACTCGACGCCATCCGGACCTTCATGCACAAAGATGGCGCCGTGTTGCTTCCGGAACTGGAGTTGCTGCTCTTCGCCATCGGAATTCTCGCGATGGATTTCTGGATCACCCAGCGCGAGCGCTTCTGGAGTCCCGCGCTTGCCCTGGCGGGCACCGTTTTCAGCGGCTTAACGCTATGGATGCTCCGTACCCGCATTCTGCAAAGCGGTGACCTGATCGGCGTCCATGAGTCGGTGATCGCCGACTCCTATTTCGTTTTTTTCTCTGCGCTTTTCCTGGTCGCCACGGCGCTGGTCATTTTACTGTCCCTGAACACTCCCACCACCTCGGCCGTCAACCAAGGCCGCCACTATGCACTTTTATTATTCGCCTGCATGAGCATGATGCTGATGATCTCCAGCGTGGACTTGCTGGTTATTTTTCTGACTCTCGAAGCCGCCGCAGTGAGCTCGTACTTCCTCGCAGCTACCCCAGGTTTTTCAGCGAAGGCCGACCCAGGCGCAGCCAAGTACTTTCTGAAGAGCGCTCTTGGCTCCGCGATTGTGGCGTACGGCTTTTCCCTGGCTTACGGGCTCACCGCCTCCACAAACATTGGGAAAGTTGCCACCGGTCTCGCTCGCCGCCACAATTTGGCCAACGTCATCGCATTGAGCCGCCATGCCGATGCACAGGGCGCGCAACTGCAACAACTCCTGCAGACCCGTCTGCCTGAGGCCCTGCACTGGCATCCATGGATGCTTCAAGCGCTGCCGATAGCGGCGTTTACACTCGTGTTCATCGGCCTTGTCACTAAGCTCAAAACGCTCTCCGCCCACCATTGGAGCAGAATTACGAACTCCACGGCGCCACTTACCGTCACGCTTTATCTCGGTGGTGCAGTTGTCATCGCCACCATCGCCCTGTTTCTGCGTATGTCCCTCACCGTGTTCGCCGACTCTCAAACCACCTGGTGGTACGTTATTGCAGCCTTTTCCGTCGTCATCATCGTGGCAGGAACAATCAAGTCCTTCGCTTCGTCCAATCTCGAACGCCTGGTCACCTATTCGATTCAAGTTCACATTGGCTACCTGTTTCTCGGACTGGTCGCAGCCGACGAAGCCGCATTAACGGCCATGACCTACTATCTCTTTGCCTATCTGTTCATGCTTACCGGCACATTCGCCGTGCTCCTGGCACTCCGGCGCGGAGCGCATCACAACTCTGAGCAGAGCGGTAACGTGGAAAATTTGAGCGATCTTCGTGGCCTGCGGCGTCGTAGTCCCATCACCGCTCTGCTGTTGATTATTTTTGTGCTCTCACTCGCCGGGCTGCCTCCTACTGCGGGATTCTTCTGGCGCTATTCTCTGTTTCGCGCGCTTTTCGAAACCGGTCACCACGCGATGGCATGGTTCACGACCGTAGCCTCAGTGCCGTTGGCTGGCGCCTACTTGCGTATCGTCATTTACGCTTGGCGCAACAATACATCTTCACCCCAAGCGGAAACCTCGCCTGTCTCCTTCGGTGTCGCTGAAGCCATCGTTCTCGGTATCTGCGTATTTGTCTCCCTGGCAGCAGGCCTGTATTCTGAGCCCTTCACACGCGTGGCGCGCTATGCCTTCGGACCCTAAACTGCCAGACAACCCGCCGGACTCTTCGTCCTCCTCCAGCAACGTCTCGGCTCAATTTGCCACGGCGTTAGAGTTGCCGATTGTCTTCGTTGGCGCCGTTCTACTCGGCGGGCTCGTGGGCTTCTACCTCGACCGTTGGCTGCATACCAAGCCATGGCTGATGTTTGTCTTCGGGGCCTTAGGATTTTTTGGCGGGATTCGCGAGGTCATCCGCCGAACTTCCAGCAAGTCCAGGAAGTAACGTGGTCGCTCGTACCGTTATCCTCACCAGCGCCGCAAAAACCGAGCATCGCATTGCCTGGTTGATTTTATTGACCGGGGCACTGGCGGGGGTCGCTGCCGCCATCGTACATAATTTTCAGTGGGCGACCGGCCTGATGATTGGTGCGGTCCTGGCGTGGTTCAATTTTCGTTGGTTGCGCCAGGGCATGGACGCGCTGGTGGTCGCTTCCCAGGCCCAGGAAGGCTTCAAACAACCGCGAGTCCCTGTTGGCGCTTACTTCCGCGTACTGTTTCGCTACGCCTTGATAGCCCTTACCGTGTATGTTATTTTTAAGATTCTGAAAGTTCCCCTTGCGAGCATGGTGGTGGGTTTGTGTGCGCTGGGACCGGCGGCCTTGGCCGCTAGTGTGTACGAAATTGCTCATCCTCAGGGTGCAATACCGGTTGAAGGGATGCCGTTAAAAAATAAGAATCAGGGAGCGTAGCACGCAGTTTAAACCCATATGGAACACGTCAGCGCGCTAACGCAATTCGTAAATCGCATCTTCGGCGGTTTAGCTCTCTCGCTATTCTCCGCCTTGCACATCCAGCCCACCGATCCCAAGAATCCGATCCCGGAGCACGTCGTGATGGCTCTGGCCGTCCTGGTCATCGGCACGCTCCTAGCGCTCTGGGTGCGTTCGCGCCTCTCCGTGGAGCGCCCCGGTGCCTCGCAGCAAATCGCCGAGTTGCTTCTCAACAATACCATGGGCTTCGGCGTGCGCGATGTACTGAGCCAGAATGCCGGACACCATTGGGAACGTTACATCCCCCTAGTCGGGTCTATTGGATTATTTGTGCTGCTCGGTAACTTGTTTGGCGCCTTTCCATTTCTCACGGCTCCCACCAGCGTTTACACCGTCCCCCTGGCCTGCGCCATCATCGTGTTTTTGTATTTCAACTGGCAGGGAATTCGTCATCATGGCCCGGTCGGCTACCTGAAACATTTTGCGGGACCGGTGGCGTGGCTCTCCCCACTGATGTTTCCGGTGGAAATTCTCAGTACCAGCGCGCGACTGCTTTCTCTTTCCGTGCGACTCTGGGCCAACATTTTCGCGAGCGACATCATTTATGGCTTGTTCCTCGGACTTTTTGCGGGCGCCTTTACTTCCGGATGGACCAAGTCTCCGATTCTCGGCGTGATCGTCGGCATTCTTCCAGCTTCGATTCCCATTCTCTTCCTGCTTCTGCACGTTTTCGTTTCCGTAGTTCAGGCCTACGTGTTCACGATTCTGCCCGCCGTCTACATCGGGATGTCCACGGCGGACGAACACTAACCGGTTTTGTATGCCGCTCCAGTGTGAGCCCGGCTGCACGGTGTCCGGGAACCACCTCCTGGCGGCAATTCAGAGGAGGAAGTACATGAAGAAAGCAGCAGTTGTTCTGGTAGCACTGGTAATTGTAATGCTTGTGGTTCCCGCGGCTTTTGCGCAGGATAACGCCGCAGGCGGACAGAAGCTCCCGCTCAATCCCACAACCCTCGCGCTGGCCGCCGGTTTCGGCGTAGCCATCGCCGCTTTTGGTTGCGGTTTGGGCCAGGGACGCATCGCCGCCGCCGCATGCGAAGGCATCGCCCGCAATCCGGGCGCGGCCGACGGAGTCCGAGGGGCCATGATTCTCGGTCTGGTCTTCGTAGAAACGTTAACGCTCTTCACTTTCGCACTAGGCTTCCTACTCTATCGCTTACTGTAAATTTGCGACGCAAACTCGCGTCGCGAGTGTCTTGATGGAAACGAAAAGGCCCGGAGCACAGCTTCCGGGCCTTTTCCCTTTTCGGTGTGCGTCTTTCTTCCGGGAGCCAGGCAGTTGAGAGGAGTGACCCGCGAATCGCCATTACATCAGCAGGCCTGTTTGCCGAAAGTTCCCGCCGCGTATACACTCCTCCGCAAAGCAATCAGGCCCCGCATCCCATTCGAAAGTTTCTATAAAACGGAGGCTTCATGAGAAAGACCATTCTTGCTGTTTTGTTGCTCGCTGCTTGCGTCGGCGTCACCGTAGCTCAAACGGAGAAACCAGCCCCGGCAGCCAAGGCCCCAAGTACCTCTGCGGCTATCAAACAACTCGAACACGATTGGACCGACGCGGCAAAAGCAGCAGACGTCGACAAACTCAACGCGATCATCGCGGATGACTGGGCCGGAATTGGACCCGACGGAAAAAAGATGACTAAGCAGGCGTTCCTCGACGGTTACAAGTCCGGGAAAACTAAAACAGAGTCGTTCGAGTTCGGCGCTATAGACGTAAAGGTGTTGGGGAACGTGGCCGTAGCCCAAGGCTCCGACACGGAAAAGAGCACCTTTGATGGTAAAGACTCCAGCGGCAAATACGCCTGGACAGACATTTTTGCCAAGCGGGACGGCAAATGGGTAGCCGTCCGCTCGCAACTCGCCAAGATGGAGTAACTCCGCCACAGCTTTTGATCAAAGACCAGTTGGATATCCGGGCGCTGCCTGTGCGCCAGGGATTTCGGCAAACGCCAAGAAGCGCCAATCCATGATTGGCGCTTTTTCTTTGGAGATCTGAGAACTTCAGTTATCGGCGGTAAGGAGGGAAGCACTCGTTCTGTGAGAGCGAGGTCGGTTATTTCGCGGACGAAGGCCCCACGTCGATACACTAACCGACTAACCAATGGCCGAATATAACTGTGGTTGTCAAAAAGACCTTTGCATGGAGCGACATGCTTCATAACCCACAGAAATATCGCGTAAAGGTCCTGATTGTCCCCCCCTCAATGAAGTTTATTGGGAAAACTTTTCCAGAAAATCTGGAACGAGTCTTCGCATGGGACGCTAACGTGGTGCTCCACCACTCCCCACAAGCTTCGCAGAAACTCGGGCACACGTTCTCGTATTTCCAAAGGTCAGGCGGTTCTGCGAGGAACCTTCAGGTCCGGAAGGTCAGACCGGGCTGAGCTGGGGACGAGATTGGTACGCCTTGAGGCGCCGGCATCTTGTCCGAACTACGATAGTTAACTTCGAATCGCATCTTGATTCTAAGGAAGGGCTTCTCGATAAGATAATAAGATAGGATCGCGGCCACAAACGCCAAGACCAAGTTCAGCGGAGTGCGGTTGATCAGCAGGTTGGAATTGCGGTTGATGAACGGTTGCTGCCACAAATAAAGCGAATAGCTCAGAACACCAATCCAAGCCAGCGCCCGCGAATTCAGTAACTTGCCGACGAATCCATGAGGATTTCGTACTGCCCAGTCGATACATAGCGCGGAGGCGATATTCATCAGCGAGATCCTGGCCAGTGCCCAAAGTCGCGCAGGGAGCGGATAGTTGAGCACAAAAATCGAAATTGGTACGAGCGCGAACGCCCAAGACTTGAATAGCTTGGCGTAGGGAGGCCATCCGATCAGGCGCTCGCGCAGACAGGGCAACAAACAACCGACCGCCATGGCGTCGGCGATGGTAGGGAAAATCGACCCAATGCCAGGGCGTTGGGACGGAGCAAAGTACCACAGCAAACCCCGAATCATGGGAGCGGCGAAAACCGTTGCGAAAGCTAGCCGGATAGCGGTTTTGGTTTGGAGAAAGACCATGGCAAAGGGCCATAGCAGATAGAATTGCTCTTCGACGGACGGGGACCAGAGATGGCCGAGCCACCAAGAGCGGTCGTAGTGAGTGTTAACAGTGTAGCTGACAGCGCACAGCAAGTCGTCATGTTTAAGAGTGATGACACCGAACCAGCTCAATAAAGCGATAACGGCGATGTAGGCATAAGACGCCGGGAAAATGCGGAAAATCTGGCGCATATAAAATTTCTTGAGCGAAATGGAGCCTGTAGAAATTTTTTCGTCCAGCAGCAGGCCGGTGATCAGGAAGCCCGAGATAACAAAAAAAGTGCGGACGCCCAGATTACCGAGATCCTCGGGAAAATCTATCGATTGCATAGCTCCGCGAGTCCCGGCCAGATGAGCCGCCAGGACCATGGCGATTAAGATGCCGCGCAAGCCGTCCAAAGAGGGCATCCGCTTGGACATGGGTGATTCCTTTAGTAGCTAAGGTGAATTCACTGCGAAGGGGTTTTTGGGGGAACCTGAACAAAAGTGTACATCAACTTGGAATCGAAATGAGGTTGTGCTGCGGAAAAGATAGCTGTCGCGACAATCACGCTGCAACGGCGAAAGGCGGCTTTCTCAAGTCTCCAACGCCGACTGGAGCACCATGTCAGGGTGATCGGTCAGAAATCGTGGAGACCCTGCAAAAGGTCGCGTCGAAGGATGCTAGCGCGCTCGCCGAAAGACAGATGAGTTCTCGAAAAGACTAAGCCGTGACAACCCTCAGGTTGTCGGTGCTGCTCCTGCGCTTATATCCAGTTTTCCGTGAGGCTGTGGGACAGGTATGGAGTAGAAAGTGGATTTCATAAAACGCATCGAAGACCAAATCGATGAGGCCTGGTTTTAATTTTAAAATTGCAACAGCCGTGCCGTGCGGCCACACGCGCCATAACCACCTTGCGGTAGAACCCAGCTCTTACCGCGCGATCAAATTAGGCTGCAAAATAAAATTCAACACCTGGTTGGGGAACAATCCGAAATACACCGTGCCAATCACGGTAATCGCCAACACCACATTTACGGCCATCGGAAAGCGTACCGGCGCAGCAGCCATGACTTCCGCGCTGCCGTCTCGCATATACATCACGACGATCAGCCGCAAATAGTAGTACGCCCCGATCACGCTGTTCACGCCCATCAATACCGCAAGCCAGATCAGATGCGAATTCACCGCCGCCTTAAAAATATAAAATTTCCCAAAGAAACCCGCCGTGACCGGCAACCCCAATAGGGACAGCAGAAACAGGCTCAACGCCGCAGCAGCAAAAGGTTGACGTTGCGCCAGCCCGGCATAATCATCCAGCGTCAAATTCTTCTCGCCCGCCCCGCCAATCTCCGAAACGATCGTAAACGCCCCAATTTTCACCAGCGCATAGCTCAACAAGTAAAACAGCACCGCCGCATATGCGGGCGTCGCGCCGCCATTCAAATCGTTGGCCATGAACGTAACCGCCGCGAACGCCACCAGGATGTATCCCGCGTGCGCGATGGAACTGTAGGCCAGCAAGCGCTTTACGTTGGTCTGTAGCAGCGCGCCGAGGTTCCCGGCAAACATCGTCAACACCGCCAGCACCCAGAACGCCCAGAACCAGAAATGCGTCGCGGCTGGAACACTGCCAAATATTCTTAGCAGCAGCGCGAACGCCGCTGCTTTAGGTCCCGCCGAAAACAGCGCCGTCACCGGTGTCGGCGCTCCCTCATACACATCTGGCGTCCAGATTTGAAATGGAGCGGCCGCCACCTTGAATCCAAGCCCAATTAAAATCAGCGACAAACCCAGTTTCAATAACGTGCTGCCGCTGTCCGCGCTGTCCATGTAGCCAAGATTCGTCGTACCCGTCGCCCCATATACCAGTGCGATGCCGTACAGGAAAAACGCTGTGGCAAACGATCCCAGCAGAAAATACTTCAGCGAAGCCTCGCTGGACTTCACCGAATCGCGCCGGAATCCTGCCAGGATGTAACTTGAAATGGAGCTGAGCTCCAGCCCGATAAATGCGGTCAGAAGTTCCCTCGCCGAAGCCAGCACGCCCATGCCGGCAGTGGCGAAAAGCACCAGGGCATAAAATTCCGCAAAGGGCAGAATCTCCCGCTCCAGATAAGAATCGGCGGCCAGAATCACCAGCACCGATACGAGACCGATCAATAATCGGAAGAAGAAACTAAATACATCCGATTGGATCAGCCCATAGAATCCTTCGCCGGGAGTGGCCCCCGCAGCAAAAGCCGCGGCCGTTCCCGCCAGCGCGCCCACTAACGCCAACCCGGTATAAAAACGTTTGGCGCGCACAAAAGGTTGCATCAGCATGGCCAGCATGCCAAACCCGCACCAGAGCAGTTCTGGAAGCACGCGTAAAATATCGTCGCTGCGTGGAAACATTAGCGGACGCTCTCGACTGCGGGTTTTTGCCTGATTACGTGCACCTGGCTTGAATTAACACTTCTCTGAATCGTTGGTTCGCCCGGTACGGCTGCTTCGTAAGGCCGCTGCGGTTCGACCACATCGATAACCGCCTGGGCAGACGCGCCGGTCCGGCGCGTGAAGTAGGTCGATCCAATCCCCATCCACAACATCACCAGCGACATGGTCACCAGAATGAATCGTTCTCGCCCCGAAGCATCCGGCAGCGTTTTGTTCTTCGCGTGGGTCACTTCGCCAAAAAATACCCGCTGGTAAGACCACAGCAGATAGCACGCCGACAAAATCACACCCAGCGCCGCCCAGGAGGCCCACTGCCAGTGCGATTGATAGGTCCCCAGCAAAATTAAATATTCGCCCACAAAACCATTGAGGATCGGCAGCCCCAGGGACGACAGTGCAGCGAAAAGAAAAAACGCGGCCATCTTCGGCATCGGCGTAGCCAGTCCGCCGTACTCGCTGATTTCAAACGTGTGCCGCCGGTCATACAGCATGCCCACCAGCAAAAACAACGCGCCGGTAGAAATTCCGTGCGCCAGCATCTGGTACACCGCCCCTTGCATGGAGATAGTGCGGAAGGCAAAAATCCCCAGCACCACAAACCCAAGGTGGCTGACCGACGAATAGGCCACCAGTTTCTTCAAATTTGGCTGCACCAGCGCTACCAGCGCGCCATAAATAATCCCTATGATCGCCAGCGCCGCTACCCAGGGAGCCGCCCGCCGCGAAGCTTCCGGAAACAGCGGCAAACAAAAACGAATCATGCCGTAGGTACCCATCTTCAGCAGCACGCCGGCCAGCATCACTGAACCCGCCGTCGGGGCCTCCACGTGCGCGTCGGGCAGCCAGGTGTGCAGCGGAAACAGCGGCACCTTCACCGCAAAGGCTACAAAAAACGCCAGAAACAAAAGCATCTCCGCGTGCGGCTCCAGCACCAGCGTGCCCGTTTGGATCATTTGCTGGATGGTGGGCAAATCAAAAGTGCCGCTGGCGTTATACAGCCAGATAATTCCCACCAGCATCAGGATCGACCCGGCCATGGTGTACAGCACGAACTTCACCGCCGCGTAAATGCGCCGTTCGTGGCCCCAGATGCCGATTAACATGGCCATGGGAATCAGCATCACTTCCCAGAACAAAAAGAACAGAAACAGGTCGAGCGACAAAAACACGCCCACCACGCCGACTTCCAGCATCAACAACATTACAAAAAACTCTTTCACCCGATGGCTGATGCTGCTCCAGGAGGCCAGTATCGAAATGGGGGTCAGGAACGTGGTCAGAATTACCAGAAACAAACTGATGCCATCCACGCCCAGGTGATAGTGGATTGGCGGGGAATTAATCCATGCCCCGTATTCCACCAGCCGGTAATCGCCTGATCCCAGTGGCACCCCGCGCAGCAACAGCAGCGAAAACAAAAACTCCGCTACGGAAACAATCAGCGCAATTCGGCGGATAAAAATGTGGTCGTCGCCGCGCAACAGCAGAAGCGCCAGCGCCCCCACAGCGGGGAAGAAGATCAAGATCGAAAGCAGATGCCCGCCCTGAAAGAGTGCACTCATATCAACGCGCCACTCCCAGCACAGGTCTGGCGTGCGGCCAGAAAATCACCGCGAATACCACAATCGCGCCAATCACCACCCACACCGCGTAGCTGCGCGTGTTCCCCGACTGCGTGCGCCGCGTGCCATCGCCAATCGCGGTAGTGCCGCCCGCGATTCCGTTCACGGCTCCGTCAATCACCTCAACGTCGATGACCTTCCACAAGATGTTGGTGGAAACCCAGAGCAGCGGCCGCACGATCACCGCGGCATACAATTCGTCGACATAATACTTGTGCAGCAACGTCTGGTAAGCGCCGCCAAAGGATTTGGCCATGCTCTCCGGCTCGCTCGGCTGCTTCACGTACAGCCAGTAAGCCGCCAACAGCCCCAGCAACGCGGTGATCACCGCCACGATCGCCAGCGGCGTCTCCAAGGCATGCGCTACCGCTTCCGCCGTGCTGGCCTCGCTGCCGCTCGGCGCGGCAAACACCGGCTCCAGGAATTTCGCGAAATAATCCGGTTTGCCCCAGAATGCCGGAGCCGCGAACCATCCGCC
>Ga0182024_10005527_pt1 | contig 28345 bp, 21 predicted proteins | sample P32metaG_FD_120480 | JGI IMG/M metagenome (GOLD analysis project Ga0182024, IMG submission 120480) | Permafrost microbial communities from Stordalen Mire, Sweden - P3-2 metaG (Illumina Assembly) | ecosystem: Environmental > Terrestrial > Soil > Wetlands > Permafrost | place: Sweden: Stordalen...
CGCCTCGTTCAGGTTCTCGGTGAGTTTCTTCAGCGCCTCGCCCTGCGTCGAAACCTGCGCGGAAGCCAGTGTCCCGTCCTTAATCGATCCATAAGCAGCCTCTTTTTTGACGCGATCAGCCTGCGCTTTGGTGTATTCCTCGTTCAATTGCAGCAGGCGCGCGGAGAGAATACTGGTCTTTTCCTCGGGGTTGATCACGTTCAGCTCGCGCTCGAACTGATTCAACGCGCCGCTCGATTTCTCCATCTGCGCTTTCAGCTCTTCCAGTTGGCGCTCCATGAAATCGCTGAGACTGGCCGTGGCTTTGTATCGAATCTTGTAGGTGTGCGCCAGATAGGACGTCGCGATTTCATTGGCAACGTCGGCTGCAAGCTGACGGTTAGGCGACCGGTAGCTGATTAACAACAAATACGTGTTGGGCGGCCGCGTCACTTTCAGATTCTTGAGGACCACCGGCGCTTCCAGGCTGGTGGAGGATGCGTCGACGGCTTCTTCGAGCGCGTCCTTCTCCACTTCGCGCAGCTTGTACTTGTCGACAACCGGCCGCACCACCGAATCCGATTGGATCAGCTTCACCTGCGTGGCCAGGAACTGGTCGGCATCGTTGGTCGCGTTCTGCAAGGCTTCCTGGCCGAGCACGCCGGTGGGCATTTGGCGATCGATATCGATGGTGGTGGTCGATTCGTAAACCGGCGTCAGGCGCAAGGAAACCACCAGCGTCGCGAGCACGGCGAAAACGATAAACGCGCCGATCTTCCAGCCGTGACGCCGCAGAATCCACAGATAATGCGCAAGCGGAAGATGCGCCGGCTGCGGCTCGTACTCGGCGTCGATGGATGGAGCGCCCTGCGGGGCGAGCCGATAGGGCTCTGGCACCGCGGGAAGATTGGATTCGTACTTCTTCATTGAGGGGTGCGGCAACTTCCTTTAATGCCAAATCAAAACGCCCGACGCCGTCGACGCGCCGAACTGCGTGATCCGGTCGATCACCGTCATGGTGGTGCGGCGGCTCTTGTTGTCGGGAATGTAGAGCACGTCGTCGATAAGCAGCGCGACGTCGGGAGACTTTCGCTGCATGATCTTGTCGAGCTCGACGGGAATCTCCTTCTTGCCGCCCGTCGCGTCGGGCCGGTACACGTACGCGAGCTTCGCCGCATAGGGCAACAATCCTTCGGAAAGCGCGACCATCTTCAGAACGCTCTCATCGCTGGTATCGTGGATCACAAATCCGCCGGGCTTATGCACATTGCCCAGAACGAAGATCTTCCCGGCTTCCGGCACGCGGATTTCCTCGCCGCCGTGGAGAGTGAAATTCGCGGTGGGATCCGCGTCTTTTAGCAGTTTTTTGACGGATATTCGATCGACCGTGTCGCCGCGCGTCAGCACGATCTCAGTGCCCGCGTCGTTCGAAAGCCCCTCCGCGTGCGCCAGCGCGTCGAGCAGCGTGACGACGCCAACCGCTTGAAACGTCAGCGGCTTCTTCACCGCGCCCATCACCGCGATCGGGCGGCTGTGATATTCCACCACCGTGATTTTGACTACCGGATCAACCAGGATTTCTTCGTCTTTCAATGCCTTGGCGACGCTCGCTTCGAGTTGGCCGGGAAACATGCCGGCCGCCGCGACCCCGTTTTTCAGCAGCGGCAGATGGATGGTTCCATCCGCTTCAACTCGAACGGAACGCGTCAGCTCCGGCGCATCGTACACCGAAACCGCCACCAGATCGTCGACGCCCAACTTTTGCGAAGGCAGGTTGGCCTTGCCGGATTCCTCCATCAAGTTGGGGCGAATCTGCGCGATAGAGATCGCAGCCACCCACAACAAAACCGCGAATACAATTTTCGAGCGCATCAATTCTCCTCGAGCACGGCAGTTTTTTCGAGCAGACTGGCGAGACGCGCCACAGTGGTCTTCAACTCGGTGAGTTGCGTATCGATCGGGTTCGAATCGAGCGAACCCATCAGCTTGGCGCGCGCGAACTCGGAAAGGCTCCGCGATCCCGAAGACGCGGTCTGTAGCGTCTCGTACTCGTCTTCGCTCAGCCGGAAGATCAGGATCCGATTGCGCGGCTTGTTAATGGCCATGATCAGTCACCATGCAGACGCCCTACGGCCCGGGATCGCGCGAACATTTCAGCGAGATGTTGCACGGCCGTCTCCAGTTCGCTCAGTTTGCGGCCGACCTCGGCAAGCGATGGCTCACCCACGGCGCGCAAGAGTTTCGATCGCGCGAATTCGGAAAGGCTGCGCGCGCCGGTCGCGCGGGTTTTCGATTCCAGACGCTCGTAGTCTTCTTCGGTGATCCGAAACACGATCGCCTTGGTTTTAGACTTGACGATGTTCGATTTCCCGATGTTCGACTCACCGGCGTCTGATTTAACGATGTCTGACTTAACCATTGTTGATTTAACGACAGCCATAGGACACCACCACAAGGCTAGGAGACGGCGCCAAGCGCTTCGGCGTCAAGCTCCACCGCCACCGAGCAGCTGAGCGCTTCAACGCTCACCACCACGCGCCAGGTATTTTTGACGCGAACAACCACGCCGCGCAGCGAGGCGAGCGGACCTTCGCGAATCACCACTCTTTCGCCGGCGCGCAGATACGGCCAGGGAAGAATGGGGCGGCCAGAGGAGACCAGCGCGCGCACGCTGGAGATTTCGGATTCGTCCACCGGCGCCGGGTCGCGGCCCGAGCCGACAATGGAGCGAACGCCCGGCGAATTCAACACCTGCATGCGTTCGCGATAAGAGAAACGGCAAAAGACGTAACCGGGAAACAGAGGAGCCTGGCTGTTCTTGACACGATCCGACCACTGCTTTCGCGCGCGATAGAGGGGCACATAGGCTTCCAAACCCCGATAAGAGAGCGCCTGTTCGGCGGCACGTTCGTGATTCGGGCGGACGGTCAGCGCAAACCAAGCCGGATCGTTAGACGGATGCATTTGGACTCTGCGAAAGCATCTGGAACACGGGGGAGCGTTCGGACAAACACCGGACCCATCTGGACAAAGCTATCGCTACGTATGTCCCAGGGGGGGACTACAACTTGGGGGGGTACCACCTATTTTATGCAGCGCGAGCTAAGAGTCAAGAGTTTTCTTTGGGTATTACGGATGTTTGGGCATCAATTATCCTGGGCGTACTAGCTTATGGAGCAACTTATGGGGCACCTCGCCCAATCGCGCCGCTGCCCACATCCCGGCCTTCTTCAGCAGGCGAACCAACTCACGCCGCTCGGAAGGCTTCAGCACTGCCAGCGTCGCTTCCATGTCGGACGCATGTTTTTGAAAAGCCTTCGCGATCAGCGTGCGGCCCCTGGCGGTGAGATGAACCATGCGTGAGCGCGAGTCGGCTGGGTCTACCGTCCGGCGCACCAGCCTTCTCGATTCCAGACGGTCGATCGCGGAGGTGATGGAGCCGCTGGTGAGCAAGACCTTCCTGCCAATCGCGTTGACCGGCTGGGGGCCTTTGTGAAAAAGCACCTCCAGCGCCGCAAATTCAGAGAGGCCGAGCCCCAATCCGGCGACACTATTGATCGCGTTCTGTTCAACGGCCCGCGCGGCCTTCGACAGGATCAGCCAAACGCGGGTCGCGCTGGCGTCACGATCGGAAGCGGCAATGCGGATGGGCACGGAACCAGTATAAGGCTCGATATCAAGATGAAAAGCGCCTGAATCGCTTTGCGGATAGGATGCATCTATCTTGATGTCAAGATAAATGGCCGCGGGGCCGGAGGGAAAAAAGCGATGAAAACAACCTACAAGATAGATCCACAGCATTCGAGCGCCCACTTCGTGGTTCGCCACATGATGATCACGAACGTCCGCGGCGGTTTCAGCGGCGTGCAAGGAACCGTAGTCTACGATTCGGACAATCCCGCCGCGTCGAGTATCGAAGCCACCATCGATGCGGCGTCGATTAACACCAACGAGGCGCCGCGCGACGCTCATCTGAAGAGCGCCGATTTTCTGGACGCGGAGAAATATCCCACCATCGCCTTCAAGAGCAAGCAGCTGAAGAAAGCTGGCGACGGCGAATGGAGTCTTGCGGGCGATCTCACGCTGCACGGCGTCACCAAGGAAGTGGTTCTCAAGGTGGAGGGCCCCACGGCGGAAACCAAAGACCCCTACGGCAACGTCAGAATCGGCGCTTCAGCCACCACTAAAATCAAGCGCAGCGACTTCGGGCTTACCTGGAACGTGGTGCTCGAGGCCGGCGGCATCGCGGTCGGTGACGATCTCAGGATCGAAATCGAAGTTTCGTTAATCAGGTCCTGAGCGCCGCGAACTTCCGCGACACGCCGCTAACGATAGAATGAGCGCATGACCGAATGGCCTCCGCTTGATTTCGCCGATGGCGAGGAGACCTACGATACGCTCCACATGTGGACGCAGATCGTAGGCAAGACGCGCATGGCGCTCTCACCGCTCGAAAACCACTGGTGGAACGTGCCGTTGTATGTGACATCGCGCGGCCTAACCACGTCACCGATTCCCTCTGGTCACGCCGGCCCGCTTCAACAGGAAACTTTCGAGGTGGAATTCGATTTGATGGCGCACCGGCTTTCTGTGCGAACCAGCAGAGGAGACGAAGCGAGCCTCCGGCTCTACCCGCGTTCCGTGGCGGACTTCTACAAGGAGTACATGGCTCGCTTGCGCTTGCTCGGCATCGAAGTCAGTATTGACCGGCGGCCAATGGAGTTCGACGATGCCACTCCATTCGATCAGGACGAGCATCATGCTTCTTATGACACCAAGGTGGTCGAAAACCTTCGAAAGACTATTGTCGGCGCAGACCGAATCTTCAAGGAGTTTCGATCGCGCTTTACGGGCAAGTGCAGTCCCGTGCATTTCTTTTGGGGATCCTTCGATCTCGCGGTGACGCGTTTTTCGGGCCGCTCCGCGCCGATGGCGCCGGGCGCGGACTCGATTACGCGCGAGGCATATTCGCACGAAGAGATCAGTTGCGGCTTTTGGCCAGGCGACCGCAGATTCAAGCACGCCGCGTTTTATTCCTACACGGCGCCAGCTCCGTCCGGCCTCGAGCACGAGATTGTCCGTCCAGCCGCCGCGTACAGGGAGCCACAACTGGGCGAGTTCATTCTAAAGTACGAGGACATTCGTGCCTTGGAATCGCCGGGGCAAGCAATTTTGGAGTTCTGCCAAAGCACCTACGAAGCCGGCGCCAAGCTGGCGAAATGGGATCGCGATTCGCTGGAACGCGGCCTCAAGGAGTAGCCAGGGAGTGGCTCCCCAGCGGCCTCGCCCCGCCGGGGTTACCAACGTGAGCAGCTACAAGTTCTCGGGCCCCCTTGAAAATCAGTCACGCGCCGTCAGCGTTAAGCTATCACCACTTCATTCGTCATGCCTCATAATAGAAAGCTAACTGGTGCGGCAGTGGATTCACATCGGCGTGCTGATTGGTGCGGCCGCGGTTGCGGGCAAGGGACAGGTTCCATCACAGCAGCGAATCCCGCGCGAGACGCCGCCCACCAGCGCCGCGATTCAAGGCGTTCTGCGAAATCCCGTGGGCCTCGGATTAGGAGGCGCGAAGATTCACCTTCGAAACCGCTCCACCGGCGTGGTTGTCGATACCACCACAACGGGCGATGGCGTGTTTCGATTCGTGCACCTGCCTGCGGGGACTTACGAGTTGCGAGCTGAACTCGCGGGCTTCGAGCCATACAATGGCCCGGACATTCAGTTGAAGGCCGGCGATGTGGTCGCCATCGGGGCGACGCTGAAACTGGTCGCGTTGACTCCCCCCGAAACTCCGCAGCCCAAGCCCACACCAGAGCCATATCGAAATCTGCCCGAGGCAACGACAACGGAATCGCCAACCGAGGCCAAGCCAACCGAGCCTCTCCCGCCCGAAGACAAAGTATTTACGCCTCTGCCGAATCGTTGGAAGTACGATTGGCCCAATTATCGCCGCTACGGGCCCACTGGCGAATATCCCTACGTGCGCGGCCATTTCTACGATCCGTTCGATCGCAACAAACTCAAGGGTGACGAGCCTATCTTCGGCCAGCGCACTTTCCTGAAGCTCGACTTGATCAGTGACACGGCCGTGGATGGCCGTCTACTACCAGCGGCAAATGGCGTGAGTTCCGCAAATCCGAATAGCGCGGCATTCTTCGGGGGATTCGGGCAATTCGCCATGAGCGAAAATCTGACCTTCTCAATTAATCTGTTTCACGGCGACACCGCCTTTCGCCCGGTCGACTGGCAGATCAAAGTGACTCCGGAAATCAACGTGAACTACCTGGCGGTTGAGGACACAGGTATCGTCAACATCGACCCCAGCAAGGGAACCACAAGGCTGGATGCGCACCTGGGATTGCAGGAAGCCTTCGCCGAGGTTAAGCTCGCGGACCTGAGCGACGCCTATGACTTCATTTCCGCCCGCGCGGGAATTCAGACATTTAATAGCGATTTTCGGGGCTTTATCTTCTTCGACCAGGAACCTGGCGTTAGAATCTTCGGAACCCTGGATTCGAACCGTTATCAATACAACGCTGCCTACTTCGCGATGCTCGAGAAGGACACCAATAGCGGGCTGAATACCATGCAGTATCGCCATCAGCAGGTAATGGTGGCTAATGTTTACCGGCAGGATTTCTTTAAGCCTGGCTACACCATCCAAGCCAGCTTCCATTACGATAAAGACGACCCTTCGTTCGCGTTCGATACCAATGACTTCCTGGTCAGGCCCGCTCCCATTGGCGCAGTGACTCCGCACGCCATTCGAGCTTATTACTATGGGCTCACGGGCGATGGGCACCTGGGACCTCTGAATATCACGCATGCGTTTTATCAAGTGACGGGACATGATTCGCTGAATCCGATTGCGGATAAGCGGCTGGATATCAACGCTCAGATGGCCGCCGTAGAGTTATCGCTTGACAAGAATTGGATTCGTTATCGCACGTCGGTCTTCTATGCCTCCGGCGATAAGAACCCCCGCGGGGGCTCCGCCCGTGGCTTCGACGCGATTTTTGACGATTCCAATTTTGCCGGCGGGTTCTTCAGCTTCTGGAATCGTGAGGGAATCCGGTTGAGCAGTACCGGAGTCGGGTTGGTTTCGGAGGGAAGTCTAATACCGAGTCTTCGGTCGAGCAAGATCGAGGGGCAGGCGAATTTCGTGAATCCCGGGCTGATGCTCTATAATGCCGCTACTGACTTCGACATCACTCCCAGGCTTAAGGGAGTCGTCAATTTGAACCTGATTCGTTTTGTCCACACAGAACCGCTGGAGCTGTTGTTGTTTCAGAACAACATTCATGCGGGTGTTGGGGCGGATTCGGGGATTGGGGTTGTCTACCGCCCGGCGCTTTCGGAGAATATCGCCATTACCGGAGTGGTTAACGGATTCGTCCCTTTCCAGGGATTTAAGGATATTTATAGTGGGCAGACGTTGTTTTCGGTTGCCGCCAATGTACGCTTTCGATTTTAAGAGACTAGTTATCGCGATGGCTATGGGAGGCCTCCGGGTCACCTGTTTCGCAACGTGTATCGCCATGTGTATCGCAACCTGCCTCGCGCAATCCACCGGGTGCGTCTCGTGTCACGGAATGACTGATTCGCCGACGATGCATTCCACCGGGACAGTGTACCTTACTTGCGTGGATTGCCACGGCGGCAATGCGGGGATCAGTGGCCCGGCGAATGGGAAGCCGGGATCATCTGGATATGAGGAAGCTAAGAAGCAAGCGCATCCGCGGCCTAAGTTACCGCAATTGTGGCGCAGTTCCGCGAACCCGGTGCGACCGTTCGCCGATTGGCTAAAGGAGAGCGCAGAATACATTCGCTTCGTTAATCCCGGCGATTTACGAGTTGCGGTCCAAACGTGCGGTAAGTGCCACGCGAAGGAAGTGCGTGCGGTATCCACCAGCATGATGACGCATGGCGCGATGTTGTGGCAAGCGGCGCTGTATAATAACGGCGCCTTCCCCTATAAAGATGCGCGATTCGGCGAGAGCTATTCGTCCGATGGGTCGCCGCGCCGCATTCAAACCTGGCCGCCGCCAAGCGAGCAGGAGTCGCGCGACAAGGGTGTACTGTTTTCACTGGGGCCGCTGGCCCGGTGGGAATTATCGCAACCGGGCAACGTCCTGCGGGTGTTCGAACGCGGGGGTGGGCCGCGCGGCGAGATCGGCAGTCCTAATCCTGAAGAAGATCCCGGTAAGCCGGACGATAAATTGAGCGATCGCGGATTCGGAACTCTGTTGCGGACCGACCCCGTGTTTCTGGGACTGCAGAAGACCCGGTTGCTCGACCCGATTCTTTCTCTGCCTGGAACAAATGACCATCCCGGAGATTACCGGAGCAGTGGGTGCACAGCCTGTCACGTTATTTACGCGAATGACAGATCCAGCGTGCACTCGGGCCCCTACGCGGTACACGGCAATCGCGGCGAAAGCGCGCAGAACGACCCGACGATTCCGCGAAGTGAATCCGGCCATCCGATCAAACATGAGTTTACAAGATCCATTCCAACCAGCCAGTGCATCGTGTGCCATATTCATCCCGGTACGAACATGGTCGCGTCCTATTTAGGCTACACGTGGTGGGATAACGAGACCGACGGTGCGGTCATGTATCCGAAGCAACAACACAATCCTTCCGACGAGGATCGCTATCAATCGTGGCAGGCGAATCCGGAAGGGGCGGCGGCGCGCGGGTTGTGGTCGGATCCAGAATTTCTTGCCAGGTTGGGGACGCCGGGATTCAACCGGCAGTTGAAGCAGACCCAGTTCGCGGATTTCCACGGGCACGGATGGGTTTTCCGTGCGGTATACAAACGCGATCGAAAAGGCAATCTGCTCGATGGCGAGGACCGCATCGTCGCCGATACGGACCAGGACAAATTTCAGAAGGCTGTCCACTTGCAAGATATTCACCTCGAAAAAGGTATGCACTGTACCGACTGCCATTTCCAACAGGATAATCATGGCAACGGCAAACTCTACGGCGAGACGCGCAACGCGGTCGAAATCGATTGCGTGGATTGCCATGGCACCATCGCGAAGAAATCGACTTTGCGAAGTTCCGCAGCGGCCGCGCCCTCCCCGGGAACGGATCTCTCAATCTTGCGAACGCCATTCGGGCAGCGGCGCTTTTACTGGCAGAGCGGGAGACTTTATCAGAGGTCGATGATAGACAAGGATCGTGCTCCGTGGGAAGTAGTGCAGGTGGTGGATACCATCACGCCGGGTAATCCACATTACAGTGAAGCGTCGAGATTGGCGAAGACTTTGCTGAAGGATGGAAACACTTGGGGTGCGGCGCCCAGCGACGAATCCACGTTGGCGCATGCGAATAACAGGATGACGTGCTACACCTGCCACTCTTCGTGGACCACCAGTTGCTTCGGTTGCCATCTGCCAATGACTGCCAACCGGAAGGCGCCGATGTTGCATAACGAGGGCCTGACTACTCGTAACTACACGTCTTATAACTTTGAGGTTCTGCGCGACGACATCTATATGTTGGGTGTGGACGGCACGGTGACTAGGAATCGCATCGCGCCTACACGCTCGACTTGCGCCGTAGTGGTGAGTTCGCAAAATGCCAATCGGGACTGGCTGTATTACATGCAGCAGACGATTTCCGCGCCAGGATTCAGTGGCTTTGCTTTTAGCTCCTATTATCCCCATACGGTTCGAGCGAAAGAGACCAAGACGTGTACCAGTTGCCATGTATCGGAGACCGAAGACAACAATGCATGGATGGCGCAAGTCCTGATGCAGGGTACAAATCTGGTCAATACCATGGGCCGTTACGTGTACGTTGCCGAGGGATCGAAAGGGTTCGAGGCCGTAACAGTGGCAGAGCACGACGACCCTCCCGCGGTCTTCGGTAGCGACTTACAACAGATTGCCTACCCGGATAACTTCGCGAGAGTCGTCAAACACAGGCGCGAGATAGATGAAGCCGATCGCCATGCCGGAAATATACTGGATCTTCAGTTGCGCGGCGAGTATCTTTACGCCGCCATGGGTAAGGATGGCTTCCGCGTCTACGATGTCGCTAACGTCGACAACAAGAACTTCTCGGAAAAGATGACTACTGCGCCAGTCTCGCCGTTAGGCCAGCGCTTTTATGTTAAGACCAAAAATGCCACCTCAGTGGGTTCGCCGTCAACCCTCGCGATCGATCCGTTGCGCACTCGTGTTCCTGCGAATGAGGAACAGCCCATCGCGTTAATGTACGGATTTTTGTATGTTACCGATGCAGAGGAAGGATTGGTGGTCATCGGCGATCCTAATCTGAAGGGCAAAAGTCCCGGAGTACTTACTCTGCTGGACGGTAATCCGGCGAACAACTTCCTGAAGCGAGCCCTGGCGTTTAATCCTGGCGGCGTATTAAACGGAGCACGGCGCATTACCATCGCCGGTCACTATGCCTACATTCTATGCGACCGTGGATTGGTAGTTGTGGATATCGATGATCCACTCAGGCCGAAGGTTACTGCGCAGATCAATGAGCTGGTAGATCCGCGCGCCATCGCGTTTCAGTTTCGCTACGCGTTTGTGGTGGATCGCGAAGGCTTGAAGATCCTGGAGTCTACTTCGCTTGGCACCCCGCGTCTTGTGCCGCGCGCATTTATTCGGTTGGAAGATGCGCGGAATATTTATGTCGCCCGTACTTATGCCTACGTTGCGGGCGGCAAGCAGGGATTGGTGATCATCGACGTGGAGAAACCAGAACAACCGCACATCGATCAAGTGGTCGGAGGCGAGATCAACGACACCCGCGATGTGAAGCTCGGCATGACGAACGCCAGCGCTTTCGCGTATCTTGCCGACGGCGTAAATGGCATGCGCATCGTACAGTTATTCGCGCCTACGGACAACCCTAATTATCTGGGCTTTAGCCCGCGGCCGACGCCTAAGCTCATCGCGACCTATCATACACGCGGCCCCGCTCTCGCTATTTCCAAGGGCATCGATCGTGACCGCGCCGTCGACGAGAGTGGGAATCAATTGAGCGTGTTCAATCGCCGGGGGGCTCGTCCGTTCAATAAACAGGAAGCGGAGCGAATGTATTTGCGCGAAGGGCGGCTCTACACCGTCACTGATAAACCGCCCGGGGCCCCGCATCAATAAGCGGCGCCGCGCCAAAAGCTGCTACGGATGCACCGAGCTGATCTTCAGCGTGCCATCGACTAATCTGGATTTCGTTCGATCGTGATACAGATGACATTCGAAGCATCGCGATTCCGCCGCGTCGGTTCCTGAATGATGGCATTTCCGGCAAGTATCGATGCCAGGGATCATCACGTCCGATGACTTCTGGCTGGTGGTCGCGCGCGTGTGACACTCCGCGCAGATCAGCATCTGGTGAGCGGTGTGATCGAAGAATGCGTGCTTCATCCAGCGCGAAGGAATCGCCGCCTGGGGGACACTCGGAAGCCGCGGCGCCGCGGTATCCTCCGGACGATTCCCCCCCCAATTCAACGTGTGACATTCCACGCACGTCTTGCGCCATAAGAGCACCTTCGTATCCGCGATTCGCCTCTCGATCCACTCCTGAGCGTCGCGCGCAGGCGGCATCGGCGGCCGTAGGATACGCGGATCGGCGGGATCAGACATGTGCACTTCGTCAGGATGATTCGCGATATATTCCGTGAATGTCTTCGTCACGAAGTCAATCACGACCTCTGGTTTCTTGTGTGGCGCCGGCTCGCTGAAACGAGCATCGAACGCCAGCGGATGGCAACTGGCACAGTGCTTCTCATAGGTGACCGGCGCCATATACGCACCCCCAGTCGAGTGGCAAGCGCTGCAATTCAATTGCACCGGCCCGTGCGGACCACGCAGGCCACTCTTCAAATGAACTGCGTGCCCGAACTTGATCGTCCCCGGATCCGGTGACCGCACTGCGGCAAAATCGGGATGGCCATTCTCGAAGCTCGTAATTTTCGCTGCAATGAGCGTGGTCCCGTTCTTTGTCTTCAGATTCGAATGACACTGCGTACAGCTTTCGTCGCGAGTCGCAGATAGCCATGACGCTCCCTGATGCTCCACGTGACATTCCGTGCACGCCGGCGTGAACGTCTGCTGCGCCTGATGCGTCGCGCCGTCATGGCAGACCAGGCACGCGTGATCCGTCACCTTTTGACCGAACGCCGATTTCACCGCGTGACACAGCGCACAATTTCTAGTGAACAGAGTGTGCGAATGGGCCAAGGGACCTGGGTTGAATGCCGCCTGTTTGCCCGCCAGGCCCCCCCACCCCAACCACACCAGTCCCGCCGCAACTAATCCGAATGACAAGATCCGCCGCCATCGCGGAATGGGATAAAGCCGCTTGAAATAATTCAGGTCGATGCGCTGCGCGAGTTTTTTGGTGCTCCGCGATACTCTCCCCATTTCAATAGCGCAGCGCCGCGATGGCGTGCACTCCTCCCAATACCAGCAGCGCGATCGACAACGGGACGTGAACCAGCAACCACGCATGCAGCCAGTGATACAAACGCGTCTGCCGGTTTAACTGGCGCTGTTCCTCGCAGATGCTTTCGAGATCGTCCAGCACGCCGTACAGCTCCGGAGAGACAGCGCCGCGAATCGAGCGGAACATTTCCGCAGGCGGATGTTCCAGGAACGGCCGGATCCTGGTCCGATAAATTTCGCCGAAGCGCGCCTTGTCCTCATGCTCGGCCTCCATCTCCCCCACTGATGCTACCAGCTGATCCGCCTCTTCGCGAAGCTGCGCGCGGACATGCGGGATTTCCTCAAAGATGGTTTCCATGGGAACCTGCATGGTCATGATGCGAGGAAGAAAATGCTGAAGCGCCGCGCCGAAAATTCCGCTGACGATCACAATCACCAGCAGCAGCATCAGGACCGCGGTCAGCGGCCCGCGCCACGCGAAGCCCGCATGAAACAGGATCAGCGGGAAACTCAGTAACCCCAGCCACAGGTGTCCTCGCATCCAGGTTTGCGCGCGTCCCAATCGCCAGGTCGGCACTTTCTTTCGCGCACCCAGCAACCCCGCGAAAAGCATCAACGCATACCCCGCGATTCCGAACATCAGCCCGGCCGCGCTTCCGCCGCGCGGGCCCGCGGGGGATCCCGCGGCATACCAGGAATACGCGATCCCGGTGAACACGAAAACGCCCGCACTCATCAGGATCCAGGGCCGGTGTGTGCGGTCGATGATCATGGAATCGTCACTTACTTCACCAGCTCGCGGAAAAATTCGTTCGGGTCTACCCGATGCGCGGCATCATGCGGGCATGCGTACACGCAGCTCGGCTCCGCGTGTTGCGTGCACAGATCGCACGACGTCGCTTTCTGCCTCACCACCGCGACGTTCTGTTCCTGCCCTGTGTCCACGGTCATGGTGAACGGATGCATGTTGATATTGCCGTAAGGACAGTTTTTCGCGCACAGACCGCAGCCGATGCACCAGTCTTCGATGATCACCTCCAGCGAATTGCGCCGCCGGATGGACCCCACCGGACACCCCACCATGCACAGCGGATCGCGGCACTGCCGGCACGACGTGGCGATCAGATACTTGTCGAACCGCAGGCCTTCGCGGATTAATCGCGTCACCCCGTCGTGAGCGTCAGCGCACGCGCGCACGCAATTGTCGCAGCGCGTGCATTTCTCTAGATCCAAAATCAGCAGGCTCTGCGCCTCCATCAATCCCTGTGCCAGAAATTCGGTCAAAGGCGCCCCCGAAGACGTCGCCAGCCGCTGCCGATTCTCCTCCTGATGCCGCCGCGCCACGGACTCCAGGCTCGCGCGCACGTCCGGAAACTCCGTCATCATGCGCTCGAAATCTTTCGCCTGAATGCGAACCACCTCCACGTGGTCTAACGCGGTGCACGTCGCGATGCGCCTGCCCTTCTCGCCGTCGGCCGTTCCCAGAAGTCCGATCTCGCCGAAGTATCCGCCGCGGCTGAGATACGCGAGCACCAACTCGCCCTCGCGATGCTCCTCGCTCACTTTCACGAATCCGATGCGGACCAAGTAGAACGCGTCCGCGACGTCGCCCTGCCGGCAAATCACGTCGCCCTTGTTGTACCGGATCAGCTCGATGTTTTCGCGTAACGATTCGATGAAATCGCTGGTGAGCGACGCAAAGATCGGCACGCTGCGCAAATGATCTTCCAGCGCGCGGCGCTTATAATTCGCGTCGAGCTGAGCCTTCAGCGTCTTGTTGCGCTGCATGATGTCGAGCACGTTGCGCAACATCTCGTACATCGTGCAATCCGTCGCGGCCTGCACCGTCGCCGATCGCGGATACAGGCTCATGCACGTCATCTCTCCGAACAGATCGCCCGGACCCAATTCCGCCATGGGCCGGTCGTACGGCAGATCCACCGGCGCGTCGATCGGAATGGTGCGGCGATCGTTTTCCCCGTCGCGGCGATCGTCACTGCGGCGCGCCAGCCGGCTCGCAAGTTTGCTCACGAATCCCGTCTTTCCGCCGGTGGTCTTCACATGCGCCATCGTCGTCGAAAGAAATACGTGCGCCTTCCCTTCCAGAATGTAGAACGCGGTCGAGCCATACTCGCCCTCGCGGCAAACGATCTCGCCCTTTTTGAAATGACGGCGCACCACGGCGTTCCTGTTCAGCTCCAGGAAAGTGCCGGAAACCTTTTCGAAATAGGAAAGATGCTTCAGCTCTTCCGCGTCGATCGGTTCGCCGTGCGGGAGCACCGTCTCGACAACGGTTCGATTCGTCAGCGCGCCGGTGGGACAGGAAACCATGCACTCGCCGCACGAAATGCAGGTCGAATTTCCCATGGGAACATTCAGGTCGAACGCGATTCCCGCTCCGTAGCCCTTGCCCCTTCGGCCCAGCACATTGTTGTTGCGAATCTCGTCGCAGCCGCGAATGCACCGGTCGCACAGAATGCAGGCTTCATGATCGACGGCGATCGCGAACGAAGATTCGTCCTGGCCCCGGGGCGATAGCCGAGGAGCGAAGCGAGGCTGGCCCACGCCGTCCGCTCTCGCCAACGTTTCCAATTCGCAATCGCCCGAGTTCCGTTGACGCGCGCACGGACTGGGATGGTCCGCCATCAGCAGTTCCACCAGCGTTCGCCGGACGGCGGCAACTTTTTCGGAACGCGTGGACACCACCATTCCGTTTTCCGCCGGACGAACGCAGGAAGCCGTGAGCACGCGGCCCCCCGCTTCCACCACGCAGACGCGGCACACGCCGACGGGCGTTTCGTTCTGCTGATGGCACAGCGTCGGAATCGCGATCCCGTTCATCCGCGCGGCGTCGAACACCGTGGTTCCCTGTGGCACCGCGACCGCCAAACCGTCGATGGTGAGTTGAATCTCCGCCATCGAGTCTATCCCGTTCGCATCGGGCACACGCCTTCAGGGCATCGCCGTTCCACGATGTGCGCTTCGATCTCTTCACGAAAATGTTTCAGCACTGAAGTGATCGGCGAATGCGCGAACTGGCCCAGCCCGCAGATGGAGGTCAGCTTCATTGCCTCGGAAAGTTCATCCACCAGTTTCAAATCCGCGGGCGTCCCCTTTCCGTGCGACCACGCCGTAAGAATATCCACCATTTTTTGCGACCCCATGCGGCACGGCACACATTTCCCGCACGATTCGTTGCGAAAAAATATGCACGCATTCAGCGCCATGTCGAGCATGCAGGTGCCCTCGGCGCACACCACGATGGCGCCCGATCCCAGCATCGACCCGATCGAAGCCAGCGACTTGAAGTCCAGCCGCACGTCTACCATCGACGCCGGCAGGTAACCGGACGATGGTCCCGACGGCGCGAAAGCCTTCAGGCGTTTCCCCTCGCTAATTCCGCCGGCCAGATCGAAAATCACGTCGGACATCGGCAGGCCCATCGGAACGATGAAAATCCCAGGCTTGCGCACGTCGCCGCTGACGCCGACGAATTTCAATCCCGCGGCCCCGCCCTGGCCCTGCGCTTTGTACCAATCCACGCCTTTGACTAGAATCTGCGGCACGTTCGCGAACGTTTCGACGTTGTTCAACGCCGTCGGCTTATTCCACACACCGTGGGTTACCGGAAACGGCGGCTTGTTGCGAGGCTCGGCGCGCTTGCCCTCAATCGCTTCCATCAGCGCGGTCTCTTCGCCGCAGATGTATCCGCCGGGACTGACGAAGATTTCGAGATCGAACGTCAGACCCGACCCGAGGACATCCGAGCCGATCAATCCCTCCTGCCGCGCGCGATGAATCTCTTCTTCCAGAACCTCTTCCTGCGCCGCGTATTCGTGTCGTATATAAAGGATGCCGCGCTGCGCGCCCGTCACCAGGCCCGCGATCATCATCCCCTCGATCACCAGGTGTGGCAGATGCTGTAGGATGAATCGATCTTTGATAGTGCCGGGCTCGCTCTCGTCGGCATTGCAGACCACGTATTTGTCGGGCCCCGGCGCATTGCGCACGGCTTCCCATTTGATGCCGGTGGGAAAACCCGCGCCGCCCAGTCCCGGAAGTCCGCTGGCTTTGAGTTGCGCGATCACTCCATCGAAGTCGCGCGTCTCGATCAGTTTTCGAACCGCACCATAGTGCCGATCGGCGCCATGCCGCGGATCGGTATACCGGGGATCGTCGAACTGGGGATCGTAGTAAGGATCCGCCGCGATCCCCATCAGCGGCGCCTCCTCGGGCATCTCCGGCAGCGTCCCTCCCCCCAGCGCGGTCAGCACCAGAGCCTCCGCCTGCGCCGCGTTCGCGTTGCGATAAATATGATCGTTGATCGAAATCGCCGGCGCGCCGTCGCACTGCCCCAGGCACGATACTTCGCCCACCGTGACATCCCGCGCGCTCATCTTGTCGAACCGCGTCCGCAGCGCATCGCGCAGCGGACCCGCTCCGCGCAGATGGCACGACATGTCCGAACACACGCGCGCACTCACCTTCGGCGGCGGCGACAAATGGAAGTGCGGGTAGAAATCGGCAACGCCATGGATTTGATAGAGCGGGATGTCCGCCGATTTCGACAGCGCCTTCAACTGGCCGGCGGGCAAGTACCCATACTCGGTTTGAATCGAGCGCAACTGCTCGAAGATGTTCGCTGTGCCTTCCACGCGCTGTGCCTAAGAGTGAGCTTCATTATAGAATAGAGTTCTTGAAAACTCTCCTGGTTGTCGGGCTGATCGGCGTCTCTCTGGATGCGTCGTGCTTGGCCGCCGATCCGCCCAAGTACACCGGACCCGGATCCTGCGCGTCGCCGAGCTGCCACGGCGGCGTCGCCCCGCGCTCCGATAATTCGGTCTGGCAAAACGAGTACAGCACCTGGGTGGTCAAGGACAAGCACGCGCAGGCGTACACTGTGCTCTCCAATCCCGTCGCCGTTCGGATGGCGAAAATTCTGGAGCTCTCGAGCAGCGCCGATACCGCACCCAAATGTCTCGCCTGTCACACGCTCGACGTGCCGGCGGCGGACCGCGCCCGCACTTTCGATCTCGCCGACGGCGTCTCCTGCGAAAGCTGTCACGGTCCCGCGTCGAACTGGCTCGGCCCCCATACCACCAAGGGCTGGACCCATCAGCAATCCATCGACGCGGGCATGTATGACGATCGCGACCTCATCAGCCGCAGCCAGAAGTGCCTCACCTGTCACCTCGGCACGTCCGAAAAATTCGTCGATCATCAGATGATCGCCGCCGGTCATCCGGATCTTTACTTCGAGCTTGCGTCCTTCTCCGCGGTGATGCCGAAGCATTGGCAGGAGCCGCGCGATCGGGAGCCCAGGCAGGATGCCTGGATCGAAGTGCGCGCGCTCGCCGTCGGACAGGCCGTGCAGTTGAGTCAACAGCTTCGCCGCGTCGCCCGCAATGCGCAGGGACCCAATTGGCCCGAGTATTCCGAACTCGATTGTTTCGCGTGCCACCACGGTTTGACTGCAGCGCTGGAAAGTTGGCGTCAGAAACTGGGCTATACCGACCGCCGCGCCGGAAATCCTCCGTGGAATCTTTCGCGATTCGTCGTCCTCCGTTCGATCGCCGCTGAGGATCGATCCGGCGCTCCCCACCTGTCCCAAGAAATCGACCGGCTGTATCGTCTCATCGGCGACACCTCCCCGGATCGCTCGCAGATAGCAACTCGGGCCTCCGCCGTCGCCGATATCGCCGATCGCCTCGCGCAACGCATGATGTCCCTTCCGTTTGATCAGGCCGCGACTCTGCGCCTGTTGAAGAGCATCTCGGGAGACGCCGATTACATTTCGAGCCAGGACGAGCGCGCCGCCGAGCAAGCCGCCATGGCTCTCGATTCGCTGTTCGTCGTGTATACGCGGAACGGGCGTGTCGATAACGCCGATGCCGTCCGCGACGCGATTCACGCCTTGTTCAAGCAGCTCGACGATCCGTCATCTTACAGTGCTCCGAAGTTCGCGCAGCAGATGCGCGTTGTGAACGGATTGTTGAAATGACGTGGAGCCGGCAATCTTGTGGCGCACGCGCCCTGCGTGCCGTGTCGGCGCCAGCCTTCACGCTGCTGTCCGCCGCTGCCCTGGCCCAAACTTCCAGCCCGGCGCAGCCGATGCTCGCGGCATCCGAAGTCATGTCGGTGGTCCAGAGCGCAGCGAGTTCCATCGACTCCACAACCATGGTGATCGCGGTCACTGACCGTATGGGCAACATTCTCGCCATTTTCCGCGAGCCGAGCGCGCCTGCTCAGGCTGCCGCTAACTTCGGAATGATGATGGATAGCAACGATGTCGCCGTTGCGCTTGCTCGTACCGCTGCGTTTTTCAGCAACAGCCAGGCGCCGCTCTCTTCGCGGACCGTCCGATTCATCAGCACCACTCATTTCCCATTCGGTGTGATGTACACCTCCAACGCTCCTCTGTACGGAATCGAAAACACGAATCGCGGCTGCCCGCTCAACGCGAATTTCGTTTCCACGCCGTCCGCACGCCCTCGATTACCTGAAGGAGGACGCCCCGTCTTCCGCGGCGCAAATACCGCTTCCACTCCGCTGGTTCCACCCGCGACTCTGATCGATGGAACCCTTCCCGGTCTCGGACCGATTACGGGCAAAGTCGACGTGAATGATAGCGACCAGGACGCGGTGAATCCCGGCGGCGTGCCCCTGTATAAGGATGGTGTGCTGGTGGGCGGCGTCGGCGTGACCGGAGTCGCGGCGAACATCGCGGAGTTCGCGGCCTACTCCGGATCCGTGGGTGCGGGATTGGGCGCCGCTCCCGCTCCTCCTGGTGTCGTGTTCATCAACGGAATCGCGCTGCCGTTCGTGAATCAGACCAAGCAGCCCGCCGGGACCACTCCAGGCGCTTTTAACGGAACCTTTGTGCAAGGGACCAATGGCGTGACCGGCCCCATCCCCAGCCCCGGCCCCGCCCCCGAGGGCGATTTGGTTGCCGCGCAAGCTAGCACCATGGGCGGACTTTCGCAGGCCGAAGTGCAGAGTATCGTCGATGCCGCCGTCGCCGCCGCCAACCAAACTCGCGCCGTGATCCGATTGCCGCTGGGATCCACCACTCGCATGGCAATCGCGGTCGCCGATCTCAACGGCAACATCCTGGCTCTGAATCGCATGCCCGACGCGACGGTTTTCAGTATCGACGTGGCGGTGGCCAAAGCGCGCAACGTGATCTACTTCAGCGGCTCGCTGCCGCCTCTGCCCGCCGGAACAGCCGTTACCAATCGCACGATCGGGTTCGGCGCGCAGCCGTTTTACCCGCCCGGCATCGACCGCACATCGCCCGGGCCCTTCTTCGATTTCTACACCTTCGACCAAGCCAATCCATGCACGCAGGGTCCGCCGCTGCTGGGTGCACCGCAGCCGCCGGGTCAACTGTTTCAGTTAACGAATCGGAATGGAATCGTGTTCTTCCCCGGCAGTCTGCCTCTATATCGGAACGGCGTGCTGGTCGGCGGACTCGGCATCAGCGGCGATGGAGTCGATCAGGACGATTACGTCACCGCGCAGGCCGCCATCAATTTTCCGGCCCCCGCGGGGATTCGGGCCGATCAGATCTTCTTCGAAGGCGTGCGGCTCCCGTATCAGACCTTCCCTCGCAATCCGACCACCCCGTAATTCGCCCTACTTCATCCCCAACTGGTCGAGTTGTGGCGCGGGCCGCCAGGCCTCCTGTGTCGACATTCATGTCGACATTTCTTTCTTTGCTTCGACGGTGCCGCGGCCCTACTTCATCCCCAACTGGTCGAACAGGAATGCATACACATCCGCCTCCTGCTCGATCCGATCGTCCAGCGCCGCCCCGATTCCGTGCCCGCCCGACCCGGTGCGCAGAAAAATGGGATGCGACGCATTCAACGTCGTATTTAACGTGGCCGCCTGCAATCGCGCCGTCATCTTGCGCGAGTTCATCGGATCCACGCGGCCGTCGTTCTCGCCGGTCAGGAACAGCACCGCAGGATAGTCCGTTCCGTCCTTCACGTGATGATACGGCGAATACCCGAACAGCGCCTGGAACTGATCGCGCTCTTTCACCGTCCCGTATTCCGTGACGTTGAAGGCGCCGTTCGGAAAACTTTCCAGCCGCAGCATGTCATAGATACCCACGTAGCTCGCCACCGCGCGAAACAAATCCGGCCGCTGGGTCAGCGCCGCTCCCATCAGCAATCCGCCGTTGCTCGCCCCCTCGATCGCCAGCTTCGACGGACTGGTGTACTTCGCCTTGATCAGATATTCCGCACACGCGATGAAATCGTCGAACACGTTCTGCTTCTTGAGCAGCGCCCCCTGCTCGTGCCACGCCGTGCCGAACTCCGCGCCGCCGCGCACATTCGCGATCGCCATCACGCCCCCATGGTCGAACCATATGCGGTTGCTCGCCGAAAATTCCGGCACCGTGCTGACGGAAAATCCGCCATACCCGGTCAGCAGCGTGGGGTTCGATTCGTCGAGCTTGGTGCCTTTGCGCCGCAGAATACTAAGCGGCACGTGCGCTCCGTCCTTCGACGTCGCCGTGACGCGCGTTACTTCGATGTCGCTGAAATCGGCCGGCGAAACTTCCCTGAGCCCGCTCTTCTTTACCTGTCCACTCGCCGGATCGTAGCGATACCATGCCGGCGCATCGACAAAGCTCTCATTCTCGAACAGAACCTGACCGCCCTCCACCCGCGCGATCTGCCCCACCGACGACACCGGCGGAATGTCGATGGCGCGCTCGGGCTTTCCGGGCTCCTTGTCCACCAGCTTCGACGGCCCGCCCGCCATGTAGTCGATGATCAGGTGCTGTCCCACCGGCAGAAAGTTTTCGATTGACGAACGGCCCGGCGTCACCACCGTTTTCGCGGCGCTGAGCAAAAATCCGGGCGCCGATAGTTGCAGGATCTTGCCCATGGGCGCGTCCAGATGCGAAGAGACGTACAACGAATTGTCCGGGCCGAAAGTGGCGAACGAAATCTGATCGGCGATGCGCGCGATCTGGTGCCAGCGGCCATCCGGATTGCGTACGTAGGTGAGAAAATCGCCGCCATCCCCGTTGCCGACCGTCGCCACCACGAACTTTCCGTCATCCGACGATGCCAGCGTGATTTCCGCAATGCGCGGCAGTTCCCGGCCCAACGCGTACTCGTCTCGACTCTCAGATGATTTCGCGGCGGATCCCGACGGCCCACTCACCTTGTGAAAGTAGACTTGTTGATAGAAATTGACGTCGGCCGGCGCACGCTCGCCCGCACCCCCGTTGACGCCCAAACGTGGATAGCGTGTGTACCAGAACCCCGTCGAATCGCCGTTCCAGGCCACGCTTCCGCCGGCGGTAGCCTCGTTGACGCGCGGAATCGGGTCCTCCAGTCGCTTGCCGGTGCCGGCGTCGAATATCGAAAGCGATCCGTCCTCACTCCCGTTCTTCGATAGCGACACCGCCACCAGTTTGCCGTCGTGTGAAGGAACGTAGAAATCGATGGCGGTCGCGCCGCTCGGATCCATCGCATTGGGATCCACGATCACACGCGCCGAGGCCGGATCGTCCGGCGACGCCAATGCAACCAGAAACGATTGCGCCTTGGGCGGCTGCGTTTCGATCGCGAACAGCACGCCGCCGCGAAATCGCAGATCGTCGAACCGTGGAGACCGGGTTGTATTCGTCGTATTCGTCGTATTCAATGTCCCGTATAGTTGCCGCAGCCGCTCGACGATCGCCCCGCGCGCCGGAAGATGATCCAGATACGCCCGCGTGCGCGCATTCTGCTGCTTGCTCCACTCCCGAACCTCGGGCGTCGCGCCGGCCTCGATCCAACGGTAATCGTCCGTGACTTTGACGCCGTGATAATCGTCGACCACCGGCTTTTTCGGAGTAGCTGGAATCGGAAGAAGATCGTCCGCCGCGAAACACGCCATCGCGAATATAAAGACTGAGGCACGACCGTAAGGGAGTGCGTTCCGCAAGATATGCAGCGCGTTCATAATCGATGTGGCGCACGCTTCAGCGTGCCGTGTCGAGATTCATCTCGACATTTCTCTTTCCGAGCCGCGACTGTCAAGGAGCGGTACGCAAACCTTGCTTCTCCCACAGCCTCTTCAGCGTGCCGTGTCGACACTCGTGTCGACACCAAATGGTCGATCCTATACCATAGTAAAGCCACTATGAGCGAACTCGTCAACTACACACGCGACCATGACGTCGCCGTCATCACCATCAATAATCCGCCCGTGAACGCGCTGAGCCCCGGAGTTCCGGACGGCATCGCGCAAGGCATCGAAGCTGCCGAGAAGGACCCCGAAGTGAAGGCCATCGTGGTCATCGGTGGTGGCCGCACCTTCATCGCCGGCGCCGACATCAAGGAATTCGGCAAAGTCACTTCCGGTGAAAAACCGCGCTTCTCGCTCAATTCCGTGCTCGAAACCATCGAAAACTCGACCAAGCCGGTGGTCATGGCGATTCACGGCACCGCCTTCGGCGGCGGACTCGAGGTCGCCATGTCGGGGCACTATCGCGTCGCCCTTCCCTCCGCGCAGGTGGGACAACCCGAAGTCAAGCTCGGCATCATTCCCGGCGCCGGCGGCACGCAGCGCCTGCCCCGGCTCGCGGGCGTGGCGAAAGCCGTCGACATGTGCGCGTTCGGCGAGCCCATTGACGCGAAGTCCGCGCACGCCGCCGGAATCCTCGACAAGTTGATCGAAGGTGACTTGCTCGCGGGAGCCGTCGCGTTCGCGCGCGAAATCGCCGCGAAGCCTGCGGTCAAGACCCGCGATCGCAACCAGAAACTCTCCGATGCCGGCAACGCGGCCGCTATTGCCGCGGCTCGCGACCAGGCGCGCAAAACCAAGCGCGGTCAACTGGCTCCGCTCGCTGCCATCGACGCGGTCGAAGCGGCCACGCAGTTGAACTTCGATGAAGGCATCGCCCGCGAAGCCGAAATCTTCCGCGTGTGCCTCTTCTCGACGCAATCGAAAGCGCTGATTCACGCGTTCTTCGGCGAGCGCGCGGTTTCGAAAATTCCCGACGTTCCCAAGGAGACCAAGGTCTATGACATCAAGCGCGCGGCCATCATCGGCGCGGGCACCATGGGCGGCGGCATTGCGATGAATTACGCGAACGCGGGGATTCCGGTGATCATCAAGGAAACCGCGCAGGACGCGCTCGATCGCGGCATGGCGATCATCCGCAAGAATTACGAAAACTCCGTCAAGAAGGGCCGTTTTTCGCAGGCCGTGATGGATCAGCGCATGGCTCTGATCACGCCTCAGCTCACCTACGACGGTTTTGATCAGGCCGACATCATCGTTGAAGCGGTGTTCGAAGGCATGGCGCTGAAGAAGGAAATCTTCGCCGCGATCGACAAGATCGCGAAACCGGATTGCGTTCTGGCATCGAATACGTCGACGCTCAGTATCGACGAAATCGCATCGGCGACGGCGCGTCCGCAGATGGTGATTGGGCATCACTTCTTCAGCCCGGCGAACGTGATGCGGCTGCTCGAAATCGTGCGCGGCGCCAAGACCTCGAAGGAAGTGATTGCCACTTCGATGATGCTCGCGAAGAAGCTGAACAAGGTCGGCGTGCTGGCCGGAAACTGCCGCGGATTTATCGGCAATCGGATGATCCACTGCTATGGACGCGAGGCGCAGTTCCTGGTGGAAGAGGGCGCGGCTGTCGAGCAGGTGGACGGCGCGATCTACGAATTCGGCCTCGCCATGGGCCCGCTCGCGATGGGCGATCTCGCCGGCCTCGACGTCGGCTGGCGCATTCGCAAAGAGTTCAAGCATCTCGAAAAACCGGGCGTGCGCATCCCGCACGTCGCCGACGCGCTGTGCGAACTGGGCCGCTTCGGACAGAAGACCGGCAAGGGCTACTACGCCTATGATGCGAATCGCAAACCCACGCCCGATCCGGAAGTCGCGGCGCTCATCGAAAAAGTAGCGAAGGACTACGGCATCGAGCGGCGCACCATTACCAACGAAGAGATCATCGAGCGCACCATCTACGCGCTGGTAAACGAAGGCGCGCGAATCTTGGAAGAAGGCTTCGCGCTGCGCGCCGTGGACATCGACATCGTGTACTTGAACGGCTACGGATTCCCGGCGTGGCGCGGCGGTCCCATGTTCTACGCGGACACGGTCGGGTTGAAGAATGTTTTGGCGAATGTCGAGGAGTTCGAGAAGCGCCATGGATCGGATTTGTGGGCGCCCGCGCCGCTGCTTAAGAAGCTGGCGGAATCGGGCAAGACCTTCGCGAGCTTCGATAAAGACAAAGAATCGGCAGCAGGGGCTTAAGCGTCGGCCAAAATCAGCTGCGCGATCAGGCAACATTCAGCTCCAAGACTCCAAGCTCTCGCTGCTAATGTGCTTTCGTCGTCAGTAATAATCGTGGAGTTTTGTAGTCGGGCGAGATGAATCAGTCCAACATCGGCTGGTCCAATTTCGGAGACGAGTCCCCGTAGGTCGTCAACCTCGAATAAGTCGGCGACACGCACCAGGTGTTCGCGGACGCTCCATTCCGTGAGGAGGTCGAGCGATGCTCTCCAGAAGGCGATTCGTCGAGCGCCCTTAAGATCGAGCCTGGATGTAATGAGGCCCGTAAGCTCTCCAATTACATGAGACGTGATCAGTTTTTCGGGAATTTGCCTTAGGCGCTCAAGGTACTCATGCTGCGCAGACCGATTACGATCGAGGGGGTCTTTCAGGACGCCAGACGGTGGAACGTAACCACTCGTCCGCCGGCTCAGTTGTACGTAGTTGCAGAGCATGGCGCTAAACAACGCGCTGCTGTCCATTAGCGCGCTCTTGTACCGCAATCACGCCGTCCGCTGGTGTTGTTCACCGGCAAACGCCGGGACGTCGAGGAGACTGGACTGTTCCCCACGAAAATGCTTCAACCTATCAACGAAGTCCTGGCTAGCTCTCGTAAGGTTCTCTCCGCATCGCCGTACAGTGTCATGCGGTCCCCTTGTCTCTGGATGTTGCAATAGTCCGAGCAACTCTCCCTGATGATAGTTCCAAAAGCGGGCACTTGAGTAATACGAGGGCAGCTCGCCAGAATTGTTAACGATATGCTGAGCGATCAGGGGCATGTGGTCCGCGGGAGGATACGCTCCAAAGATCTCGGCAATGTTCTTGTATCCTACGGCCACGATCTTTGCCTGTTGGAAGAATGAGTCGCAGAGAGCTATGAATGAGGGGCTCTCGATTAACGAGTCGTAGAGATTTTTGGCGGCCTCCAAGAGATCTTGGACAGAGGTATCGTGTCGAGCCCCCTTTCCGTTGATATCCGGATCGATATCGAGAAGCTGGTCCAAGTTGGGCCAAGCGCGAGTCTCGATATATTGCCGGTACGGCTTGATCAATTCGAGTGTCTTGGGCCGGAACGAAAATGTCCAATTTCGTCTTTCGATTAACGCCAACTCCAATTCGAGCGATTCGATGAGAGGGTTACAAACTGTGTCGAACAGCGCCCGGGCGATCTTCGGGCCTATCCGCGGCTGAACTTCGAGTAGAGCCGAGTTGGCCTGCTCCAACTGACCTAGAACTCGCTCGACAGCGGAGAAGGGAACGCCCTTCCCTACGAGAAGGTCTCCAAGCTCCTCTCGACCTGAGACCGTGCGGTTTTCCTCGCTGGACCGCTCAGTGTCACTCACGGTGAAGCGGGCGACTCCGGAAGCGCCTCTCTGTTCTTTCGTGATCCGCACCATTCTACGCACGATATGATCCTACCACTCTCAAGTTCGCGATCTCTTGAGTCGCGCATTGAGCCTTTCCTCGCGCCTCCGCAGTCCAGCCGACTCCTCATACTTCAGCGCACCTCGCGTCATCTCCAACGCGCGAGCATAGTCCTTCTCGCGATGCTCGTAGTGCTTGGCCAGCTCTTCCATCGCGCGCACCCGAAACGCATTGCGCGATTCCGCCAGATCCTTCCACACCGCGAGCGCTTCTTCCACTTCGCCTAACTTACGGCCGATGTTTCCAATGTCCCACAGCGTTTGAAACAGCAGTTCATCTCCTAAGCCCGCATCGATAGCGCGGCGAAACAGCTTACGCGCCTGATCGAGTTCCCCCGCTGCGCGCAGCCATCGTGCTATGCCCGCGAGCTCAGCGCCGTTTTTCAGGGTCGACTCGCCCGGATCGCGAAACGCGTACGGCACGATTCCCGTCAGACACGCCAGCGTCAGGATGTCGGTCGCGTTGTGATGGAAGATGGAGAGCATCCGCGCGGCGTCGCGCGTGCGCAGGTAATCGAAATACACGTAGGGGATCAGCGCGCCGGGCAGATCGCCCTGCCGCTCCACGCCCAGCACCTGATTTTCCAAGTCGACCAATCTGCAACTTTCGAAGCGCAGTTTCCAAAGCCGCCGCGCGCCGTGCAGCAGATCCAGATGATCCAGTTTCGTAAATGGCGACTTCGCGCGATTCAACCGGTAGCGCGTTTCGAGCAGCGGCTGATCGAAGGTGCGGCCGTTGTAGGTGATCATCACGCGAAATTCCGCCAGATGCGCGGCGACCGCGTGCAGCGCGCTGGCCTCTTCGCCGTAATCGCGCATGAAGAACTGGCGCACGCGAAATCCCTGCGGCGTGATGCGGCCCACGCCGATCAGAAACGCGCAGGTTCCCGTGCCTCCCGAAAGTCCCGTGGTTTCGGTGTCGAGAAAAGCCCACTCGGAGGGCGGCGCGTGCGGCATCGGATCGGAGGAGACGGATTCGAGCAGGTCGTGCGGCAGATCGGCGAGCGACCCGATATCGGCGCTGCCGTGCCTGCGGTGATGCTCATACAGCTTTTCGGTTTCGAAGTGGCGTCCGAACTCCGTCTCCACCTCGCCGCCGGACAACCACGCCTGGGCGTGTTCGTGGCCGTCTTCTATGCGGAGCCGGTGGGCAATTGCGTCGGACCCGATCGAATCGGGCGGGATTGCGTGCCCGATTCCATCAAGAGTTTCCAGCGTCTCCGCGAAATCCACAGCGTTGGCGAATCGCTCCGAAACGCCCGGGGTGCGCGCGCTGAATTTGCGGTCGCAGTCGACTGAAACGCGCGCGATGCGCTGCCGGAGTTCGGCGAGTTGCTCCTGTAAGTCGCTCATTCGCCTTTTCTTTGCCGCTCTCAGCTAAGCATACCAGAAGCGTAAGTTCCGGGTTCAGGCCCTCAACGCCGATCATAAAACATTTTCACAGCTTCTTGTGAGATACGCCGGACCCGCGAAAAATCGAGGTTTTCTTGCATTTTCCCCTTTACATGGGGTGGGCCGACCCCTTATCATGACAACAACTGCGGCTTGCGCGCGGTTTGACGCGGGTCGTTCCGAAGGTACATTCGGGAGAACAGAACACAAAGGAGAAATATGGCAGCTAAGATGACGCAATCGCAGATGGTGAAGGAGTTGGCGGCAGCGGTCGGCGTACCGGCCAAAGTGGCCAAGTCGTTTACCGTTGCCTATGCCGAGTTGGCGATCCGTGAGACCAAGAAGAACGGCATGGCCGTGCTTCCCGGCATCGGAAGACTGGTTCGCGTGGACCGGAAAGCCCGCATGGGCCGCAATCCGGCGACCGGTGAAGCGATCAAGATCCCGGCCAAGAAGGTGGTCAAGTTCCGTGTGGCAAAGGCGGTAAAGGACTCCATCGTTCCGCCAAAAAAGAAGTAGGGACAAAGTAAACAACCGGGCATGACCCGGGCAGACGAAAAACCCCGCGCGGCTCTTGAGAAAAGAGGCCGTTTGCGGGGTTTTTTGGCGAACCCCCGGGGGGTCTTGGTAGACGTGCCCCCGGGATTCAGGTTTTGCTAATAACGATGAGACGCCGCTCAAACTGCGAACGCGTCCCGAAGCTCTACGCCTGCTTCTTTTCGTCGGGAGTGGCGGGGGGCGGAGGCGGGTCGTCGCCTTTCAGCGACGACTTGAAATTGCGAATGCCCTCTCCCAGTCCTTTGCCTACATCGGCGAGCTTCTTGCCGCCGAACA